>Ga0351889_10012_pt2 | contig 85885 bp, 76 predicted proteins | sample TotcelFGM3001M14_FD_206767 | JGI IMG/M metagenome (GOLD analysis project Ga0351889, IMG submission 206767) | Enriched cells from coal bed in the Powder River Basin, Montana, United States - Total cells FGM rep3 HSBNCT.FGM.300.1.M14 ...
ATGTGCAGAAGCAGGGCGGAATTGCAGCGTTTATTGACGCCGAACATGCTCTGGATGTGGTGTATGCCAAAAAACTGGGGGTCAACACCGATGAGCTTTTGGTGTCCCAGCCTGATACCGGGGAACAGGCCCTCGAAATCACCGACATGTTGGTCAGAAGCGGCGCTATGGACATCATTGTCATTGACTCGGTTGCCGCCCTGGTTCCCCGTGCGGAAATTGAAGGTGAAATGGGGGATTCACACATGGGGCTTCAGGCCCGGCTCATGTCCCAGGCATTGCGCAAGCTGACCGGAACGATCAGCAAAACCCAGACCTGTGTGATTTTCATCAACCAGATCCGCATGAAACTGGGGGTGATGTTTGGCAACCCGGAAACCACGACCGGCGGAAATGCGCTCAAGTTTTATGCCTCGGTGCGCCTCGATATCCGCAAAATCAGTACCCTTAAGGAAGGTCAGGAAATTATCGGCAGCCGGACCAAGGTCAAGGTGGTTAAAAACAAGGTCGCCCCCCCTTTCCGTGAGGCCGAGTTTGATATTCTGTACGGCGAAGGCATTTCATCCGCAGGCGATGTGCTGGATATCGGTGTCGAGATTGGTGTGATTGAAAAAAGCGGATCATGGTATGCGTTCAACGGTGAGCGGATCGGGCAGGGCCGCAACAATGTAAAAACCTATTTTAACGATAATCCGGATATCTACCAGACGGTTGTCTCCCGTGTAAGAGAATCTCTTGGTCTGCCCCAGTCCAAAGAGACCAAAACCGAAACCCCGGCCTGAAACCGATCAACTTCTTCGGAGCACCTTCATGACTGGAAATGACATTCGCAACACATTTTTGGAATATTTCAGGAAATACTCCCATCAACCGGTAAGGAGTTCGTCTCTGGTTCCCCAAGATGATCCGACACTTCTATTTACCAATGCCGGAATGGTTCAGTTCAAGCGCACGTTTTTGGGAGAGGAAAAACGCAATTACAACCGGGCCGTCACCTCCCAGAAATGTGTCCGGGCCGGCGGCAAGCACAATGATCTGGAAAACGTGGGCTACACGGCTCGACATCACACGTTTTTTGAAATGCTTGGCAATTTTTCCTTTATGGACTATTTCAAGGAAAAGGCCATCGAATTTGCCTGGGATCTGTTGATCAACGGATATGGCCTGCCCGCAGACAAGCTGTATGCATCTGTTTTTACAGATGATGATGAGGCCTATGGTCTGTGGCAGAAGGTGGTCGGCCTTCCCGAAAACCGGATTGTCCGGTTTGGTGAAAAAGACAATTTCTGGGCCATGGGCGACACCGGTCCCTGCGGCCCCTGTTCCGAAATTCTGATCGACCGGGGTGAGGCACATGGATGCGGCCAGCCCGGTTGCACCGTGGGGTGTGAGTGCGACCGGTATCTGGAAATCTGGAATCTGGTTTTCATGCAGTTCAATCGGGATGAAACCGGAAAAATGACCCCGCTTCCCAAACCCAGCATCGATACAGGTATGGGACTGGAGCGGATAGTATCCGTGGTTCAGAATGTGGCAACCAATTATGACACGGACCTGATGCTGCCGATCATGACCCGAACTGAAGCACTCAGCGGAAAAAAAATGACCGAATCCCCTGAAACGGCAGTGGCCATGAAAGTCATTGCAGATCACAGCCGGGCTGCGGCGTTTTTAATCGGTGACGGTGTTCTGCCATCCAACGAGGGCCGGGGGTATGTGCTGAGACGGATCATGCGCCGCGCGATCCGGTATGGCCGGAACATCGGACTGACACAACCGTTTCTCCATAAAACCTCATCCGTGGTGTTTGATATCATGAAAACTGCCTATCCCGAGCTTGCCGAGGCAGCCCCGTTTATTACCCATGTCATTGAAAATGAAGAACGGCGGTTTTCGGAAACCCTTGACAATGGTCTCAGACTGCTGAATGACACCCTAAGCGATATGAAAGCCGGCGGAAAGACCGTGGTTCCCGGAGACGTGGTTTTCAAGCTGTATGATACATTCGGATTTCCGGTCGATATTGTTCGGGATGTGATCCGGGATGAACGGATGACCGTGGATATGGACGGGTTTGATTCAGCCATGGAAACCCAGCGGACCCAGTCCCGGTCTGTGCTCCGATTTGCGAGCGCCGGTGAAGCCTTCAAATCCCTTTCCGCACGGGGCATCAGGCCCGAGTTTGTGGGATATTCCCAACTGTCCTGTACGGCCAGGGTTCTGGTTCTGGCAAAAGACGGTCAGCCCATGATCTCGGCATCCGAAGGTCAGGATATCGAGGTGGTTGTTGATCGGACGCCATTTTATGGCGAGTCCGGTGGGCAGATGGGCGACAGGGGAACCATCACAGGCATGGCGGATAACATTGGCCTGTCCATTCGGATATCAGACACCATCAAGGATCCAAGCGGTCTGATCATTCATCACGGAACCGTGATTTCCGGAACAATTCATGAAGCCGAAACGGTTACATTGACGGTTGATGCCGTTGCCCGTGACGCCATTGCCTGCAACCATACCGCAACCCATATTCTGCATGCGGCCCTGCAGTCGATTCTGGGCAAGCATGTCAAACAGGCCGGATCACTGGTCGGCCCGGATCGGCTGCGTTTTGATTTCACGCATTTTTCTCAGGTGGAACCAGACGATCTGGAAAAAATTGAAGGATTTGTCAACAGCCGGATACGGGAAAATGCCGATGTCGCCATTGAGGAGATGGATGCGGAAGATGCATTCAAAACCGGGGCCATGGCCCTGTTCGAGGAAAAATACGGGGACCGTGTTCGTGTGATTTCCCTTTCCAGTTTCAGCAAGGAACTGTGCGGCGGAACCCATACCACCCGAACCGGAAACATCGGCGCCTTCAGGATTCTCTCAGAATCCAGTGTCGCTGCCGGCGTGCGACGGATCGAAGCCGTAACCGGTGATGCGGCCATTCAGGAGGCCCAGAAGACCAGTCGGATGCTTTTGGAATTGTCTGCCCTGTTAAAAATTCGGCCCGAGGACATGGCAGTCCGCATCGAAAAATTGCTGTCCCGTCAGAAAATGCTGGAAAAAGAAATTGAGGCACTCAAGATCAGGATGGCGTCAGAGTCGGTTAACATCGGGGATTCCGGCATTCAGGATGTCAACGGTGTCCGTGTTCTGGTCCAGAAAGTGGCGGTGGATTCCCCCGCCAGCCTGAGAGAGCTGGGAGACCGGTTGCGGGACAAAATCCAGTCCGGCGTTGTAATTTTGGGCAGTGAAGCCGACGGCAAAGCGTTGATCCTGGTTCTGGTTACCAAAGATCTGATATCGCGCTTTCATGCCGGGAACATGGTTAAGGCCATTGCATCCCTGGTTGGCGGAAGCGGCGGCGGTCGTCCGGATATGGCCCAAGCCGGTGGTACCCAACCGGAAAATCTGGAACAGGCCCTGAAAAAAGCAGTGGATTTGATCCATGTTTTGTAAATACAGCAAAGATGGCTACAGACAGGCCGTGGATGGTATCCAACTGAAAACATTGGTGTATGGTGACAGAACACTGTTATCGGAATTTCATCTGGAAAAAGGCAGTCACCTGCCCCGCCATTCCCACCCGCATGAGCAGACCGGATATCTGATATCCGGTCGAATCCGGTTTACCATTGGAAAGGATGTGCTTGAGGCGGAACCCGGAGATAGCTGGTGCATCCCCAGCAATATTGAGCATCAGGCCGATATTCTTGAAAATTCGGTTGCCATCGAGGTCTTCTCCCCGGTGCGGGAAGATTATCTGCTAACCCGTCAGCCCTGATTCTCCGTTTGAATGGCCGGTTTCCGTGCGCAGGCCCGGGAACCGGTCATCCCCAACCCGCCAAACGGCCAATGGCTCAATGCCAACGGCTGACAAATTCTATATCAAATACCCATGACCTGACGGGCCGTTTTTTCCAGAACCCCAACCACCACTATCAGGGACTCGAATCTTGGGTCTTTTGTCTGTCCATGGTAAAACCGGTAATAGATCTGCTGGGCAATGACGGCCAAACGGAACAGACCGAATCCATAATAAAATTCAAAATTGTCAACGGGTCTGCCAGAGAGCCTGCTGTAAAGCGCAGTCACCTGCTTTCGAGTCAAAGCCCCTTCCAGGTGGGTGGGCAGGGTTCTCATGGCCTGCATCTCCTGTGGATCATTTTTTTCCACCCAATACCCCAGTGAACTGCCCAGGTCCATGAGCGGATCACCGATGGTAGCCATTTCCCAATCGAGAACACCAATGATGGCAAGTGGATTCCTGCTGTCCAGAACGATGTTGTCAAACTTGAAATCATTGTGAATCACACATGGAAGAGGGGAATCACCCGGCTGATGATCAGATAGCCAGGTCATCACGGATTCAAAATCCGGCGCATCCGGCGTTCGGGCCGCACGATACCGATCGCTCCATCCCTCGATCTGCCGCCTGATATAGCCTTCGGGTTTACCAAAATTTTCCAGCCCGATCTGATGGTAATCAAGGGAATGCAGGGCATGGTGAGTTTCGACAGCCCTTTCAAACAGTCGTTCAACCTGGGTCGGCGTCAGACTCATGCCCTTTGGAAGATGTTTTCTCAGAATGATCCCCTCAATCCGTTCCATGACATAAAACGGACATCTCATAACTGCCGGATCTTCGGAATACGCAAGCGGTTCCGGACAATAGGGAAAAACGGGTTTCAGCGCTTTCAGAATCCGATATTCACGGCTCATGTCATGGGCGGATCTGGCTTTGGCCCCAAAAGGGGGGCGCCTGAGAACCATCTCTTTGTTTTTGAATGAAATCAGATAGGTCAGATTGGAATGGCCGCCGGGAAACTGCCTGACGGTCATTTGGCCGTCGAGATGGGGAATCGTATCCCGAAGAAAGGTTTCAACCGTTGCGGTGTTCAGTTCCTCACCGCTTCGAACATCGATAGCCTGATCCACATATTCCATCCTATTTTCTCCCTATTCTGACACACCCGTTACGCCTGATGCGTTATTCCCTCACATAAAATGCCTCGACAAACCGGTAAACATAATCCGCATACTGATCGACCGAAATATTCCGTCTGGCATACTTGCCCCGCTTGACATACCAGTCCTGAAGAAGGGCTTTGATCAGACTGGCACCCAATTGCGGATCATGTGATTGGAATACATTTTGATTCTGCCCCTCGACCAGAATGTCGCAGATCATTTTTTCTGTTGCCCGTTCACTGGCCAGGGTTTTTTCTTTTTCAGCACCGGTCAGGTTTTTGGCTTCCATGAACGAGAAATAGAACCATGGCTGCAGGGCTTCGCTCAGGTACAGGTGGGTGTAGATGGCGGTTTTCAGTTTGCTTCGGGGAGAGGATTGGGCCGCGATTCTTTCCTCAAGGATTTTTCCGGTCACGGTTCGCTGTTGATGCTGAAGCATTTCCAGCAGATCATCTTTTCCGGAAAAATAATTATAGAGCGCACCCATACTCAGGCCGCATTCCCGGCTGAGATCCCGCATGCTCATGGTGTTGAAGCCCTTTTTGTTGCTGATTTTCAGAACCGCTCCAAAAATTTTATCCAGATTTTTGACAACGGTTTTTTCTTTCCGAATACGCCCTGTTTGCTGCCTGTCTATAAAAGATGACTGATAGATATCGGCTTTCGACAGATTCAGCGTTTGTGTAAAACTGTCGAAACTCATATGAATTTCAGGCGGTTCTGACGATGTATCATGAATCATTTAAGCTTTTTCCCGGAATATTTCTGAAGAATCTGTTTTGCCACAGCCATTTTATGGACTTCGTCCGCGCCGTCATAAATCCGGCTGGCGCGTTCATGCCGGTACAGCCACGCGATAATCGTATCATCGGTCATGCCCAGGCCGCCATGAACCTGGAGTGCCCGGTCGATGACCTTCATCATGGTGTTGGCGACCACGTATTTGATCATGGAAATTTCGGTTCGTGCCGATTTGGCGCCCACTGCATCGATTCTGTCTGCGGCATACAGGACCATGAGCCGGGCTGCCAGAATATCGGCCGCGCATTCGGCAATCCATGCCTGAATGATCTGTTTGTGAGACAGGGTTTTTCCGGGCGCAATGGGACGGGTCAGTGCCCGTTGGCACATGAGATCAAAACAGCGGTTGCAGATGCCGATCCATCTCATGCAGTGATGAATCCGGCCCGGCCCCAGGCGTTCCTGTGCAATGGCAAACGCCCCGCCTTCCGGACCCAGCAGACAGGTCTGGGGAACGCGACAGTTCTGATACAGAATTTCGCCATGCCCGAAATAGTCTTCTCCGGCTTCTCCCATAACCGGAATGTTTCGGACCGGGTTGAATCCCGGTGTATCCGTTGGGACGATGATCATACTGGCTCGCTGATAGATTGGCGCTTCGGGGTTGGTTACGGCCATGACAATGGCCAACCGGGCGCCATCGGATGAGGAAGTATACCATTTCTGCCCGTTGATGACATAGTCATTGCCGTCTTTCACCGCAGTGGTATCCATCATGGTCGGGTTGGAACCGGGCATTTCCACCTCGGTCATGGAAAAACAGCTTCGAATTTTTCCCTCGATCAGTGGACGAAGCCATTTTTCTTTCTGCTCCGGCGTGCCGAACAGGTGAAGAATTTCGATGTTTCCGGCATCCGGGGCCTGGCATCCAAACACGTAATGTCCCAGAATCGATCTGCCCAGACATTCGGAAACCAGGGCATGTTCCTTCAGATTCAGGCCCATTCCGCCGTATTCCACCGGATGATTCGGCGCCCACAGCTCCATCTGCCGGACCAGTTGACGTTTTTTTTCAAGTTCGGGCAGGCTTGCCTTGAATCCACGGCTCAATACCATAGGCTCCAGGGGAATGAGCTCCTTCTGCACAAATTCATCAATCATCCGGGTAATGGTCTGCATCTTTTCCGATATGCCAAAATCCATGAATGCCTCCTGTCCTCTCGGCGTGGCGTGCCGTCAACCGATTCTGAAAATCATATGATAAGTTTGACAGACATCATACCCTGCCTGTCTGTACTGTTTCATGTCTGCAAAACACTATCCCAACACCGAAAATCTGTCAATTAAAATAGAACGCTCGTTATAATTTCGGTCACACATTTTCAAGCCGGCAGGGCACAAACCGGTGCAGCGGCGTACCCAGCGGGTCCCGATGCGTATTTTTGGTCAACTGGTTGACATTGATGCCATAAACCGATCCGTCATATATCAGTCCAAATCCGTGCGGAATCAATACAGTCCCTGAACGGACCTGGGTACTGACCGCCAGTTCGCCTACCGCGCTGCCGGCTTCTGTGACAACCCGTATGGGCTGGCCGTCTGTCAGCCCCAGCGCATCGGCATCTTTCGGGCTGATGGCAATTGTGCAGGCCCGTTTTCCTTTGTTCCATTCCGGATTCCGCATCAGGGTGTTCATGTTGGTGTCCATGTGGCGTCCCGCATTCAGGACCAGTGGAAATTCGGCGGGCAAGTTAAGGCATTCGGCTTCGCTGACAGCATTCAGATTTTTGGCTTGCTCTTCCAGTTCGGGAATGAAAACCTCGATTTTTCCGGATGGCGTGCGAATGGCCGGCCAGTTGTCGGCGATATCGGCTTTTCCGACCCACAGTCCCTGAGGCGTATCCAGAAGCGCCTGGAATATCCGGTCGCCCTGATCCAGACCGGTTTGAAAACCGGCTCTGGCCGCATTTTTTCGAAAGGCTTTCGGCGCGGTCATCAGCATCCCCCACAAAGCGGCCAGTGCGGCACTGTCCCACACACGGCCCAGGGTTTTGGCCAGTACAAACGGCATCCGGGTCTGCACATCCGGTGTTTTGCCGGCCCATTCCATCAATTTCAGGCCAAAGCCCAGGCGGTCGCCTTCGGCGGCTTTCTGAACATCGTCCGGGATATCCGGTATCAGGCCCAGCCGGTCTGCCAGAAGGGTTAAAATCTGCGAGGCTTCCAGGCATTGCCCCGGCGGGGTGACCACGGGTCGTCGCATCTGAAAAAACACATCCGGAAAGGTCCAGGGAAAAAAGGTGCCGTCCCATGCCTCATAAAAGGATCGACATGGCAGCACATAATGGGCATGCCGTGCGGTTTCGCTCATGACGATATCGTTTACGACCAGTAGATCCAATTGGCCGAACGCTTTTTCAAATGCCTGTGTGTCAGCATAGGACCGAAGCGGGTTGCAGGCACTGACGATCACGGCCCGCAACCGTTCCGGATGACCGGACAGAATTTCTTCCGGCATGACATTGGGGGGAAATGACCCGGCTGCGGCCGGCGGCATGTTGGTTTGAACCGTGCGCCAGATTTGGGGATTGCGTTCATCCGCATGAAATCCCATGGGCATGACCATGCCGGGAATGACGTTGCCACCCGGTACACAGAAAATTCCGCAGACAGCGCCCAGAATATTCATCAGATAGGAGTTCAGGGTGCTGTGACGACCCATATAAATACCCAGGTCCGGATGCATGCACCATCTCCTGGTCGTTAACAGCCGGCACACGTCGACAACCTGATGATAGTCAAGCTGACAGACTTCGACGGCTGACCGGATCTCAAAATTTTCAAACCAGGGCCTGATCCGATCCCAGTCCGCCACATTCTGCGTGATATAGTCGGTTGCCTCCCATCCTTCCGCCACAATGATCGCGATCATGGCTTTGGCCAGAAGCGCATCCGTGCCGGGCCGAACCGCCAGATGGATGTCTGCAATGGCTGCTGTTTCACTTTTTCGGGGATCGATGACCACGAGCAGCCGGTTCGGGTCCTTGCTGAATCCGGTCAATGTTTTTCGGGCCTGTGGCATCTGATGGCTCATCATGCCGTTCCAGCCCCAGCCAACCAGCATTTCGGCGTGATGCTCATCCGGAATGGCGATATTATACTGCTTGCCCAGCATACGGCCAAATACCCACCATATGCCGCTGAATTCCTGTCCCGCGGATGAATAATAATATTGGGACCCCAATCCCCGAAGCAGACTGACACCGAATGAGGCTTCAAAATGACCGCCCTGTGAACTGCCGCCCATGTATGCCAGACACCGCGGCCCATTTTGATCGACCAGGTTCCGTAATTTATCCGCGATTTCATCCACGGCCTGATCCCAGGTGATTTCTGAAAATCCTTTTTTTGTCCGTTTTAGCGGAACGGTCAATCGGTCTTTGGGATATTGATGATACAGGATGTTCAGACCTTTCCGGCAGACATAACCCTGACTCCGCGGGTTGTCTTTGTCCGGTCGGACCCGAATGATCCGGTCATTGTCAACCATCACTTCCAGCCCACAGTTCTGGGCACACAATACGCATCCGGTTTTATGCCAGGTTTCCATGATATCTCCCAAGGTAAATGCTGATGCGCAGGGGCTGACCATCCCCTGTATGAAAAGGAGTGTAATGAAAATGGTTTTACCGATTTTCTGCTGAATTCTGAATCCTGACTACTGAATTCTGCTTTTGCCTTTTCACGACAACATTCCGCGTTCTTTGGCCATGGCCGCCATTTGTTCCGCGCCGGTGGCCGGTGGAACACGGAACTGATCGCCTGTTTTCTGCTTCAGGCTCAGGGCTCCGGAAGGGCAGGTGGTTACACACAGACCACAACCGATGCAGCGATCCGGATTAATTTCTGCCAACTCCCGGTCATTCATGGCCAGGGCGTTCATCTGGCATCGGTCGATGCAGGTTTGGCATCCCACGCAGGATTCCGGGTCGATCTGGGCGGTATAGTTGGAAAACACAATCTCCGAGGGTCGGGGATGCTGATTGAGAGCCCGCAGCACACCACAGCAATCCCCGCAGCAGTTGCACATGCCGCCCGGATTCTGGGTGGTGGCCGGCTGCGTGACCAGTCCGGCTGCCTGGGCATCTGACAGAATTTGAATGGCCTCATCGATGTCAATTTTGCGTCCCATCCGGTTATCCAGATAATACTGGCCCATGGCGCCGAACATGAAGCAGGTTTCAAGGGGCTTGTCGCAGGACTGATCGATCAGACCCTTCTGTTTTCGGCAGATGCAGTCCGTAACCACAATCTGTTTCATTTTCTTTAGAATTTCGATGGCATCGTCAAAGGCGGCAACATTTCGGATGGCATCCAGTGATTTTTGAACCGGAATCGTGCGAAGAAATGTACCCCGGCTTTTGTTGAAGGCGTTCAGAAATCCGTCCTGGAAATATTCTTCCAACAGTTGGGACAGGTTCCGATCCAGCCTGGACACCTGAAATTCAAATAGTCCATGGACAAACGGAATGGCGGCATATCGGACGGTGTCGCCTTTTTTGACGCGGAAAAGAAGCCCCCGTCGGGCCATGTTCTCAATCTGATCAGCAATTTCTGAAAGCGGACGGTTGATGCGCTGGGCGATTGATTCCGGCTTTTCCAGACCGTGCGACATCGACAGAAACAGGATCGCTTCGTCTTCTGTAAACAGTTCTTTTAGAATTTTGATCTCGATTCCGGTTGCTGTTTCCGGAAATCCGATAGAAAGGAAATTCAGTTGTTCCCGCAGTTGTTTAAAGATGTCTGCCGCCATTTTTCTCCTTTTTATTGATAGCGTTGAGTCCCACGTGATAGATGATTGTTTAAATTGCATGCATAAATATCGTATACAAGTCAATTGATTCCTGTTTATTCCGGCTTAAGGGATGTCGAATTTGTTAAAATTCCGTTTTCCCGTCATTCCGGCGAAAGCCGGTGGTTTTTCAAGGCGAAAGCCGCAATCCAGATCGTTATATTCTGGATGCCGGATCAAGTCCGGCATGACGATATTCGAGATTTTATCTGAGATCAGAGATTGTTTAAACGGTATTTCAGTATGTTGAACATCCCTAACCGGCTTCACGATTCATTGAGCACAGTTTTTTCAAAAGCATCCGAAATATCAGTTGCTCTTCTGTCGTCAGCGGGTTTAAAAAAGACTGATTGGCTTTTTCGGCCATGGCGATCAAATTTTCAGCCAGCCTTCTGCCCGGTTCTGTCAGGCAGACACTGAGTGCTCTGCGATCCTCCGGATGCGTCTTTCTTTCAACCAGATCGGCTTTTTCAAGCCGGTCCAGAATTCCGGTCAACGTGGCACTGTCGAGCATCACCCTTTCCCCGAGTTCACGGGACGTGACCTGGTCGTTTTCATTCAGAAAGCCCAGCACCATGCTTTGGGCAGCCGTAACAGGGGTATCGGTCAGCCGGCCGGTCCAAAATCGGGCTGCTGTCTGACTGGCTTTGGCAAGTTGAAAAAATATACAGTGTTCCGGTTTCATTTCAAGCCTTTCTATAAAGTATCATCAAATTGCTTGCATACAATCATTTTATTTGGTGCATGTCAAGCATGAAACGACAGCGGTCCGTGATTGGATACCAGCGGTCAGAAAAAATACGTTCACATCGTTATTCCGGTTACCGCCAGTGATACGGAATCATTATGGACAACCGGATGAAAAAAGTGATAAGAATTCGTTTATCATTGAAAAACAGCCTGAAAGACGACAGGATATATGAACGAAGGTTCACTCATCGCATGCCATGACTGTGATCTGTTGCACCGGCTTCCGGCAATTCAGGGCGGCATGACAGTGGCCTGCAGCCGTTGCGGCGCCATCCTTGCAAGACCCAAAAAAAACAGCCTGGACCGTACACTTGCCCTGGCAATCGCCGGCCTTCTTCTTCTGGTGATGGCCAATTCGTTTCCATTTCTGGGTTTCAAAATTCAGGGACAGGTGCGGGACACCCTGCTTTTAACCGGTATCCGACAATTTTATACCGAAGGAATGACGGGTCTGGCGGTTCTGGTTTTTTTCACAACCATTCTGGCTCCTCTGATCCAACTGATGGCGTTGATTTATATTCTTCTCCCCCTGACCATCAACCGCCAGGCTCCTGGAATGTTTCATGTCTTTCGCTGGTTAAGACGGATTCAGCCCTGGAGCATGATGGAGGTATTTATGGTCGGTATTCTGGTCTCCATTGTCAAGCTGGCCAAAATGGCGGAAATCATTCCCAACGTAGCGGTTTTCTGCTTCATGGCGCTCATTTTTGTAATGGCAGCCTGTCTGTCGTCCCTGGACCCGCATGAGGTCTGGGCCTATTGGAGAAAAAAATGATGCCGCCGCCATCCCTGACTGCAAAAAACACGTCCCTGGTCAGTTGCACGATCTGTCATCTGTTGGTCCGGAATAACCAAAAAGGTGAAGGTCCCATCGGAAAATGCCCCCGATGTGGCGCCGCTCTTCATTTGCGAAAGCCCAACAGCATCATAAGAACCTGGTCTTTGATTCTTGCGGCCACGATTTTTTATATTCCGGCCAACCTGATTCCGATCACCAAGGTCACTTCCCTGGGTGTTGTACAGACGGACACCATCATGAGCGGTGTCATGTATTTTTTTGCCACAGGGATGTGGCCCATTGGTCTCATCATTTTCATAGCCAGTATTTTTGTCCCCGTTGCAAAACTGTTTATCCTGACGTTTCTGCTTGTTTCTGTTCAAAAAGGGTCCTCCTGGCGGCCAAAAGATCGAACCCGTCTTTATCGGATCACCGAAAACATTGGCCGGTGGTCCATGGTGGATATATTTGTGGTGACCATTCTGGTGGCGCTGGTTCATATGGGCGCGGTTGCCAATATCGAAGCACAAAATGGCGTCCTGTTTTTTGCCGCAGTTGTGATCATTACCATGTTTGCTGCCATGAGTTTCGATCCCCGGCTGATCTGGGATACAAAGGAGTTTGATGAATGAATGACGCTATCCCTCCAAAATCTGATATGTTGGAACTGCCCGAACCCATTGTTCGTACAGCCAAACGACAGTTTTCAATTGTATGGCTTGTTCCGATCATTGCCGCGCTGATTGGTGGATGGCTGATTTACAGGGCTTTGTCAGAAAAAGGCCCGGAGGTCGCCATCACCTTTCAAACCGCAGAAGGCATCGAGGTGGGAAAAACCAAGATCAAGTACAAGGATGTGGATATCGGCCAGGTGACCGGGCTGTCTCTCACACCAGATCTGGCCCGTGTTCTGGTTAAGGCCGAATTTGTCAAGGAAGCATCGGCCTATCTGATGGAAAACACACGGTTCTGGGTGGTCAGAGCCCGGGTTGCCGCATTTGGTGTGTCCGGTTTGAGTACTCTTTTTTCCGGGGCCTATATTGATATGGATCCCGGAAAACCCGGAAAGCCGCAACTCGAATTCACCGGACTCGAGGAGCCTCCGATCGTCACGACAGTTGATCCCGGCCGGATTTTTATCCTGAAAGCGGCCAGAAAAGGCTCGATCGAAATCGGCGCTCCGGTTTATTTCCGTCAGATCATGGTTGGGAAAGTGATGGCCTATACTCTGGCTGATGATGGATCCAATATCATCTTTCATATTTTTGTGAATGCGCCTTTTCATCAGCATGTCCGTCAGAACACACGATTCTGGAATGCCAGCGGTCTACAGGTTAAAATGGACGCGCAGGGGGTCGGTATTCAGACCGAGTCGTTTGTCTCCATGCTGGTCGGGGGAATTGCGTTTGACATTGTGGATATATATGACGGCATTGAGGCCGAGGCCGAGGATCAGCATGTTTTTACGCTTTACGCCAGCCATGAAGCCGCCCAGAAAAAAGATTATGCCGATAAGAAACGGTTTTTACTGTATTTCAGCGGATCGGTCAGAGGTCTTTCATCGGGCGCTCCGGTGGAATTTCGGGGAATCAAGATCGGGGAAGTGATCGATTTGAAACTGGAGTATAATGCCAAAAACAGAGATTTCGAGATACCGGTTCTGATTGTCATCGAGCCGGACCGGATCTACCTGAAAAAAGGAACGCATTACAATGAGCAGGAAAAGCTGATTGATTTTCTGGTGGCCAAAGGGTTGCGCGCCCAGCTCAAGTCAGGCAACATTGTAACCGGTCAGCAGTATGTGGCGATGGATTTTTTTCCGAATGCGGAGCCGGCCCGGATACACCAGGAAGGTGTTTACCCGGTTATCCCAACCCTGCCAACCCCCATTGAGGAAATCGGATCGAAAATCAATCAGCTTATCGCGAAACTTGACCGGCTGCCCATCGATCAAATCGGGCTTGACCTTCGGGATACGGTGAAGGGCGCCAAACGAATCGCCAATTCTTCGGAACTTTTTGATGTTATGGACGCACTGAAGCATACCATCGATGAATTGCAGAAGCTGGCCGCAGATGTTCGCCTGCATACGGTTCCCGGAGCCAATGCTGCTCTGGAACAGGTGCGAAAATCCCTGAATTCAACCGGATCTGTTCTGGATTTGGATTCCCCGCTGCAAATGCAACTGAAAGAGACATTGACAGAATTATCCGGTGCAGCCAGCTCCCTGAGAATTCTGATGGAAAATCTTCAAAATCATCCGGAATCAATTCTGACCGGAAAAGGATCCGAAGAATGAAATCATATCCCTGCCGATTGAAAAACATCATCCTTTTCTGCATGATGGCTGCTATATTGTCAGGCTGTGCGTTTAACAGTCAGCCGCCTCAGTACCATACCCTCAGTTCGATTCAGAGGTCTGAAAAGCAGTTATCCACCCGAAACGGATTTACAGTCATGATCGGACCGGTAATGTTGCCGGAAAAGCTGAAACGTCCTCAGATCGTGGTTCGAACGGGTGATACCGGGATTCGCATGTTGGAATTTGACAAATGGGCCGGATCACTACGGGATGATACCCGGCGCGTGATGGTGGAAAACCTGGGCACTCTGTTGGGGGATGCGGGCGGAATCGTGATAACGGATGATGCGCCGGTCGAACCGGATTATCGAATTTGGGTAAGCGTCAATCGGTTTGAGGGGATATTGAATGACAGCGTACAACTGGACGCGGTTTGGACTCTGAAGGATCAAAAAAAACAAAGTGTTATTGGAATCAATCCGTTTTTTATCCAGCAGAAAATAACAGGGGATGGTGTTTCGGGCCTTGTCGAGGCGCATAGCCGGGCCATTGAGTCACTTTGCCGGGTCATGGCTGACGCGATTGTGAATCTGCGGCGATTTTCATGAAAAATGAAGGATTTCAGAATTCACAGAATTCAGTCGTCAGAATTCAGAAGAAAAACGGTATGAATCATTTTTATTCATGGGCGCGAACAAGTCCTTGGTCAATGCATTTATGAAACCATCAGGCACCGTTCGACTGTTTCATCTTTTCTTTTGGAGTGTGATTCTCTGGATCATGGCAGGATTGGTTTTTGCCGAACCCCCGGTATTTGACAAAATTATCACATTTTATGGCGACCAGGACTATCCGCCCTATGAATTTGTTGACGAAAATGGTGATTCGGCCGGATTTAATGTCGATCTGATTCAGGCGGTGGCTTTAGTCATGGGCATGAAGGTTCAGTTTCACATGGCGCCCTGGACCCAGGTTGTGTCCGCGATGTTCAACGGCGACTCGAACACGGTGACCAGCATGTTCCATTCTGGACTTCGTGAAAACAAAATGGATTTCACCGTGCCTCATTCATTGGTGAATCATGCCATTTTTGTACGGAACAGGTCACCCATTCAATCGCTTCAGGACTGTGCCGGCAAAGCCATTCTGGTTCAAAAAGATGACATCATGCACGAAATGGTATTACGCACCCGTCTTTCGGAAACCGTTCTTGCCGTTGTTAATCAGAAGGATGCCCTTCGACTGCTTTCCACCCGCATGGATTATGACTGCGCCATTCTGGCACGGGTCCAGGCGGAGTATTATATTCACAAGCTTGGTATTGACAATATTCTTGCGGTGGGACCGCCGCTTGAACCCCAGAAATACTGTTTTGCGGTCCCCAAGGGGAACCCCGAACTCCTGTCCATGCTGAACGAGGGACTGAATGTGGTCCGGTCAACCGGGCGTTATGATGACATTCGGGAAAAATGGTTTGGTGTTTATGATCATAAGGATGCGATTCAGAAGATATCCCGTTACACGCTGTGGATATTGGGAGGAATTCTGGGGCTGGCAGCCCTGTTTTTTGCCTGGCATTATCAGCTAAAAGTCACACTTGCCCGAAAAACACGGGAGCTGGCTGACAGCAGACAACGGTTTAAGGATTTGATCCACTATGCCCATGTACCCATTGTCATTATGCGGTCCGATGGGGTGATTCAGCATGTCAATCAGGGCGTAATCGATGTTCTGGGATATACCCGGGAAGATATGCCTACAATTGAGCAGTGGTGGAATCTGGCCTATCCCGATGAAGTCCGGCGAAACAGCATCAAACAGGAGTGGGAGGCCATAAAGCGACAAAGCAGTCGATCCCGTGAACCCGAAACCATCATCGTGATCAGCCAGGTGACCTGCAAAAACGGCCAGATCAGAGACATTGAATTCCAGTATCGTCCCTTTGGGGTCTGGAGCGTTTTTACCCTGACGGACATTACAGAGCGAATACGGACCGAACTGGCACTGAAAAAAAGTGAGGAAAAATTTTCCACCATATTCAAATCCTGCCCGGATGGCATCTCGATCAGCCATTTGGCGGATGGCCGGTTTCTGGATGTGAATGAATCGTTTTTAAGGCTGTTTAAATATGATATTCAGGATGTCATTGGCCGGTCATCACTTGAAATGGGGTTGTGGATCGATCCGAATCAACGAAAATTATGGATTAAGGAGATGGAAATTCGGGGAGAAATCTATAATTTTCACACGCTGTTCAAATCCGCTCTTGAAGAAGAGATTGATGTGTTTTTGTCTGCCCGACTGATCCGGTTGGATGGCAAAGACTGTATCTTGACCCTTTTTCGGGATGTGACCGAACATATACGGTCTCAGGCAGAGAAGCAGGCGCTGGAAGAGCGGTTGTCACAGGCTCGGAAAATGGAGGCTCTGGGACTGCTGGCGGGTGGGGTGGCCCATGACCTGAACAACATCCTTTCCGGCATCGTAACCTATCCGGAGTTGATTCTGATGGATCTATCAAGGGAACATGAACTGAGAAAGCCCATTGAAAAAATGCTTGATTCCGGAAAACGAGCTGCAGCAGTCGTCAGTGACCTGTTGACCGTTGCCCGGGGAGTGGCCACAGACAAACAGATTTTGAACCTGAATTCGATCATTCTGGAATATCTCGATTCTCCGGAATATATCGACCTCACCCTTCGGTATCCAGGGGTCATGGTGAAAGTCGATAAGGATGATCATCTTTCGAATATCCGAGCATCAGGGGTTCACATCAAAAAAACCCTGATGAATCTGATCACCAATGCGGCGGAAGCCATTCACAACATCGGAACCATTTCCATATCGACCCGAAATCGCGATCTGAACCAACCGCTGAAGGGGTATGCGGAAGTGGCGGATGGGCCATATGCCATGCTGAGTATTTCCGACGATGGTCCGGGCATTCCTTTAGAAAATCTGGAACGGATTTTTGAACCATTTTTTACCAAAAAGATCCTGGGCCGGAGCGGAACAGGACTGGGACTGACCGTAGTATGGAATACCATGCTGGATAATAACGGATATGTTCAGGTTGACAGCAGTGACAATGGAACCACATTCGACCTGTACTTCCCCGTTGTCGCAGATAAGGTGCATTTATCGCGGCCACTCACTGGCCCTATGGATTATTGTGGCGCAGGTGAACAGATCCTGGTCGTTGATGATGATGACATTCAGCGTCAAATTGCCTGCTCCCTGCTCTCCCGGCTGGGATACTCGGTCAGCTCGGTTTCCAGCGGCGAATTGGCCATTGATTACATTTTGACCCATCCTGTGGACCTGGTCATTCTGGATATGATCATGGGATCCGGAATGAACGGATTCGAAACGTATCAACAGATTATCGCAATTCGCCCGGAGCTCAGGGCCCTGATTGCAAGCGGCTTTTCAGAAACCGATGAGGTCAAAAATGCGCAGTTACTGGGGGCCGGCCAGTTTGTCAAAAAACCTTACACCCTGGAAGCCATGGGCATGGCTGTCAGTCTGGAATTGAGGGGGCAAGGATGAATGAAAAATGGCATCTACCGATTTTCTGCTGAATCCTGAATCCTGTATTCTGTATTCTGTCTTTTCGTGGCACATACCATGTTTTTTCGAGACAATCGCCTGACTATCATAACCGCTCTTTTCAGCGGCCTGGTTTTTCTGACGCTGATGGGTGTTCAGAACAACTGGTTTTCGTCTTCGCCCCGTCACGGCATACTTCAGGCCGGGCTTCCTTTTGAACGGGAAACCTGGATGGCCATTTATCAGAACGATCATCCCATCGGGTATACTTACCGGAAAATCACACCGGATGAAACCGGTTATCAGACCACGGAAAGCACGCGGCTTAAAATCAATAGCATGGGAATCGTTCAGGATGTGGTACTCAATCTCAAGGCCAATTTGAATTCCGATTTTTCCCTTTCAAGCATGACGGTCGACCTGGGATCCGGGCCGTTCCGGTTCAAGGCGTCCGGACAGAGTGACGGGAAATTTTTAAGCATTCAGACATCCGGCCAGCAGACGCGTATCCCGTTGGAATATCCGGTCTACCTTCCAACAACGGTTCTGGATGGATTCAGACATCAGATTCCCAAAGGAAAGGATAGTATTGAAGCCCCGGTTTTTGATCCATTTACGTTTTCGCAGGAAATATTCCGATTGAAATCGCTGGGTCAGGAATCTTTGGATATTATGGGCCGAAATCTGACCACACAAAAAATTCAGGCGGAGTTCAGGGGAATCCGGCAGACCGCATGGGTGGATGAAACCGGCGAAGTGGTTCAGGAGCAGGGCGGCATGGGGTTTGTTCTGAAAAAAGTGTCTGCGGAAGAGGCCCTGTCCATTGCACAGAAACCAGCCGGTGATGATATTACCCTGCAGGCATCCATACCGTCGAACAAGACGATCCGGTTTCCGGATCTGTTGAGCCGGATATCAATCCGGATCACTGGGAACATTGAAAATCTGGTTTTACATGGCGACAGGCAGAAATGGGATGGCGATATTCTGGTCATCGAGAAAGAGACGCCAGGACATCAGGAAGAAAACCTGCTGTTACCATCCCAAACGTTTTTACAACCATCCCTGTTTGTTCAATCGGATCACCCGGATATTCTTCAACAGGTGGCTGACATCATCGCCCCATCGGACAATCGACAGAAGCGGATTCGAAAAATTCTGGTATGGATGAACCAGAACATTCAGAAACGCCCGGTAATTTCGGTTTCCAACGCACTGGAGACGCTCCAGAACCGGGCAGGAGACTGCAATGAACACGCCATGCTGTTTTGTGCCCTGGCCAGAGCTGGCGGTATTCCCACCCGCATCGAGGCCGGTCTGGTGTATATGAATGGCCGGTTTTATTACCATGCCTGGAATGCGGTGATGTTAAACGACTGGATCACCGTGGATTCGCTGATGAACCAGTTCCCGGCGGATGTCACCCATATCCGGCTGGTTACCGGAGAATTTTCCGAACAGACCGGTTTGATTGCCGGTATGGGTACGCTTGGCCTTGAAATTATCGAAATGGGAAGATAACGGCCGGATATCAGATGCCAGAAATCAGAGGTCGGAAGATTGGACATCCGAAAACACGCCTCAAGATCGTTTCATCCATTATGCGCAGTTATGGAGCAGGTCACATTATTTAATGATATCAATACATAATTTAACCAAAAATTTTGGCCGGGCCGTAGCCGTGGATCATGTCACGCTTGAGGTTCCACCCGGTGAAATATTCGGATTTATCGGGCCCAACGGCGCTGGCAAAACCACCACCATTCGCATGATGGCCGGCTTGTTGTACCCATCCGATGGAACGGTTCATATTTGCGGTGTGGACATGATCAAAAATCCGGTTAAGGCCAAACAGCGCATCGGGCTGATTCCGGATCGGCCGTATCTGTATGAAAAACTGACCGGAATGGAGTTCCTTCGGTTCATGGGGGATATGTACCGGGTCAAGCCGGCAGATTTTATGCAAAAGGCCAGGGATATGCTGGCGCAGTTTTCACTTCTGGATCGGGGGAATGAGCTGATCGAAGCTTACTCCCACGGCATGAAGCAGCGGTTGATCATGTGTGCCGCGCTGATTCATGACCCGGATGTCATTATTGTGGACGAACCCATGGTCGGGCTTGACCCCAGAGGCATCAAAATGGTGCGGGAGCTTTTCAGAATTATGGCCGGAAACGGCAGAACCGTGTTCATGTCCACCCATACCCTGAAACTGGCCCAGGAAATATGTGACCGCATCGGCATCATACACCAGGGAAAGCTGATCGCAACCGGAACGCTTATGGAGCTTGAAGAACAGGCCAGCATGAGCGGATCGGATCTGGAATCGATATTTTTTCAACTGACCGAGCCGCTGGAACCAATATAATGGATGTCGGAACCCTGTTAAAACCCAGATGGTGGGCCATCACCCACCGCAGACTGAACCGTCGGCATTCCGTTCAGATGGTTTTGCTTTCCGCAGCAGGGCTTCTGTTCTGGATCATCAGTTACGCCATCTCGATCCGGGTGCTGGCCCACTTTCAGAAAGCCCAGGATATCGGTGATCTGCTGGCGTTCAAGCTGCTGTCCATCGTTCTGGTCACCGTGTTCTCGCTGATGATATTCAGCACCATTCTGACCTCACTTTCCAAACTCTATCTCAGCCGGGATCTTCAACTCAGTCATTCGCTGCCGGTTGCATCCGACCGTCTTTTTCTGGCGCGCTGGATTGAAAGCACCATCGATTCCGCCTGGATGGTCATCCTGTTTACGCTTCCCGTGCTTCTGGCCTATGGCCGGATTTTTGCCGCAGGCTGGTTTTATTATATCAACATGATTCTGGTATTGGCCGCACTGTGCATCATTGCATCGGCCATCAGCGCGCTGATGATTCAGGCTGCGGTCTGGCTGGCGCCGGCATCCCGCCTTCAAAGTCTGTTTGTGATCCTGGGTTTTACCGCATTCATTGTTCTGTATATTGCGTTCCGTCTTTCCAGGCCTGAACGGCTGGTTGATCCGGAGACATTTTCGTCTGTTTTGTATTACATGGAGCATCTTCGCACGCCATCATCCCCGTTTCTGCCATCTGCCTGGTGCTATCAAAGCCTTCGGGATTCGCTGCTGTCCCGGCCGGAAAGCGCCATGATCCACACCGGAATAGCATGGAGTTTTGCCATATTCCTGATCTGCATCAATCTGCTGGTGGCCGGTCCATTTTATTTCAAGGGATATTCCAGAAGCCAGACCGCCTCGTTCACTTTTTTTCGAAGCCGCAGCCCCCTGACAAACCGGCTGTTTTCCAAACACCATTCACCATTCCGGGGTCTTGTCACCAAGGAGATTCTTTGTTTTTTCCGGGATCAGACCCAATGGTCCCAACTGTTTCTGATAGCGGCCCTGATTGTTATTTATGTGTATAACTATTCGGTTCTGCCATTGGATAAATCGCCGGTTCGAACCATCTATCTTCAGAATCTTCTGTCTTTTCTGAACATGGCCCTGGCCGGCTTCGTCCTGACCGCCGTCACCGCCCGGTTTGCTTTTCCGGCTGTCAGCAGCGAAGGTCAGGCATTCTGGATCATTCGTTCCTCCCCTGCATCCCTTCAATCCTATTTGTGGATCAAGTTCTGGATTTATCTTCTGCCGCTTTTTCTTCTGTCTGAAATACTGATCGTGGCCACCAATCTGCTGCTGCATGTCACCCCCTGGATGATGGCCCTGTCCGTCGTCACCATCGCGTTCCTGACACCTGCCATTCTGGCAATGGGCATCGGCCTTGGCGCGGCATATCCCGATTTCAATATCGAAAATCCAGCCCAGGCTGTGACCAGTTTTGGCGGCATGATGTTTATGATTCTCTCAGCCACCGTGATTGGTGCCGTGGTCATTCTGGAAGCGGGCCCGGTTTACCGGCTGTTTATGGCCGGCATCCGACGTCAGGCACTGACACCGGGTCAAATACTCTGGTTGGTTGGCTCATTTATTCTGGTTATTCTCATTTGTGTACTGGCGGTCATTCTTTCCATGCGCTATGGCATTCGAAAGCTGGAGAACCGTGATTGAAATATTCAAACAGAATGGGCGAGCGATTGATTTTAACAACCGAGTACGCTATTGTTGTGTCGTATGTAAGGTGAAACAAACGGTTATCAATAGCTGGTTTCACCCCAATCCATGAAAATGGTATCCACCGCTTTTATCAATAATCAAAAGGAGACGATTTATGACTGACAATATCGTGATTGCACTATCCTGCGGAACCGATAATCCCAATCGGGCGACCCGTGCCCTGTTTTTTGCCGCCGTGGCCAAAAAACAGGGGAAAAATGTGACGATTTTTCTTCTGGATGAAGGGGTTTATCTGGCAAAGAAGGGAATAGCCGAGCACTTGAAAGCGGCCACCGGTGATGCCGCTGATGATCATTTAAGCTATATTCAGGAATATGAGGTACCGATTCTGGTTTGCACCCCCTGCGCCGTTTCCCGAAAAATTTCAGAAGCCGATCTGATCAAGGGTGCCAGAATGGCTGTCGGTGCGGAACTGATCGATCTGGCATGTAATGGCTCGGTTCTCAGTTTTTAATGGCAAATGGTTTGTCCCTTGCCATCAGGCGTTAACATTCAAAAACTGGGTGTTGATCTATTATTCATAAACACAGCCGTAATTGGATGATTCAAGACCATCCGGTTGATTGCCCGGGTTCATTCTTCCTGTTTTTCAATCTGCCGGGAATAATAGATCAATACCAGGGATAAAATGGAAGAAACGACAAAGCATCCGGTCATTGCATAGAATATGGAAGGCAGGCCGTATTGGTCGGCAATATATCCGGAAACTGCCGCAGCGGTTGATCCCACTCCAAACGTAATGAAAAACTGGGTGCCAAATCCGATGCCATGCCGATGGGGTGGAAGATACCGGGACAGCATGTAATTTTGAACCGGCTGGGTGGCAAAATAAAAAAAAGCGTATGTCACCGCGGAACCAATCAGTATCCAGTCTGTACTGACAGCCATCATCCATACGAACAGGGCGCCGATACATATGGCAGTGGCATAGATTTTTTCCGGACCGAACCGGTCAACCAACCGGCCGCCGATATATTGTCCGACGGCACCGGACAACAGCGTAAATGTCGCAACCGTCCCCCCCAGGGTCAGCTTGTCAGCAGACAGAAACGACAGGTGAACCTGCTCCCCCATATAAACCGGCAGAAAGGTCATGATGCCCTTATACGTCAATCCCAGAAATGCAGCGGAGCAGTAGAAAACAATCAGGCGGATAACTGAAAGCCTATCCAATCCGGAGGACGCTTTCGATATGTCACAAGCAGGCAGGCTGCGGACAGGCGCATGGATACGCAGTGCAATAATTCCGGCGGCTATGCCCATGACGCCATAAATGATATGAGGGGCTTCCCATCCAAATCCGGATCCCAGCCAGGCGGAAAGCATCGGCGCAATGGCCACTCCCAGACTGCCTGCGATGCCATGAATGCCAAAGGCTTTTCCTTTTTCTGTAATCGACTGGGATATCAGGGTGTTGGAAGCAGGATGGTAAATGCTGCACAACAATCCGACCAGGCCCATCATGAGTCCATAAATCCAGATGTTCTGAATGGGATACATCAATATGGAAAGACAACCGGCTCCAAACAGAAACAGAGCAATCAGCCGTATTGGCGCTACCCGGTCCGAGAGCCAGCCTGCCGGAAGCGATCCAATGCCAAAGGCATAACTGAAGATGGATACCACGATGCCAAGATGAAAGTAGTCTGTGTTGAACTGGATCATCAACAGGGGAATAATCGGAGGCAGAACCCCTTCATACAGATGGACCAAATTGTGCGAAGCGGCAGTCAGACCAAGAATTTTCTTTTCGTTTTTTTTCATGACAGATTGAATCCATGCCCCATAGTGATTCTATATTAGCCTAATCTGACCGTTTATAAACAACATGACTTCGGATTACAACAGCAGACCTCATGTTTTGACAAATCGGCTGTGAAAGGTCATTTAAATTGATCCATGCAGACACATGAATCCCCTGACGAACAATTTTCCAGGTTGATCGGCGAAGCCGGGAACGTCATCCTTAATGGAGATTCCCTGACAGAGACACTTGAACAACTGGCTATTCGACTGTCTGATATTTTTAAGGCCAGTGCATGCCTGATCACGCTGGTTGATTTTTCCCGAAATGATATTGAATGCAGGGCTTGTTGCGGCTTCAGCCATTTGGAGCGGGATACGGAAATGGCTGCCATGCGGCACCGCCTTTCGGAATTTTTTCAGGATGGATCGTTGCCATGGACGACATCATCCGGCGCGATGAATGAAAAATACCCAACGTATACCGAACAAAATCTTCAACGAATCTGGATTCCCATGGAACTGAATTCAGCCATCCGAATGATTCTGTTCATATATTTTCCCAAAGACGTTGAAATTGGTACAGCAATTCTGAGCAGCCTGAAATCCGCCATGTACAGAAATGGCAGTACGCTTCGGGCCTCTCTGTTGTATAACCGGTATCTGGATGCGTTTCATCTGGTCAGCACGTCGATTCATTCCGGCATCGGGGTCGATGATATCCTGGGACTGATTGTTCGACATGCGGCAGAAATCATGGGGGCCAAAGGCAGCATTTTCTGGATTGTTAACGATCAGAAACAATCCATCGATAAAAAACTGGTTTATGGCTTTCCTTACGGCAGCCTGGCCAACGTGGGATTTTCGGATTTATCCGCTTTGTTCAAATCCGACTCGAGCGGCCATGTGATTATTGAAGATGCCCGGCATGATATCCGGATTCCCGATCTCGAACGCCTGGGCAAGAAGCGAGTTGTATCCATCATCGGCATACCCCTTCCCATCGTGGATGAATATCGGGGAATTTTGGCGGTTTATTTCGGCAGATCATGGAAACCGGTTCACCGGGAAGTGCATTTTCTCAAATCACTGGCCGAACAGGGAGCGATTGCGCTGCATCGTGCTCTCCGATACGATCATCACATGCTGGAAACGTTCAAACAAACCATTTCCGGGCTATCGCTTGCCATAGAAGCCCGGGATGGTTTGACCCATGGCCATTCCCTGAAAGTCGCTGAATTTGCCAGAATGACAGCGACTCAAATGGGCTTGTCACACCAGGAGACGGAAACCGTTTTCCACGCCGGTCTGCTACACGATATCGGCAAAATCGGCATTCGGGACCATCATCTTGACAAGCTGGGCGCATTATCCCAAAAAGAACTGGATCAGGTGAAAAAGCATCCGGCGATCGGCGCCGGTATTTTAAAACCGTTGCCTTTTCTTCAGAATATCGCTTTGCTGGTGCTGTATCACCATGAACGGCATGACGGAAGCGGTTATCCGGAAGGACTGAAAGGGGCGCATATTCCGCTGGGAGCACGCATTCTGGCAGTCTGTGACGTATTCGAAACCATGATATCCGGCCGTCCGAACATGCCGGCCCGCCCCATACCCGACGCATTCGATCAAATTCGGCATCTCAGCGGAACGTATTTTGACCCGGTCGTGGTGAATGCCTTTCTGGCTGCTGTTCAGGCAAATGTGAATGCGGTACAGCCATTTTCCTCTTGTTCTGCGGCAGAAGACCCTGTGATGCTCATGCCCTGGATGAAACAATTTCCACAGGCGTTTTAGGTTTAGGTTTGCGGATGGGGGTGAAACCGGATTGATCAACTGAATAAAAAAGCGTCATCCTGTTGATCCAGCGTCGGCTGCTTGCAGCCAACGGCTGATGGACAATATGCCACTTTGTGCCTTTGCGCCAGAATAGTAACCAGTCGTTTTTACGTCACCTGGCTCAGGGTGTATCCGGCCAGCAAGCTGTCTTTCCAGTAATCATGGGCGGGATCGGAAAAAAAAGCATGAAACAGGGACAGGCTTTTTCCCCGCAACACATGGGGAATGATGGATACCGGCTCGCTGCTGTAAAGCGGGGGTAGGAGAGCCAGATTACAGGATGTGGCGCCACCCATCATGTCTTCATAGGCGTAAACGATTTGTCGAATGCCGCTGATCAGAATCGCGCCCATACACATCAGGCAAGGCTCCAGAGTCGAATAGACACGAAGGGTTCGACGATCGACCGTATTTTCTGATGTCTCCAGTTGACGAAGCGCCAGGATCTCGGCATGATCGGTTTCCCGAACGGTTTCTCCGAATGAATGGATTCGGGACCCGGAAGCAATCACCTCATCCCCGCTGACAATCACACACCCCACCGGAAATTCACCCGCCTGAAACGCTTTTTGGGCCTCTTTCAGCGCATATTCCATAAATGTTTCATGTATCATAAAATTTTGTTCACAGATCCCGCTGGGTTCTCATCGGTACCCAAAACCGCGCGCACCTATCGCTTGGGTTGAATCAACGGTGTGGAAATATCCCATAAAAACCGTTTGATCCAGGCAAAACCAATGTGAAGCAGTTCGGCATCATCTGTTCTGGCCCGGTTCAGCGCAGACGATGGGATTTTATATCGCTTTAAAAATGAGCTGTTGAATATAAAATTGCGAAATTCATCGATGTTGTAGGCCGCCATGAAGGCCATTTTGGCCTTGGGGCCTTCTGGCCCCTCATTGCCCCAGGGGTTTTCCTGAAACAGCCGGAGAACTTCGGACCATCGGATGGTCATGTCATTATGCATCTTTGCACATTGATCCTGTATCCATGATCGGGGGCTCCATGTGCTGTTTTCATGCCGGCCCATGCAGAATTCAGGTGGCCGGAAAAAATAAACCGGCCGGCTGGTTTTGGACGCGGTTTCATACATCATACCCTGTTCCAGCGGAAACATGCGACATGCATCCGGGCGGTCTTCATAGACGCCGCATCCGGTTTCGGTCAAAAGCGGGCAGGGATGGTTGACAGCCTCTGACATGGTCAAAAGCACGTCCGGAAAAAAGCTTCCCTCCCGTATCACCACATCCACATGCCGATCCAGAAATTCATTGGAAGGTATGCCAAGCCGATTCTTCAGGCGAATGACATCATAGGGATAAAGAAACAGATTCAGATGATGGCAGCAATGGTTAAAACAGGAAATCCCGGGGTGGCATCTGAACGAAAAGAGGCTGTTTTCATCCAGCGTTGGCTGATTCAGATCCTTCTGGTTTTCAAGATCGATATATTTCATATCCGGAGTGCGACCAATAGGGCCAATAATTTGATATCGATAAGGATTTCATCCGATTGTTTGTTTGACGATTCCCATCAGTTTATCCCGGTCAAACGGCTTATGGATATAGGCCACTGCGTCCTTGACCGCATGCTGGCCGGCAAGACCTGTGATAACGATGATGGGAATTTTTTTCAGATTCGAATCTTTTGACAGCTTGCGATAAAAACGGCTTCCCCATTCCTGCGGCATTTCCAGGTCCAGCGTAATCAAATCGGGAACTTCGGTCTGGATTAAATCCATTGCCTGCAGACCGTCTGATGCGCTGCATGTGTCGTACCCGTTATCCTGAAACAGTGTTGTCAAATACTTGACAATGACCGGATCGTCGTCAACGACCATAATTTTTTTTGGCATGGCATGACCTCATGTTGCATGGATGGATTGATAACCAATTTCATTGTGTCGTGAAAATAGATCGTGAAGCGTCGTTCGTATCTCGCATCTCATCGTTCATCGCTCGTAGGAGCACAGGTCGCAGGAAGCAGACACCTTCAGCCTTCAGCCTTTTCCCAGGCATGACATTCCCCACACATCACCGGACCTTTTTTCGCAGTTGCATGACAGCCTTTACAGTTGATATGAAATGCCTTCATCAAACCGGGTTTTTTGCCGTCATCGGTCAGAGTATGGCATTCTGAACAGGATTTGTCCTCGGATGATTCGTCTTCCAGTTTTTTCCCGTCTTCATAGACATGATGGCATTCACTGCATGATTCAATTTTGGCTGTTTCATTGTGATCGTCATGTTTGAATTTGGCCGGTGTGCGTTGAGGGTTGCTGAAAACGCCGTTGTCCACTGTGACCATGTCTTCCTGTGAATATGAGGCCATGATAAGGGTCAGGGAAACCAGGCCGGCAATCAGAATAAATGTGGCATATCGGTTCATGGATTCATCTCCTTATCGGTCATTGCGGTTTTTCCATGACTTCATACAGAATATCGCTGATGAATTTGACATTCATTTCCAATCCGTAATAATGGTTGATATCCTCCAGACCACTGTGACAGTTATGACAGGGAGCAACCAGGGTTTTTGCTCCCTTGGCCTTGGTGGCAAAAAGTTGATCGGCTTTGATGCGGTTGCCTTTCATTCTGGCCATTTTATAGGGAGGGCCACAGTTGATGACACCACCACCGGCGCAGCAGCAATAATTGTGTTCCCGATTGGGATGCATCTCGATCAGGTTGTCACAGATGGCATGGATGATATATCGGGCCTTTTCATGAAGCCCTCTGCCCCTTACCACATTACAGGGATCATGCAGCGTGACGGGTTCCGAATATTTTTTGGCAATTTTGATTCGGCCTTCCTTGAGTATGTCATAATAAAACTCGATGGCATGAACGACGGGAATCGGCGGCATTCGCCACGACAGCCAGCGGTTTCCGGTGTCATACACGGACCGGAATGCATGTCCGCATTCACCCATGACAATTTTTTTCACCTTCAGTCGTATGGCGGTTTCAAAATGGGCGCGTTTGATCCGGCCCATCAGTTCATTATCACCGGTAAACATGGCCATATCGCTGTTGTCCCAGCCGGGCGTGGCGGGCATGGTCCAGTTTAACCCGGCGGTATTTAAAATGACTGCGGCCTGATACAGCAACTGGGCCTGAAACTTTGGCTCTGGTCCAATGACCGAATACATGATGTCCGCACCTTCTTTTTCAAGCGGAATGCGCAACTTGGGAATTTCGGACCGGGCTTCCTCTTCCTGCCATTGCAGCGTATCCGGCCATTCATCTTCCTTGACCCACATCTGGTTCATGGTGGCCGCATGGCTGTGGGCTGTGGCCTGAATATACAGCGGGGTCATGCCAAGTAGATGAATGATTCGGCGAACGATGGTCATGAGATAGGCGATATCAATGCCAAATGGGCAATACATGGAGCAGCGTTTACACAGATTGCACTGGGTGTGTACAATCTCTGCCGCCTGTTTCATGAATTCCGGCGAGACCCTGCCTTTTTTCCGAATCATTTCCCACAATGTCTGTTTGACCTTGCCAGCCGGTGAAAAATGGGGGTCATTGTCGTGGGATAAATAATAGTGGCAGGCTTCGGAACACAGCCCGCAATGCGCGCAGGTGTCCACATACATGCGAAGTCGGGCACCTGCTTCGACATTCAGCACCCGATTGATGGTCTGTGCAATTTTGTCTTCGGTCAGCCTGGCTGCACCTTTTTCTATTCCCTCATCCACTATTTTTTCAGCGGGACTATTTTTCGATTCATACATATGAAAAACCTCCCTTACCACTCAATAAATAAACCGTTCCCGATTACCAATCCTTGACATGTCGAACCCCGCCAAATTCAGATCCGGTATAGGCCCGGGTAAACGGCGCGAACAGCATGTGCACCAGCCTTGTAAACGGAATGGCCATCAGCATGATTTCGCCACTGACGATATGAAGAATCATAAAAAATGGATAGCCGCCCCACTGATGATAGGCCATAAAACCGGTAATGAATGGCATCGCGACAATTGTTAAAATGACATAATCCGATGCGGAGGTCAGAAACCGGACTTCCGGCAGTTTCTGACGTCGTATTCCAAAAAACAGGCAACTGGCAATGACCAGAAGGGTCATCACATCTGCCACGGCATCGGGGAGTGCCCAATATCGGATGCTGAAGGATTCATCCCATAAAACGATATGGGAAAGCAGGAAAATGGGTGTGGCTATCAGGCAGAAATGGAACAGGAACGTGACGGTCGTTACGACCGGATGATTTCTCATGTTGACAGGGCCAAATGGAATCAACCAATTGCCAATCGATCGAAAGGCATATTTCAGGCTGATGTAGGAAAAAATGAAGCTTTCTTTTTTCTGGATAAGCCAGAATATATGGATCAACCGGAACATACTGCCACCGATAAACACGATAAAGGCGATCCATGCCAGCGGGCCGGAAACAAACTGATAGATATCATGCATATCGCATCTCCCTGAGAGCATGTTTGTAATCCAGATTCCCAAACATGCCCTGAAATAATCGACCGGTTCATGGGCTTATCGGCCAAGGAATTATTGAATATTCAACTCCGACACCGGAATGATTCTGCGAAAATAGATCCCATTTTCAACGCTTCGAAGAAGGATTTTGCTTCCGTCCGGGCTAAATGCCGGAGGCCATGCATCCTCACATTGAAATTCCAGAATCCGGTCGTTGACCGCAAATCCTTTTTTACCGTTTTTGTCAATTTTTGATGCAACCATGTTGCCATCTGGGTTGAAAATCGGTTTCCAGACCATATCAAACGTGTTTTTCCATGCCTGACCATCTGCCACAATCGACCAGTTATCCTGATCCTTGATGACCGCAGCAATCCTTCTGCTGTCCGGGCTGAATGTGAGATCGGTGACCAGATCTCCAAATGTCTGAGCCCATGGGACATCATCGACCGCAATGGTCCATCGGCCAAACGATGGTGAAACAATGGCCGCCAGTTTTTTGCTGTCCGGGCTGAAAACAGAATGCCAGAGCTGGCAATACCGGTTGTTCCAGGCGATATCGGCGTTTCGGGCCATTGTCCATTTTCCCTGAATCCGAACCGGGGCAAACACCTCATGGGTTAACGGATGAAAAACCGGCTCCCACACCCCTGCATAGGTTTTGGGCCAGGGTACGCCGTTAACGGCAATGGTATAGTCATACAGGTTCAGACGAACTTCTGCAGCCAGATGAACACCATCCGGACTGATCGCCTTGCCCCAGACATTGACAAATGGTTTGTCCCAGACGACGCCATCCATTGCCGCGGAAATGGTGCCTTCCTGAAATTTGTGAATTTCTGCCTCACCGACTGAAACCACCTGAACCGATGCAGCGGTATGAAGACCATCCTCACTTAAAACCGGATCTGTGGCATGCAGAAAGGTTTCTTCCCAGGGCGCGTCATTCAGTGAGAGACCATATTTCATATCCTGCTGAAACGAAACCGCAATTGCATCACCTTTAGGGTTGAATTTCATATTCCAGACATAGCCGAACCGATTTTCCCAGGGTTCTCCATCCACAGCCACGGTCCATTCGCCGCTGTCTGAAACGATTGCTGCCAGTCGGTTGTCTGGCGAAAACCGTAGATGCCAGATTTTTTCAAACGGGTTTTCCCAGGTTTCTCCATTGACGCAGACATTGAATTCGCCTTCAGCCTGATTCACCACCGCAGCGACTTTTTCGCCATCCGGGCTGGCGTAAAATTCCTCAACCCACTCGAACCGGTCTTTCCAGTCCGTCACGTTAATCTGTTTTTCTGTGGATTCCCAGTCCCATTGATATGGATCAGCCATTAAACCTCCTTTCTTGGGGATATGGATCGATATTAACCGGTCTTATCCTGGCAATTCAAAATAACCCGCCTGAATTTTGAATATGTTTGAATTTCTCATATGCTTGGTGACAGGCATCCAGTCATCCCTTGTGGCATACGCGGAATCATGAAAAGATTGCTTTGGTGCAGAAGAAAAAAGAAAACGGTTTCTTATTTCCAGGAAGGAGTTGCTGGTAACCCTTTTCGTATAACCGACCGCAATCAAAACCGCTGTCGGTGTCGCCGGATTGGACAGAAAGCGCATTCGGATTTTCATCAATACATCCTTAATATCAGATGGAATCCAGGCGGGAAGGCATGAAGCATTCAGAAAAATCGATCACAAAGATTTGGCAGCATTAAACCAGAAATTTTCTGTGTTGGCAACTGATATTCATCCATAAAAAATTAAAGTTAAATTAATTTCAACATATCGATTTTTATTATAAAAAACAATAAATAGAAAAAGAAAAGTCCATTTTGAAAAAGTGGAAGGTCTTTAAAAAATTTCATTGTTCAAACAATATCCGGTCGGCTAAAATAATTCGCATGAATATGGAAGTCAGGTCGCCCATATTCATGCGCTGACGCGTGTAACCAAACAAACAGCAAACAAGGAGATATTCGATGATCAAGGCATCCAGCCTGAAAAAAGGAAACGTGGTCAAAATCAACAATCAATTGGTTGTTGCCAAGCATATTGATGTCAAAACACCGTCTGCCAGAGGCGCATTAACCCTGTACAAGGTGCGTTTTGCCCAGGTTCAAAGCGGACAGAAACAGGAACAGACATTTAAAGGCAACGATATGCTGGAAGAAATCGAGTTGAGCCGAAAACCGGTCCAGTTCATTTTTCGTGAAGGCACACATTATACATTCATGGACACAGAAGAATTCAGCCAATACACCCTGGACGAGGCCGCATTGGAGAATCAGTCTGAATGGCTTAGCGAAAATATCGAGGGAATCACGGCCCTGTTTCATGATGGACATATGATAGCCATTGAACTGCCGCAGGTGGTTACACTGAAAATTGCCGAAACGTCTCCGGTCATACGGGGGGCAACCGTGACAGGCCGCACCAAAACCGCGACACTTGCAAATGGCGTAGACATTCAGGTTCCGGAATATATGTCTCCGGGAGAGTGGGTCAAGGTGCACACTGAAACCGCAAAATTTATTTCGCGGGCGCAGGAAGATGACGGAAAATGAAGCCAAATGCACATTTGGGGTTGACTTGTGATTGACCCATAGCCTATATATTAACGCCAACCATAATTGATTTATATCAGTTATTCCATGATATCAACAAACTATAGGCTTATCAGCCTGAAAATGATTTGCAGGAGGTGGCATTATTTTTACGTTTCTGAAAAATCACGACAGACTGAACCCATTACACGTGGGGCGAAGAGATTTTCTGAAATTTGGTGCGTTGCTTGCTTTTGTGGGATTATCAGCAAATCCAGTTGAGGCTGCTGTCAAACGATCTTCCAAAATTTACCGGAAATCCAAACAGATCACAAAGGCATTGTATTTTTATAACCCGCACACCGGTGAAAAATTGGATGTGCCCTATTTCACCAAGGGGCGATATTCTCCGGTAGCCATGAAGGATATCAATCACATCTTCAGAGATCACCGGACCGGCGCCATCAAACCCATCGATCAAAACCTGTTAGACTACCTGTATGCCCTGTCCAACAAATTGGAGACGCCGCGCACACCGTTTCACATCATTTCCGGCTACCGGTCTCCTGAAACCAATGCGCTGCTAAGAAAAGAAAGTAGTCAGGTTGCCAAAGACAGCTTTCATATCAAAGGAAAGGCAGTGGATATAAGGCTTCCGGGACGAAGTATCGCTTCTATCCGTAATGCTGCGGTCAGCCTGAAAGCCGGTGGCGTCGGATACTACCCCGATGATCAGTTTGTGCATATCGATGTCGGAGATATTCGCTGCTGGTAGGGAATATGGTGGTGTTCAGTGAAATTTTTCCGGCTCCTGCCGGTAACGATCGGGCGGTCTCAATCGCCTCCCATAGCGGACGATCCCGATCATAAATATCGTCTCTGAAATTGACGATTCCTCCTTCATCGACCCAGACTGTCCAGTATAAGAGATGAACCATGATTGAATCCCGGATAGGGATTACTTTTGTTTTTCCACTGTCGATGGTCTTTATGATTTTTTCCACAGTCCATTCCGAATTTCCCGAAAGCACATAGGCCGCCAGATCGACCGGCTTTTCGATTCGAATACATCCGGAGCTGAATCCACGCGAGGTCCGCTTGAACAGGTTTCGTTGCGGAGTATCATGAAGATAAACGGCAAACCGGTTGGGAAACATGAATTTGATTCGGCCCAGTGCATTCTGGGTGCCTGGCTTCTGTTTAAGCCTGTAGGGAAAATATCCGGCGTTGATTCTGGACCAGTCAATGGTATGCGGGTTGATTGCCAGCGCATTTTCATCCCATCCGGAATAGACATGAATATTCTGCCGAATCAGATAATCCGGATTTTTTTTGATGATGGGCAGTTTATCTTCAATGGCGATCTTTTCCGGAATATTCCAATCGGGATTGATGACGAGATACCGCATGCGTTCACTAAAAACAGGTGTTCGCCGATACGCCTGCCCTACCACCACCCGCATGCTCAGGACCGGATCAGAACCATTCATTGCTGTCAGGCTATAGTCTGCGATATTGACCAGAATATATTTTTGACCAAAATCATGGGACAGCCACCGCCATCTTTCCAGATTCATCTCGATCTGACGAATCCGGTCAGTCACAGGGATATTCATTTCCCGAAGTGTTTGCGGACCAATAATTCCGTCCGGATCAATTCCATGACGGTATTGAAATCGCTTGATCGCATGAACCAGACCTGTATCATGGGTTTTTGATAAAGCATTATTTGATGCCTGGATATCCCCGGTTATCGCCAGACGTTTTCGAATCAAGGGAATCCGGTCATTTATATCTTCGGGTCGGATGAAACCGCCATCCGGAATGACAGGCCAGCCACCGTTTTTTTGAATATCCCGATAATGCTGCAATGCCTCTCTCAGGCGATAATATCCTGGATGCGTAGGCTTTAATCGATAAAGGGTTTCTTCCAGTGTGCGGGTATAAAGGGCGTGTCCGATCAAATCGTTGATATTTTCAAACGGCTTCAGCGACAGCCAGAGAGAGTCAACTGTTTCGGGATCAACCCGCCCTTTGGCCATATGATAACTGTAACGATACAATGCATCTGTCAGAAGGATATCCAGATCGATAAGTTGCTGAATCGGATGCTCCCCTGTAGGAGACTGAGGCATATTGATCGAAAAAAGCAATTCCTGAATCGCCGATAAATGGTAATCCTCGGGAATCAGCCCATCCTGTTCAGACTCCTGAATAAACCGAATGAATAATCGGGCCTGATCGCTGATTTGCTGATTTTCAATCCAGATGGGCAAAAAATCGCGTACGCGATAGATCTCGGCAATCAGGGACTCACTTCCAGCCGTTTGGGCTTCGGGTATCAGCGTCTGCTGATTGTCCTGAGCCAGAAGCGTGCGTTTGATGCCTGCGGAGACATCCTGAAGCATATCTCCGAAAACGGGTTCCATACAACTGATTGAAAAAACCAGTCCAAGCGCGATGCCAATTATTGCCGGACCATTGATGTTAACATATCGCCTGATGTTACTTTCCTCCGTTTTTTCCGTCATGATACAAACCGTTCGTTGTTTCCCTGTTATTCAGACTTCATCATTAAATAATCTTCTGCTGTTTTTTTTACGTCATCCATGTTTTCAGCGTCAATCCAAAGGATATCTTTTTCGGACCGGAACCAGGTCATCTGCCGTTTGGCATATCGCCGCGTGTCCTGTTTCATGGATAAAACGGCATCTGGAAGAGAGGTCCGTCCTTCCACATAATCGGCAATATGCCGATATCCCAGTGACTTCATGGACTTCAGCGTTGATGAATATCCCCGATTCAAAAGTGATTCGACCTCTTGAATGAATCCGGTTTCAAGCATCCGGTCCACCCGCCGGTTAATCCGTTCATACAATAGTTCTCTTTCCCGATAAAGTCCAATCATGCGAACCGCATAAAAATCGGTCGAAAAGTGGTGGTGCTGATGAAATACAGACATCGGTGTTCCGGTGGATTTAAAAATTTCCAGTGCCCGGATGATACGATAGACATCATTGGGGTGAATTCGAACAGCAGATTCCGGATCACTGCGCTTCAATTCCATATACAGATTTTCTGTTCCCTCGTTCAACGCCTTTTGTTTCAGTCTATCCCGAATGATCGAATCGCCGCTTTCCAGACTGAACAGACCGTGACGGAGTGCGCGAATGTAAAGACCGGTTCCTCCCACTACCAGAGCAACCTTGTTCTGATGATCGATCGATCGAATGGCATCACCTGCCATGACCGTATACAGCCTTGCATCAAACGGTTCATCCGGATTGACAATATCGATCAGATGATGCCTGACAAACGCTTGCTCCTCTGAAGACGGCTTGGCTGTTCCGATATCCATATAGCGATAAACCTGCATGGAATCAGCGCTGACAATTTCAGCGCCGACTGCCTGTGCAACGGATATGGCTGCGGCTGTCTTTCCGGTTCCGGTCGACCCGCAAATAACGATGATTCTGGGATTTTGTGTATGAGGTGTCAAAATCGGTTCAGCCTGTGATGAAATGAATGTCAGTAACCATATATGACGAACCCATAATAATCAAGCTGCAGTTGCAGCAGTGGCGCGTATGCCGTGCAAAGGAAGCTTCATGCGAAATAACAACTTACAAAATGATCTTTCACCACTTCCCGTATTTCTGGATGTGCAGTTTGACAGATGGATTGCGCCATCGGACACCGGTTTTCAAAACGGCATCCGGATGGCAGGTCATGAAGGGACGGTGCCATCCCGCGAATGACATTCAATCTGGTTTTGGATGGTGTTTCCAGCCGGGGGATGGATTCGAGCAGCCCCCGGGTGTAAGGGTGGCGGGGATGACTGAAGATGTCGTGAACCGATGCGGATTCTGCAATTTTTCCTGCATACATCACAACAACCTGGTCGCACATTTCGGCAACAACCCCCATGTCATGGGTGATAAACAGAATGGCCATGCCGGTTTCTGCCTGAAGTTTCCGCATCAGCTCCAATATCTGGGCCTGAATGGTCACATCCAGGGCGGTTGTGGGCTCGTCGGCAATCAGAAGTTCTGGATGACAGGCCAGGGCCATGGCAATCATCACCCGCTGCCGCATACCGCCGGATATTTGATGGGGATAGGCCACCATGCGGTCAAGGGGATCGGAAATTCCCATTTTGGAAAGCATTTCAACTGATTTATCGAGCCGCTGACGGTCTGTCAGTCCGGACTGATGAAGACGGAACACCTCTTCCACCTGCCGGCCGATCCGATGAACCGGATTCAGAGCGGTCATGGGCTCCTGAAAGATCATGGAAATGCGTTTTCCCCGAATCGCCTGCATGTTTTCTGCCGGAATCTGTGTGATCTCCAGATTTTTGAAGCGGATGTGCCCCTGAAGAATTTTACCCGATGGCCGGGGTAACAGTCGCATGATGGAGAGCGCGGTCACGCTTTTACCGCAGCCGGACTCTCCCACCAGCCCCAGCGTCAGGCCATCCGGAATGGTCAGACTGATGTCATCCACAGCCCGAACCACCCCGTCTTCTCCATCAAATGTCACAACCAGGTTGCTGACTTCCAAAATGGGTTCAGCGGATCGAATTGGATTATGCGCAACGTGCATCATTTCACCATTCGATAGGTTGTATCTTCAATCGTTACCGGTGGGAAAACCGCTCCGGATTTCATGGCCTTGCGTGTTTCCTGATATCGGGCATCATCATACCAGAACAATCCACCCGCGGCACTGTTGAACGGGTCGAACAGACTTCCGGAGGTTCGGGTTCCGGCGGGCGACGGCAGTCGCCACCAGCGCCAGTATGCCTCCCGGGTGTAAGGCACCATGAATGTGGGCACAAAACACCCGATTTCATGAATTTTTTTCTGAATCTTTCTGGAAAGTCCAATACGTTCGGCTTCCTCAAGGGAATTCCGGTAGGCATCGATCAGTCGGTCCATTTCCGGATCATCCGTATTGGTGATATTGTTGGTCTGGGTTTTATGGGCATTGATGGAATGAAAATGCTCCCAGTATTGTGGTCTCAAAGATGTGCTCCATCCCATCCATGCCACATCGTGATTTTTTTCCAGAAATTTTTTAAATGCTGCAGACGGATCCATCTGCTGGAGCTTCAGATCGATTCCGGCTTTTTTGGCTTCCTCTTTCAGCACGACCAGCCGCGGCGTATGTTCTTCATGGCTGTAGGTGATTTCCACAGAAAAGGCCATGCCATCCTTCTGCCAGATGCCATCCGGTCCCCGGCTCCATTTTGAGGCCTTCATATATTCATCCACTTTCGCCAGATCAAAGCGCCTGGCTCGAATGGTATCGTCGGTGTAGGGGCCATAACCCATAAATGCCTGTTCCAGACGGAAATAATCCCCCCGAAGCACCTGATTGATCACTTTTTCGACGTTCATGGCATGGGCAAATGCAAATCGCAGATTGGGATCTTTAAATATCTCACGATCCTGATTCAACCACATGCCCATGGCCGATTGAGGCGTGTCATTAAAAAACCAGATACGTTCGACATAACCGGATTCAAATATCGGGATTTTTGTTTTTTCATGCCAGTATTTGGGAATCACCAGTCCGAACACATCTTCCTTTCCTTTTTTAAAATATTCCCACTGCATGTTGTAATCCCGTACCACGTTATAGATCACCCGGTCCACGTTGAAGCGATTCCGGAAATATTTTAGATCCTTTGCCCACCAGTCCTTCTTTCGTTTGAATTTGATATATTTTCCGGTTTTAAACTCATCGATCTGATAAGGTCCGGTGTTGGGTATCACTTTCCAATTGTACTTGGCCGTAAAGTCTTTTTCAAGTGTGCCATAATAATGCCGGGGGGTCGGGCTGAGTCCCAGTTTGAGATGCAGGTCCGGCTCTGCACGGGTTCCGACGACAGCCAGTGTGTGAGAATCATAAACAATGACTTTTTCGATTTCTTTGGAATAATAGTCATTGTACCACGGCGCAACAATGTGGGGCGATCGCATAAACTCAAGGGTAAAGGCGAAATCTTCGGCCGTGACTGGCGTTCCATCCGACCATTTTGCGTTTGGGTTCAGCCTGAAGAACATGGTTTTTTTGTCTTTTCCAAATGCCCAGTGGGTGGCGAGTTCCGGAATTATCTTCAACGTGTTGGGATGAAGTCCGATCAGACTGAGCTGATTATCCAGTATGGCGCTTCTGAAACTGCCATTTGAATCGGGTCCGACAAACCGGAATGTCATGGGAAAGCTGAGAATAGACAGATTCAGCGTGCCGCCTGTGACCGCCTCGGAAGCGGCATAAACCGGATCCTCATTGTTGGTCAGCCACTCGATATCTTTTGGCAGCTCAGCAGCAGAAAGAGCCGATCCGATAAGCATGGTGCAGCCGACAATAAAAATATAGCTTTTCAGATAATGATTTTGAGAAGGCAGCAGGGAAGGGATAGGCTTTTTTGCGGCTGACGCCTTGAAATATTGTCGGCCATTCCCGGAAGATAACGCACACAAACGCTTTATCTGGAAAGCTATATAATATAAACGGTTGTGGAAGAATTGAATCATGGCATCACTCCTGATCACATAACATGCATGGTCATGAACAACGGCTTGCTTGCCCCCATCTATGATGAAAATCTCACCTCACGCTTCACTGCGTTCCTGCTTTCGCAGAAATGATGGAACAGGTGCATTTTCACGGTAAGACTGACTGTTTTATAACGTGAAAGGGATGCCGATGAAAGGAAAAAATGGGGGGCATCTCTGTTAATCTGTTAAGTTAACAGGTGTAAACAGGTTGAATGAAATTAATGGGTCGTTTATTTAACCCATGCAGCCTCATCATGGTCAAATACTTCGTGTATGCGCCGCTTTTGCTGCGCTTTCCGCCTTGTTACCAGGCCTGATCCAGAATCCTCAAAAAGGCTCTGAAATACGGCATTTCGATTTTGAACCAGCGTTTGTGGCACTTTTCTTGCTGTTTTGATACTGGGCTCTTTTAACCATCATTAAGGAGAAAAATATGAAGATGCATAAACAGTATAAAAAGAAAAGTGTGTTTGGTGTGGTCATGGTTGTGTTTCTGTTTCTGCTGGTCGGTGTTCCGTCGCAAAGCCCTGCATCGGATGATGTCGAGGAACTGAAACAGCAACTGCAGTCGCTTGGCAACATGATGAAAACCGTTCAGCAGAAGCTGGAAACGCTGGAAAAACAAAACGCCAGTAAAGATGAGGAAGTCAAGGAGATGGATAAGCGGCTGAACAAGGCCGAGATGCACACCACAACAGACAAAATTTCATTTGGAGCGGAATTGAGAACTCAGGGCGAATCCATTCATTATCAGGATATTCAGATGGCTCCTGCGCCGATTATCAATTCATTTTTTGCGCCCTACCCTCAGGGGTTTAACGGCGCGACGCTTCAGCAGATTCAGCAGGCCATGGCAGGCATGCAGGCATCCGGAATGGTTCCACCGCCGGACGCCTATGACGCTGACAATGACATCATCTATTCCAGCAGGCTGCGTTTGAACATGAAAGCGGTCGTCAACTCTCATCTGGATTTTGCCGGCCGGCTCGCTGCCTACAAAATCTGGGGAGACAGCACCGGTGTCGAATTCTACCAGGGCAGTATGGGGGATGTGACGTTTGATGGAAACACCTCCAGCCTTCCCCGGGGTGATGCCCTTCATGTCGAACGGGCCTATTTCAACTACAAGCAGGATTTGGGTGCAATTCCCATTAATTTTTCGTTGGGAAGGCGTCCGTCAACCGAAGGACCGCCCATGGAACTTGCTAATTATAGTTTGGAAGGTGGTTCTCCTCTGGCAACGCTTATCAACTGGCAGTTTGATGGCGCATCCCTGAATTTTGGACTGGAAGATGTGACTGGCATACCCGGTGCCGCATTCAAACTGTGTTACGGAGTTGGTTTTGAAGGAGACTGGGGCAACAGTTTTTCACTGACCAGCACAGCGGATGTCAGCGATGTTCATATGTTTGGGTTTATCGCCACGCTGTTTGACAATGATACCAGCAGCGCGGTACTGAATTATGCTCATGCATGGGATGTCACGGACGGGTTCACCGGCATAACGGTCATGCCCTTTATCATTTCCACAGCGGATACCAATGGCGACGGAAATCCGGAATATTATTTCGATCCGAATAAAGGCGGATATATCAGCCGGCTGGAGCCATCCTCCAATATTGGTGACTGGGATGCGCTGTCCCTGCTGCTGCGGACCAATCTGTCCGAACGGTTTGCCAATATTGATGTGTTCCTTGCGCCTTCCTGGAGCCACACCAGCCCATCGCAGATTTCCAAAAACCCCTATTATCAGATGCTGGGGCAGGGTCTTTTAAGTTCGAACGGCGACCTTCAGGATCAAAACGGCTACAGTGTGTATGCGGGTGTGTTGTTTCCCATGCCATATGACGCCAGATTGGGAATTGAATACAACTGGGGCTCCCAATACTGGTTCAATTTTACCGGCGCGGAAGATTCCCTGGTCGGCAGCAAACTGGCAGCCCGTGGTCAGGTATTTGAGGGATATTACATTCAGCCGATTTATAAGGATAATTTTTTTGTGAAACTGGGCGGGCAGTATTATGACTATGACTATACCGGAAGCGGGAATCCCATGGGTGAGCCAGTCAAAATCAGCGACGCAACGGCGTTTGATACGCTGAATGCGGTAATTGACAAAGTGTGGCTCGGATATCTGTCGGCAACCATCCGGTTTTAACTGTCGAAGGGAATTACACGCATCTTGTAACAAATCAAAATAACGGTTTTTTTAAAAATCCCTCCTTTCGGAACGCTGAAAGGGGGGATTTTTATTGCAATTCAGGATTCCGGATCATTGATATGGGCGGCTCAGAAATACAGGTGATTCCTGCATTCATTCTTGATGGATATCAGAAAAATGGATATAAACCAGCTAACCATCTGTCCTGGCATCCAACCGAATATAAGGGAAAATCGAATGCTTCAGAGTTTCGGCGTAAAAAAGCTGTTTCAGAACAACTGGGAAAAAATGATTTTGTGGGCAATCCTGATCGGTCTGTTTTACCTGCTGAAATCGTTTCTTCTGTTGATTTTTGAAACATTTTTAATCACTTATATCGCCAAGCGGGTCGTGGGATGGGGTGTCGTTCAATTAAAAATAAACCACCGAATGGCCACCGTGATTTTTTTTCTGATTTTTGTAAGCGCACTGGGTGCGATAGGCACCTGGATTACACCAAAACTCATTATCGAATCGAATCGGCTATTGACTGATTTTGCAGGAAGTGGCGAGCAGCAGACCCGGGAAAAAATCAACCGGTTTGCCCAGAACACGGTGGTCAAAATTCTGGGTGAGGGAAAAGCCGAGTCTGTCATCGGTTCCAAAGAGTATCTGGCGATGATGGATATCGTGAAAGCCGAGATAGCCAACGCATTGAAATCCGCGATGCCCTATATTTTTGCAACACTTCTGCATATTGTGAAGGTCTGCTGGGAGGTTATGCTCTCGCTGATTCTGGCCATTATTTTTTCCTTCATTCTGGTTATGGACTGGGAGCGTATCGCCCGAAAAATGAAGGAACTGGAAAAAAGCCGGATTCATTCGTTCTATGCGGGTGCAGCCCCACACCTTCATGCCTTTGCCAATGTTTTGGGAAGAGCCTTTACCGCACAGGCGATTATCGCAACCTGCAATACTTTGTTGACCATTACCGGAATCTGGGTTTTTGAAGTTCCCAATATGGCGCTGATTACGGTCATCGTGTTTTTTTGCGGATTCATTCCGATTGTCGGGACCTTTATAAGTTCTGTTCCGATCATCCTGTTTGGCATTCAGGTCGGCGGCATCAATCTGGTCATCAAACTGATCATACTGATCGCCGCTGTACATGCCTTTGAGGCATATATACTCAACCCCAACATTACGGGCAATGTGCTGCACATCCATCCCATTCTGGTTTTGGTTCTGCTTTTGATCGGTGAGCGGTTTTTTGGCGTCTGGGGCATGGTGGCAGGCGTTCCTGTCGGATACTATGTTATCAGTATTCTGACCCGGCAGGAAGAAAATATTTTAAACGAAGCCCTTCCATATTCAAATTCAAACATGCCACCCTGATCTGGAAATGGTTTCAGCCTTTCCGGGAGTGGGCAACTTCCAGTGTAAATTCCTCAAGATTATCCGGAAGTTCAGAAAAAACGATCATAAACGGAATCGATTCCGATGGCTTGACCGCTGCATTCATCTGATTGTCACCATCGGGATTACCCATCCGCTGTTGAATGGCCTGCATCGTTATGTCTGCAAGTTCAGAATCGGATATAACATTTCCACAGAAGACGGTTTCGGTTTTTGCCAGCTTTTTATCCCGCGTATACAGTTTTCCGGTAATTTTAATCTGTTTTCGGTTTTCCGGATATTCATTTCTGGTCTTTCCCGTGATTACAAACAGCTTGCCGACAGTTGAATTGTCTATAAATTTGCTGCTGATATCATGGGCTTTGATTTTCAGGTTGCCCGGATCCGGTGCTGTGGCAGGCTGCTCACGCTTGAGGAATGGGATGGTTATATCCGGAAACCAGGTCATTGCGGCATAACCGCCTCCCAATATCAGTACGATGCCAAAAAGAATCAGAAGCGGCATGCTGACGGTTTTTTTCTCCTTTGATAAATCCGGAATGACGTCATCTTCAAATGTTTCGGATTCATTGTCAGGATCGATCATGAGACCGGGTTTATTCACATCCGTGGATTGTGTCAGGTCCGTGTTCTTAATCAGCTCAACCGGTGGTATTGATTTTTGGGCTAATGAGCCAGGCAGATCTGCCACCGGTTCGGGGCGAACGATATCTGAGGCCGTTATTGGGGTCGGGGACACAACTGAATCCGGTTGCGCCATTTCAAGATGAGTCAGGTCAAAATCTTCCAGGCTTGGCGGTTCCGTTTTTGGGGTGAGTTGATCCTGTTTTCCAAACGCAATGGATGTCTGGCTGAAAGAACTGGAAGAATCTTCCCGATTGTCAATCAGTTTTTCAATATCGTCCAGATCCATTGCTTCGATATCCTGAAATACGATCTCATCAGACGAAACAGATTGGGCAGTTGACGAGGAATGCGTGATGCTGTCAAATGGTTTGGCTTCAGTTGACAGATCCGGTGCATTCACGTCGAAAGGCGGGATTTCCTGAACGGAAAAATTTTGTTGGGGTGTGACAGAATCGGCTTCAAAGGAAAAATCCATTTCAAAGAGATCGGTTGAACCTGTATCGGATTCTGGCGCGCGATCTGTCTGAGCTTCTGATTTTACGGGTTCGGGGGTCAGGTTCAGCGTATCCAGCGGTTCGATATCTTCAAGGGAAAAATCCTGTTTGGATTTGGCAGAATCGGACTCAAGAGAAAAATCCATTTCGAAGAGATCGGTTGAACCCGTATCGGATTCTGACACGCGATCATGCTGAGCGTCTAATTTTACGGGTTCAGAAGTCAGATTCAGTGCATCCAGATCCAGCGGTTCAAAATTTTCAGAAGGAATTTCCTGTGAAATGGATTCGGGCTCCAGCTCAGAGGGAAATGGTTTTTTCATCGGTTGATCACCAGACAAGCCGGATTCAACAGAGGCATTTTCATCAGATGATCCGATTTCGAAATCCAGAAAGGGCAAATCGGTCTGATTTGATTCAAATCGGGAATGATCAGCGGAATCCCGTTCTGTTTTGATTTTGGATTCATCCAGATTTGATAAATCAAATTCATTTTCCGTGTCATCAGACAACTGAAACTTTGAAAGTGTCGCGGGTTCTGGGGAGGAATACCCGATTTCCGACTGAGGCGGACGGATATTATTTTCAGTGATGACATCGGGAAGTTTAATTGAAGGTTGATCTGTGTTGGCCGGAATTTCTGATTCCACAACACTTTCGGTCAAGACAGGATAAATTTTGAAAACATGTCTGCATTTTGCACATCTGACCTTTGAACCGGATGTTTTGATTCGGCTGTCTTCCAGATGAAATCGGGTATGACATTGCTCACAGGTGACTATCATGAGACTTCCTCGGCGGTTAGAGTTGTAAATGGTAAATAGCCGACAACCCTCTATAATTTTCAGCGTGGTCCAAACCATATCCAACCAGAAATCCGGTCTGGATATGATGGCAGGCATACCGAATTGGGGTGTCACATGTTCTGCGTTCTTTTTTATCGATCAGCGCACAGATATTCACCGATGCAGCGCCAAGGGACAGAATATAGTCGGTCAGAAAATTCAGTGTTTGGCCCGTATCAACAATATCTTCGATGATCAAAACATGCTTTCCGGCGACATTCTCCGTCACTGGGAGTAGAAGTCTGATGTTGCCTGAGGAGGCAGTGGATGACCCATAGCTTGACACCCTGACAAAATCGATAGTGAAGGGGGTCGTAATTTTTCGGACCAGATCGGCCATAAAAATGAATGCGCCTTTCAGAACACCCACCAGAACAAGGTCCATGCCCTGGTAATCGCTTGAAATTGCATCAGCAATCTCTTCATTTCGGTTCTGAATTTGGAATTCGCTGATCACTGATGTCAGTTTCGGCATATCTGTCCTCATGTGGGTTGGGTCTGTCTGCACAGTACACTGGCAGGCGGATATGACTCTTTTCGTTACTATAACTGAGTTATAAATGTCAAATGGAAACACATCCCGAAGGATTTATGGATAAAAGGGGGTACTCAGGGGGAGTCATCTGTGGTCCATAAGCGCGGATTTTTTTGTATCCGTAGGGTGCATCCCCGACCGATAACGCACCCCAAATCTTTATCTTGAAAGCGATAGATTAAATTTGCTAATGACCCTTACGGTTCACAAGCCGGTTGCTGCAAGTTTTTCGACCAGTTGTATTTGCTCGCTGTTCAAATGGGAAGGAATCTGAATTTCGATCAGGACATACAGATCACCCTGGCGGGATTCGTTCATATGCGGTACACCATGTCCGGCTATACGCATTTTGGTATTGGCGCGAATGCCGGGAGGCACTTTGAGGTTAAACTCTTTTCCATCGATCGTGGTTACAACAATGGTCGTTCCCAAAAGCGCCTCGGTCAGACGAATGGGGCGTTTCATGATCACATCATGGCCTTTCAGTTCGTAGACGGGGTGTTCCATCAGTATCGATTTAATAAACAGATCGCCTGCCGGACCGCCCGAATATCCGGGATCGCCTTTTCCGGAAAGTCGAACTTTTTTTCCCGGCACCATGCCTTTTGGAATTTTGACGGTCAGGGTTTCCTGTCGGTCTCCATGTTGAAACGACAGGGTCTTCTGAGCACCATTAATAATTTCTTCTATTGTGAGTGGCAGCTCATACACCAGATCAGATCCTTTGGCTGCAACTTCCTGCTGACCAAAATGTCCAAAAGGCTGGCCTCCGCCAAACGAAAAGCGAACCCCCCCTTTTCGCCCGGATGAAAATCTGGCACCGCCAAAGCCGATATCCCTGAAAATATCAGAAAAATCAAAGTTTTTAAAGATGTCTTCCTGGGAATAGCGCTGTTGAAAACCGGCTGATCCAAATGTGTCATACTGCTGACGCTTTTCCTTGTCACTCAGAACTGCATACGCCTCGCTGATCTGTTTAAATTTCTCTTCGGCCGCCTTGTCGCCTTTGGTCTTATCGGGGTGGTACTTCATAGCCAGTTTGCGGTACGATTTTTTGATCTCTTCATCGCTGGCAGTTTTGGCGACTCCCAGCATTTGATAATAATCTGTTTCAGCCATTTCTGAAACTCCTGTATTCCTGATTCATCCGTTTTGATATCAACAAATTCACATCATGGAATATAAGCTTACGGTTTCAATTAGTTATAACATATCATACCCGGAAGAAAAAATCACCATATCATTGCTTTAAATAAATAAGGGTAAATAAGATACATGTCAAGAATATCCATCTGTGAAGACTCCTTGACAATATCCGGTCTTTTTTATAGACAGTCACAAAGACCGTTAAAGGTGACGGATGTATGACTGACATGACAACACCCCATACAATCAGAAAAACAAACAGAAAGGAGAACACATGAACATCTTGTTTTTTGGGCCAAATGGCAGTGGAAAAGGAACTCAGGGAGCGATATTAAAAGAAAAATACAGTATTTCCCATATTGAATCAGGAGCCATATTCCGTGAAAACATTCAAAAAGGAACCGAATTGGGTGCAAAAGCCAAAGCCTATATCGATAAAGGGGATCTGGTTCCGGATGAAATCACCATTCCCATGATTCTGGATCGTCTCCAACAGTCGGACTGCGCCAAAGGCTGGCTTCTGGATGGATTCCCCAGAAACCGGAATCAGGCCGTCAAATTGGATGAAGCACTCAAGGCAGCCGGACTGGCACTGGATATTGTCATCGAAATTATTCTGGACCGGGCTGTGGCCCGAGACCGAATCATGGGCAGAAGGCTGTGTGTCAATGACAACAACCATCCCAATAATATTTTTATTGATGCGATTAAACCCGATGGCGATAAATGCCGGGTATGTGGGGGATCACTGAAAACCCGTGCAGACGATCAGGATGCGGATGCGATAAACAAACGTCATGACATTTACTATGACACCCAGACCGGAACGCTGGCATCTGCTTATTATTTCAAGGATCTGGCAAAGAAAGAAGGAAAACCGAAGTATATTACGCTGGATGGTGCTCCGGGCGTAAAGGATGTGGCGGCCGAACTGGTGTCAAAGCTGTAGCTGAACGGACAGGACTTTAAAAAAATGCCGGATATGGCGTTGTCTGTTCCGCATTTTTCTGCTGTGCAGTGAATGATGTTGAATTTGTGCTTGAATATTTTTTTAAAACCGGGTATAAGAACAAATTCATTTTATTTTAAATATCAGCCATCATAACTCTATAGACTTCAGGCAATTGCCTGGCGACATCAAAGGAAGAAGATAATAATTTGGATATATCTTCGACCGATAACGCAGTTCAGAGAATCGTCTGAAAGTTTATAACGCATAACAGCAGTCAGTCTGAATGCATATCGATGGAAAAAAGGGGGGTCGAACAATTTGAAGGAAATTCAAGTCAAGGTTTTTGATAATGATCTTGAAAAAGCGATGCGGATTCTCAAAAAGAAAATTCAGAACGATGGACTTTTCAAAAGGCTCAAACTGAAAAAGAGCTATGAAAAACCCAGCGAATACAAACGACGCAAGCAGCGCGAGTCTGTCCGCAGACAACGCATTGCCATAGCCAAAAGCAGATCAAGCAGGTAAACCGTATTCCCCTTTTGGATCAACCCGGCGGCGGACTCATTCCGCGCCGGGTTTTTTATGCCTATGACAACCAATCATATGACATATGATGAATGCCTGAAAGCCATGTACGGGCTCAGGCGGTTCGGAATCAAACTGGGTTTGGATGTGATTCAGCAAATTCTGGACGGACTTGGCAATCCCCAGAACGGGTATCATTGTATTCACATCGCAGGCACCAATGGTAAAGGTTCTGTGGCATCCACTCTGGCCGCCATTTTGCACCAGGCCGGATTTATCGTTGGTCTTTATACCTCACCGCACCTGATACGATTTAACGAACGGATTCAAATCAACGGAACAATGATTTCCGATGACGATGTCCGCGAATCCTACCTGGCGGTGAATCGTGTTCATCATGGCGACCGTTATCCGACCTTTTTTGAATATACCACCGCTATGGCGCTGTATTTGTTTGGTAAACATCAGGTTGACTGGGCTGTGATGGAAACCGGTATGGGCGGGCGAATGGATGCCACCAATGTGATCACGCCAATCGTGTCCATCATCACCAATGTGTCTCTGGAGCACCAGCAGTATCTGGGAACGACTATTTCAGATATCGCATGGGAAAAAGGCGGGATCATCAAAAAAATGACCCCGGTTGTCATTGGTGTTTCCCAACCGTCAGCCATCGGGGTAATCGAAAATATTGCAGAAAACCAATGCGCCGATCTTTACCGGCTTGGAAAAGATTTTTTTGCAACGGGCAACGCCGACGGCACATTTTCCTACTCCGGGATGAATCATCGATGGTCCAATTTAAAAACCCGACTAATTGGCGACCATCAGGTATCCAATGCGGCGCTGGTTTTGGCTGCCTGTGAAGTTCTTCTCGGTCAGAAAATACCCATCACGCAGGATTCGTTGATTCAGGGTTTTGAAAACACCCGGTGGCCCGGTCGTCTGGAGATTGTTTCACAATCACCCATGGTCATTCTGGATGGCGCCCATAATCTGGATGCGGCCATGTGCCTGGCCGCTCATCTTTCAAAAGAACTGGCTGGACGACGAATCACCCTTGTCATCGGTATCCTGGATGACAAGCCATTTAAACAAATTCTTGACGTGCTGCTGCCGGTTTGTGACCGGGTGATTTTGACGCAGCCCAAAATCGGCCGCGCGCTCTCAACCGATAGGCTGGTTTCAGCTTGCCAGGGTAAAGTCCGCATCATTGAAACGGCTCCCCATGTGGATCAGGCTGTCAAACAGGCAATTCATACCAGTGCATCTACAGATGTGGTGTGTATCGCCGGATCCCTTTATGTGGTGGGAGAGGCCAAAGCTTTTCTGGAAAATATTCCAATGACCGAAGAACACATTTAACGGCTTCACAATAAGACGAACATCTGCCTTTCGAATCATCCTTTACAAGAATTCGTTTTTGCAGCTTGACATCCTTAAGCCTTTTTTTTAGTATGCGACACCAGATATGATAAGCGCCCGTGGCCCAGGGGATAGGGCGTCAGCCTCCGGAGCTGAAGACCGCTGGTTCAAGTCCAGCCGGGCGTACCATAAAATCAATCCGTTACAAAAAATCATCACCCGCAAGGAAAACATCCCCCATCCTATTCCCCACAAAAAGGCGGGTTACAGAATCCTCCCCACCATCATTAAATCATCCAACATATCTGATACCGGAATGACAGACCCACCGCCTATGGCATGATTGGTTCAAAAAGCATTACCCTGTTATAGCTTTTCAGATAATGTTTTTGGGAAGGCAGCAGGGAGGGGATAGACCTTTTGCGGCTGATGCCTTGAAAAACAATAGGCCATCCGCGACCGAAAACGAAGTGTCATTATTTTTCTGAAAATCTATAGAAGCCGTGTGATTTCATCCGCATCAAATTCTGGCCATTTGACAGATTTTCCCTGTTTCTTCGCCTCAACCCCTTTTCCAGGTCGGCCGACTGCACCTATCAGGGTCAACGGAATCTGATTGTGAGCCATATTGTCAATTAGCGTTTGAGAATGGTTGGGTCTGCAGCAGATCAGAAGACTGCCGGACGCGATCAGTCCCAACGGATCGATGGTAAGGAGCCTGCACAGACGATCGGTTTCCGGATAGATTGGAATGGTCTCCATAACAATTTCAAGGATATGCCTGCCTGCTGCGCTCAATTCCAAAACCGCAGCGGCCAAACCACCTTCGGTCACGTCATGCATGGCGACAACACCGGGTGTATCTGCTGCGATTCTGGCCTCATCCAGGATGCTGATGGAGAAAAGAAATTTTTTCAGTCGGTTGATTTCATCATCCGTATAACCGGATGATATCAACCGGTCGCCAAGCTCTCTGGCAATAATGGATGTCCCCTCAACAGCCAGTGATTTGGTGATCCACACCGTATCGCCGGTCCGGATATTCTGCTTGTTCAGAAGCCGGGATCGGGCGACGGTTCCGGCCATCATGCCGGTCACCACGGGCCGGGTTACCGCATCAGTGATTTCCGTATGCCCCCCGCACAAAGTGATGCCCCATCGATAACAGGCGGTTTTCAAATCCTGCATGACCTGAAACGCCTGGGATGGGGTCGACTGGGGTGGAAATAACAGAGTTGTCAACAGCCATCGGGGCACGGCGCCGGATGTGGCGATGTCATTGGCATTGATCAGAACCGTATAGTACCCGATCGAGTCAGTGGCAAACGTGATCGGATCGGATTTCAATATGAGAATTTCACTGGACTGAATATCGATGGCCGCCGTATCTTCACCAATTCCCGGATTGATGATAACAGACGCATCTTGAAATGCAAAATCATGCAGATACTGCTCCAGCAGGTCACAGGGAAATTTGCCCATTGGCATGGGAGTTCCCAATCGAAGCACATGCACCAGTTGTGTTATATCACCAATGATAAAATCAAACTCGTCAGGATTTTCATTATCATTTGGGTCCGGCACAATACAGGCGGTAATCATGCCACAGGCGGAAGCCTGTCGGAGATGAAAAATATGATTTCCAATAAAAAGAATATGACAGGGTGCTGTTTTAAGCCTTTCAATGGCATCTGAAACAGTTTGCCCCATGATAAGGGTAGGGATGCCACGGCTGTCAAGAAGGTTTTGGATATCGATGGGGATTAAAGGGAGCTTGACTGCATCAGTTTCAGTCAGATCACCGGATTCATGAATCGAGATGACAGCAGCTTTCAACAGAAATGGTTTGAAAGACATATCGGAATTTCCTGAAATGATAAAAAATGGAGAAATGGATTCATATCAGACGATATTTTTCCCGAAGCCTTGCTGAAAGTGATGTGATCATTTCAAATGCTTTTTCAACGGTTTTTTCACCGTCCGGATTAACCAGGCAGCAGGTCGCGGGTGACAGCAGGCTTCGGGACAGCAGAAAATCCCGATCGATGCCTTTTTTCTGCAAGGCAGCCCACCGGGTTTCAAGCTGAATCTCCAGGGAATCCAGGCTTTCTTTTGAAAATGGCTCGACATTTGTCGGAACGATCCCCCAGACCAGAACACCGCCCCGATTCAAAAATCGTTTAACCGATTCGGCATAGGATGAAAACACCTCACCATTGGTATAGATATCGAGAGACAAAATATCCATATCCATGCTGAGCAGAAAGTCCCAGTCCGGATTGCCGCAGAGATGAATGCCTCTTGGACGGTCAATCATGGACAGAAAGGCCTCGACGTCGGTTTTGGCTGCGCTGTCGTTGTAACCGGAAAGCGCGCTGAACAGAAACTGAAGTCCAGGTTCGTCGATGAACATGAATGCATTGGTGTTCAGAAGTTTCAGACGGTTCAACTGGACATTCACCCGTCGCGCCATGAATTCAAACATGAAGGGACGAACGGTATCATTGAACAGAATGGGACGGTCATCCTGATCCATCACATTAAACCCGAAACTGATCGGACCTTCCAGTTGTCCGCGAATGGCGGGCCTGTTGGAATGATCCATATTCAGAAAACGATGATATACGGCTGAATAGGTTGGGCTGATATCAAAATATTCCGGTTCTTCAAAATGCGCGAGCGTATCTTCCAGTTCCACAATGAAGCGATCGATGGAAAATCGAAGCGTTTTTTGATCGAGATCCAAAAGGATTCCGGGGAAATGCTCGGATGCCTGAACATACATGTCTTCATAATAATTCAGGCGGGGCAGTTGCGGCCAGAATGGAATATCCAGCGTCAGTGCCAGTTCGATGGCGCGGTCCACATTCTGATGTGGCATCACCGCCATGGCGGTTGTCAACAGGTTGCCTGGAATTGGCATGATGAACCTCAATTATGCATGATGAGTAGTGAGTAGTGAGTAATGAGAGGTGAGAATGGGATCACTGACCTTCAGCCTTCTGTCCTCTGACATTCAGTCTTCAGCCTTTCGCGTTCAGTTAATCCGGCATGTAAGAACCGGCGTGAAGCGTCCGGGAGGTGTCGCAATCGGCTTCTGGCTTTTCCGGGCAATGGCAATCAGCATGCCTTTGAAAATCCATTCATGAAATGGATACAGCACATACCAGTAAATCAGTCCTGGCAGTCCTCTGGGAAGAAACCGCGATAGTAAATCCAGCCGGATGATGCCAGGTCCGTCCGGTTCAATTCGAATATCCAGAACCGCTTCTCCGGGCATTTTCATCTCGGCCTGAAGAATCAGGCGGTTGGGCGCATCGACTGTCAGAACGCGCCAGAAATCAAGTGGATCTCCGACATTGAGACGAACCGGATCTTTCCGGCCCCGCCGCAATCCCATGCCCCCGGCCAGCCGATCAAGCAGTCCGCGAATTTTCCAGAGATCATTTCCAAAATACCAGCCTTCTGTTCCACCGATTCGGCTGACCGTCTGCCAGATATCTTCCGGATTCGCTTTCAACCGGATTTGAAATCCACATTCCAGAATCGTACCGCCAGCATATCCGGCATCACCGCAGTGCGCCCATTCCGGAGGACGATTCATCCCGGCATCAAACCAGCAGGAATCCACCTGGTTCTGAAGAATATCCTGAAGTGCAATGCGGATGCTTTCCTGGCAGGAAATCAGTTTTTGGGGGATCAAGTTCTGAATGTCATTATTGCGGCAGACTACCGGTACGCCAAGCCCTTCGGCCAACGGAATGGCAATGGAGGCTGGAACCGGTGTGATCAGATGAATCCAGTATGCACTCAGCCGGGGCGTAAACAGCGGAACCGGAATGATCCATCTTTTGGATAAATGGGCTTCCTGTGCATAAATCTGAATGATATCCCGGTAGGTCAGGATATCCGGACCGCCGATATCCAATATTTTTCCAGTCGTTTCCGGACAGTCCAGACATCCGGTAAGGTAGTTCAGCACATTTCCGATGGCAATCGGCTGGCATGGGGTGGATACCCACTTTGGGGTAATCATGACAGGCAGTCGCTCTGCCAGATACCGCAGAATTTCAAACGAAGCACTCCCTGAACCCAGAATCATGGCAGCCCGCAGTTCGGTGCACGGGACTGCGCCTGACTGCAGAATTTGACCGACCTCATGGCGGGAACGCAGATGAACGCTGAGGGTGCCTGAATTCGTTTCCCCCAGCCCTCCCAGATAAATGATTCGCGCCAGTCCGCCATGTTCCGCCGCTGCAACCATGTTTTTTGCGGAAATCCGGTCTGCCTCTGCAAAACGATGGCCTTGGGCATTCATGGAATGCACCAGAAAAAACGCGGCAAGACATCCTTTCGCAGCCTGTTTGAGGGAATCCAAATCCATCATATCAGCCTGAACCAGTTCCACGTGGGAATGTCCGGCCCAGGATCTGCAGCCAAGCTTGTCCAAAGACCGGGCCATGGCCCTCACCCGATACCCGTTTTTCAGCAGAAGCGGAATCAGCCGTCCTCCCACATATCCGGTCGCACCGGCGACCAGGACAGGTTTTTCTGTCATGAGTGTGCCTCATCGGTTATCGCAACCGCACTGTCCGGTGACGGAGCCGGGTCGGTCGATGAACCGACCTGATGAATATGCTGTTCCACCGGACCATTCAACAACTGCATGGATTCAATCCGGCATTCCAGAATTGCGACATCCGGATGATGCACGATTTCAATGAGATGGGGGTGTTGTTCGGCCATTTCTGCCAGTAACGGTGATGCATCGTTCAAATCCGCCACCAGTGTGCATTTTCCGGAAACGGTCAATGCCTGAATCTCATGGCGATCCTGATGGGACATGCGCGTGTCGACCAGAAAGCTGACGCTTGAATTGTCGCAAATTGCCCGATACTTCCGAGTCTGCTTCAGGGTAACAAAAAACAGTCGATCCCCATCCGCATTCGTGATATAGGCCATCAATGAACAATGGGGGATGTTTCCTATGCTGGTTGCCAGAACACCCATTGAGTGTGTCTTTAGTATCACTTTCATTTGTTGGATTATCATAAACACCTGAATTACGGGTTATGGGTTGGCGGAAACGCAGACGATCAAGGGCTTGATCGCGCCATGAAACGTATTTCTCACGCAAAGACGCAAAGAAAAAACACCTTTACGGTTCACTTAAACCGAAAAACCGAAAACATTTTCACGGTAACCCGCTCATGAACACTCAAATATCGGTTCCGGGCATTCGCATAAGGTCAGCCAATGATATGCCGATCAATCCAAATGGCCGGTTCGTTCTGTACTGGATGACTGCATTCAGACGGCCATCTTTCAATTTTTCGCTTCAGCGGTCCGCGGATCTGGCTACGAGGCTTCAAAAGCCCCTGATTGTTCTGGAGGCCCTTCGCTGTGATTATCCCTGGGCCAGCGATCGGTTTCACACCTTCATCCTTCAGGGCATGAAATGCAATCACCAGATATTTCAGAACACGCGGGTTCTTTATTATCCGTATGTCGAAACCCGACTGCACAGCGGCAAGGGGTTGCTGAAAGCCCTTGCCAGCCTGGCCTGTGTGGTGGTAACCGATGACTATCCGTGTTTTTTCCTTCCGAATATGGTGCGGGCCGCTTCTCGAATCTGTCCGGTCCGCCTGGAGATGATCGACTCCAACGGCATTTTTCCACTCCGTTCAACGGACAAGGTGTTTACGACCGCCTATTCCTTTCGCAGATGGATGCAAAAACATCTGCAGGATCATCTCTGCTGCGTTCCGGATCCCAACCCGTTGGACTCGGGCGTTTTCCCGCATGCCGAATCGCTCCCCAATGACATCATCGCGCAATGGCCCCAGGCATCGCCCCATCATCTGAATGCATCGCCGGATTTTCTCAGTACCCTTCCGATCGATCATTCGGTCAAACCGGTGGGGAGTCCGGGAGGATACGCCGCGGCGCATGAAAAACTGGAACGGTTTCTGGATTCACGAGAAACCTATCACCTGACCCGAAATCATCCGGATATGGATTCCACCAGTCAGTTATCTCCATATCTTCATTTTGGATTTATTTCAAGCCATGAAATTCTGGCAAGACTCATTCAGCGGGAATCCTGGTCAACAACCTGCCTGTCCAGGCAGGTAACCGGAAAGGCGTCCGGCTTTTGGGGAATGGGGGAAGGCGCCGAGGCATTTCTGGAAGAGCTGATCGTCTGGCGTGAAATCGGTTTTAACCGATCCTTCTTGCAGGATAGTTACGACCATTATCACACATTACCCGGATGGGTTAGGGCGACATTGTCAAGGCACGCAAATGATCCCCGACCTTATGAATATGATCTGATTGCGTTTGAAAATGCAAACACCCATGATTCATTATGGAATGCCGCTCAGAATCAGCTTGTTCGGGAAGGACGGATTCACAATTACCTGAGGATGATTTGGGGGAAAAAGATACTGCATTGGTCGCACTCGCCGGAAACCGCACTGTCCATCATGATCGAACTCAACAACCGGTATGCCCTGGATGGCAGAGATCCCAATTCATACTCTGGCATATTCTGGATTCTGGGTCGGTATGACCGGGCTTGGGGGCCGGAACGCCCGGTCTTCGGAACCGTCCGCTACATGAGTTCCAGGCGGACTGTGCAAAAAGTTCGTGTCAAAAATTATTTAAACCAATACAAACACGCTCAAAAAGACGGCTGACGGAAAGATGGTTGAATCAGCGATTTTTTGCTTGATACCACCTGTCCGTCAGGAAACATGTTAATTAAATTTTTTCAAAATACTGCTTTTCCGCACCACATTTAGGGCATACCCAGTCGTCCGGAAGGTCCGAAAAAGCGGTTCCGGGCGTAATGCCATTGTCCGGATCACCAATCGCCGGATCATACACATAACCACAGGGGCATTCGTATTTGTCCATTCAATTCTCCTTATCATAAAAAATTAATGATTAAGCCCAAGACAGCATGAAAATACAACCAAAAAACAACAGATGAAATCAGGTATACTGATAAAATTATATATCATTGTCTGTTTGTCAATTTCAAACCAAACCCGTCAATTTTTCGTGTGATAATTGACCGCTGAATTCGTTTCCACACGGGACCGCCTGAATGGAGATGATTTATCAAGGCAATTTGTTATTGAAAGAGTAACCGGAAAAGTTTAGAAGAATGACGGATCAGGATTGTCTTGCCCTTTCCTGGTTTCAAAATCTGTCAATTCAATACAATCAAAAGCACCATCAACAATGACAAACCCTGAAATAACCATTCGATTCGCGACGCGGGAAGATATTCCGCTGATACTTTCCCTGATTCGGGATCTGGCCGAATATGAAAAACTGCTGGCTGAAGTGGTCACCACAGAGCGCATTCTGAAAAAATCCCTTTTTGGAGACCGGAAAACCGCGGAAGTTCTGATTGGCAGCTACAGAGGCCACGCCGTTTCTTATGCGCTGTTTTTTCATAATTTTTCAACCTTTCTGGGGAAACCGGGAATCTATATAGAGGATTTGTACGTCAGGGAGGCGTTTCGCGGAAAAGGTATGGGAAAGGCCCTGTTTTCATATCTTGCAGGCATTGTGAAAGAGCGGGACTGTGGCCGGCTGGAATGGGCGGTTCTGAACTGGAACCATCCAGCCATTCAGTTTTATGAAAATTTGGGGGCAAGGCCAATGAATGGATGGACGGTTTATCGGCTGACCGGTCAGAAGCTGGAAGAATTAAGCAGTGGAAAATGAGGTGAAAGCGTTACGATTTGATTGAAAAGGACATTACCATGCCGAATTATCGATTCATGCCGGATATTCATTCAATTGACGACCTGACTGCACACCAGCTTAAAGGACTTCAGTGGACGATCTCCCATGCCTTTCAGCATTCACCGGAATACCGGGCCAAGCTGGAGCAGGCCAGCATTACACCAGAGGATATTCAGACACTTTCAGATATTCAAAAACTGCCATTCACCACGGCTGACGACCTTCGGGACGGATATCCGTTTCCGCTCAGATCGGTTCCGTTTGAAAAAATTGTTCGAATCCATTCCAGCAGCGGAACAACCGGCAAACGAAAAAATCTCTGTTACACACAGAAAGATGTGGATGACTGGTGCCATTTTTTTGCACGGGCCTATGAAATGGCAGGCGTCAATGAAACAGACCGGGTTCAGATCGCCGTCGGATATGGTGTATGGACAGCCGGTATCGGGTTTCAACTGGGCTGCGAAAAGCTGGGCGCAATGGCACTCCCGATTGGCCCCGGGAATGTTGATATGCAGTGTCAGTTTCTGGTGGATCTTCAGCCCACGGTATTGTGCTGCACCGCATCCATGGGTCTTCTGATGGCAGAGGAGGTCAATCGTCGGGGACTGATCAATCAAATCAATCTGAAAAAAGTCATCTATGGTTCGGAACGGGCCTCTGTCTCGATGCGAAAAAAGATATCTGAACTTCTGGGCAATGCCGAATTATTTGACATTCCGGGCATGACCGAGCTCTATGGCCCCGGAACCGGAATCGAATGCCCGGATCACGACTGCATCCATTTCTGGGGGGACTATTATATTCTTGAAATCGTTGATCCGGACACGCTGAAACCGCTTCCGGATGGGGAGTGGGGAGAAATGGTGGTGACCACACTCTGCAAAGAGGCGGTTCCCCTGATTCGATACCGGACACGGGACATCACCCGGATCATTCCGGGGGCCTGTACCTGTGGTTCGATTCTGCCCAGGCATTCCCGAATCCGGGGTCGAACCGACGATATGTTCAAGTTTCGGGCGGTGAACATCTACCCATCCACGATTGATCAGATCATTTCAACCATCTCCGGTCTGGGATCCGAATATCAGGTTCATCTGTATCAGGATGAATCCGAACGCGGTGTCATGCGCATTGTTGTGGAACGGGCCAGAGAAACCGGGGAAGAGGAGAATGCCGTTCTTGCCAGAGAGATGATTTATCAGGTCAAGCGAAAGGTGCTGGTAACCCCCCTGGTCGAGATTGTCCCATATGGGTCGCTACCCCGATCCGAACGAAAAAGCAAACGGGTATTTGATACCCGGATTCAGGATGATATTGTATAACAACCGATATATTTTGACATTGCCTCATGAATTTGATAGCGGTTTTCTGACGTCAGAATTCTGAAACATTTACATCAACCACATCAGCGAATGCATATTCCTGTTTCTGCTTTATCGGCCACCCCGGTATTCGTGTCAATTCAACCCCATTCAATCAAAAGGAGAATATGATGGCAAAGAAAATGACAATTGTTTTCACCCTGTTGTTTTTTGCGTTGGCGGCATCGGCACTTGCAGCAGAGCCCAAAAAAGGGGGTACTTTCATTTTTGGCCGCGGCGGCGATAGCGTGGGCCTTGATCCGGCCTATGAAACCGATGGCAATTCTTTCATGGTCTGCGACAATGTTCTGGAAGCCCTGGTCGAGTATGCGGACGAATCAACGTTGATCGAGCCAGGCCTTGCGGAGTCCTGGGATATTGCTGCCGATGGAAAGACCTACACCTTTCATCTGAAAAAAGGCGTCAAATTTCATGACGGCACACCATTCAATGCCGATGCGGTTGTTTTTTCATTGGGTCGCCAGATGAAAGAACGAAAGCTGAAGTATGTTGGAAAAGGCTGGGAAATTCCAGCCCAGGAAAGAACGCCGGAGTACTGGGTCACGATGGAGATGGACAACACGGTTGACAGCATCGAGGCAGTTGACGATCATACCGTGGTTTTTAAATTGAAACGGGTTGAAGCCCCATTTCTGGCCAACATGGGAATGGATTTTGCCGATATCATCAGCCCGACGGCATTCATGAAAAATCCCAAGGAATTTATTCGGAATCCGGTGGGAACCGGTCCGTTCAAATTTGTCAAATGGGTCAAGGATGATCAGATTGTTCTGGAACGAAATACCGAATACCACGGCAAAAAAGGCGGTCCCTATCTGGACAAGATTGTCTTCAGGGCCATTCCGGATAATTCTGTCCGATTTCTTGAACTCAAATCCGGCGGCATTCATATCTGCCAGTTTCCCAATGCGGCTGATATTCCCATGGCAGCCAAAGACCCCAGTCTGTATCTTCCCACCCAGCCCGGGATGAACATCGGTTATCTGTCTTTCAATCACACCAAACCACTCTGGCAGAATGTTCATATGAGAAAGGCCATTGCACTGGCCATCAACAAAAAAGCCATTGTTGACAATATCTATCAGGGAATGGGCCAGGTTGCCAAGAATCCGATTCCACCAACCATGTGGGGATACAATGATGCGATTCAGGATTATGCATTTGATCCCGAAGCGGCCAAAAAAGAGCTGGCACTGGCGGGTTTTCCCGAAGGGAATGGCTTGCCCGAAATTACGCTCTGGTCCATGCCCGTTGCCAGACCCTACAATCCGGAAGGGTTGAAGGTTGGCGTCGCCATGATTTCAGACCTGGCCAAAGTCGGCATCAAGGCCCGAATTGTCAGCTATGACTGGGGAACCTATCTGAAACGGCAGAAAGAACAGCCCGAAGACATGGATCTCTTCCAGCTCGGATGGACCGGCGACAACGGTGATCCGGACAATTTTCTGGCTGTCCTGTTTGATGGCCTGGCATCCCCCCAGGTTCGCACCCAGTGGAAAAATGAAGAATATCACAATCTGATGCTTCAGGGAAAGCAGACGATCGATCAGGCCAAACGGACCGAAATTTATCAAAAGGCCCTTCAGCTCATTCATGATGAATGCTCGGTTATTTCGATTGCCCATTCAACCGTGATCTGGCCGGCTCTGAAAAATGTCAAAAACTTCAAGCTCCACCCGACCTCATCGGTTCGAATGAAAGATGTCTGGCTGGAATAGACAGGGTATTTTCATCCCGTCGCCCCGAAGCCAATGCTTCGGGGCTTTTCCGGCGATACCATAACAACACAACGGCGCAGTCATGGTCTCATTTATACTCAGACGAATTCTGATGCTCTTCCCGACGCTTCTGGGGGTTTCGATCATCGTGTTTCTGATGCTCCATATCACCCCCGGTGATCCGGCGGAGCTGCTTCTTGGGGAGCGGGCCAACGAACAGGCACTGAACGAAATGCGGGAGTATCTCGGGCTCAACAGACCCCTGCATGAACAATACGGCCTGTTCCTGAAACGGCTGATCACCCTTGATCTGGGGGAAACCATCCGGACCCGGGAGAAAGTCTGGACCGAAATCGCGCAACGGTTTCCCGCGACCATCGAACTGTCCCTGGCAGCCATGATCATCAGTTGTTTTCTGGGGATCATTTTGGGCGTGGTTTCGGCAACCCGGCAATATTCCATTTTTGATTATCTCAGCATGATTGGTGCCCTGATCGGCGTCAGCATGCCCATTTTTTGGCTGGGTCTGGTGCTGATGCTGATTTTTTCCCTGGTTCTGGGATGGCTTCCCATGTCGGGCAGACTGACCATCGGCGTCGATCTGGAAACCATCACCAATTTTTATGTCATCGATGCCATCCTGACACGGAACTGGACGGCTTTTAAGGATGTGATCTGGCACCTGACCCTTCCGGCCATTACGCTCAGCACCATTCCCATGGCGATTGTGGCCCGGATGACCCGGTCCAGCATGCTGGATGTGCTGCGTCAGGACTATATCAAAACGGCCAAGGCCAAGGGTCTTTCCCATACGACCGTTATTTTCAAACATGCATTCCGGAATGCCCTGATTCCGGTTGTGACAACCATTGGCCTTCAGTTCGGTATCCTGATGGGCGGCGCAATTTTGACCGAGACCATTTTTGCCTGGCCTGGTGTGGGCAAATGGATGTTTGATGCGGTCATGCAGCGGGATTACATGGTCATTCAGGGCGGGACGATTTTTATCGCCGGGGTTTTTGTCCTGATAAACCTGTCCGTGGATCTTCTTTACGCGGTTATCAACCCCCGTATCAGCGTGAAATAGCCCATGACGACACCACCGAATTGTTCCGGATCCCCTGGCGAAGAGAGCCGCCATCCATTTTTTGATCAACTCGATCAGCTCTGGCGAAACAAAACTGCTATCGCAGGCTTGATAATCGTATTCTCATTCATTCTGATTGCGATTCTGGCACCGGTTATCAGTCCGCATGATCCCGTGGATGCATCCCTTTATGACCAGCTCAAGCCGCCGGTATGGTATCCGGCCGGAACCTGGAAAAACATCCTGGGAACAGACGATCTGGGTCGGGATATGCTGTCACGGCTGATTCATGGTGCGCGTGTTTCCCTGGTGGTATCCGTTGTCAGTGTGGGGATTGCCTTTGCGGTGGGTGTGATTCTGGGAGCAATTGCCGGTTTCTATAAAGGCTTTCGGGATACCCTGATCATGCGGGTCATGGACATACTTCTGTCTTTTCCCCATATTTTACTGGCCATTGTGGTGGTGGCCTATCTGGGCCCCAGCTTGCAGAACGCCATGATTGCCATTGGTATCATCTATATTCCCCGCTATGCCAGAATTGTTCGGGCATCTGTTCTGGAAGAATGCGAAAAGGATTATGTTACGGCGGCCCGGGCGATTGGTGCCAGAAACCTGCGTATTATTTTTATTGCCATTCTCCCCAACTGTCTGGGTCCGCTCATTGTTCAGACCACGCTGGGCTTTGCATCCGCAATATTGGATGCCGCGGCACTCAGTTTTCTGGGGCTGGGGGCCCAACCGCCCACACCGGAATGGGGGGCCATGATCGCATCGGGTCGCTCCATGATTTTACGGGCGTGGTGGGTCATGACCATGCCGGGTATTGCCATTCTGATGGCTGTTCTGGGCTTTAATCTGTTTGGAGACGGGCTGCGCGATGCCCTTGATCCGAGACTGAGAGACTGATCCCCATGACCGCCGAAATTCCTCTGTTAACCGTGTCTCACCTGACAACCTGTTTTTATATCCGGGGTCGGGAAATCCGGGCCGTGGATGATATCAATCTGAACATCCTGCGTGGCCAAACCCTGGGTCTGGTCGGAGAATCCGGCTGCGGCAAGAGTGTAACCGCCCACTCCATCATCCGGCTGATTCCAACGCCGCCAGGCAAAATTACCGCAGGCCGGATTGAATTCGAAGGGACCAACCTCCTGGAATTGTCGGAACGCGAGATGCGGTCCATTCGAGGCAACCGCATTTCCATGATTTTTCAAGAACCCATGACCTCGCTCAATCCGGTTTACACCGTGGGCAATCAGGTTGGTGAAACCATACGGGTCCACCAGAAACTGTCCAAAGCAGAAACCCGAAACCGGGTTATAGACGTGTTTCGGCTGGTAAAAATTCCGGCTCCGGAAAAAAGGATACACGATTTTCCCCATCAGATGAGCGGCGGCATGCGTCAGCGGGTGATGATCGCCATGGCGCTTGCCTGCAATCCCCGCCTGATGATTGCCGATGAACCCACAACGGCCCTGGATGTGACCATTCAGGCCCAGATTCTGAATCTGATGAACCAGTTGAAACAGGAAATGGAAGCATCCATTCTCTTCATTACCCATGATCTGGGCGTGATTGCAGAAATGGCCCAGCATGTGGCCGTGATGTATGCCGGACATGTGGTGGAATATACGGATGTCAAATCCCTTTTTGCAAATCCGAAGCACCCCTATACCATCGGCCTGTTGCACTCCATTCCGGTACTGGGCCAAAAGGTGGCCGGAAAGCGGCTTTCGGCCATTCCCGGAATGGTTCCGTCGCTCTTCAATCTGCCGTCGGGTTGCCGATTCAGTGACCGGTGTCCGGATGTGTTCGATGACTGCCGGAAAATCGAGCCTGATATGATAACTATCTGCCCCGGCCATGTCGCAAGGTGTTTGAAATATGCCTGACGCCCAATCCACACCGATCGTCCAAACGCAGAATCTGGTCAAGCATTACCCCATTCGCGGGGGCGTCTTCATGAAACAGATTGCCGCGGTTCGAGCGCTTGACGGTGTCAGCATCGATATTTTAAAGGGAGAAACCCTGGGACTGGTCGGGGAATCCGGTTGCGGCAAATCAACGCTGGGGCGCGCCATTCTTCGAATCGAGGAGCCGACATCGGGCCAGGTATTTTTTGAAGGCCAAAACATTCTGGAATGTTCGGCTGAGACCATGCGTCAGTTGCGCAGACAGATGCAGATCATTTTTCAGGATCCGTTTTCATCCCTGAATCCCAGAAAAACCATTTCTCAGATCATTGGTGAGCCGCTTCTGGTACATGGCGTCAAATCCCGAAGTGAACGGGATCACCGGGTCATGGAACTTCTGGATGTCGTGGGTCTTCGACCGGAACATATGCGGCGCTATCCCCACCAGTTTTCCGGCGGCCAGCGCCAGCGCATCGGTGTGGCCCGTGCTCTGGCCCTAAATCCCAAACTGATTATCTGTGATGAGGCCGTATCCGCCCTGGACGTGTCCATACAGGCCCAGGTCATCAATCTGTTGAAAGATCTTCAACAATCCTTTGGCCTGACCTATCTCTTCATTTCCCATGACCTGAGTGTAGTGGAGTATATCAGCGATCGCGTGGCGGTCATGTATCTGGGTAAACTGGTCGAAATCGCGGATAGCCGATCCCTGTATCAGAATCCCTGTCACCCCTATACTCAGGCACTTTTGTCCGCGTCACCCGTACCGGATCCGACTGTCAGGCGGGATCGAATCATTCTGAAAGGGGATGTCCCCAGTCCCATCGATCCCCCTTCCGGATGCCGGTTTCACACCCGCTGTCTCTATGCACAGGATATCTGTTCCAAACAGGAACCGGAGATGAAATCCATTGCCACAGGTCATGATGCAGCCTGCTTATTCGCTGGACAGCTCGCAATGTGATGGCTGACACAAACACCAGAATTATCGCCTCTTAACTCCTTCGATTTTTTGTGAAGACCAGCGGAACAGTATGAATTGGCACCCCTATTGGTTATATTTTTTCTTGATTTATCAAGATCATCTGGCTATATTATTGCAGTTTGAAGGGATGATAAACCAACGGCCCGATATGGACTGTCAGATGGGAAGGAGATGATATAGCTCCGTCTGGTTTGGAAGTCTATAAAAAATAAAATAGTCATTGACAGAAACCGTTTCCTTCTGTTAAAAATCAATTTTTTTATGGGCCGTTAACTCAGACGGTAGAGTATCTGCCTTTTAAGCAGAGAGTCGCTGGTTCGAGTCCAGCACGGCCCATCATATGCGTCCCCATCGTCTAGCCCGGCCCAGGACATCGGCCTTTCACGCCGACGACAGGGGTTCGAATCCCCTTGGGGACGCCAATTATTTCAAGTAGTTAGATAATTTAGTTTTTGTTATTATTTACGGACACCTCTGCGGACACCAAGCTTATCTTAATGTCCATCCAGAGGTTTCTGTTTTTTAATGATACTGCATTCTATAGACTTTCAGAAAAATAATTTTGCTGCGTTATCGGCCGGGGATGGCCGAAACAGGCATATCCCTTCCCTGCTGCCTTCCCAAAATCATTATCTGGAAAGCTAAATTACTGGCTGGCCGTGTTTGAACTGTTAACCGATCTAACTGAAAAAGATGTGAATATCTGCCTGACAGTTCTGGCTGCCGCAGGTATCTTCTGCCAGACATCCAGGCAATTGAACCGATGGACACTGTCGGTCAATGATGAGGATCGCGAAAAAGCCCTGTTTGAAATCGAAAGCTATTATCGGGAAAACAACCGCCTGATCCGTGATACGCCGGAAGATTCTTTGCCGCCCCTGGACTTTTCGTCCGGCATACTGGCCGCCCTTGTGATTTTAGCCTTCCATATTGCCATAATCCGGTACACTGGCATGGAATTTTTTTTGAACACATTCGGCGCCTCCGCATCGTCAATCCGTCATGGCGAGCTATACCGTATCGTAACTGCCCTGTTTCTTCATTCCAGCGCCATGCACCTGTTCGGAAATATGACCGGGCTGGTCTTTCTGGTTCCAGTTGTCTGCAGAATTCAGGGATTTGGGGCCGGGCTGCTGTCCATCCTGATTTCCGGTGCATTCGGCAATTATATCAATGCACACTTCTATCAGAAGGATCATCTGTCAATTGGCGCTTCGACAGCGGTTTTTGGCGCGGTCGGGATTCTGGTGGCGTATCGGTTTGTCATTGCCTTACGGTCACCCAGACAGCGGTTTAAAATCTGGATGCCCATCGGCAGCGGCCTGTGTCTTCTTGGATTGTTCAGTGCCGGAGAACATACAGACATTCTGGCGCATCTGTTCGGTTTTTCCTGTGGTATGGCAAGTGGTTACCTGTTTCATCGGATTCTGAAAGAACCACCTCGACCATTTTATCAGTATCTTGCATTTTCAGCGGTACTTTCAATCATCCTTCTTTCCTGGATAAGGGCATGGTGAGGGTATCGGAAATCAGCGTCATTCCCATGCCGGAAGGTGCGGAAAGCTGCTTTTCAATTCGATATTTTTCAAGCGCCAACTGGTTTTCCAGATGCAACCGGGACAGCCGGTATCGAAGGTGGATGATCCAGACGACAATTCCAGCCAAAACCACGGACGCCCCCAGAAAAAACCATTTAAATTCCCGGATCACATCGATGCTGATTCGAAAGGCATCACCCAGCAGGCTGGGAACCAACCAGAGAATCAGCACACCCAGCACAATAATGAACCCCAGGGAGAAGATGGAAAACCGTTGAAGGGAATGAAAGAACAAGCTGAAACTGAAACCGGCGAGTCCGGTTTGATTTTGGGAATCCGATAGGGGTGATGCAGATTCATCTTCTCCGTACATCAATGCCATATAGACACGCACCAGAAAAGACAGAAGCAGGATCAACCCCACCGGGATGCCGATAGCCGCAGCCAGCCATGCCCGAAAGGGAAACGGGCGGACATCGACATGGACACTGACCATATAGTTGTTCAGAGAACCGAATGTGTTTTCAAATGACTGTCTGTCATAGGTCGAAAGGACCTGACCCATGGTTTCATAGAAAACAGTTCCGGCTTTGTCGGATATGATGATTTTTGATTTGTTTCCGGTATGATTGACCGCCGCGATGCAGATGAAAAGCTCAAGCGCCAAAAATGCGATAATTGCGGCAATGAGAATGGTTTTTTGATAGGGGCTTTTTTCGATGAGGTCAAAAAGCCGTGTTTTTTGATGAGATGACATGTCGGATTCGGCGTTATGGTTTCAGGGTTTAAAAGTTATAGGGTTAGCCTGTCTGCTGCCGGTTAACGGGCTAACCCCTGAACAGGTTAACCCCCTACCGTTCCAAATCTCTTAAAACATCTTCATACCAGTCGGCCCGCTCTTTCAGCTTGATCAGCAACTGGTTTTTCTCCAGAGCAATGCCGGCCTGATGGGCCAGATGTTCCATCCACATAATATAATCGGAATCCGGCTCAAACTCAAACGGATAATAGAGTCGGAGCACGCCGGCAATTTCATCTCCAATTTTAACGGGGAGTCCGATAATGGCCTGAACATTTTCGGCTGCTGCCGCTTCTTTGTACTGAACGCGGGGATCAGTAGCGGCCCTGGAGATGATGACCGGCTGACCCGTTGCTGCTTCTCCCAGGCTTTGTCCGATAAAAATCGGTCCTTTGGACAAATAGCGTTCGCTGAGACCATATCGGACAACGTTTGACAGCGTACCGGTTTTTCGGTCAATGAGAAGAAGCGCGCTTGCTTTTGCCATGCCATATGTGGCGACACTTTTCAACAGGGAATTGAGGGCCTCTTTGGAATTGGTTGCGGGCATTCGCTGAATGTCTGAAACAGCCGCCTTCATGGATGCAAAATAAAACGCTTTCTTCAATGATAAACCGGCCTGAAGGCTGTAGGCTTTCAGCCAGTTGATTTCATCCAGGCTGAAATCTCTGGGCAGTCCAAAATAGATTCGAAGGGCACCCACCAGAGCACTGCCTGCGGCAAGCGGCAATCCCACAATGCAGCGGATGCCTTCCGACATCGCGGCATCCCGAAACTGAATTCGGGAATCCGTGCTGACATCCCGCACGATGACCGGCGTTTTGTCAATGGTTTCTCCCAGGCTTTTGCTGGGGCTGACAACACCTTTGGACCGGTATGCCTCGCTGAGTCCAAAGCTGGCCGACACCATCAGGTTTTCCTCGTTGGGGTTATACAACAGCAGACTTGCGCCGCGCCCGTCAAACAAAAGCGTTGCATGACGTACCACCGAATTTTCGGTTTTTTGAAGATCGAACGATTCGTGGATATCGGCAAGCGCATACAGATACCGGTGAAAAAATTCTGAATTGGGCATACGTTTTCTCCTTTCTATTCAGAAGAAAATCATTGGCAGAGAATTGATGGACAACCGATTCATCACTTTCTGTCGATCAGACAGGATTTTGCATAGCGTTGTCGGGATTTTCGGGCTGTTTCATTGGGTCTGGTAAAAGACAGCGCATGGGTGGTACACGCGCTGACACATGCCGGGAGTTGCCCTGCATCCACCCGGTTGCTGCATCCATCGCACTTGACCATCTTTCCGGTCATCTCGTTCAATTGCGGCACATGCCAGGGGCAGACGGCCACACAGGCACGGCATCCCACGCACAGTTCCCGAATGACCACCACCAGTCCATCTTCTTTCCGTTTGACAATGGCACCGGTCGGACAGATGGCCACACACCAGGGTTTTTCACAATGGAAGCAGGGTCTAAAAGCGGAAATCACCTGAACGGTCTCATCCACTTTATCCGGCCCAATGGTGATCAGAACCCCCGGCAGAACCTCTGCAGGCGTTTGATTGATGTTCTGGCAATGCAGCTCACAGGCCCCGCAGCTAATACATCGCTTGGGATCATACCGGATGGTATAATGACTCATGTCCTCTCCAAATTCCTGTTTTTCAACCCGCTTTGGCGACGGTAACAACGTGTTCCTGAAACGCCAGTCCACCGCCGTCCGGGTCCCGGATATCCAGTCCGCCAATCATGAGACGGTTGGCGGCCAACCCCTTTCCCATGGCCCGGGATTCAACCGGAAGGGTGCGACCAAAGCCGGGAACCATAAAAATAGCCTCGGGATGAATGAATTCCGTCAGACGGATTCTGATTGATCCGGAAAATGCACCGGAAGATACCGTCACAATCGTTCCGTTTTCAATACTTAGTTCAGCCGCCCTGACCCGATTCATCCATAGAATGTTTTCAGGCATTCGACTGTACAGCAGGGGATTGTTGATGGTGCGTCCGCCGCTCTGAAGTCCGCATCCGCCAACCGTCAGCCGGAAAAATCCAGACGGCAGACGTGGCTTTGGGGTGTAGGTCTTCAGGGATTCCAATCCCTGACGCTGCCAGTTGGTGCTGACCATCTCAATTTTCCCGGATTCTGTTGTAAACCGAAAATCACCTGGCAGTCCGTCATGTGGCAATTTCCCGCCAAATTCGACCAGACCTTTCCGGTCAAAATCTTGAACCCGGACGCCGGTGTCTGTCAGTTGCCAGGCCCAGATTGCATCGACCGTATCAAAGGCCAGGGCATCCATTCCCAGTTTTTTGGACAGACCCGACACAATTTCCCAGTCTGAACGGGTGTCAAACCGGGGGGCTGTACACCGCTGTCTGATCAGAAATGACGGATGGATGCCGTTTATCTGGCCCAGAACACTCTCCCGCTCCAGATACGGCGACAGGGGCAATATCAGATCGGCCTGCCAGGCAGTTTCTGACCACGCATCCGTGATACAGGCCAGAAAATCGAGTCTGTCCAGCCAGGATTTTACCACTGTTGGATCCGGCAGCTCGCCCAACGGATCAGACTGATAGGTCACACAGGCTTTGATTGGATAGGGGTCCCTGGTCTGTATGGCACGGAATGCCTCATGATAAAGACCAGGTCCGCCTATAAAAGCGGGATATTTCCAGCCAACCCCGTCCGCCCGTTTTTCAGTAACAGCCGGAAACAGATCGGACAGTCGTTTCAATCCAACCTGGCCGATGTCCTCGGGCTTCATGGCCAGAGAAAGACCGCCTGATGCACCAATGGAACCCAGAAGTGAATTGATGATAAAGATTGACCGGAAAACATGAAATGAATCGACATATCGGGAGGATTCACAGCCGGGATGCCAGATTGCATGGGGTGCGGCTTTGGCCAGATCGTGTGCCAGGGCCGTGATATCCGCAGCCCGAATGCCGGTCTCTTTTTCGGCAAGCTCCGGAGAAACCGGTTGGGTCAATTTATCCAGTTCATCGATATCCGCGATCCAGGTTTTGGCAAATGCCGGATCATACAGTTTTTCTTTCAGCAGAACATGAATGATGGCCAGATTGAGGGCATAATCCGAACCCGGCCGGATCATGAAAAACCGGTCGGCTTTCCCGGATGTCACGGTTGAACGGACATCGATCACCGTGAGTTTACAGCCGTTTTCCAGGCTGTCCAGCAAATCATTGGCCTGCTGAACATGAACCGAATCCAGCAGGTTTCTTGCCTGCAGAACCACATGCCGGGCTTTTTTCAAATCCGGCACCAACCGGTTATCGGTAAATCTGAACAAAGACAGGGCCGCGTGGTTCCGGTTGACGGCATGAAGCGCGTCTTCGGTCAAAAAATTGGGAGAACCAAGACCCCGAACAAACGCCTGTCGCAGATCGGAAAAAGGCCCGCCGGCGTCACTCCAGAGAAGGCTCTTTCCACCCTCAATGCTGCAAGCGGCTTTCAGATGATCTGCCGCATATCCATATGCATCTTCCCAGGATATCCGTCGCCATTTACCTTCTCCCCGCTCTCCGATGCGCAGCATGGGAAACTGGGGTCTTTCGTCATCGCGGACAAACGGAATACCTGCTGCCCCGCGCGTGCACAATGCACCCCGGATTCCGGGAATCTGCCGATTGCCGTGGATAAAGCGGCATTGGCCATTTTCCACCTCCACTTCAATCGGGCAGCGAACCGGACACATGCCGCAGACGCTGAAGACGGTTTGGTTGGTCATGCGTTCCTCCTGATATATCGAAAATATACGGCATTGGGACGATATAGGTTTAGGTTTAAAAAGGTATTTTTACGGTAAACGCTCATGATCAAGGGCTTACTCACCCCCAGATATGAAAATACCGGTCTTCCGTCATTCCGGGCTTGACCCGGTGGCTTTTCAAGGCGATAGCCGCAATCCAAGCGGTATGACTCAAAAGCTGTTGGACGGCATTCAGCCTGGCTGCTTATGGATTCCTGCGTTCGCAGGAATGACGGATGATGTGCATTTTCACGGTAAAGCGGCCAGACGCCCTTCACTGCCTACTGATCCCTAACCACTGATCACTGTTTTTCACGGTAAAAGCTGCCGTCCAGCAGCCTCTGCCCACTGATAAACCGTGGACGGGATAGTCCCCAGAATCAGGATCAGGCTGGCCAGAACACCGCCCCACACCATCCCCATGGCTGACTGGGGAACAATTGCGGCAGAATCGTCTGCTTCCTGGGTATAGGCATGCCGAATGAAGTTGAGGTAATAATAAATGGATATGGCGGTGTTGAGTGCGGCAACCACAATCAGCCAGTCATATCCCCGACCCCAGGCAGCACTCAGCAGGAACAGCTTGCCCATAAATCCGGCCGTGGGTGGCAGTCCGACCAGAGACAGGGCAGCGACAGCCAGAACAAAGGCCAGAAATGGCGCCCGTTTGTAAAGTCCGTTCAAATCGGTCAGACGCAGATTGCGGCCATCCGTGGACAATCGGCAGATCACCCAGAAGCAGGTCAGATTCATCAGCACATAAATCAGGCTGTAAAACCCGGCGGCGGCCAGTCCTTTGGCTGATCCGGCCACCAGGCCAATCATGATGTATCCGGCATGGGCTACGCTGGAATACCCCAGCATCCGCTTGACATCCTGCTGGGTCAGCGCGGCCAGATTGCCAAAAGTCATGGAAAACGCGCCCAGAAACGCCAGAACTGTTGTAATCTGAAGTCCGGGTTGCAGCATGGCAGCCAGCCGAATCAGAATCACCACGGCTCCCAGTTTGGGCAGGGTGGCGGCATAGGCTGCGGTTTCATTGCTGGTCCCGTCATACACATCCGGCGCCCAGAAATGAAAGGGAAACAGCGCCAGCTTGAAAAAAAATCCGACCATGAAAAGCGTCAATCCCATCACGCCCAGGGGGGCGGTATTCCAGGCCCATGATTTGGTTGATAAAATAGTCAGATAACTGGAATGCTGGTCCATCAGGATATAGGCCAGCCCGAACAGGGACAAGGCGGTTGCAGCGGCTCCAAACAGAATGTATTTGATACCGGCTTCAGATGCCCTGGGATCACTTGTCCGCATGGGAATCAGGGCATACAGGCTGTAAGAGGACAATTCCAGGGCCAGAAAAATGGTGATCATTTCGACCGAACTGGCCAGGCACATCAGGCCCAGGGCGCTTAAAGAAAGCAGCAAAAAATAATCGGTCTGTTTTTCAGGGGATAAGGTCGGCTGTCCCCCGGCATTCAGAACCGCGATAACAAACCCCAGGGATATGGCAAATTTGAAAAACTGGGACAATCCGTCAATCTGATAGGCTTCCCACAAAATGATTCCGCGCGATTCCAGGCTGAATCCGGCAACAACCAGACCGATCGCGGCAGCCAGAGGCAGCCAGCCGGCGGCATTCCACCACTGGGCGCCATCAGTTGCCGGGTGAGGGTTCAGGACGCTTTGCAGAAACAGTGCCAGAACTATGGCAATCTGAAACAGTTCCGGCAAAAAAAGGGCGATATCAACGGTCACGGAAAATCTCCTTTTTCAATCTCATTGCCTTATGGCTGCCGGGGATCGGGAAGATTCCCTGGCCATGTCGATGCGTTTGGCCGCATCGACCGGAATACCGGCCGTCATGGAGATCCGGCTGTGAAACTCCGTTAATATCCGTTTCAGCGTCGGATCCATGGCCTTGAGTGTCAGACCGGGTGACAGGCCGATATAAAAGACCAGAATCGCCAGGGGAACCAAATATCCCCATTCCCGGAAATTGAGATCCTTCCAATTTCCGGCAAGCGTCGGCGCGCCCCATGCCAGTTTCTGACCCAGACGCAGCATGTAGGCAGCTCCCAGAAGCACGCCGGGAACCACCGCAGCACCAATCCATGGTTTATCGGTGAACACGCCGATCAGCACCAGAAGCTCGCCGACAAAGCTGTTGGTACCGGGAAACCCGAGCGATGACAGGGCAAACAATCCAAAAAATCCCATGTAGGCCGGCAGATATTTTCCCAGCCCCATATTGTCCCTGATCTGCCGGCTGTGACTGCGCTCATAAATGCATCCCACCAGCATGAACAGCGCGCCGGTCGTGATGCCATGATTCAGCATGACCATCAGTGCCCCTTCCAGTCCCCGAATGGAAAAGAGAAAAATGCCCAGTGTCACAAACCCCATATGGGCCACGGATGAATAGGCGATCAGTTTTTTCATGTCCTGCTGACCCAGTGCAACAAATCCGCCGTATAAAATGGATGCGACGGATATGGCGATCATCATGGGTGCAAAATACAGACTGGCATCCGGTGCCAGGGGCAGACAAAACCGCAGAAAGCCATATGCGCCCATTTTCAGCAGAACCGATGCCAGCAGCACACTGCCTGCTGTCGGTGCCTCGACATGGGCTGCGGGAAGCCATGTGTGAAAGGGAAACATGGGAACCTTGATGGCAAAGGCAAAGGCCATGGCCAGAAAGGTCCAGCACTGAAAGGTGAATGAAAACGGTTTTGTTGAGAGTTCGGGGATGGAAAAGGATCCGCCTTCCAGATAAAACGCCACCATGGCCACCAGAAGCAGGGTGCTGCCCGCCAGCGTATAAATGAAAAACTTGAGTGATGCATATTTCCTGTCCGGTCCGCCCCAGACCGCGATCAGCAGGAACATGGGAACCAGCATGGCTTCCCAGAAGATATAGAACAGAACAAAATCCAGGGCCACAAAAACCCCTACACAGGCGGATGTCATCAGCATGAGGCTGACATGAAATTCCGTGATCCGTTTGCTGATATAGGTCCAGGAACACAATACACACAACGGGAGAAGTAATACAGTCAACATCACCATCAAGAGGCTGATGCCATCCATGCCCAGATGGTAATGAAGCCCCCACTGCGGAACCCATGGCGCCTTTTCCTGAAACTGATATCCGGAATAGGAAAGATCGAATCCAAACAGTGGAAGCGCCAGCAGAATCTCGATAAATCCGACACATAGAGAAAAAACACGGACGGTTTTTTCTCCGCGAAGGAAGGGAAGCGCGAGGCATGCCACTACCGGAAAAAAGATGAGAGCTGTCAGGACCGGCCACTCACTCATGCGGATTATTTCTCCATTTCACAAAAAAAACCAAACCATCCCAAAAACAGACAGCCCGATGATGATGGCGCCGGCCAGATAATCCTGAAGCCGGCCGGTTTGAACCCCGGTGCTTCCCTGACCCACATGCCGGACTCCCATGGCTGTGCCGTCCACCACACCGTCAATGATCTGTTTATCAAACCAGGAACTACCCGATGCGATTTTCAAAAAACCAACCAGACCGGCCCGGGCATAGAATTCACTCCACCAGAGATCGATCCGTTCCACAACGCCTCGGGCAAAGGCCAGAACGGTTCGGCCCACCAGCCGATAGACATAATCGAAATCCAGATTGATTTTGGCCTCTGGGACCAGCTTATGCCGAAGCAGATAAAATCCCAGACCCGTGAAACCCAGAAGCAGCAATGTCTGAAGAACATGCCAGGCCGTATAGGGGACATATTCAACCGGATTGGGAAGAAGTGTGTACAAAAAATTCGGATACACACCGATGACAAAACACAGAATGCCCCCTATGGCCATGGCCGCATACATGTTGATCGGCACCGGCTTCAACGGGATGCCGCAGTCGGGTTTTGAAAACCAGGCAAAATATGGCAGTTTGATGCCCACAGACAGAAATGTGCCCACAGCGGCAATTTCCATGCCCAGTGCCAGCCAGGTATGATGGGCCTCAGCCGCACCGGTGATGGTCATGGTCTTGCTGACAAATCCGGAAAACAGCGGAAAGCCGGAAATACTGACCGCCGCCACCATATACCAGGCAAAGGCCCAGGGCAGGCGTTTGAACAAACCGCCCAACTCCGACAGTTTGGCGGTTCCTGCCGCATACAACAGTGTTCCGGCCCCCATGAACAACAGTCCCTTGTACAGGATATGGGCATAGGCATGGGCGCAGGCCCCGTTGACCGTCATGGCCGTGCCGATCCCCACGCCGGCCACCATGTATCCGACCTGGGACACGATATGATAGGCCAGAATGCGGCGGGCATTGTTTTCAATGGTCGCATAGATGACCCCGTAAATGGTCATCAGGGTTCCCATGATCGCCAGAATTTCAAATCCGGCAAATCCGCGCAGCAGAACATAAACGGCTGTCTTGGTGGTAAAGGCACTCATGAACACGGCCCCGGTCACCGTGGCCTCGGGATAGGCATCCGGCAACCACGCATGAAGGGGAATGACCGCGGCATTGACACAAAATCCCAGCATAATGAAAATGTCATAAAGCCTGGTATTGGCCGGATCCGCAGCATCAAAAGCAAATGTCCCGGTGGCCTGATGGCGAAGCAGCAGGCCTGCCAGAAGCAGCAATCCGCCCATGATATGAAACAGGAAATAGCGGTATCCGGCCCGGGTCGAGGCAGGCAGGCGCCTGAGCCAGATCAGAAAGGTGGAGGCAACACTCATTGTCTCCCAGAAAATGAACAGCGTGACATAGTCCCGTGCAAACACACAGCCGAATGCACCGGCGATATACATGCAGGCCGCCACATGCTGAAAGCGGTCTTCCACATGCCAGGCAAAAATGAATCCGATCAGGGCCTGAATGGCAAACACATGGGCAAACACCGTGGATAACGCATCCACCCGGCCCAGACCCAGGGACTGGTTTAGCCACCCAAACTGCGCATAATCGCCTGTCTGCATGGCAAGGACGCTGAAAATGGCCAGAATGGCAGCGACCGGCGGAAACCATCGCCCGATCCGGCCCGGCGTCATCCACACGACAAGGGCGCAGATCACAAAAAAGCTGGATGGATGAAAAAACGGGCTCACAATGTCACCTTTCTCGGCAGGCCAATGACGTTAATTGTTTTTGTCATAATAATCCTCATCTTTTCCCAACACGGTATGGGCAAGTCCCTTTGCCCCCCTGGCCAGAAGGATCGCGCCTGCCACGCCAAATAATGCCCAGAATCCGGGAATGGTTTCCAGACCAAAATGGGGATGATGCGGCCGGATGAACACATTCAGAGCGACCAGCAATCCAAGACTGGCAAAAAACAGAAGCCGAAGTTTTTTGACAAGGGGCGCTCGCGCTCCCGTATCTGGCAGCTTGGTCGGTGAAACATCGGATTGGGATTTGGTCATTTGTATCTCTCTTGTCTATAAGCCTTTAAGAGCGTGAATAAACTGAAGGAATATCTCCGGATAAAGCCCCAGAACCACACTGGCCATTGCGGTAAAGCACAGGGGGATGACCATGAAAAGCGGGGCTTCATGATACTGGTTCAAATCGATGCCAGGTGATGGCGCTTCAAAAAACGCCTTGAAGATAACCGGCGTAAAATATGCCGCATTTAAAATGGTGCTTGAAAGAAGTGCTGCCAGCAGCGCGTAGTGTCCGGCGGACACCGCGCCGTTGACCATGAACCATTTGCTGACAAAACCGCACACAGGCGGGACACCGATCATGGATAGCGATGCAATGGCAAACGCGCCGAACGTCCAGGGCAGTCGCCGGCCCATTCCCCCCATCAGACTGATTTTTTTCTGGTGCGTTGCCACGTAAATTGCGCCGGCTGTAAAAAAGAGCGTGATCTTGCTGAAGGCATGATTGGCAATGTGTAACACCCCGCCGGTCACGGCCAACGGGGTCAGCATCGAAACCCCCAGAACCACATAGGAAAGCTGGCTGACCGTGGAATAGGCCAATCTGGCCTTCAGATCATCCTTGGTCAGGGCAATGACGGATGCCAGAACAATGGTTGTCGCCGCAAACACGGCGGTGATGTCTCCGAGACCCAGTGTGTCCATCAGGTTGACGCCAAAACCGGACAAAAGCACGCGGCAGATGGAAAACACACCGGCCTTGACAACTGCCACGGCGTGAAGCAGGGCGGAAACAGGCGTGGGCGCCACCATGGCGGACGGCAGCCAGTTGTGAAGCGGCATGATGGCCGCCTTGGCCAAACCCGCAACATACAGTCCATAGGTGATGCGGACCAGCCAGGGATCTGCATCTGCGGGGAAAATACCGGATGCAATATCGCCCAGTTTAAAATCCAGGGTGCCGCACAGCACATAGGTCAGAATCATGGCCGGCAGCAGAAACAGTTTGGAGGTTCCCATCAGATAGACCAGATATTTCCGGGCACCGTGATAGGCCTCTTCATCCTGATGATGGGCGACCAGGGGATAGGTGAAGACCGTGATGACTTCATAGAAGAGATACAGGGTAAAGACATTGGCCGACATGGCCACGCCGACCGCACCAAATATGGCGATGGCAAAACAGAAATAATACCGGGTCTGGGCGTGTTCCTTCAGGGATCGCATGTAACCGATGTTGTAGGCCGTGGCCAGAATCCACAGAAACGAAGCGATCAGCGCAAAAATAAGCGTCAACCCGTCTACCCCCAGTTTGACCTCGACTCCGGGAAGAATCACAAACAGGGAACAGGTCAGAATCTTGCCGTCAAGCACCTGGGGGACAAACATCAGAATACTGAAAAAGGCCAGGATACCGGCGCCGAACGATACGCCTTCCCGCACATTGATGTTGCGCCGGAACAGCCAGATCGCAGCCGGTGACAAACCGGTAAACAGAAGCGGCCAGATCAGGGCGCTGGTTTCCATCATCATGTTCTAACCCCGCAGCATGGTCAACCGGTCGCTTTCAGATGTACCGGATCGTTTTGCAATCACCAGAATCATGGCCAGAACCAGTGTGGCTTCCGCAGCCGCCAGTCCCATGACCAGAAGTGCACCGAGCTGTCCCAGCTCATCGGCTGCAGGCGTCAGCCGGCTGGATGCAACCAGGGCAAGACCAGCGCCGTTTAACATCAGCTCCACCGAAATCAGCATGCCGATCAGGGTCTTTCTACCGATCAGGCCATACAATCCGATACCCAGCAGAATCAGGGCCGACAGATGAAACAATACCAGAGGACTCATCCGCTTTTTCTCCTCTCAAATCCCAGCAGCACCGCGCCGACCATTGCGGCCAGCAGTACCACGGAAATCAGTTCAAACGCCAGGGCATAGGGTCCGACAAGCTGCTGCCCCAGACGATCCAGCGGCACTTCCGGCTTCAGGGCCATGACTGCAGGCGCCCGCTGGACGATCATTCCGGCCAGAATACCCGCAGGCATCAGGCCGCTCAAAATGGCCGTGATGGACCGGTATCGGGATCTGAAATGGCTGCCCTCTGATCCAGCTTCGCCATCAGGTGCACGGGTCAGCATGATGGCAAAAAAAATCAATACACTGACCGCACCCACATAGATCAGTATCTGCATCAGGGCCATGAATGGTGCGGCCATCAGCAGATACATGCCGGCCACGCCAAAAAGGGTCAGAATTAGGCCTAAAAGGGACCGTACCAGGTTCTGGCATCGAACCGCAGCCACTGCGCCGGCAATGATCAGCGTGAGATACAGCCCGTATGCAACAATGGCAAGATTTTCCATGATTCCCCAATGTGATATTTCAAATTTCAGATTTGAGATTTCAAATCCGGCTGAAGTTGTCTTCGTATATGGCAAAGCAATAAACGATGAATTCCTGTATATCTTTGCCCCTTTGCTCCTCTGCCCCTTTCTTTACCTTCGAAACCGCTGGAGCAGATCCATCTGAAACAGCTTCCGGTCTGTTCCGGCCAGATAGACATTATCCGAAAACCGGATGGCATCCACCGGGCAGATCTGAACACACTGACCGCACAGGCTGCACAGGCTGTAATTCAGATCATAACTGTCCAGAATCCGGTCAATTTTATCCGGTGGCGGACTCTGGTGAATGGAACCCGGTGATCTGATTTCAGGAGACAGAAACAGGCCGTCATCCAAAGGGTCTGCCTCATAGCCTGCCACATGCATGCCAATGGCGATACAGCCGGATGGACAGATATCCCGGCAGCGCATGCACAGGATGCATTTGGGCATATCCGGATCGGCATCATTGGGCGTCAGCTCGATATGGCCCCGGTAAGTCGCCAGGTTATCAACGGTTTGCCGCGGATAATGAACCGTCAGCCAGGGTTTGCACAACTCGACGCCGGTAATTTTCAGGCCAACAACCAGGCTCCACAGGCCTTTCAGGGTTTTTGCAACATGCTTCATGTTCAGCTCACCACCTTGACGATCAGCGCCGTGATGACCAGGTTGATCAATCCCAGAGGAATCAGGTATTTCCAGCAGATATTCAGCAACTGGTCAAAGCGGACCCGGGGAAACGTCCAGCGAAACCAGACCATGACAAACAGCAGTCCGGACAGCTTGGCCATGAACCACCAGTGGCCCGGGAAAACCGGTGCCCCCCACCCTCCCAGAAACAAGGCCGTGGCGACGGCACAGATCACGGCCATATAGGTATATTCTGCCAGGAAAAAAAGCCCGAATCCCATGCCCGAATACTCGGTGTGAAATCCGGCGGTCAACTCGCTTTCGGCTTCCGGAAGATCGAATGGCGCCCGGTTGGTTTCCGCAAGACCGGAAATAAAAAAGATCAGAAAAGCCAGGGGCTGACAGAACACGTTCCAGGACAGAACACTGCGTGCCTGGGACTCGACAATGGATGTCAGATTGAATGATCCGGTCTGAAACGCAATTGACAGAACCGCCAGAAGAAGCGGAATTTCATAGGCGACCGACTGGGACACGGCACGGGCCGATCCCAGAAGACTGTATTTGTTGTTGGAGCCCCATCCGGCAAGGCACAGGGCCAGGGTGTTCAGTCCGGAGAATGTCAGCACCAGAATCAGTCCCAGATTCACTTCCATACCGGTCAGAACCGGTCCAAACGGAATGGGCAGAATGCAGACAACCGCAGATCCCAGTGACAGAATGGGCGCCATCCAGAACAGAAGTTTGTCCGCACCCATTGGCGAGACCAGTTGCTTGCTGATCAGCTTGCCCGCATCGGCAAATGACTGAAGAATACCATGGGGCCCAACCTCAAACGGCCCGGGCCTGCGCTGGATAAACCCGGCCACTTTTCGTTCCACATACACCATGACCAATCCCAATGCGCCCACAAAGGCCATGGTCAACACCATTGCCGCGATCAGGCGTCCAAATGGATGGGTCAGTATTGCCGTTACAGCCGCTATCATCGGTCGATCTCCGGAATCACCAGATCCAGACTGCCCAGAATGGACAGGGCATCTGCCAGAATTGTCCCCCGTGCCAGTTCCGCAAACACATGCAGGTTGGAAAATCCAGGTGCACGCAGTTTGATCCGGTAGGGTTTGGGTGTGCCATCACTCAAGACATACATACCAATCTTGCCACGGGCGCCTTCCACTGCAAAATAGACCTCGCCTTTGGGTGGAATTATCCGCTCCGGAAGATCGGGGCTGATATGGGGACCCTCTGGGAGCATGTCCAGCGCCTGTCCGATGATCCGGATGCTTTGGGACATTTCTGCCATCCGCACATCATACCGGTCCATGGCATCCCCGTTTTTGCCGATTGGAATATCGAAATCAAACCGGTCATAAACCGAATAGGGCTCGGTTTTCCGGACATCATAGGCCATGCCGGATCCCCGAAGCACCGGTCCCGTGGCGCCGTATCGCCGGGCCATTTCCACGGACATCACGCCGATATCCTCGCACCGGCCCCGCAAAATCATGTTTTCGGTTACCAGATCGTGATACATGGGCAGCCGTTTTTTGAAGTCCGCCAGAAACTCCCGCGTCATCTGAATGAAGGTGTCATCGATATCGGCCGACACCCCCCCAAACCGGTAATAGCAATAGGTCAGGCGGGAGCCGGTCACGATCTGGAGGATGTCCATCAGTCGCTCGCGATCGGCAAATGCATACACGATGGGGGTAAACGCCCCCAGATCCAGAAGGTAGGCGCCCCACCACAGCAGATGGGACGAAATCCGGTTCAACTCGCAGGTGATGACCCGAATGTATTCGGCCCGGGGCGGAACCCGCAACCCCATCAGTTTTTCCACGGCCCCCACATAGGCCCAGTTCCAGGCCAGGGCGTGCAGATAATCCACCCGGCCCATGTTGGGCAGATATTGCTGCCAGGTCTTGACCTCTCCCATCTTTTCATGCATGCGATGGATATAGCCCAAAACCGGTTCACACCGCTTGACATATTCGCCATCCATTTCAACAATCAGCCGAAGCACCCCGTGTGTGGCCGGATGCTGGGGCCCGATATTTAAAATCAGTGTATCCCCGTCTGCGGCGGATTCCACGCTCATGGGTGAGAAACGGGATGTGTAATAATCCCCGGTCAGTCTGGATGGCGTACCGGATGTCATGGCATCAACTTTCCACAGCCGCTTCAAAAGCAGCGATTTCATACTGCTCGAAATGTCGTTCAAGCAGCCTGCGGGCCAGATTTCTTCGGGAACAGGACGGGCAAACCGAGACATTGGGAACGGGCACGCCGGATTCGCCGGCCCGGTTCATGACCAGATTCAGATCGATGACCGGCCCGAAATAAATGCCGCAACTGGTGCAGCGCCGCAATGGAATCCGGGATGTTTCTTTTCCCTTGACCAATACGCGTCGGAATCCATCTATATCTTCGATTCGTATGGCATTGACCGGACATATTTGCGCGCAGGCCCCGCATCCAATGCAATCCGGTGACAGACGGCCCATGAATGTATCCACCGTGATTTCAACACCGCGTCCGGACAGCGACAGGACATTGCCGCCAACCCGTTCACAGACGCGGGCGCAGAGTCCGCACATGATACATCCCTTGTCATCTGCCGGAAACCGGTTCACATCCGCCCCGTACCGATCGGCCAGATCTTTTAGAACCGTTGAACCCGGACACCGGGAGGACAGCAGTTCGATGGCCATTTTTCGGCCCTGTCTCAACCGGGGTGTGTCGGTATGAATTTCCGCATCCCCGCGAAGAGGATAGTTGCAGGATGTGACCAGGCGCGTGCGGCGGTGTTCAGTCAATTCCACGGTACAGACCCGGCACATGCCGGCTGGTTCCAGGCCCGGAACATGGCAGAGTGTCGGGATATCGATGCCATTGCGGCGGGCTACCTCCACAATGGTCTGGCCCGGTTCCGCCATGACCTCTTTTCCGTCCATGATGATTTTCATGCGTGGGATCCTTTTACTGTAAAAATCCAGGATTCAGGATTCAAAATTCAGTAGAAAATCGTTAGAAATCATTTACAGGATTCGTATTGCATCGAATTTGCAACCCTTGTAGCATTCCATGCACTTGATGCACAAATCCTGATGAATCGTATGGGGTTTCTTTTTCTCGCCGGAAATGGCCTTTGCCGGACAGCGTTTCTTGCACACACCGCAACCGGTGCAGGTTTCCGGAACAATTTCATAATGGAACAGGGTTTTGCAGACACCAGCCGGGCATTTTTTATCCCGAATGTGGGATTCGTACTCTTCCCGAAAATATTTGATGGTGGAAAGGACCGGGTTTGCCGCAGACGTTCCCAAGCCACACAGGGAAAAACTGTTGGTGTATGTGCCGATCTCTTCCAGCAGTTCAATATCCCCTTCCCGGCCGTTTCCTTCGGTGATTCGGGTCAGGATTTGACGCATGTGCGTCAATCCTTCCCGGCAGGGGGTGCACTGACCACAGGACTCCTCGACCAGAAAATTGATAAAATACCGGGAGACCTCGACCATACACGTGTTTTCATCCATGACAATCATGCCGCCGGACCCCATCATGGACCCGATTTCAGCCAGTTTGCCAAAGCCCACATTAATATCGATGAACCGTCCGGGTATGGGAATGCATCCACCCGATGGGCCACCGGTCTGAACCGCCTTGAGCTGTTTTTTATTGGGAATGCCGCCGCCGATGTTGAATACGATTTCCCGAAGGGATGTGCCCATCGGCACTTCCACCAGGCCCACGTTATTCACGTTTCCGGTCAGCGAAAAAACCTTGGTTCCGGCGGATCGCTCGGTTCCAAAGGTGGTGTACCACTGGCCGCCCCGAAGAATGATTTCCGGAATGTTGGCATAGGTTTCCACATTGTTCAGATTGGACGGGCTGTCCCGGAATCCTTTTTCCGTAGACCGGATATATTTGGCCCGGGGTCTTCCCACTTTTCCTTCCAGAGAAGACATCAGGGCGGATGATTCGCCACAGACAAACGCACCAGCGCCTGTCGAGACCGATACACGAAAATTGAAGCCGGTTCCCAGAATATTCAGACCCAGAAGCCCCATGTTTTCGGCCTGACGAATGGCATTGGACAGGGTTTGAACCGCCAGCGGATATTCCATGCGGACATACAGAAAGCCCCGATCGGAACCGATGGCATATGCGGCGATTGCCATGCCTTCCAGAACCGCATGCGGGTCACCTTCCATGACCGATGCATCCATGAACGCACCGGGATCACCCTCGTCGCCGTTGCAAATCACATAATGACGGCCTGACTGTTTGGCGCATGATTCCCATTTGATGCCGGTCGGAAAGCCGGCACCACCCCGGCCCCGCAGCTTGGACACCTTGATTTCCTCGATGACCTGCTGCGGTGTTGTTTCCTTCAGAACATAGGCCAGGGCTTCATAGGCCCCATTGGCTATGGCATCCTGAATGTCAAAGGGATCAATTTTGCCAACCCGTTTCAGCACCAGCTTGGTCTGTCTGGCAAAAAATGGAATGTCGCTGACCTTTTCGATGGATTCCTTTGAATCCTGGGGTTTAAACAGAAAGCGGGGGATGATTTCACCACCAAGAATGGTCTTTTGAACGATTTCCTCGGCGTCTTCCGGCTTGACCCGCTGATAAAACAGATTTTGCGGGAGAATGGTCAAAAGTGGGCCGCGGGAGCAGAATCCGTGACATCCGGTCCGTTTGACTTCCGGCATGACACGAATATCAGCTCCGGCCTTCTCTACAGCCGCCTTCATGGATGCCAGCAGATTCAGGCTCCCGATGGCCTTGCAGCCGGTGCCGCAGCAGACCAGAATCCGGGGGGCATTTGAATCCAGGGTGTCGATCAGGGTTTCACGGTATCGGGTAAACGCCTCGATACTGGCCAATTGGGCTGTCCGGACCGTATCCGATGCGGTATTGGGTTCTGTCGCCATTTTATCTCCGCTATTCGGCGTTGATGTTCTCGATCAGTTCATTCAATAGACCTACGGTCGCCTTGGGATGGTAAGTCTCATCCATCACGACAACCGGCGCTACGGCGCAGGCTCCCAGACAGTTCACGGTTTCCATGGTGATTTCCATGTCCGGAGTTGTCATTCCGGGCTCGATTCCCAGTTTTCCGGCCACATGCCGAACCATGCCACCACTACCTTTCAGGTGGCAGGCAGTTCCGGTACAGATATGCAGAATATGTTTGCCTTTGGGGACCAGGCTGAAGGACGCGTAAAATGTGGCAACTTCGTATATCCGGATGACCGGTACGCCAAGGACCTGCCCCAGGTAGAGCAGAGCCGGTTCCGGCAGAAAATGATAATACCGCTGAATGGCCTGCATCATCATGATCATTTTTTCACGCATCCCGCCGTATTCTTCCTGGATGATCCGGTCCAGAACCACAAAGTCCACCTCGGGTTCCTGACAGATCACATGTGTTTCTGACATGCTGTCCTCCAAAAAAGAGATTTCAAATTTGAAATTTGAAATTTTAGATTTTAAGCAGGTTCAATTTCCTTCAAACTGAGGCATTGCGTGGTGCACACGGTCACGCATACGGGTTTCAATCCCTGATCCAGACGATCCTTGCACAGATCACATTTGACAACTTTTTCGGTCTGGTGATTCCACTGGACAGCCCCCCACGGACACGCCACCACACAGGCTTTGCACCCCACACACAACTCGGTATCCACATAGACAACACCATCCGATTCGCGCTTTTTCATGGCCCGGGTCGGGCAGGCAGCGACACATGCCGGATTTTCACAATGAAAGCATCCCATATATACATAGGCTTCACGGGGAAGGCCGCGAACCGTTCGGGGGCCAAGCATGACAATCTGGCACAGACGCGGTCCATCCGGAAGCTGCTTGTTTTCCTTGCAGTAAACCTCACAGCTTAAACAACCGATACACCGGTCCAGGTTCTGAATGATGGAATAGGTACTCATTCTGTGCTCCTTGCAGATAAATTACTATCGACTTCCAGATACACCGACATCACCTTACCCGTCAACGGTCTGACGTAATGGAATCAGGCTGTAGAAAGGTCTGCGTCCCGATTGTTTAACCAGCGGATGCGTCCCCAAATCGTCCGGAAGCAGAAGCGGTTTCAGATTGGGATGGTTTTCAAACACCACCCCAAAAAAATCGAAGCATTCCCGTTCATGCCAGTCCGCCCCGCTGAAAATACCGGAGATGGATGGTGCGGTTCGGGGTTCATGGGGTGTAATCATTCTGAGTACCACGCGCAGGGATACATCATAGCGGTCAAAATGGTAGACCAGCATGATCCCTTCCACCAAATCCACTCCGGTTATGTCTTCCAGAAAATAGCCATCATCAAATAAAAGCTGGACGGCGGGCATCAGGTCTTCTACTTCCAGGGCCAGATCAACGTGGCATCCGGTGGTCGCGTAATCACAGATGGTTTTGCGCCAGGACCGGATTCGAGAAAATTCATCCAGCAGATTATTTTGAGAAAGGGCGTTCATGAGAGGATATTCTTCCCCGGAACGGGCCAGAAGCGGCGTCCGGTCAGTTTTTTCTGAAGCTCAAACAGTCCTTCCAGCAGTCCTTCGGGTCTGGGTGGGCATCCCGGCACATACACATCAACCGGAATGAGCTGGTCCACACCCTCGACAATGCCATATTGTCCCTCAAACGAAAAGGGCCCGCCGGAGATGGCGCAGTTACCAAGTGCCATGACCCACTTGGGGGCCGGCATCTGTTCATAAAGCCTGACGACGGCCGGCGCCATTTTCCGTGAAACGGTTCCAGCGACGATCAACAGATCGGATTGTCGGGGAGACGGGCGAAACGCTTCGGCACCAAACCGGGCAATGTCAAATCGGGCCATGCCCACCGCCATCATTTCGATGGCGCAGCAGGCCAGGCCGAATGTCATGGGCCAGAATGACATGGACCGACACAGATCCAGAATCTGCTGAACCGGCTTGATATTGATCACCGGCGGATCGATCTGTGTGTCGGCAGGAGTTAAAAAGAGATTTTTCTCGGCCACGTAAAGACTCCCTTACGCCAGAAATAGACAACCGCAAGCGCCAGAATGCCTATAAAAATCATGAGCTCCCAAAAGATGGCCCAACCCGGGCTGTTGGGATAGAAGGCCGCAACCGGAAACAGGTAAAGGACATCGACGTCAAAGGCAAGAAAGAGAAGGGCATAAAAATAATAATTGATGCCAAAACGGACATGGGCAGAGCCATGGGGGGGGATGCCGCATTCATAGGGAAGATCCAGGTCTTTT
>Ga0351889_10013_pt1 | contig 84329 bp, 82 predicted proteins | sample TotcelFGM3001M14_FD_206767 | JGI IMG/M metagenome (GOLD analysis project Ga0351889, IMG submission 206767) | Enriched cells from coal bed in the Powder River Basin, Montana, United States - Total cells FGM rep3 HSBNCT.FGM.300.1.M14 ...
AAAAAGCGCAGCTTCCTTCAATCAAGTTTGCCGACCTGGTGAAGTTGTTTTTGGAGAACATCGAAGAAGAGAACAAGTCGCGGCGTTACCGTCTGGACATGCAGGCGCGTTTGAACAAGGCGAAGGAGACCTTTTCGAGCAACGTGGCGGACATCCAGGCCACCGACATCAACCTCTGGCTCAAGGAAATGAAGCACACCAGCGGAAGGACGAAAAACAACTATCGTTCTGCGCTGGCTACCTTACTTTCGTATGCTCGCGGAGAAGGCTATTTGCCCCGAGGGGTGCAGACCGAAGCCGAGTTTTCCAAGCGATATGACGGCAAGGGCGGCGAGATCGGAATTTACACCCCCGAAAAGCTCCGCACGCTGCTTTTCAAAATCGAGCCGCGCCTTGTTCCGTTTTTAGCTATTGGGGCTTTTGCGGGCCTGAGAACTGCTGAAATTGTGCGACTGGAATGGCCGGAGGTTCGTTTCGGTCAGAACGTCATTGAGATCAAGGCGTCCAAATCGAAAACCGCCAGCCGCCGCCTCGCACCGATTTTGCCGGTGCTGGCCGAATGGCTGGCTCCGATGCGCAAAGAATCCGGGCGGGTTCTGGTGGGCGTCCACGATGAGTTTGCGATTGCGACGCAGTTTAAGAAGGTGGTGGATGCCATTACCGATGACAAGGGACGCCCGTTGGTCAAAATCGTCCACAATGGCTTGCGGCATTCGTTCATTACCTACCGCATGGCGATCCTGAAAAATGCCGCAGAGGTTGCTTTGGAGGCCGGCAACAGCCCGCGCATGATCTTTGAGCATTATCGAGAACTGGCGACCGGAGCGGAGGGCGATGCATGGTTTGGCATTCGACCAGACAAAAAGCGGTTGGAAACCCTGAAAAGCGAGGCCGGGAAGCATTCCGCAAAAACGACGTAACCATCCTACGAACACGACTGCCGCTATCGCAAAATTTCGTTGCGGGTTGCCTTGGAGGTGCCTTGAAGAGCGTTAAGCAATTCAAGGCGTCGAAAAAGCCGATGTCGTCCCAGCTTATAACTCGGAATCAATCCCTGCTGGGCATACTGATGAAGTGATCGTAGAGGGATGCCCAAAAACGCTGCCGCCGCCTTTGCATCCATGAATCCCTGATCGTCGTGGGATTGTATTTCTTTCCTACAGGCAGAAGAATCTAGTCGTTTGGTGCGAGCTGCACTCAAAAAGGCCAAGGGAGCCTGACTAAAGCGCCATTTACCGGATTTAAGCCGCATGAGATTTGTCCAGAGAGGACGCGTCGGCCATTCGCAGGCCGACGCGCGCGCCGGTCAACCGAGTTTGATTCCCGTCTTGTAGATGTGGTTCTTGGCTCCGATGACGAGCGCGTTTTCCTGCCGTTCCGGGCTCATATTCGGGCTGATGAAGCGTTTGATGTCGGCCACAAGGGCGGCCTGTTCCGGCTTAGCCAGCCAGGCTTTGACCTTTGCGGTGTAGGTCTGCTGTAGTTCCTGATCCTGCATTTTGCGCAGGAGGAACTTTCGCTCGAGGAGTTCGCGCGGGAGCTCCTTCACGAATTCGACCAAGCCCGGCTCGGCCTTGATAAAGGCATCGAGCTTGGCGTTGATCTCAGGGTTGATTTTGAACTGATTTGCCAGTTCGGTTTTCTTTTTTGGGGATGCGATTGCCATTTTAATGCGTTGTGGCGCGCGGCGTTTGTTGTTGCCCGTAGCCGTGCTGTTTGACGGGTTGTCGGTGAAGGGTTTTCAGGCGGCCTTGGCGGCGGTGGGACGGATGGCAGGGAGTTGATCGCTGTCGTCGTCGTCGAGGACGTTGGTCCGCAGTCCCCCGATCTGCTGCATGATGGATTTGAGGAAACGTTGGGCGACCTTGCGGGGACTGAGGCGCTGGCTCTCCGCGTTGAGCATGACCTGCACGAGCTGGCTGGTCGGGACACGAATGCCGGCGGTTTCGACGATTTCGGATGCCTCCTTGAAGATCGCTAAAGTATCTTCATCGAGGGTAACGGTGACGTTGGTGGGTTTCGGGGTGTTCATGGTGTGTTTTTGGTAATGAGATTGGATTCTTCCGGGAGCGACGGTTCCGCGTTGGAGAACCCTTCCACCGGCTCCGGGGTCGGTTGGGGATGGGCCTCGCCCTTCGGCGTGGGAGCGGGAGACGGCAGGGAATCGAGTTCCCGTTTCAAGTGGTCGATCTGCCGTTGAAGGTCCGGCACTTTCCCGGCCTCCTGCTGCATGGTTTCGATGCGCTTTTCCATGGCGCGGTTTTGCTCCGTCAAAGCCTCGGCATAGGCTTTCTGCTGGGCGTTCATCTGCTCCGCGTCGGCGTTGACGTAGTAGGACGACGACGGATCGGAATTGGCGACGGTTGGACCGAGCGGCAGCGCATACGGAGCGTCCGGCAAATAATTCCAGTTCGGAGAATCCTCCCGGCGATAGAGCGTGTGGCGCTCGTGCATTTCATCGGGATAATTCGGGTCGGTGTATCGCCCCACGGGATACGCCTTCACCGTTTCATCGGTTCGGACCCGCGACGGTTTTTTCCGGGAGGAAGTCGCTTTCTCGACGACGGAATTTTTCTTTTTCGGGACAAGATTGGGCAGCACGGCACAGCCGGAGCACAGGGAGAGGACGAGGAGTGAGACGAGGTATTTCATTTGGCGGGGACGGTTGAGTTAGCGGCGGAAAGTCCAGCCGTGGCCTTTTCGATGTCCACGGTCTGCGTCACGTAGAGGTAGAAAAGCGTCCCGGCGGGCACGCGGACGTAATACGGATCGCGTTGCAGGTTCTCCAAAAGGCGCTTGGAATAGATTTGCCCGCCCGCCTGAATCCCGGCGGCGATGGCATCGGTGTAGCCGCCGTTCTGGATCTGGGTTGCGCCGCCCGTGAGCGGCGAAATCAGATTTGTCGTCTCGGGAAAAGCCCCGGCGCCGGAGGAAATCATGGCGGCGAGGATGGCCTTGGCCTCGGCGTATTTGTCGGAGGCAACCATGTAACCCCGCAGGCCAGCGGAGCCGTCCGTCTCGCCCCATTGATCGGACTTGGAACTGTCCGGCGCGTTGTCGAGCACGGTGCCGGAGAGCGGCAATTCCCGGCCATCCTGAAAAACGAGCACCCATTTCCGCTCGGAGCCGATACGCTCCCGCGCCGCTGCTTTTTGGGCGACGCCATGAACCTCGGTTCCGGCCGGAAGAATCAACCGGCCATCGCGGAAAACATCCTCGGTAATAAGGCCGATGATGGGCGTGTCGATGTTCGTGGAGTCCACCGTGTTGACCAGCTCGCATTTGAGGAGCCGCCCATACGGCAGATAGAATTCGCTCAAGGACGTTTCCTGCGTGGCAAAGATGGCCTGTGGGATGGGTGGCGGCGGCTTCGGGGTGGGCTGTTGTCGCGCCGCGATCGGAGTGGTCGGGGCGGACGGAGCCGTGGCCGGTGGATCGGTATGCGGCGGGTCCGGGATATTCTCATTGAAAGAATAGCCTTTCGCGGCGGTCGCTTGTGCGGGCACCGACGCGACAACCGGCTTGGGAGCCGGCCCGCGCTGCATGAGGATGAAGGCGAGCACGACGGCCCCGGCGGACAGGAACAGCACGAGCCGCCCGGTCGGTTTTTGGAAAAGTTCGGTCCAGAGTTTGCGAAGGTTCATTTTTCAGCGGGAGTGGAGGATTCGGTGACGGGAGGAAGCAAATCGGCGGCGGGCGCGGCGGCATCGGCGCGGACAACGAGGACATTCCATTTGTTGTCGGGGGCGAGATGGTTGCGGCCGCCCTGTCCGTTGCCGGTGACGGCGAAGAACGCGGGAGTGACGGACTTGGGCGGCATGATCCCGGAGGCATCGGCGAGCGATTGGGTGTAAATCCGCTCTTCAAGCCGGACGGCCAAGTCCTGGGGTTTGTAGTAGATGGCCCGGTCGGAAGTGTTCTCCAACTCCACCCGGAAAATCAGCGTGTCCTCTTCCTCGAACCTCCATACGTCGCGGACATGGACGGTGAAGCCGTCGTAATAGTTCGTCAGGTCCGGCGCGGCATGGAGCACGCCCGCAAGAGCGTCCGGCTGGTTCGGGGTAAAGAGCGGATAGGCCTTCGCCTTGTCCATGAGCGAAAGCAGCCGCTCGGGAACAATCGCGATTTTCCCATCCTTCCCACGCCGGTCGTCCTGGAAGAAGGTGAGATTGTAAAACGGATGGTCGGAGGCTGTCAGGTGAAGGACATATGCCTTCCGATTGAAGATGACGGTCAGGTGGTCCTCGGCGTCCCGTTTCAGCGCCCGAATGGTGAAATAGAAATTTCCCGGCGTGAACGTGATGAGGAACCCGGCGTTTTCCTGTTCCTGCGTCGCCACGGTCTTGGCGTAGAGGCCGGAGATTTGCGACGGGAACATGATCGTGGTGGCCCCGGATTTGAAAGCCACGGGAACGTCGTAGATGACGAATTCGTCGAGCGGCTTTTGGGTGATCGGCCCGGCGTAGGCCGTGGCGATAAGGAGAAATGGAAGGAGAGATTTCATAAGGGCTTTTCGGTGTAGGTGAAGTCCTGCACGACGAGCGGAAGGCGGCCGTTGCCGAGCAGGTCGGGATTGCGGATGAAGAGGAATTCCGTCTGGAACTTCACCGGCTCCCGGAATTCCAGTTTGTTGACGGTGCCGGTGCGAATGAGATTGCCCTCGGCCCGGACGCTGACGGCCTCGTAAGACTGCCCGGCCCCGTCATTGATTTTACGGGTGTCGAGAATGTCGATTTTGGTGACTTCGACTTTTTGATGGATGGCCTTTTCCTTGAACTCGGGATTTTGCGCCCGGTAGATCGCGGCGGCCTTCTTTCGAGCGGGATTTTCGAGGTAAAGACGCTTCAGCAGGTCGGGCAAATCTGGGCCGATGGGATTGCGCTGGAGCAAAGCCAGGCACGCGAGCCGCGCATGGTAGGCGTGAAGGCTGCCTGCCTCCTCGAAACCTTGGAGGGGCGCATAGATGAGCGTCCCGCCCGGATCGAGAATGACGACCTTTTCTTTCTGCTTCATGGCCTGCACGGTCAGGTAGGGAGCGGCCACGGCGAACCCTGCGGCAAGGAGGGCGAGCGCCATCCAAAAGCGGGCGGCAATGACGTTGTTCGTGATGGAAGAAACGGCGGTTAATTTCATGGGAGTTTTCAGGTATTGCGGGTGGCGAGCGGAGAATCCGGGGAAAGCGGCTGGGCCTTGGCCGTGTGGGAGTTGAAAGCGGACTGCGCCGCCTGCGGCGTAGCGATATTGCCGGGATGATGGGAGATCGTGCCTCTATCGTGATCCACCACGGAGAAGGCGTTGGATGAGGTCTGGTGGGCGACCATCGAGGGATTGTCGGCGCTGGCAACGCTGTCGCTCCCGGTTGGAACCGGAGGCGGGGGCGGGGGCGGAACGCTCCCGCCAGAAACTGAACTGGAAACGTCACTGGCGATTCGGGCTCCCGCGCTGGCCGCACCGGCGGCGGCCTGCGTTCCGGCTAAAGCTGCCTGCACCGCGGTTGATCCGCCCAAGGTAGCGGCGGCTCCCGCCGCCGTAAGTCCGGCGCCCACGGCCACCCCGGCGGCCTGCATGGTGCCCTGCACTCCGGCCTGCAACGCGGCCGTCGTGCCACTGACTCCTTTCATGATTGCCCCGGCCACGAAGGGAACGGACAGGTAAAAAAAGACCGTGATGATCGAGGCGAACGCCATCACGAACGGGAAAAGCAGCCAGTTATTGACGAGGATCAAGTTGGGTCCGCTTTGCGTCAACGCGCCCGCCGTGATTGGTCCAAAAAGCGTGTCGCTAATGGCAACAATCACAATGTCCACGAGGCAAATCGCGACGTGCCAAAGGAGGACCGTCAACGACGTCACGCCGAATTGAATGCCGAGGGATTGCGTGGGACTGAAAAACAGAAATCCAATGAGAAGCGGCGAAACAGCGATGAGCCCCGCAATGGCGAATTCCTGAAAGAACCGCAGCACCAGCAGCATGAAACGACCGATACCCTGAAAGAACATGCCAATGGCGGCGGGCACGATTTTTCCGAGATTCGTCCACGAGTCGGAAGGCTGGTTCTGGATGTTGGAACGCAGGAGTTGGACGAACTTGGCGTCGCGCGCGCTGGTGAACTTCGTCCGCATTTCCATAAATGCCTTTTGCCCTCCGTCCATCATCGTCGGATAGCTGGCGAGCAATCCGACGATGAGAACAACTTTAAGCAACGCGCCGAGAATGGCGCGAGGGTCCGAACCGGATCGCCATGCCATTTCCCCGATACCGATGACGCAAAGCACGAAGGCAAAGGGCATCATCAGCGTGCGGATTTCGAGGGCCGCGCTGTAGAGGTTGGAAAGAGACGGAATCATGATGATGTTTCCCCTCAAAATCCGGGCGGAAGGTCGTCGTTCGGCAGGGAGAGGTCGGGCAAGTCGGCCTCGGCCTGGGCGGCGATCCGGGCCGATTCCTGATTGCGTTCCCGGCTGATTTCATCGGCGGCGACTTCCTCCTCTTCTCTGCGGTTTTGGTTGAGGACGTGGAGGGATTCGACCTGGCTGTGCGCCGTCTCCACCATGCTGTCGAGATCTCCGAGCGCGGCCTGAGCCGTGGCGAGCGAACCAACGAGTTTTTGCACTTCGGCGTCCGTCTTGGCCCCCTTCAACTGCTCGTTGAGCTGGGCCATTTGTCCTTTCAGGGTGACGCGCTTGCTCTGAGCTTGGAGAAGCATTTCCTGAAACCGGGAATAGGCATTTTCCATCGCCCGGTATTGTTTAAGTGGATCGCTCGAGTCCCGGAACGAAGTCACCCCCTCGAAGGACGTGCCGAGATTCTTCCAAGCCTTTAGGTCGATTGGCTGGAAAAGTTCCTGAATCGTGCCGGAGAGTTGCGCCCCCTGAGCGGCAATCCCAGCGAGATCGCTAAGAGTATCGGTGATTCCAGATTTCTGGAGATAGCCGGAGAAAAGGCCGTTATCAATTAAACCAACGGCGGCGGCAGGGTCGCCAATGGCCTGTTTCACTTGATTGGCCGTCTGCAACTGCTGCTGAACCGTAGTCAGCGTGTTATGAAGAGTGGCGAGCTTTTCGGCCCATTGCGTTTGTTCCCAAGCATATTTCAGTTGGTCGAAGATGTTTTTTTGAACCAAAGCCTCCTCGGCAACGGGATCGCTTACCACGTCGCCAACGCCGAGAACGGCGTGGGCTTGAGGAGCGGCAAAGGCGGCGGCAGAAGCGGTAATTAGAATGGTCTTTTTCATGGCTAATAGTGGTTAGGTTCAGGTTTGATGGGCTTATTCGTAAATGGGGATGGCGATGTCGTAGGGAACGGTCTTGACCTTGGCGGCGGGGTCGGGCGCGACCGGCATCCGATAAACGGACATACGCGGTTTGGATTGAGCCGCTTCGTTGCGCTTCTGCATGTCCTGCAAAATCCAGTATTGCCGCTTCACGGTGTCGGAGGCCCCACGCTCATAGCCCTTCTGAAATTGGCTGCGAGACGCGCACGCCGGAAGAAGGCAGGCTGCGACCGCGCCCCACGCGACCGCCGCGCACACGGCTTTTATTTTCCTACAAGAAACGAACGGAACGATGATTTTCATAAGTAGTTAGGATTTGGTGGGAGAAGACGCGGCAGACTCGGCAAGAATCCCGCTAACGATGTCCTGATGGTTGCGGAGTAAACGGCTCCGATTGTCGAAATCCTCCCCGGTCGAAGAGGAGCAAAAGAGCATTTCAGGAGAAACCCGGTTATGAATCGTCCCGCAACGAGGCTGCTGAACGTCCAAATGATAATAAGTCAAAGCCGCATACTTATTTCCGGGCGGAAGATGCTCCGGCAAAGGATAGCGCGACACGGCTTCCTTCGTCGCCTCGGACAAATCAATATCCTTCGCGACATCTTCAATATCGCGCCGGTCATTCATGCGCGTAAAAAAGAACTGTTTTGCGTTGCCGAAGACGATTGGGCGAATGCCCGAACGTTGAAATCGGCTGTATTGCTGGACGATGCTAATGATCCAGGTGGAAAACTTGGAAAGCTGGGCGTAAAACTCGCTGACGAGCTGCTCCCCGCCGGGAATATCCAAGGTGCGGGCGACCTCCTCGAAGACGACCCGTTTCCGTGCGCCTCTCGGTAGAGTAATAATGTGCTGGCGGCCGTAATTGGAAACGAGAAAGCCCGCCAGCTCCTTGAGCTGCCGGTTGGATTCCGGGATGTAGGTCAAATCGAAATGGGCAACCTTGCCGGTGATTGACAGGGTGGAGTGTCCACACACGAGCCGCTGCTCGTTCCACGGGGCCAACAAGGTTGCCAGATGATTGATTTCCGTGCGGTCGTGTTCCGGGAACGGAGCCACCAGCATCATTTGCTGGAGCATGTCGTGGGTCGGATAATCCGTGGGCGCGAAGAACGAGAACGCGGTGTTCCGAACATAACGCTCGGTGTCCGGCGATTTGATAAAACGGGAAACCTCCTCCGCGGTTGGCCCCGCGATCAGGTTTTGCCGTTCGTCCTCGCTGACAGCATGGCGCAATTCCGTCCACGCCTCGATGAACGTGGCGGAAATCGGCAGATGCACCTTTTTGTATGCAAGCGCGGCCATCGCGTGACGGGCAATGAGGTCGATCCTGCCGCTGTCTTCGGAAATCCACTCCTCGAAGCGATCCGAATAAAGCTGCTCGATGTATTGCGTGATCTGAGCAAGCCGAAGGCTGCGCTTATCCTCGTCGGCCGGATGTCCCGCCATTTTCGCCACTAGCGCGGCGGCGGTGGTGATTTGCAGGTTCGTGAGCGGTGCCCCTTGCGTGTCGAGGTAGTTCAGGCACAGGTCGCCATCCGGCTGAATGACAATGGGAGTGGCGCCCTGCGCCTGTGACCAGATGCCATAGGACAGGCCCTCCTCGACGATCAGCGTGAAGTCGTAATAGGGATCGGTCTGAGAAAGCAAATCGGACATGAAGGCCGACTTGCCGGCGCGGGTCATCCCGAGCAAAACCGCGAGCTGCGGCGTGCCGGAGATAAAATTGCGGACGCCGATCAGGTTTCGATTGGAACCATCGTAGAGGGCTTCGGCCCCATCGAGGTGCCCGGTGAACGTCGAAGAAAACGGCAGCATGTCGGCCAGCCATTCGTCCAGGCCGGTGTCGGCGTGGTGGGTGTATTTTCCCCACACCCACCCCGGCCACGTCTGGAACCATACGTTTTTTGTGGTGGCGGCCGATGAGACGTTGGAGGTCCAACATTGGGCATCCTCCATCTGACTAAAGGCTGTTTCGATCTGCCGAGTCTTGGAAATCAGCCCGTCCTCGGTGCTGTCCCAAACGTGGACAACATAGTCGTAGAGGAAGGGAATGGTGTCGCCCTGGGCGAGATGCTTGATGCGCTCTTCCTTGACGGCCTTCGATGTGAGCAGCGAATGCTTGCCCTCGGCCGCGTAGTCTCCGCGCACGCGCTCAAGCGATTTTTCCGCTCGGCTTATCTCCCGGCGGACGTTCTGCGGGTAAAGGTTGACCGTGATCGAATAGTCGAGAAAAGGCAGCGAGGTGACCGCCCAGAAGATCCCGCGCCGCGTGCGCTGCGGACGCCGCTTCAGAACGATGAGGTTGTGATAAAAACCATCGGCGAAGAACCCGAACGCTTTCCCGGCCTGCACGCCTTGGTGCCAGCAATTTTGATGGATGGTCTCTTCTTCGCGAAACTGGCCGATGGGATCGTAGTTGTCGCGTTTGAGGTAGGAGGGGTTGAAGAACGTCGCGTAGTAGCGAAACAACTCATCGGTAGTCATGGCCGTGACCCGGCAACCGTGCGGCTCGAAGAGCGAAGCAATGACGCGCCCGTGCTGTTCGAATCCCTCGTTGTATTGCGCGAGGATGCGCCGGTAATGCTCGGCGAGCATTGCGCGACCCGCGACAGCGGGAGGATTGATGGCGATGCGTTTCGACAAAAACAGGACAAGTTTTTCCCGGCGAAGCTGGCCGGTCTGCATGGCCCGCCAGTAGCGATTGAATCGCTCGTTGCGGGAAATCGCCGCCCACGAATCCGGGGCGCAGCGTTCGTCGGTGACGGTTTTATAAGCCGTCAACTCGTCGCGGTAATTGGAATCCACCGACCAGCGAATTTGTGCGCGGGTGGATTCGTCGAGCGTGTGCAGGAATTGCCGGACGGCCTGATAAAAGCCGTCGAGCGCGTGTTCGCTGGCGTGCCGCATGTCGGGCACGTCGAGGACGAAGCCTTTGGAAACGAAGCCGCGTTTATCGAGATCGTTCCAAATGAGGAGGTCTTGTGAAATCCAACCGTTAGGTGCTTGCATGAGGATACAGGGGGTTGCGGGGTTGCTGAACGGGCGGCATCCAGCCGGTGCCGTTGGCGAGGGATTCGAGCAAGTCGGTGTCGAACGACTTGGGCTTGCCCTGCCGGAGCGCGAAGACGTAGGCGGTCGTGAGAACGAACGGCACCGCGCCCGCGCCGACGCTGAGCGTCGGCGCGTGATGGCGCGAAAGCATGAGCACGAGGCCGATGCTCAAAAGGAGGCCCACGAGGATGAACAAGATGTTCATGCCCTCGACTCCCCAAATTTTGCCGTCGCTATCATCTCCGGCGTGGGTGGGAACGTGGTTCATTGTCCGACCGAAATGGTGGGCAGGCCGCCCGCTTGAAACAGCGCGTCGGCGATGACAACGGCGAGGCCGATAAGCAAGCCGCCCACGATGGACATCTTGCCCATGTCGGCGTTGCCGGTGCGGACTTGCCAGCCGCCATGGGCGATGACGACGACGGCGATGAGGTAGAGGAATTTGGAGATGATTCCGAGGCCCTCGGACATGGCTCCATCCAATGCTGCTGCGAAGATTAGGTTGTTCATACGTTCGCAATGCTGAGCGCAAAATCGAGGGCGCCTGCTCCCAGTTGGGAGCAACTTAAAAGTCCGAAAACGAGCACCCCGAAACGCGAGGCTTTCGACATGCAGATGGCCTCGTAGAGCCGCTTCGCGCCTCGAATGAAGTCGGGATAGAGGTCTTCGACGGAGACGCCGAGACACCGGGCGAGGAAGATCAAATCATCGTCGGTTGCATAGACGAGACGTGCTTCGATCTTGGATACTTTGCAGCGGGTGGCATTCTCCATCCCGAGGAGCTGGAGCTTGATCGCAAGATCGTTCTGCGACCATGCTCGTTGGCTGCGGAGTCGCCGCACCTGTGGGCCAATGACATTTTGATTTCTCATCGCGGTTGCGTTTGAGAAACCGCTTCACGAGAAGCGCTACCCGGTCATGTGGTCAGTGACCATCGTGCCGGAATTTGTGAGCAAGTGGTCGTTTTCGACCGTTCGTCACAGCAGATTTGGCTGTCGCATCGCCCGGCGTAGCCGCATGGCGGCCCGCCTTCCCAGGCGCACAGGCTCGGGAAATCCCGCCAACAAAACGCTGATTTCGTCCCGCGCCTCCATGACGACTTTTTTGATCGCCTGAAGGTTCACGATGAGAGACCGATGCGTGCGAAGAAAATGTTGCGGCGGCAAGACCTTTTCCCACTCGGACATTCCGCGGCGGATCAGTGTTGCGGTTCCGTCCACGAGATGCACGCGGGAGTAATTTTCCTGCGCCTCCACTCCGCTGATGTCAGTGACAAAAACCACGCGAAGGTTCGAATCGGATCGAAGAAAAATACGGTCGTCTTCGAGCAGCTTTTCGGAGTGCGTGGGTTGCGGCTGGCGGATGATACGCTGCAAGGCGTCGGCCAGCCGGTCAGGGCGCACAGGCTTCAGCAGATAATCAACCGCATTGATTTCAAAGGCGCGGACGGCGTAGGCGTCGAACGCCGTGACGAAAATGATCGCGGGAAGGGGATCGAGTTTCGAAAGTAATGAAAACCCGTCGCCATCCGGCATCTGGACGTCCAAAAAGATGAGGTTGGGTCGCAAGTCGGTGCATAGTGCGGCTGCGGTCGCCACGGAATTCGCTTCGCCGATAACCTGCACATTGGGATGGGGGCCAAGCAATTCCTGGAGCAGCTCCCGGGAAGGAGCTTCGTCATCCACGATAATGGCGCGCAGCTCCATCGACTTCATGGCGCGGATGGGAGATCAACGCGAACGATCACCCATCTGTCCTCGGTAAAAGAATCCAGGGTGTGATTTTCTGGATAGAGGAGCGCGAGCCGCTGTCGGAGGTTTTCCAGCCCAACCCCGCCCAGTCCAGCGCGCGGGGGTGGTTCAACCCAATGTCCGGTATTGGCGATCTCGATTCGCACAATCCGTGAAGATTGGCAGGTAATCGCCAGGCGGATCTTCAACGGAAGAGGAGAGGTTTTTCGCCCGTATTTGATGGCGTTCTCGACCAAAGGTTGAAGTAGGATTCCCGGACATGAAATCGACCGTGCGGCATCTTCGATGTGGCACTCGATTTCCATCTCTTCGCGGAACCTTGCTTTTTCCACCGCTAGGTAAGCCATGACAGCGTCCAATTCATCACCGAGAGGCACGAGATCCTCGTTGCGGTGCTCCAACGAAAATCGAAGATAGTCCGCCAATGCCTGAACAACGTCTTTGAGTTCGGGTCTAGGCCGGGCGAGGCCAGCGCGGATCGTCGTGAGTGCATTGAACAGGAAATGCGGATTCATCTGGGCGCGGAGCATTTGCAGTTCCGCCCGCTGCCGGGCGACCTCCGCGCGCGATAGGCTCAGATCGCGTTGCATGGAATCCCGAAAGAATTTGATTCCGAAATAGAGCAGGCTCCAGCCAGCGCACAAACCCGTCCGAAAATAGAAGATTCCGAAGACAACCGAATGGTTGAAGATTTTCTCTTCCTCGAAATCGAAGACTCCGTGAAAGGCCACCGAGAAGGCAGTCAGCACGGCCCCACCGGCCAAAGAAACGACGATGACAATTGCGGTAACCCAAATGACGGGGGTTTGAGCCCGATAGATGCGCCGATAAATTTCGCGCATCCCCAACGTCAGCAAAAAGCCGAGACCATCCCGGTAGAGCGATATCAGAAGAGAACCGGGAACCGACTCAAGAACCACCCATTTGAGCGGAAAGGAGAAGACGGTAAAGGCGATCCAACCTCCCAGTTGGAAACGCCAAAATAGCGGAATACGACTCCAGATCCCGCTGAACGCTCTTTCGATCCAATCTGTGGAATCGGCAGCGCTCATGGGTTTCAGCCTCGTCCGCCTCGTTTGCGGTGAGTTTCTTCACCGAAGACATCGGCAGAGGAAAGTGGAAAGTGGTCCGAAGACGAAACCACCGTCGCAACCTCTCCGTCGTGCATGAAGAGAAACGAAACGCTCCCTTGCACGAGGCACCAACTGCGAAACCGCTCTCCAAAACCCATCTGAATTACGCGAGCGAGCGCTTGTTCGTCGCGACGTTCGAGCGCGGGTCGGCCGGCTCGCGTCCCGCCAGCAGGCGATAGAAGACCGGCGTGGCGATGAGAGAGAAGAGCATCGAGAAGCAGAGTGCGCCGATGACGCCGATGGCGAGGGGCTTGAGCATGTCGGCCCCACTGCCGATGCCGTAGGCGAGCGGCAACATGCCGAGGCCAGCGGCGAGCGAAGTCATCAGCACGGGGCGCAGGCGGCGGTGGACGGCGCGAACGAGCGCTTCGTCCAGCGTCACGCCTTCGGCGCGCAGGTGATGCACACTGTCGAGCACAAGGATGCCGTTCTTGGCAACGATGCCGACGCCAATGATTGCGCCGAGGAAGCTGACGATGTTCATGGTGGTGCCGGTGATCCAGAGCGCAAGGACGGTGCCGAGCAGCGAGAGGACGCTGCCGAAGACGATGGCGATGGGTTCGTTATAGGATCGGAACTCGACGAGCAGCACGGTGAAGACGAGCAGAATGGCGGTGGCGAGGACGAGCAGGAGGTTGCGGAAGGATTCCTGTTGTTGCTGGAAAAGACCGCCGAATTCGATCGTTCCGGGCGGGAGCGATTTGTCCTCCGCGAGCTTTTCGCGAATCTCCGCCATCGCGCTGCCGAGGTCGCGGCCTTCGAGCCGAGCGGTGATGGCGACGTCCTGGCGGAGGTCTTCGCGGCGGAGTTCGATCTCGCCGGGCTCCTCGACGAGGTCGGCGACCTGGGAAAGCTGAACGATCGCGCCGGTGGGCGTGCGGAGCGGCAGGTTGCGCAGCGCGCCGGTGCCGCCGAGCTGCGCGGGATCGACGAGGACGCGGATCGCCACCACGCGGTCGCCTTCGAGCACATTCGAGGCGACCTGGCCGAGCATTGCGGTATTGACCGCGGCGGCGATGTCGTCGGTCGTGAGGCCAAATCGCTGGGCATCAGCGTGGCGCACGCGCAGGCTGAACGAGGGGCCGGTGAAGCTCAGGCCGTCGAAGGTATCGACGATGCCTTTCACTTCCTTGAGCTTCGCTTCGATCTCCGGAGCTTTCTTTTTCAGGAAATCGATATCAGTCGAAAAGAGTTTCACCTCGATGGGCTTGGGCGACCAGGTGAGGTCGCCGATGAGGTCGCCAAGGATGCCGTGCAGGTCCCATTCGATGCCGGGCACGGTGGCGAGAAGTTTGCCGCGCAGCTCGGAAATCACGTCGTCGGTGCTCCGCTTGTGCCCTTTCTTGAGCTTGACGAGGAAGTCGCCGGAATTCGGCGACGCGAGCGCGAGCGCTAGGCGCGCGCCGGTGCGCCGCGAGTAGCTCTCGACCTCGGGCAGCGCGTCGATAATTTTTTCCGCCTGTAATAGCTGGCGGCTGGTTTCGGCAAGGCTCGTGCCCCACGGCGCGCGGTAGTCGATGACGAACGCGCCTTCGTCCATGACGGGGAGGAAGTCACTCTGGAGGCGCTGAAAAACGAACGCGCCGACGGCCAGCAGACCGAGGCAGATCGCCACGGTGATCCACGGGAAATGCATCGCGCGGCGCAGGCCCCACTCGAAAAAGCGAGCGACCGGGCGCAGCGCCCATCCGCCTTCCTCGCTCTCGGGGGTGTGGCCGTGTTCGAGGTGCGCGCGGTCGCGTAGAATCCACGCGGCAAGCGCGGGCGTGAGCGTGATCGCGAGGATGAGCGAAAGGAGCAGCGAGACGACCATCGTGATTGCCAGCGCGCGGAAAAAAACCCCGGCGAGACCTTCCAGATAAGCCAGCGGCAGAAAGACGACGACGGGAGTGAGCGTCGAGGCAAGCAGGGGCCGAAAAATTTCGCCGACGGCTTCGGTGATTGCGTCGAGTCGTGGGCGGCCGTGCGCGATTTTCGAGTAGATTGCTTCGACCATCACGATGGCGTTGTCGATGATCAGCCCGATCGCGGCGGCGATGCCGCCCAGCGTCATGAGATTAAAACTCATCCCTGCCAGCCGCAGCACGATGAGCGTGATGAGCACCGTGACGGGAATGACGATGACGGCGACGAGCGTGGTGCCCCAGTTTTTCAGGAACAGATAGATGATGACGACCGACAGGATGAGACCGAAGCCGATGGCCTCCCAGACGCTGCCGACCGACTCGCGGACGAGCTGGGATTGGTCGTAAAAGAACGAGAGCTTCATGTCCGGCGGCAATTCCTGGCGCAGCTTCACCAACTCGGCCTGAAGGTCGTTCGCGATGTTCAGCGTGCTGCCATCCGCCTGGCTGCGGACATTGATGACCACGCAATCCCGGCCCTCGGCGGTGACGACATTGAAGACCGGCTCCGGCCCGCGCTCGACGCGCGCGAAATCCTTTACGGCCACGGGTCGTCCGTTGACGACGCCGACGGTTAGGTTTGCAATCTCCTCCGGGTTGCGCAGACGTCCGTCCACGACGGTGAGGTAGAGCGTGTAGTCCTGCTCCCGGAGGCCGGCGGGCGAGATGAGGTTGTTCCTCACCAGCGCGTCGGTGACTTGGGCGAGCGAGAGCCCGACGGCCTGCAAACGCAGTGGGTCCACGACCACGTGATATTCGGGCGTCCGTCCGCCGACCAAGTCCACACGGGCCACGCCGGGAATGCGCAGGAAGCGCGGCTTGAGATCGTAGCGCGCGGTTTCCCAGAGCGCGGTGATGTCGCGCGTGGGGCTGGTGAGGCTCACGCCGATGATCGGGAACGCCGAGAAGGTGAGCCGCCAGGTGGCGGTCGTGGCCGTGGCGGGAAGGGTCGCGCGGATTTGCCCGAGCCGGCCCAGCACGTAAAGCTCCGACTGGATCATGTCCACGTCCCAGCGGAAGAAGACGTTGATTTCCGCGGAGCCGCGCCCGGTCGCGGATTTGATCGAGACCGCGCCGGGAATGTCCTTCATGGATTCCTCAATGGGCCGCGTGATCGTTGCCATCATTTCGTCGCCGGGCATCACGCCATTATCCACGAGGATGACGACGCGCGGAAAATTCGTCTGAGGAAAGACCGACGAGGGCAACTTCGACGCGGAAAAGAGGCCCGCGAGACAGAGGATGAGCGTAATGAAGACGATGGCCTTCGAGTGGTGGATGGCCCACCGGCCGAGAGATGAAGTGCGGTCCATACGAGCGCGGCTATTTGGATTCCGCGCTGAGCACGCGCACCTTGGTTTCCTTCGGCAGGCCGTAAGCGCCGACCGTCACGACCGTTTGACCTTCGCTCAGCCCCTCGCCTTCCACCTCGATCAAGCCGTCCTCGCGCAGGCCGGTCTTCACCGGCCATTGCGTCGCTTTGCCGCCCTCGACAATGGCGACCACCTCGTCGCCGTCGCCGTCTTTCACGACGCTCGCCACTGGCACCGCGAGGCGGTCTTTGCGTTCCTCGCTGAAGATGCGTGCGGTCACGATCTGCCCGGGGTGCAGACCCGCGCCCTTCGGCACGGCGAGGCGCACGAGCACTGCGCCGTTGGCCGCATCCACTTGCGGGCTCACGAAGGTCACGGCGCTCTCGATGGGCGCCTCATCGCCGCTTGAAAGCAGTTGCGCCTTTTGTTCCGTGCGCAGCTCCGCGGCGTCCGCGCTCGGCACGCGCACCGTGGCCATGAGGCGGTCGAGGTCCACAATTTCCGCGAGCGGTGTCGTCGCGTCCGCCGGTTCGCCGGGCCGCGCCGTCAGGCTCACGATCGTGCCGGCAAAAGGCGCTTCGCCGCTCAGGAGCGATTGCTGCACCTTGGCCGTGGCGAGTTCCGTCTGCGCAGAAGCGAGCGCCTGCTGCGCTTCAAGCACGAGCTTTTCCGACGTGCCCTCGACGGCGAGGAGCTTCTTCTGCCGGTCCACATTCTTCTGGGCAAACTGGATGGCCAGTTCGGCCTTCGAAGCCGCGGCGTCCACCGCCCGGCTGTCGAGACGGAAGATGACGGCGCCTTTCTTGACGTGCTGGCCTTCGACGGCGTTGACCTCCGCGATGATGCCGGGCTGCGCGGGGGCCAGTCGAGCGGAAGCCAGTGGCTCCGCGCCGATGACACCATAGGCTGTGACCACCCGGCGCAGCGTGGCCCGCGTGACCTTTGCGACCTGCACGGCGACCTCGGTTTCGATTTTTTCGTCCTCCGCGCGGATGAAGGACGTGGTGAGAAGCAGCGCGACGAGAAGGGTGAAGGGGGCTTTGCGGAGGAATGGATTCATGGTCGGAAAATGGCTCATTTCATGGAGCGGAGCGGGGCCTGCACCGCGGCCTCGAGCGCCCCCGCGGCCTGCTGTGCCTGGATTCGGGCTTCGAGGAGGGAAAGATTTGAAGCGCTCGCCTGGATACGGCGGAGCGTCAGTTCCAATGGGATGACTTCGCCCGCTTCGACGATGCGCCGCGTGGTCTCGGATGCTTTCGCGGAATCGCTTGCCAACGTGGCGGCCGTTTCGACTTTGGCGCGCGCCGCGCGGTAAGCGGCGAGCGCGGTTTCGACTTCGCCAAAGACGGCTTGCTGCCTCGCCTCGAATCTTTCGCCGACCGTGATCCGATGCGCATTGGCCTGCGCGATGGGGCCTTGGTTATGATTGAGGACCGGCAGCTCGACGCTCAAGCCGAGGCGGTATTTGTTGTCGGTCTGGTCGAGTTCGTAACCAGTGTTGAGATGCACGTCGGGATATTGCATGGCGAGTTGCAACCGCAGATCCGCATCGGCTGCGGCGTAATCTGCGAGCGCGGCGAGCAGGTCGGCGCGGCTGGTGAGCGCACGACGACGAACGTCGGCAGTGGGCAGGGGCGGCAGGGCGGTGAAAGCGGAGAAATCGAGCGTGACGGCATCGAGCGCGGAGGTCGAGACGCCCACGGCCGAGGCGAGTTGGGCGCGCGAAGTGGCCGCGAGCCTTTCGGCATCCCGCAGCGCGAGTTTTGAGCGATCAAATCCAAGTGTCTCCTGAATCAAATCGAATGCCGAAGCCTCACCCGCCTCCACTTGCGTATGGAGCCTGGTGACGGCTTCCTGGTGCAGCGCGACTTCGGTCGTGAGAAGTGCGCAATATTCTTGCGCCGAGTAAAGATCGAGCATGGCAGCGCGTACCTTGGTCCGTGCGTCCCAACCCACGGCGGAGATGCGCAGCGTCGCCGCCTCCGCATTCGCCCGCGCCAGCGCAATTCGCTTGCCGCGTTTGCCCGCGGTCTCGATGGGAATGTCGAGCGAAGGGGAGAAGATCCATGGCGGAATGCCGACGGACGTCGCATTGTAGCCCGGCGAAAACGAGAGCACCGGATTGGGGGATTGGCCGGCGGTTTTGATGCCCGCGGCTGCCTCCTTCGATTCCGCTCGCGCCACTGCGACGTTCCCCTGGAAGTAAGTCGCCGCGAGGGCGAGCCGTTCCACGTTCCAAGGGCCGTTGCCCGCGCGTTGTTCGGAAAGGAAGGACTGCAAGCCGGCGTCGCTCAGCGAGCGGCCGGTGAACTCGGATGCGGTCTGCGCGGCGTCGAGCGGGCGCTTGGAATATCGGGCGCAGCCGAGCAGCAGCACGCCGAGCGCGACAGTGAGCAGCAGTGGCTTGGAAATGCGAAGTCTCATTGGTCGGACGACGGACGATAGACGCGCAGCTCGGCGGGCTGGCCTTCGTGCGCGGGCACGGCGAGGTAGAGGCGGTCGAGTTCGGGCGAGAACCACGAGGTGCCCGCGCCTTTTACCGTTGGCACGCTCGCGGCGAGCGCGTAGTGGTCGGCGTCCTTCTGCGCGATGACATCGAGCGAGCCCGCGCCGCACGAGACGTAGATGCGGTGGCGCTTCGCATCGTAATAGACGCCGTCGCAGTCCGCCGCGATGTCGAGGCTGGCGACGCTCTTTCCGGCCACGGAGTCGAAGACGACGAACTTGCCCGGCGCGCAGCCGATGAAGAGCCGATGCTGCGCGCGGTCAAAGCCCATCGGAATGTTTTCCTTCGCCTGCGTGACCGGCCACGTCGCCACGACTTCGCGCTTCGCCCGGTCGATGACGGCGATGTGATTCGCCTTCGGGACGTTCACGAAAATGCGCCCGCCTTCGACCTCGAACTGCTTTGGATAATCCGCCAGCGGAATCTCACCGATCGTCGCGTCCTTTGCCGTGTCCACGATGGCGATGGCTCCGAAGGTCTTGCCGATGCCGACGAACAACTCGCCCGTCGCGGCATCGAAGCGCAGGTTGTTCGCCTTTTCGCGAAACTGGTATTCCTTTATCGGTGCAAATGTGCGCGAGTCGAGCACAGCGACCGCGCCGCTCGCCTGCGAGATGTAGAGCCGCTGCTGCTCGGCGAGATAGACAGCCCACTTCGGTTCCGCAAATCCCGGCAGGCTTTTCAGCCGCTTGCCAGCTGCGAGGTCGATTACTTCGACTGTGTTGTTTTCCTCCGCGCAGAGAAAGAGGCGCTGGCCCGGCACATCGACCGCCATGAGGTCGAAGCCGCCTTTCACGTCCGGCAGCGGGATGGACTTTTCCAACGCGAGCGGTGGAGCGGCAAAAGCGGCGAACGATGATGCGGCGAGGAGAACGAGGGAAAGCTTCATGGGGTTGCGGTGATAAACTCCCCCGACGAGGATTTGGCAGCGCCAAAGTTGTGACAGTAGTGTTATGGGACGGCGCGGGCCTTTGCAGTCGCGCGCAGGTCTGCCACATTGGGTGTAGGCCATGCACCTGCTGCTCATCGAAGACGAACCCAAGCTAGCCCGCTACATCGCGCAGGCGTTGCACAAGGGCGGTTGCACGGTGGACCAGGCGGGCGATGGGCCGAGCGGTTTGCAGCGCGCGCTGGAAGCACGGCACGATGCCGTGGTGCTCGACCTCACGCTGCCCGGTTGCGACGGCCTCGAAGTGCTGCGCGAACTCCGCACGCGGCAGCACACGGTGCCGGTGCTCATTCTTTCAGCACGCGGAAAGCCGACCGAGCGCGTCGAGGGACTGGAACTCGGCGCAGACGACTATCTCGCGAAGCCGTTCGTGATGAAGGAACTCATGGCGCGGCTGCGCTCGCTCAAACGCCGCGCGACGACGCTGCATTCGCCGCCACTCACGGCTGGCGATTTGAACTTCAATGCGACGACGAAGCTCGCTGTGCGCGGTGGAGAAAAGCTCGACCTCAGCGCGCGCGAGTCCGCCTTGCTCGAATACCTTTTGCGCCATGCGAACCGCGTCATCTCGCGCGTCGAACTCCAGCAGCGCGTGTGGGGCTATGAATTCGAGCCTGGAACAAATGTCGTCGCCGTGACCCTGGGTCGGCTCCGCCGCAAGGTGGATGAAGGCCGCGAGCGCGCGCTCATTCACACCGTCCCGTGGCAGGGTTACACGCTGCGCACGCCATGAAGACGTGGTCGCTCAGTGGACGCCTTAGCGCGTGGTCGGCGGCGTTTTTTTCACTGCTGCTCGTGCTGCTCGCGGTGCCGGTCGCATGGATTGCGGTGCGGCAGCAGCTGTCCGCGCTGGACATGCGTCTCGCCGACCAAGGCGCGCGCTTCTTTCACGAATGGAGGGAGCGCCACGGGGCACCACCGGAAGCGCGGTCAGCGGATGCGCTGAAGCAACTGCACTTCATCGGTGGAATGCGCGTAAGCACCACAGCGGGCCGGCTGCTCTTCGCAAACTCCGACGCGGCGGCGACGCTAGCCGATTGTCCGCCGGACGGCGACGCCTTCGCCCGGCTGGGCGCTGAGCGGGTGCGCGTAGGGACCTACGAAGAGAACGGCGTGCGAGTGACTTTGGCGACAAGCATGGAGCCGGTGGATGAAGTGGCACGCAATGTCCTGTTCGCGTTTCTCGTCGCGCTCCTGGTGCTCGGTGTAGTCGTCTATTTCGGCAGCCGCTGGCTGGGTCGACACACGCTCGCGCCCGTGATGGGCATCATCGCGACCGCCGAGCGGCTGAATGCGCGGCAGCTTACCGAGCGCCTGCCCCAGCCTGCCGGCCCGGAGGAAATTTCGCGCCTTGGCGGAGTGCTGAATGCGTTGCTCGACCGGCTCGCCGACGGGCTCGACCAGGCGCGGCGCTTCACCGCCGACGCCGCACATGAGCTGCGCACGCCGCTGAGCATCCTGCAAGCGGGCCTCGAAGAGCTCCTCGCCCGCCCCGACCTCGCGCCCGAAGTCCGCGACGAACTCGACTCGCTCATCGACGACCATCGCCGCCTCGCCACCATCTGCGAGCGCCTGCTCCTGCTTAGCCGTTCCGATGCGGGACAACTCAAGCTGGAAATCCATCCACTCGACCTCGCCGACCTCGCCGAGGCCGCTCTCGAAGATGCCCGCACGCTCGCTGAGCCGGGCCGCATTTCCGTAAAAGCCGAACTCCCCGACACTGCGCCCTGCCGCGGCGAACCGGCCTATCTCACGCAAGTGCTGCTCAACGTGCTGGTCAACGCCGTGAAGTATAACCGCGAAGGCGGCCGCGTGCGCCTAGAGCTGCGCGCGGAGCCGTCCCAATGGACCATCGTCATCGGCAACACCGGCCCCGGCATCGCCCCCGACGAGGCACCGCACGTCTTCCGCCGTTTCTACCGCGCGCCGAGCGCCCGCGCGGGTGGCGGCAATGGCCTCGGCCTCAGCCTCAGCCGCGAACTCGCCCGCGCCCATGGCGGTGACTTGAAACTGCTCAGCTCGTCGAACGATTGGACGGAATTCCTGCTCGTGCTCCCGCGCGAGGAAGACGCGCCTTCCCATCGGGATCGCTCCAGAATTCAGGAGCAAGGGACACGCCTCCGAGCGACGGCGATTGCGCCGGGCCAGGTCGAAGCGGCGATTTAACGAGCGGACGGGCGGTCCTCATCAGGAATTCCTTCGGTTCTGCGATTCGTGGCGAATGACATGCGCGCGGGCAGTGGGTTGATCTTGGATCCTCGACAAGGAAGCGAACGGCGGCTTGGGTGGACGGTGCATGGAGCCATCACGATTGAGGAGTCCGTAGCAACCGCAGAGCGTTGGCGACGACGAGCAACGTGGCTCCTGTGTCGGCGAGCACCGCTAGCCAGAGACTGGTGTGACCGAGTAGTGCAAGGACGAGGAAGACGGCTTTGATGCCGAGGGCGAAGATAATGTTGAAGCGTATGATACCGAGGGTGCGGCGTCCGAGTTGGATCGCTTCGGAAACCATCATCAGGTCGTCGCGCATGAGGGCGACATCGGCGGTTTCGATGGCGGTATCGGTGCCAGCCGCGCCCATTGCGATACCTACGTCGGCGGCGGCGAGCGCGGGGGCGTCGTTTACGCCATCGCCGATCATGCCGACTTTACCGAACTCGGCAGCCAGCTTCTTGACCTGTTCGATCTTGTGCTCGGGCAGAAGGTCGCCTTGGGCTTCGTCGATCCCGGCTTGTTTCGCGATGGCGTTCGCGGTGCGAGTGTTGTCTCCGCTGAGCATGACGATTTTCCGAATGCCCGCCGCGTGAATCTTTTTGATCGCCTCTACGGCGTTCGGACGGATGGCGTCGCCTACCGTGAGAATACCGAGGACTTCGCCCGCGCAATCGGCGTGCGGGCGATGGCCGACGATCACGACGGATTTTGCCTCGGCTTCGATTTCGGCCAACTGCGCTTCGAGTTTGTCCGAGCACACGCCGAGTTCATGAGCGAAGCGATGGTTCCCGACAAAATAAGCGTGGCCTGCGATGGTGGCTTCCGCCCCCCGGCCTGTCTTGGCTTGGTAATTTTCCGCGAAGTCGAAGGCGACGTTGGACTCTTTGGCGTGGCGCACGACTGCCTGGGCGAGAGGATGCGTGGAATGCGTGTCGATGGCTGCGGCGATGCGGAGGATTTCTTCCGAGGTCGCGTCGGCGAATGGAAGCACGTCGAGCACGCGGGGCTTTCCCTCGGTGATGGTGCCGGTTTTATCCACCGCGAGGGCGCGTAGTCCGCCCAATGCTTCGAGGTAAGCGCCGCCTTTGATGAGCACGCCACGACGGGCCATCGCGGTGAGCCCTGCGACCACGCTGACCGGGGTGGAAATCACCAAAGCGCACGGGCACGCGATGACGAGCAGCACGAGGGCGCGGTAAATCCAATCCATCCAAGGCGCGGCAAACAAAAGCGGCGGGACGATGCCCACCAGCAGGGCGAGGATCATTACGGCGGGCGTGTAGTATTTCGCGAAGACATCCACGAACCGCTGGGTGGGCGCTTTCTGTTCCTGCGACTCTTCGACCAATTTGATGATACGGGAGAGCGTCGTATCCCCGGCTGCCTTGGTTGTCTGAATTTCCAACGACCCTTCGCCGTTGATCGTGCCCGCATAGACGGTATCGCCGACGTTCTTTTCGACGGGCATGGATTCGCCCGTGATCGGAGCTTGGTCGATGGCCGACGCCCCCAAGAGCACCGTGCCGTCGAGAGGAACTTTCTGGCCGGATTTGACGAGAACCGTCTCCCCGATTGCGACTTCTTTGGCGGGCACTTCCTGAATGTTTCCGTCACGGCGGACCAACGCGTTCTCGGGCGCGAGTTGCATGAGAGCCTGAATGGCTCTTCGGGCGCGACCCACACTCCATGACTCCAACAACTCCGACAGCGAAAACAGGAAGACGACCGCTGCGCCTTCGGCGTGCTCGCCGATAGCGACCGCACCGAGAACGGCGACGGTCATCAGCACGTTCATATCCAGCGAGAACGTGCGTAGGGAACGCAGTGCCTTCGGAAAGACCAGGGAACCTCCCGAAAGAATTGCGATTGCGAAAGGAATGTTCGGCTGCCAGCCGGTTTTGAACCCGATCCACTGGATGAGAATTCCGATACCGGTGAAAATGCCGGAAGTCATCACGAGCAAGGCAGTCCGCGACAAAATTTGTCCTTTTCCGCCTTCGGCGGCAGAGCCGGTCTCGACCTTCACGCCAGACGAATTGACGGCTTTTACAAGATCGGCGGAGTTGACGTTTCCATCGTGGTAGATCGTCACAGTCGAGGCGACGATGTTGGCGCGAACCCCAAGCACGCCGGGGACTGGCTTCATCACGCGCTCGATTGCCGCGACTTCCTCGGAGCAATCCAAGCCGGAAACTCGGAAGGTTTCCTCATTTGCCCCTTTCGGGATGGCAACCGCCGCCTCCTTGGCGTGATTGCCGAGACCCTCGTGGTCGTGAGGATGGTCATGCCCTTCGTCGGGAGCGTTGTTATGATCGTGTTTGCAACAGTCGGACATGGTGTTAGGGAGAGCAAACACCCTGAAGCTGCTTTAGGGTCAAGGTGTATGGCAGAAAGATGAAATTATGAAGATCGGTGAACTCGCACAAACGGCGCAATGCACAGTGGAGACCGTCCGCTATTACGAGAAGGCGGGCCTTCTTCCCGAGCCGGTCCGCCAATCGAACGGATATCGCACCTACGGCCCTGACCACAAGCAGCGGCTCGTTTTCATTCGCAACTGCCGCACGCTTGATATGTCGCAGGAGGAAATCCATTCCCTGCTCGACCTCATGGATAAAGGTGCGGGGAATTGCGATTCTGTGAATTCGCTTCTGGACGAGCATATCTCGCACGTCGAGTTGCGCATCGCGGAACTGAGGCGGTTGAAGAATCAACTCACTGCTCTGCGGAACCGATGCCATAGCCGAAGCAAGGTGCGGGATTGCCGCATCTTGCAGGGACTTTCCACCATGCGCGGCGTCAAATCGGTGACCGGCACGCACGTTTGATCTCGATTCAAAACGACACCGATGTTCGCAAGCCAAGCACGAGAGCGTTTTTCGAGCCCTGCACACCGCTGGGAGTCATGATGAATTGGAGGTCCGGCTGGACGCTCCACCATGGCGTGACGGCAATTTTGTAGGTCGCTTCGAGCACATTCTCGCCGTAGGAGGCGGGATTGCCGAGGGATTGGTCGGCGCGGCTGAAATCACCGCTGATAAACGAACGCGAGAACGCGATACCGGCCACGTCGCGGTAGCGACCGGGGATGAAGCCCGAGAAGTTGAAACCGCAGTCGAAGTAGCCATTTACGAAATTGATATTCCCGGGAGCAAAGCCGCCGCGAGCGAACGCTCCGACGGTGAGCCCACGAGCCTTGAAAATCTCCTGGTCGATAACGGCATAGAATCCATAATTCGCGCCAACGCCATTCGGGCCACCGGTGCCAAGTTCTTCCGCGGCTTGCGAGCTGAACGTGCTGAAATTCGCGGTGTGGACAAAGTTGCCGATCTTGTAGGTGCCGACGAGTCCGCGGTCGTTGGGCGATTGGTTGAGCAGGTAGCCCATTTCCGAGAAGAACAGGACGCCGGATTCACGGTTGAAGTCGTAGTCGAAGCCGGTCGTGTTCACGTCCTGCGCGCCGCTATCGCCGTAATAGGCCCCGGCTTGGAGGTAGAATTTCGACACGGGTTGCACGAAGAGACGGACGCCGGGGGCGGAGACGGGATAGATGGGAGGATTCGGCAGATTCGCCCCAACCAGCGTGAATGCGCCGAAGGTGCCGTTGATGAAAAGGCCGGAATAATTCGAGACGAAAAATTCCGCGTCGGCGGCCATCAAGCCGAAGCGCAGGGAAGCACGTTTGTCCCAGAAGCCTTGATCGATCCACATTTCCTGCACGCGGAAGGTATTGAAGCCGGAGATGTTGCTCGTGTTGCTGAAATCGCCGACGTATTTCTCCGAAAGCCCCTGCCCGTAGAGCCACAGAAAATTCGTGTGGAAGGTGGCGTTTTTCCAGAAGCCGGTGACGCGCTCCAAGTCCACGTCGAGGGCGAGATTGAAAATGCCGTCCGTGACCGCCCCGCGCTTGATGCCGCCCGCAACGTTGCCGAGGACTTCGGCGATGTAGGTCGGCGTGATGCTGATGCCTTTGTAGAGAAGCTGATTGCGGAAATCGTTCATGTCGCCAAGCAGCGTGTCGCGCTTCCAGATGGAGCCGGGCGTGTAATTGAGGCCGGCCACGCTCCCTTCCTCGCCTGCGCCGGTATAAACGCCAGGGGCCGCATTACCCGGCTGTGCGAAAATGCTGGTGGCGGCTTCAATGCGTGAGATTCCGCAAGCGAGGGAAAGGCTCGCCGCTAGAATGAGACGGATGGGTGTTTTCATGAATGGATCGAAGGCGTCCTCCTGACCGCGGGGACGGGCACGGGCGTTTCATTTGCGCGGGCGCGAGCGGACAGCCAGCGCGTGAGGAGCCATGCGCCGCCGACGTAGCCGAGCATGGCGAGCGGGATGAGAACTCCCTGCCAACTCGGATAAAGTCCGAACCAGAGGCTCACCCAATTTGGAATCTGGACATGCGGAATAGGGTCAATGGGCAACCATCCCACCGTCTGGAATAAGCGGACGGTGGAGCCGCTGAACGTCACCATGATGGACACGACGAGTAGCCCGGTGACGATAAGCAGCTTTCGATACGGTAGCTTGACGCCGAAACGGAAGGTCAACAGACCGACGGCGGCGATGAGGCCCAAGCCGGCGATTCCGCCGATGACAACAGCGTGAATGTTCCCTTCGAGGAGCAACGACTGCATGAAGAGTGCCGTCTCGAATCCTTCACGGTAGATCGTGAGAAACCCGACGCCGACGAGGGCCAACCACTCCCATCGGTGGGTCGCGCCAGTGGCGGACTTCGACAGGGCGCGCAATTTGGAATTCCAGCCGGACCAGTAGAATTTGTGGAAGACCCAGTTCGTGACGATCAGGAGAATGGCGACAGCCAGAATGGAAACGATGGCTTCCAGCTTCTCGCCGAACTGCGTGAGCGAGGTGACGATGGTGCGGGAGAGCCAGAACGTGAGTGCCGTCGCCGCCAGCGCCAGCCACGCTCCCTGTGAGATTCCCTTGCGCGTCGAGCGATTCTCGGGGCCGCGCAATCCGGCCAGTAACGCGGTGAGAATAACCACGGCTTCAAGTCCTTCGCGGGCTACGATGCCGAAAGCCGTCACCGCGATGGTCGTGGGCGAGACGGCGACTTTCAAAAGATCGACGCTTTGTTCGACCATGCCGAGGGTGCGCTCGTAGGCGGCCTGGATTTCATCCATCGGAAGGCGGCGATCGATGACGAGCTTGATGCCGGGGGCGTTCTCGTCGCCGTCGAGAAAACTCCGCTCAGCCTTCCGCCCGAGATCGGGATTGCGGGGGAGGACGCGAGGTTCGATTTCGGTGTCGAAGGCCGTGTAGGCATCGAGCCGGAGAGACTCGGCGACTTCCCATTGGCCGGCCTGCACGGCGGCGAGCGAACTGCCGAGCGAGGCGCGCACTTCGAGGGCGGTTTCCTCGATCACGTCGCCCTTGTCGCCGGGGCGGCGCGCGGAAATGTGAAATTCCCGTTCGAGGATCGTGTTCGTCTGCGAGGTGAGCGATTGAATTTCCTCGAGCGGAACGAGATTTGGAATGGCCGCCGCCAGCTTTTCCAGCAGGCCTGTGATTTCGCCGTGATATTTCCCGTAGGCTTCGGCCTGTTCCTGCTTCCAGACGGGCGCGAGCTGGTTGACGATGCTCTGGGCCTTGTCGGTGAAGGCGACCGCTTCGCGATACTCGAAGTCGATAGTGATTTTTCCGTCCGCGACGCCATTCTCGTATTCGCGGGGAACGATTTTCAGCAACCGGGCGAGCAGCCGCTGCATGCGGCTGATGTCGCTGTCGGTGAAAAGATTCGGCAGGGAGGCTTCGAGTTTTTCCCGCCAGTCGGTGATGAGGGTCGCCTGTTCCTCCGGCGTGAGGTCGGCTTTCCAATCGAGACGGGCCACCGGTGTCGTCACCGGGGAAAGGCCCGCCGTTTCGAGCAGCTTCGGGGGGGAACTGCGCCAGAGCCACGGCTTCGGCGACATAGGCGGCTACGCTGTCCGCGGTGGCGACTCCGCGAACGGCTTTCTGGTGCAGAAAGTCGAGAATCTGGCGAATGCGCATGACCTGCCAAAGAAGGTATTCCCGCGCCAGTGCGCGGCTGACTTCCGGCGAGGACGCCGACGCAAGATCGTTCGTCTGGAGAAGGAGCGTGCTGTCTTGCTCGCTGGCAAATTTCGGCAGGCTGATTAGCGCCCGCCAATTTTGGGCGGTGGAAAGATCACCGGCGCGCTGGACCTGGAGCATTTCCAAGGCGGCGACGTGTTGGAGCAAGGCACGCTGGATGCCGATCTGCTGGGCGAGAGAGCCTTCCGCTCGCTGGCCTGCCAAGCTCCGGCCTTCGGGGCTTTTCAGATATGGAGAGAGCGTGGCGAGTCCCTGCTTGACGACGGCAAACTGCCCCGGCGCCCGATCCCCGGCGTAAGAGTCGAGGAGGACTTCGCCGAGCTTTTCCTGGGCTTGGTGGAAATCCTCCGTGAGCCCGGCGAACGCAACGGGCGTCGCCGACCAGCCTGTAATCAAGCAAGCAACGGCGAGTGCGAAGCGCATCGAGCAAGTTTTCATGCCGATCAAGGAGGCGACCCGAAATCAGGCAAGGATCGGCTTGCGGGGAAGTTTTAGCCCCAGAGTGATCGCCATCTGCTTGAGGTGCGGTCCGAGTTGGTCGGTCAGGGCTTTTGCCTGGTAGGCCATTTCCTCGATCTCGGCGACGGACATTTTGCCGCCGTTCGCCTTGTCGCGGCTATCGACCCGCGCAAGGAAGTTCATGATGCTCTCGTATTCGTATTTGATCTGGTCTGCGAGGCCGGGGTTCTTCTGGCGAAGCTCGGGCAGGATCGCGTGACAGGTGATCTGGAGACTGGACATGATGCCGCGCATATCGAGCACGCGGCTCTGGGCGACGTAGCGACCGGCGGAGGCGACGGGATCATAGCGTGAATCGCGCCATTCATCGAAATAGGCGTTCAGCGTCGGGGTCATCCACACCAGCGCGCCCACGCATTCGTCGAGCGTCGGCTGCCACGCCCGCGATTTTGCGAGGAGTTCGTTCACCTTGCTCGAAGCCTCGGACGACGCGGCGGTGAGGACATCCGCTTTCGGCAGATATTTCACGCCGAGCTTTTCGGCGGCGGCCGGGTTCAGTTTTTCGAGATAATACGATTTCGTGCCCCAGAGCGCGGGCTCGATGACGTAGTGAAACAGGTTTCCGTTGCGGTCGCTGATGACCCGTCCGGACTTTGCCTTTAGCACGAGCGGGGAATAGGGCGAATCCGTCGAGGCTTCGGATTTTGGAACGCCGGCATCGAGATAAACGTCGTAATCCACGAAGGTCTTCGTCCCGGCAACGACGCCCTCGATGGTTTCGTAACCCTTGTTATGAAAGTTGCGGTAGTCGGATTGCATCTTGGCGATCAAACCAAGCAGTGCCGGGCCGTCAGCCATGGCCGCCCGGTTGTAGTCTCCGCCGTTCGCATCGATGATCTTCTGGTAGCTCTCGGCATTTTTCGCGAAGTCGCTGGTCGCGGCGCTCATGAACGCAACCTTCGTGGTGAGAAACGTTTTGATCTCACCGAGGCCGGCGGTGTTAGCCGCACGGAGCATTGAAGGCGTGAGAAAAAGCGCGCCGGCCACGAGGGCGGCGGTAGCGAAAGTGGAAAAGGGAAGACGGAGTCGGGCCTGCATAACGCCTTATTGAGTATCAGTCTCAATCTCGATGTGCTTGCCCCAGGTTGACTTTTTACGCGCCCGTCAACGGCAAGTTCTGTCCGCCCCGCAGCTTGGCGCGGCAGGGACAGTGCCCCTTCAAGGAAAGGTAGGTCCGACTGAACGCGCTCAAGGAATTGTAACCGACCTCAAGAGCAGCCTCGGTGACGCTCCACTTTCCGCTGAGTAGAAGCCGTTCCGCGGCCTCCACCCGCTGGAGCTGGAGATATTGGGAGATGGTGAGCCCGGTTTCGCGCTTGAACTCCCGGCACAGCGAGTGGCGATTGAGCCCGATGGATTGCGCGAGTGCGGCCAAACCCAGCGGCGTCGAAAGGTTTTCTTCGAGCCGACGTTTGACCGCGAGGATGCGATTCGTCCGGTAATCCGACGCGCCCTCGCTGGTTTGCGGCGGCGGGTTTTGAGCTGTCGGCAATGAGACGACAGTTCGACTCATGACGCGAATGAGGCCGAACTCGGCCAGATATATTCCAACGACCGTCCGTCGGGGTGGGAACATAACCTGTGTCGGCAGGCATCCTGGTCCGAACACTCGGATTGAATTTGCACCAAAGCCGCACCGACGGAGAGTCCTTCCTTCCGGATGCGCTTGCACAACGATGTTGCCGAGGCTTCATCCGTCAGCGTGCGGATGAGTCCGCACACCGAGCAAATCCACAGCGTGCGTCCGTGACCATCGGCAGGGAAATGAACCGCCTCGCCGTTGGCGAGGGCTACCCGAGTGATTTCTCCCGCCCGGATCAAGAGGGCCAAATTTCGATAGACGCTGGTGTAGGAAATGCGAGCGCCGCTTTGCCGGAGATATTGGAGAAGCTGGCTCGCGTTGAACGGCTCCCGAGCCGCATGGATGGCAAGGGATACGTGTTGACGTGCCGGGATCTGACCTATCTGAGCGAGGGTTTCAACGGAACGATTCATGCCGGTCGAATGCGTCCATTTAGGAAAGGCCCGTGGTAAGTGGCGGGTTGGGCAACGGCGTGATGACCGCCTTCGGCTTGCGCTCGAAGACCCGATACAGCGTCGGCAGGATGAACAGCGTGAGCAGCGTCGAACTGACCAGACCGCCGATGACGACAGCCGCGAGCGGCTTTTGAATTTCACTGCCCGGCCCCGTGGCAAAGAGCATCGGGATGAGCCCCAGCCCCGCCGCGCTGGCGGTGATGAGCACGGGCCGCAATCGGAGCACGGCTCCCTGGATGACCGCCATTCCAACCTCCATGCCTTCTCGTCGCAGTTCGTTGAAGTAACTCACCATCACGACGCCGTTGAGCACCGCGACACCGAAGAGGGCGATGAATCCGACGCTGGCGCTGACGCTCAGATTGAATCCTCCGAGGACGACGGCGACGATGCCGCCGATCATCGCGAACGGGATGTTCATGATGATGAGGAACGCCTGCTTCACGGAATTGAAGGAGCTGAAGAGCAGGAGGAAAATCGCGGCAATCGTGATGGGGACCACGATGGCAAAGCGTTTCATGGCGCGCTGCTGGTTCTCGAATTGTCCGCCCCACGTCATGATGTAGCCGGGAGGCAGCTTCACGGCGGCGTCGATCTTGCGCTGGGCCTCGGCCACGAAACTGCCGATGTCGCGGCCCGTGACGTTGCACTCGACAACTATACGGCGTTGTCCCATTTCCCGGCTGATCTGCGCCGGACCTTCGCTGACATAAACCTTTGCGAGTTGTCCCAAGGGAATCAACGCGCCCGAAGGGGCTGGGATCAGCACCTCTCGAATTGGCTCTACGTCGTTACGGGCAGTTTCGGGGAAGCGAACGGCGAGGCCGAATACCTTCACACCGTCATAGACTTTGCTCGCCTCCTTGCCGCCGATGGCGGCCTCGATCACGTCCTGCACGTCGGCGACGTTGATGCCGTAACGGGCGATCTTATCGCGGTCGATTTCGATTTGGAGATAGGCGAGGCCGCTGACTTTTTCGACGGCCACGTCGGCTGCTCCCGGCACCTTGCCGAGCACGCGGGCCACGGCGTCAGCCTTTTGTTTGAGAACGTCGAGATCGTCGCCGAAGATTTTGATGCCGATGGCGGATTTGACGCCGCTCACGAGTTCGTCCACGCGCAGGGCGATGGGCTGTGAAAAGCTGGAGGCGACTCCGGGCAACTCAGCGAGAGCCTCGCGCATGGACTCCACAAGCTCGTCCTTGGTTTGTCCCGACTTCCATTCCTCTTTCGGTTTGAGCGTCACGATTACGTCGCTGATTTCCACGCCCATCGGATCGGAGGCGATGTCGGCCCGGCCCGTTTTGGAAACTACGTCAATCACCTCGGGAAATTGTTTGAGGATTTTCTCGGCCTTGGTTTGCAGCATGAGCGACTCCGTGAGCGAGATGCTCGGAATGCGGAACGTCTGCACGGCGATGGAGCCTTCATCGAGCGATGGCAAAAACTCCGTGCCAATCCGTGGCACGAGCGCGAGCGCACCCACCAGCGCCAGAACGGCGGGAATGACTACCAGCGCGGGGAACCGAACGCAGGGTTTGAGCAATGCCAGATAGCCGCCCTTTAGCCAACGGATGTGAATCGGATCGCGCTCGTGCGGAACCTGCTTGAGGAAGAAGGTGCAGAGCATGGGCACCATGGTGAGCGAGAGGATGAGCGACCCGAGCAAGCCGAATGAAATCGTGAATGCGAGCGGCCCGAACATCTTCCCCTCGAAGCCTTGCAACGTGAAGAGCGGCAGGAAGACGAGGATGATGATGAAGATACCGAAGACGACGGGGCGGCCGACTTCCTTCGCGGCGTAGAGCACCGTCTCGACTTTCCCGGCGTGCTCATGGCGCACCTCATCGGTTTTTTCGGTGAGATGCCGGTGGATATTCTCCACCATCACAACGGCGGCGTCGGCCATCATGCCAATGCCGATCGCCAAGCCACCGAGCGACATCAGGTTCGCGCTGAGGCCGAACCATTTCATCATGATGAACGCGAAGAGCGCCGCGAGTGGCAGCACGAGCGTCACGATGATGGCGCTGCGCACGTCCGCCAGCAGGATGATAAGCACGATGAGCACGAAGATCGCGCCCTCCGCGAGCGCTTTCGTCACGGTGTGGATGGCCTTTCCGACGAGATCGGTGCGGTCGTAAAACGGCACTAGGGAAACGCCCTTCGGCAGCGCCTTTTGAATGGCCGGAAGTTTTTTCTTCACCGCCTCGACGACATCGCGGCCGCTCGCGCCCTTAAGCATGAGCACGATGCCGGCAACCGCCTCGCCTTTGCCGTTCGCGGTGACTGCTCCCTGCCGCAATTCGGACCCAATCTTTACATCGGCGACATCGCGCACGTAGATGGGCGTGTGGTCCTGCTTGGCGACGATGATGTTGCCGATGTCCTTTTCATCCTTCACGAGCCCAAGGCCGCGCACGACGTATTGCTCGGAGCCGTGTTCGATGAAGTTGCCGCTCGCGTTCGAGTTGTTCTTTTCCAGCGCCTCGAAAACCTGGGCAAGGGTGACGCCGTAGGAGGTGAGCCGGTCGGGATTGATAATGACCTGGTATTGCTTGGTGAGGCCGCCGAAGGAGTTCACGTCGGTCACGCCTGGCACCGTCCGCAAGAGCGGGCGGACGATGTAGTCCTGAATCGTGCGAAGCTCGATCGCATCAATTTTTGGATCGGTGCTGACGAGGGTGTATTGAAACACTTCGCCGAGGCCCGTGGTGATCGGCCCGAGATTGACCTCGACGCTCGCGGGAAGATTTCCGCGCACGCTTTGCAGCCGTTCGGCGACGAGCTGGCGGGCGAAGTAATCGTCCACGCCATCCTCGAAAACGATGGTGATCGCGCAAAGGCCGATCTTCGAAACGGAGCGCACTTCTTCGAGACGAGGCAGCCCGGCCATCTGGATTTCAATGGGCCGGGTGACGAGCTGTTCCACCTCGGGCGGAGACATGCCGCCTGCGGTGGCAAGCACCTGAACTTGGACGTTGGTGACATCGGGGAAGGCGTCGATGGGGATTTGTTTCACCGCCATCGCGCCGAAGCCGATGAGCACGACCATCGCCAAAATCACCAACAGCCGCTGGCGAACGGAAAAATTAAGGATCGCGTTGATCATGGCCTTATTCCTCCCCGAGTTCGCCTTTGAGCAATTCGGACTTCAGGATGAAGCTGCCTTCGGTGACGATCCTCTCGTCAACCTTCAAACCTGCGAGAACCTGCACCCGTCCGCGTTGCTCCATGCCAAGCGTAACGGCCCGCTTCTCGAATTTGTTCTCTCCCACTTCGACGAACACGACCTGTCCGTCTCCATCGCTTTGAAGCGCCGTGTCGGGAATCACGATGATGTCATTCATGATCGTCGTCGTGATCTCCACGTCCGCGAACATGCCGGCTTTCAGCTTTCCGTCCGCGTTGTCGGTTTCGATGCGGACTTCGAGCGTGCGAGAATCCGCTTCGATCTGGTTGCCGAGACGCACAACTTTCCCGTGGAATTCCTGGTCGGGATAAGCCAGCACCTTGAACGTCGCGTCCTGGCCGACTTTCACGGAGGCAATGTCCCGCTCTTTCACCTCGGCGATCACCCACAAATCGGAGGGGTCGCTGATCGTGTAGATGGCGCTGCCTTTATCGACCAGTTCGCCGACGGTGCTCTTGCGCTCGATGATGATGCCGTCGATGGGAGCCTTGATCTCAAGCGCCTTGCCGAGAAGTTCCGGCGTTTGCACAAGGGCGAGCACGTCACCTGTTTTCACGCGGTCGTTGAGGTCGAAGTTGAGCTTGATGAGCCGTCCTTCGAGCGTGCTGGCGACCTTCGCCGTCTTGTTCAGATTTTCGCTCAATCGGCCAGCGGCCTTGAGCGTGGTGTCGATGCTGCCGAGCTTCACCGTCTCGGTTTTGATCTCAACGTGTTCGAGATTCTGCTTCGTCAAGGTGACGACGTTTTCTTCGTGCGCAGCCTCGGGAGCCTCGGCTTCTGCGGGTGAGGATTCGCCTTTTTCGCAGCCGGTCAAAACGGCGGCGGCAAGCAGGGCGAAAATTGGAAAGATGGATTTTTTCATGTTCGTGTCGAAAGGGGTGGTCAGGGTTTGAGGTCCAGGGGGACGCCGATCGCGGACTCGAGTTCGGCGCGACCCGCAGCCGCGCGGCCGAGGGCTTCGTAGTAATTGGTGAGCGTGTCGAAGTAGGTGCGCTTCGCGTCGAGGTAGATGATGAGCGTCGTCGCGCTCTGGGCGTATCCCTCTTCGGCTTGGCGAACGAAGGCCCGCATCTTGTCGAGGAACGCAGGCGGATAGAGTGCGAGTTGATCTCCGGCGACGCCCAACTGTGCGGCGGCCTTGGTTACCCCTCCGGCGATTTCCAGCCGCAGCCGTTGTATCTCCGCGAGTGTCTGCTGTTGCTGGGCGGTGGCGGTTTGGATCGCGCCTTTCTTCCGATCCCACACCGGCAGCGTGACGCTCGCGCTGATCGAGTAGATTTGCTCGTCCTTGTAGTATTCGACGTTCGGGCCGACCGCGAAATCGGGCAGGTTCTCCATGCGGGTGCGTCGCACGGTCAGACCCGATTTTTCCGCCTCGATGTCCAGGGCACGCAACGCCGGATTCCGCGCCAGCGCCAAGCCGACGAAATCGCCGGGCCGGCCTTTGGGCACGAGATTGTCGAGCGATCCCGCGAGAGCGAGCGACGCGGTGGGGGACCGGGCCATCAACGTATTGAGGACGATGCCCGCCGTGGTGACCTGACCCTCCGCTTCCCGCAAAGCCACTTGCGCGGCAATGAGTTCGGCCTGGCTCTTGATCGTCTCGAAGTCGCCAGAATAACCGCCTTCCGCCCGCTTCTTGGCGGATTCCACGAAGACCTTCGCCGAAGCAACCTGCTCGATACGCGCCTCGACGATTTTCTGCGCCGCAAGCATTTCGTAAAATGCTCGGGTGACTTTCGCCGCCATTTGGAAGCGAAAGGCTTCGATGGCAACTTCGCGCAACTTTACGTCGGTTTGGGCGATGGCGATCTCCAGCGTGCGCTTGCCGGGGAACTTGAACGGCTGGCTGAGCGAAACGACGCCGTTGAAAGCCGTCACGAATGACGTGTCCTCCAGCGCCCGTCGCGCTCCGGGCTCGATGGTCAAATTCGGATTATCCCAAGTCTTCGCCGTGACGACGCCACCTCGGGCGGAAGCTACGGCTGCCTCAAGGGCGAGCATTTCCGGGTTTTTCGCCCGTGCCTCGGCGATGGCCGAGGGGAGGCTGAATGTTGTCCGGGCGTCCGCCGCCCGGAGGCTGGAAACGCCAGCGAGAAGTAGGCAACCGTAGGCTGCGGCGTGGATGGAGCGGTGCAATTTGAATTCCCCCAGATGAAGTTCAGCGGGCGCTAGGAATGGCTGCCCGAGTGGAAGGTCACGCGGATCTTCGCCGCCTCACGCGCCTCGGTGAGAGGGAAGCTGGCGACGTAAGAATCGCTGGAGCGTTTGCCTCCACCGGGTCGGGGATGCATCGGATTGATGCTGTCCTTCTTCTCGGCGATCACGTTGCCGTTCGGCCCGATCAACTGAATATCGACGTGTCCGCCGGCTTTCAGAAGATGCTTTTTGGCGCTCCCGGAGACATACAGCCGGTCGGAGGTTTCGTAGGCGTTCGCGCTGACGACGCTTCCGGTATTGCCGTGAATTGCTTCAATTGGCAGGGGGCTGCTTTTCTGGGCAAAGAAGGAGTCGAATGAGGCGCACGCGCTCAGGGTCGCGATGGCCGCAGCGATGGTGAGCGCTTTCGCTGTGGGAATGATAATTTTTTTGGTGAGTTTGGTTTTCATAAGATTGGGTGGTTGTGCCGCGGCATAGGAACCCGACGGCAAGCGGGCGGATGAATCCCGGCGGAGAGCCGGAATCAGGATCGAGTGATCCGTGGGAAATGAACCGTGGGCGTAATTCGCCCGCGATCCGCTACGCCAACTGAGGCGGGTAGTCTATCGACCGGACGGGACCGTCCGGGCAGGTCTCATCACCGAGAGGAAAATTTTCATTTCCCTCCGGAAGGACCAAAGCGCACGCAAGGCCGGTGAGCGAAAACTCGCCGACTTGAGGGCAGTGACAGCAATGACCACAAGGGGTCATGGGAGAGGATGACTTTTCGCCCGGATCGCTATTTTGTCCGGCGTGGGAGAGACAAGTAATCAAGCCCACATGTTCAGCCTGGGCGGCGACTACTTGAACGGCAAAAAGGGCAAGGAGAACCGCGCACGCGGAAGCCATCCAAGCTCTGTTTACATGTCGAAACACGCCGGGCAAATACGCGACGCCACGTTCGTTGTCAAGAAACCGGCGGTTTTTCATCGGGCGGGAAGGTGCAGCCAACCTTGGATGAAAATGAATATTCCAAGACATGTGAGCACGGCGCTGGAAAAGTAGGGGGCCTTGCGGGCGAATTCGTTGAAGCCCGCGAACCGTTTCGACGCATGCCGGACGCCCCACGCCGCGACGACTCCCGCGGCGACCATCGTGAGCGCAAGACCGAGGCTGAAACAGGCGACCAGCGTGAAGCCGAGAACGAATTGCTTCAACTGGAGGCAGATGAGCAAAACGGTGAACGCAGCCGGACATGGAAGTAATCCGCCCGTAAGGCCGAAGAGAACGATCTGGCCGGTGGTCACGTTTTGATTTTGAAATCGACGGGCAATATCGGCCGCGTGGGCTCGCTCATGGGCGTCTTGAAAACCGCCGTCGGAGACATTGAGGCCTTCGTGGTCGTGATGAGCGTGTTCGGTGAAAACAAACTCGTAGCCGTGAGAATGGTTGCGATGGCTCAGCCGTAACGTGCCTGTGAACTCGTGCGGCTCCGCCAGCTCTGTTGCCGCCTCAAGGAATCCTTTCCCGGCAACGAAGGCGAACGATTCCACTGCACCGTCGGGACGCACCGTATCCACGACAACGCTTTCACCAGTCGGAATTTTGGATGGATTCTTTCGGGCGTCGGAAAAGTAGAGCCGAAAGCGGGGCGGCACCCCGGTCTCGAAGACGCTGACCTCCACCAATCCGTGACCGGTGTCGATCACCTGCCCGCCATGCGGGCCGTCCCCATCATGCCCGTGACCATGATCGTGCGAGTGATCTGTCGCCACAACCTGATCGCGACGAAGTCGCCAAAACATCCAGCCCGCAAGCGCGACGATGATCACACCCGAAACGATCTGGAAATACGGCTCAGTCGTTTCCGCGTTCCAATGTGAGCCAAACTTCAGGGCTCCTGCCGCAAGCACCCAGATGAGGAAAGAATGAGAAATGGCCGCTGAAAGTCCCAACAGCACCGCCTGCCAGACCGTTCCGCGAACGGCGACGATAAAGGCGGCCATCATCGTCTTCGAATGACCCGGCTCCAGACCGTGGAGAGCACCAAGCAGGATCGCCGATGGAATGAAAAGCCACGCGTTCGCGGCTCCCTGATTGATCAATTCATTGAAAGACTGCACAACTGGTGCATACCCCCATACCCCTTATGTGCCAATCGGAATCTTGCATCGTCGAGAGGTTGGCGTCACCTTGTCGGTCATCGTGGCGAAGAAGACCGAGCACCATCATCCCGAGGACGAAACCCGTGCGCTTCGTGCACGGGTGAGGAAAATCGTGGGCCAGCTTCAAGGCGTCGAGCGCATGCTCGAAGCCGATCGAGACTGTGCGGAAGTGCTAACCCAACTCGTCTCGGCTCGAAAAGCCATCAAGTCGCTTTCCGAAAAACTCATTCACTCGCACATGCACCATTGCATCGAGAGCGCGGGCGACGAGGCGAGCGCTAAGCGCTCGCTCCGAGAGCTGCTCACAGTGCTGCAACGCTACGTCGAGTAACTTCGTCATGAGGATTTTCGGTCTCTAATCCCACAGCGTGTAGTTCCATTTGTCGATCGCGCCTCACCCGCAAAGACCCGATGCGAATGACAGGAGCGGCGTTTTAGAGCGCCCTGCGGACATTGGGATGATCTTGGCGTTATGAACCGAGGTCTTTTCGCATGTCGCTATCGCTTGCGAGCATTGCCTGCGTGCCGGGTGGGTTTTGATACCAGCCTCCATAGGTGAAATCCTGTCCCTTCTGCGGCTCCAGGTCACCGAGGTCTTCGCGGACTTTGAAATTCGTGAACATGCCGCCCATGGTGATGTAGTCGAACGGGCCGGGAGCGCCGACCATCGGAACGCTGTTCGGAGGAATTTGCATTCCCATGTCTCCCATGTCGGCCATTCCGCTTGATCCCATTGTCATGTAGCCGGGAAGAAAGCCACGGACGCGCTGATTGAGTTTGCCGGTGTTGATGCCGATGAGATTCGGGGTGCCGTGGCCCATTTGGTTCATGACGTGATGCGTCATGTGGCAGTGGAAGGCCCAGTCTCCGGGATTGTTCGCGACGAATTCCACAGTGCGGGTTGTGCCGACTGAAACCAGCACGCTCACCTCCCGCCATTGAGCCGTCTCGGGAATGGGTCCGCCGTCCGTAGCGACGACCTGCATGTTGTGGCCGTGAATGTGGATCGGGTGATGATCCATCGCTGAGAGATTGCCGATACGAATACGAACGCGGTTTCCGAGTTTGGCCAGCATCGGTGCGGTCCCCGGAAAGGCGCGGGCGTTCAGGGTCAGGATATTGAATTCCACCATTTCGTTCGGATCGGGCCGCTTGGTTCCGGGGACGATTTTCCACTCGCTGAGCATGTAAACGTAGTCGCGGTCGGGCAGCGGGCCTTCGGGCTTGCGCGGATGGACGATGAACATTCCGAGCATGCCGAGCGCCATCTGAGTCATCTCGTCGTGGTGCGAGTGATACATGAACGTCCCGTGCTGCCAGACGGTGAACTCGTATTTGAAAGTTTCGCCCGGCTGGATGGCCTTTTGGTTGAGGCCGCCCACACCATCCATGCCGCTCGGAACAATGAGGCCGTGCCAGTGGATGCTGGTCGCGGCGGGCAGCTTGTTGGTGACGTAAATGCGAACGCGGTCACCCTCGACGATCTCGATGGTCGGCCCATGAACTTGACCGTTGAAGCCCCAGCAAAGAGCGTGGAGTTCGTCGTTGTCGGGAGTTTTGGGAACAAAAACATGGTCCACCTCTTCGCAGATGAGATGAAAAACTTTCACGCCATCCACGACGCGAAACGGCATTGTCGAACCGTTGAGCGTGATGGTGGGCCGGTAATCGGTGCCCGGGACACCCGGCGCCAGCGGGGCCTTCATCCAGACTGGCTCGGCGGGATTGTAGGAACTGCTGGTGGTGGCGGGAGCGGCAGATGCGCTGGGCGTTTGGCCGCGAAGAATGGAAGGGATGGCCGCCATGCCCGCGACGAGTGCGGTTGCTCCAACGAAATTACGGCGGGTGAGGTTTTCATTCATGGCTTTCGGGTGGTTTTGTCGTCGGAAGACGATTTGCGAGGGTTGAGAGTCCCGCCCACGGTGCGTTCGAGTTCGGCGCGGGTGGCCCAATATTCGCGGAGGGTTTCGATATATCCGCGCTCGACCTTGAGTTCGTCGGCCTTGGCCATGAACAACTGGTAGGGGCCGATCTGCATCGCGTTATATTCGAGCAACGACTTGTTCACGATTCGGATGCGGGCTGGTAAAGCCTGGTCGTGATAGAAGGTTGCCATCTCGCTCAAGCTCGCGAGTTTATCGCGGAACTTGCGAACATCCGAACGGATGCCCACAGCGAGAGCCTCGAAACGGCTTTCTGCGCGGCGCAATTCTGACTGCCCGCGGGCGATGCGCGCCTGGCCTTGGTTGAAAATGGGAAGCTCCAATCGAAATTGCGGACCCATGTTGAGCGCGCCGTCGATGTCGCGCTCGCCGCTAAAGCCCATGTCGAGCACGGGCACCCAGCGAAAGGTTTTAGTTAGACCGAGGGCGCTGATGACGGATGTGAGTTCGCGGTAGGATGCGCGAAGGTCCAGCCGTTGGGCGACTGCGAGCGATTCGAGATGTTCGGTCGAGAAATCCGAAACGGGCGCGGGAAGAATGTCACCGTTGATTTTCCACGCGGTCTGCGGTCCCCACAGCCCGAGGAGCGCATTCAGATCTTCGCGGTGTTCCTGAAGATCCGTGGCGGCTTGGGCGATTTCCAGGCGACCGTCGTTATATGTCGCCTGCATCTGGAGCAGCGCGAGGTCAGTGATGTTTCCTGCCTCGTATTGCTTTTGGCCAAGGTCGAGTGAAGTCGAGGTCGTGTCCTGAATGGTTTTCAGCCGCGAGAGCAGTTGCTGATCGGCTTGAACGTCGAAGTAGGATTTTTTGACGTTTGCGACCGTTTCAAGAATTTCCGCAGCCACGCGCATCTCAGCCGCTTCGAGTTGCTCTTCCGAGATGCGCTTCTTCAGCGGGATCATCAGAATTTGGACGAACTCCTGGGCGACCAGCCACGCGTAGCGATTCAACTGACTTCCGACGGGGAATTGCACTTCAAATTCCACCGACGGATTCGGGAGAGTGACCGCCTCGATGACATCAGCCCTGGCGATGCCAATTTCCTCGAACGTCGCCTGGAGGTTTCGATTGTTGAGGAGAGCGATTTGAACGGCGCTCGAAACGGTCAGCGGTTTCTTGAGGAGCTTCGCGACGATGGCCGCAGCTTGCTCGCGGGCCTTGGCATCTCGGAGCCAAAGCGCATCGGCCCCGGTCCGTTCGCGAACTTCATTTTCCGCGCGATTTGGTTTCTCGGCCCGGAGTGGTGCGGAGGCAAGCGCAAGAACCGTGAGAATGGCGACGCTCTTCATCTAGTGGTTCATTCCGGGCATTGAAGACATTGAGTCGGTAGCGGGAGTGACTTCGCCTTTGAGCAGGGCGTCGGTTTTTTGAGTCGCGTCATCATTCGCCAAACCCACCGAAACAGGCATGGCGGCGGCTTCGGGAGCATTGGGGCTCGCCGGATGGGTCGGCGGCAAAACGGGCAGCGGGGTGGTTACGCAGGCTGCAAGAGCCATGATAGCGATTCCGAGTAGGGCGTATCGAAGCATTAGGGCGGAGTGGGTTCGGCTGCGGTTATTTCCGCAGGACGAAATTCGACGTGGCGGACAAGGCCGCCGGGTTGTGCGATGTAGCCGGCGATGCCCGTGCACACGACGGCCGCAAGAGCGGAAGCGGCAGCGAGTGGCAGGCCAGCTTTCGGCCAGCGAAGGGGCACGACGATGGCGAGGCCCGCGATTCCCGCCATGACGTAGAATGTCCAAATGGTCCGGTCGGCGCGGTCTTCGTGCTCGTCGAGCCAATCGGAACCGGCGTCATCCGATATTTTCCGGATGGATTTGTAGGCATCCGACCCGGTGACATAAACCGGCCATGCCGAGATGCCGGAAATGAGGACAATGGCGAGGCCTGGAAGGAGCGCCTTCCGCGAGCGCAGGGCCAAGCCAATTAACAATGCCACCACCCCCATCGCCGTGCCGATGATCGGCAGGTGATTGATGAGGACATGAAGATAGCCCGGCTGCTGAAGTTCGGAGAGCATGGCAGGAAGCCGGGGCGCGGATAAACGAGCCCCGGCGATTCCGAACGGTTAGTTGCTGATGCTTTTGCCGCCCGAGGACTTCGAGGCGACGGCGTCGTTGTATTTTTTGAGACCGGCGGCTGGGTCTTTGTCGAAGGTTTTTTTGCAGTCGTTGCAGCAGAACTTGATCTCCTGTCCTTCGTAAACTTCCGACTTCACCTTGCCCATGGCACCGAGCTTGTCGCCGGAGAACACGCAGTAATCGAGCGCGTAGGGTTTGGGTGCCGCATCGGCAGCTTTGACGGTGATGGGAGCAGCGATCATCGCGATGGCTGCGAGCATGTAGGCTAGTTTCATGGTGTATGTGTGTTTGTGGTTGAGATGAGTTTCAGCACTCGGGGCAACCGCCCACGCGGATGGTCGAGCCGGGCGCGGCCTGCACGGTGGTGGCGAACGAGCCGACGCGGCTGCGGACGATGGGGCGGCGGTTGGGATAAGTGACGTGCGTCGTCTTGCAGGAAACCATCTCGCCCTCTGGAGAATAGACGCAGACGCGGATGGAGCCCCCGCCGCTACCGATGCCGAGGGCTCGGTTCACCGAACCGCCAACCAGAACGCCTCCCTTGGTCGCGTATCCGTGAACGGTTACGTTTGATCTGCTGGTGGTGACCGAAATTGCGCCGTCGGTTCCGGCGAAAAGACTCGTTCCCCCAACGAGTAGAGTTGCGACGATGGTGAATACAACTTTCATACCAAGGCAAACGAGATGCCTTGGAGAATCCCTCAGCTTTTTTTGAGAAACTTTGGTCGCAACGCTTCGAGATGTTTCCTCGCTCGATAAATTCTCGTTTCGATGGTCTTGGGCGTCGTGCCGAGCCGCACGGCGGCTTCGACATGCGACAACCCTTCGAGTGCCGTTAGAATGAGAGCACTTTTGAGGTCGTGAGGTAATTGATCGATCGCCAATTCCAGTGCGGCCATGTCTTCGTGCTTTTCGGCCTTTTGGTCTGGACGGGCGTCCGATGACGGCAGTTCGCCGGCCTTTTCGTCCTCGAAAATCGAGTATGTCTTCCTGGATTCCTTGCCATGGCGGCTTCGCGCGTGGTCTCGGCAAAGGTTCGTCGCAATCGTGTAGAGCCAGGTTACAAATCGAGCCTCCGGTCGGAACGAGGCGATGCTGAAATATGCCCGGACGAAGGTTTCTTGCGTCAGTTCCGCCGCGTCTGCCTCGTTGCGAACGTAGCGATAAATGAAACCGAAGAGCGCGGTTTGATGCCGGCTCATGAGCTCGTCCAGAGCGGTGTCATCTCCCGCCTGCAGGGACTGAACCAACGGCAGGTCTTCGTCACCCACGCCTGATTAGTGGCTGTTGACGTTTTCCGATTTGAGGGCGTCTGCGGTGAGCCGCAATAGCTTGTCGCCTTGCTCGGGAGTGAGCGCGGATTTCATCTCGAAGACATGCGCGATCGTCACCATTTGCAGCTCCCCCTGCGCGGCATGAATTTTCTCGATTGCCGCATTCACGCGAGGGGAGGCTGCTTTGTCCTCCTGCATGACGGCCGCGAGTTCCGCGTTCGCCTGTTTGATAACCTGCATGAGCTGGTCACGGCGTTCGACGTAGCGATGCTCGATGGGGTCCAATGTCTTCTCCTGGGCCTCCGTAATGCCCAACTGCTCGTGAATCCAAGTGTGCGAATCTTCCGGCCCTGAGTGGTTCATCGCGGGTATGATGAACCGGGTAAGCAGACAGGAACCGATTGCGACGATTGCCACTGCGAGCAGCAAAAGAAAAAACTGAACCGGCTTCTTCATCGAGAATGAGAGATCAAGGTGGACGGCAATGTCGGGGCGGTGGCGGAAAAGACGTTCAGATCCAGTGAGGTGTGGGCGTTCGCAACAGTGGCTCCTTCCAGGACGCCGAAGGTAATGGAAATGCCAACCGCCATGCTGGCCGCCGAGAGCGCCCAGCGGGGCCGAAGCAGCGCATTGACGCAACCCTCGAAAAATCCTTCCCGCGTCGGCATCGGACCGCGACGCAGCCGAATCTCGCGCCAGACGTTCTGCGATATATTCGCCGGAGGTGTTGGGACCCTATGCTCCGAAATCTGTTTCAGAGCTTCATTCAAATCGTTGCGATTCATTTCAACAGTTTAACGGGAGTTTTTTGAGAATCCCTCAAAGTATTCCCGAAGATCGTATCGGATTTTTCAAGGGTTTGGCGAGGCGGCGGCATTGAACCCTCCAACAACACGAAACGTCCGGCAGATGCCGAGCGCTTCAAAAATCAAAAACCCAAATCACATGAAAACTACAAATAGCCTGAAATCTCTCGCCGCCTTTGCCGTCACCGCGATCTTCGCCGGTGCTGCCATTGCCGGACCGAGCAACCCGACCGCATCCGTCATTCCCGGTCATCGCGCTCTCGTCGCGAGCTGCCCGATGCAGCAACCAGTGACGAAGAACCTGGGCGTCATCGACTCCAAGACCAACACCTCAACGGTCGTCGCCATTGGCTCGAAGTTCAACGGCTGCACCGGTCGCACGGTCGCAACGATGACCTGCAAGGGCTCCAGCGTTTCCTGCTCGGAGATGGTTCGCGGATAACGTAACTTCTCGCGGCAGCGGCGGGCGAATCCTTCCGCTGCCAAAGACGGAGAAAAATTTCTTCAATCATGAAAGACGAACTTTCCAACCTTTTGGGTGCGTGGCAGCCCGAGGTGCCTGCGCCTTCCGAGTTTCGTCGGAGTGTCTGGGCCAGGATCGAGGCGCGCTCGCCATCGCCCGGATGGCTCGCGCTGGTGTTTGCTGCCATCGCTCGCCCGCGCATTGCTGTCGCTCTGGCGGCGATTGCCATTTTTGCGGGAGGCATTTCTGGAAGCATGTTGGGCCGTGACTCGCAAGAGAACGCCTACCTGCGCTCGGTCAACCCTTACGCGATGGCTCGATGAAGCGCGGCATTCTGGTTGCGCTCGGGCTGCTTGTCCTCGCCGTCGCGGCTGCGGCGGCATTTTATTGGATGCATCGTCCGATCGCTTCGCAGGATTGGCTGCGTGATCAATATGGCCTGAATCAGGAACAAGTGGACCGCGTCACCAAGATCGAAGCGGACTATCAGAGGCGCTGCATGGCGATGTGCGCGCGCATCAGCGACGCCGACGCCACACTGGGTAAGCTGATCCAGTCGAGTTCTTCGGTCACGCCGGAGATTCGAGCCGCGATTGCCAATGCGGACGCCGTGCGCACGGATTGCCGCGCCAGCATGTTGGCGCATTTTTACGAAGTCGCTGCGGCCCTGCCTGCCGACAAGCGGGACAAGTATTTGAAGATGGTTTTGCCTTCGGTCCTGCACCCCGAGGGAATGGCCGTCCAGGTGTCCAATCCATGACCCTTCCTGCCGAGGACGCGGATCACGCGGCGATGACGCGATTACGGGACGGTGACGACCTTGCACTCAACGAAATCATGGATCGGTGGCAGCGCCGGGTGACCAGCTTCCTGCTGCGGATGACGGGCAACGAAGCCGTGGCAGTGGACCTCGCGCAGGAAACCTTCGTGCGAGCCTACCAGAGCCGGGAGAGGTTTCGACCGAAAGGCGAGTTCTCGACGTGGCTGTTCACGATCGCCGCGAATCTCGGACGCCAGCATTTTCGCTGGCAGGGACGACACCCCGCGATCTCGCTGGATGCTGGCGGCGACGATGAACAGGCCATCGGTGATCGACTCGCGGCGACTGGTGGCGATCCGAGCGAGCAGGTCGAGGCCGAGGAACGCGCCGCCGTGGTCCGGGACGCCGTGATGGCCCTCTCGCCTGAGTTGCGCGAGGCGGTCATTCTTTCCGAATATGAGGACCTGTCCTATCAGCAGATTGCCGAGATTTCGGGATGCACTCCAAAGGCTGTCGAGACCCGATTGTATCGAGCGAGATCGCTGCTCCGTGAGCGGCTGAGTAAATTTTTGAAAATAGTCTGAGGGTTTTGCACGGCAGCGGCATTTGACCGTTCGTGGGCTGCCGCATTTTCATTTTCCTGTTCGCGATTGCTTTTGCGGCTCGTGCGAATGCTGCTGCTGATGAGCCTCCCCGCAAAGGCGATCTCACCATGGCCGGCGCAACCACTGAAGCCTTGGCGAACAATCCCGGCATCCAGTCCGCCTTGCGAAAGTGGAATGCTGCCCGAGCGCGTGTCCCCCAGGCGAAATCGTGGGACGATCCGCGCCTGAGCTATGACAACGTCGCCGGGCGCTTCGTTGCTGTTCCGGCAAACGCTTTCACCGACCAGTCGCTCACGGTGGAGCAAATCCTCCCGGTTTCGGGCAAGAATCTCAGCCGGTCACGGATTGCCGCCGCCGAGGCGCTGGTGATCTACGAGGAAATGCGCCGTGCGCAGCTCGACGTCGTAAGTCGTCTGCGGGCCGCATGGTTCCAACTTGCCAACTCGAATCGTCAGATGGAACTCAACCGGGAGAATGCAGCCTCGCTTTCGCAAATCTCTGAGGCTGCCAAGTCGAAGTATCAGTCCGGCACGGAAACTGCGCCCGGCGTCCTGCAGGCAGAGATCGAGTCATCCAGGCTCGAGGAGGAGCAGTTGAATATCGAGCGCGCCCGCTCTGAGGCGCAGACCCAACTCAACGTGCTCATGAATCGTCCCTTGAACACTCCCGTCGTGACGGCTTCGCAGCCGTCCGTTCCGTCCTTCGACATTCCTGAGGCCACGCTCGTCCAGCGGCTTTTCGCATCCAGGCCCGAGGTTCGCGCCGCCCAGGACCAGCTCGAAGCAGAGCGAGCGCGAGTTCAACTCGCCAAGCGCGAATGGATTCCCGATCCGGCGGTGAACGTGAATGCACAGCGTTACAATGGTGCGGACCAAGCTGTGAGTCAGGTGGGCGCTGGCATTTCGATCAGCATCCCGTGGGTGAATCCGCGCAAATATTCGGAGGCTGTGAAGGAAGCTCAGGAAAATACCGAGGCGGCTGCGGCCGACTTGCAGCGTGTTGAGCAGGAGGCGCTCGGCATGTTGCGCGATCAGCTCAAGCGCATCGAAACCGCGCGGCATCACTATGATCTTTTTAGTGGAAAAATACTGACCCAGGCGCGGCAGGCATTCGATGCCGCGCAACTTGGCTACTCCGCGGGCAAGATTAGTTTCGCCGACTGGATTACCGCGCAACGCACCCGGCGCGATGTCGAAACCACCGCTGCGCAAATGCTCGCGGATTACCAAACCGCGATTGCCGAGTTGGAGGCCATTGTCGGATCGGAGTTGGCAGCGCCAAAACCTTCCAAACCCAAACCACAGCGCAAATGAGTAGAATTTTTCCAACCCTTCTTGTGATGCTGCTCGCTCTGGCGGCCTGTTCGAAAGCCCCGTCGAATGCGAATCCCGACGTCGATTACTGGACCTGCACGATGCATCCGTCGGTCCATTCCAAAGATCCGGGGAAGTGTCCGATTTGCTCGATGGATCTCGTGCCGGTGATGAAAAAAGGCGCAACGGTCGCCGCTGCGATGCCTTCGGAATCAACCGAGTTCACGGTTCCGGTCGAGCGCCAGCAGCAGATCGGAGTCAGCTACGCGACCGTGGAACCTCGCCCGCTCAGTCGCACCGTTCGGGCGGTTGGAATCGTCGAGCCGGACAAGAAAAAGTCGTGGAGTTTCGTGGCTCGCACCGATGGATATGTGCAGCAGCTTTTCGTCGCGTCCCCCGGCGAGCTTGTGGAAAAAGGCGCGCCGTTGCTGTCGTTCTACAGTCCCGACTTGCTCACGGCGGAGCGCGAAATGGTCATGCTTTCCCGGCAGGCTGATAAATCCAGCGACCTGTTGGTAGCGGCGAAGGCTCGGCTTCGTCAGTGGAATGTTTCGGACGAACAGATCGCCGAATTGGAGCGGAGCGGAAAACCGGGAGAGTTCTTCACGCTTCAATCGCCCTTCCGCGGCGTGGTGGAACGAGTGATGGCGGCGCAGGGCGCCAACATCAAAACCGGCGACACGCTGGTGGAGGTCGCTGATCTTTCCTCCGTGTGGGTTTGGGCGGATCTCTATGAGACGGAATTGGCGTTTCTACAGCCGGGACAAAAAGTGTCGATCGCGGCGACGGCTTTTCCAGATCGAAAATTTGAAGGGGCCATCACGTTCATCGATCCCTCGGTCGATCCGGTGAAGCGAACGGCCCGTGCGCGTATCGACGTGCCAAACGCTGACCTCACTTTACGCCCCGGAATGTTTGTGGATGCGACCTTTTCCGTCGATGGCGGAACCCGCCTTGCGGTTCCGGTCGAAGCGATCATGCCGACCGGCTCGCGCAATCTCGCATTTGTGGGCAAGGGGGAGGGGAAACTCGAACCGCGTGTCGTTACGCTCGGAGGAAAGTTTGGTGAATATTACGCGGTGAGCAGCGGTCTCGTCGCGGGTGAGAGCATTGTCACCAGCGCAAATTTCCTGATCGACGCCGAGTCAAAGGTGCAGGGTGCGCTTCGAGATTTCGGCGATGATGAGAATGGTGCGCAGCCTCCGCCGGTCGCAGCCAGCGAAGCTCTATCCCAATTCGTGCAGAGTTACCTCGATCTGCATCAACTGCTGGCGGACGACAAGTTTGATGGCGTGGTCGCCGGCGCCGCCACGTTGCGCGAGGAAGCAGCGGCGTTGCCCGACGAAGCGGGGCTTCGGCAGGCGGTCGATGCGTTCAAGCCGGCCAACATCGAGGAAGCGCGAAAGGACTTCGGCCAGCTCAGTGCGGCGCTGCTGGAGGTGCTGCAAAAATCTCCGGTGCCGCGAAAGCTCTACGTGATGCGTTGCCCGATGTGGAATAGCTCTCCGGGCGAGTGGGTGCAGGTCAGCAAGGAAGTTCAGAATCCCTTCATGGGGCAGGCGATGGCAACTTGCGGCGAGGCCGTTCGCACTTTGGGCAAATGAGTGAAGTGCCGACGAAGGAGACGTTCATCGAGCGTCTTATTGAAGCGAGCGTTCGCAATCGCTTCCTCGTTTTTATCGGCTGCATCTTCGCCGTCGCTGCGGGCATCTACGGCCTGCTGCACACGCCGCTCGACGCGCTGCCGGACCTGAGCGATGCGCAGGTGATCGTCTATACCGATTGGGAGGGACGTTCGCCGGACTTGGTGGAGGATCAGATTACCTATCCAATCTCTTCGCTCTTCATCGCGGCGCCGAAGGTGAAGTTCGTGCGCGGTGAGTCGATGTTCGGGAAGTCGTTCGTCTATGTGATCTTCGAGGACGGCACGGATATTTATTGGGCGCGGTCGCGCGTGCTCGAATACCTCAATTCGATACGAGGCTCGTTGCCCGAAGGCGCGAATCCCGTCATCGGCCCGGACGCCACCGGCGTGGGGTGGGTCTATGAATACGCGCTGGTGGACGATAGCGGAAAGCACAGCCTGGCTGAGCTGCGTTCGATTCAGGATTGGTCGCTGCGGTATGCGTTGGGTTCGGTCAAAGGTGTGGCCGAGATCGCGCCGATCGGCGGTTTCATCAAGCAATACCAGGTCGATCTCGATCCCAACAAACTGGCCGCCTACGGCATTCCGTTGAGCGAGGTGGTTTCATCAATCAAGGCAAGCAATGCCGATGTCGGCGGGAAGACGTTCGAGGTTGCGACGACGGAGTATTTCGTTCGTGGACGCGGTTATATCAAGACGCCCGAAGACATTGAGAATGTCGTGCTGCGCACCGTGAACGGCACGCCGATCTATGTGAAGAATGTCGGCACCGTGCATCTCGGGCCGGACCTGCGGCGTGGTGTTGCCGAACTCGATGGGCGCGGTGAGGTCGTGGGTGGCATCGTCGTCATGCGTTACGGCGAAAATGCGCTGAACGTCATCGACGGCATCAAAAAGAAGATTGCCCAAATTCAACCGTCGCTGCCCGACGGAGTGCGCATCGTGCCGACCTATGATCGGAGCGAGTTGATCGACAATGCCATTGCCACGCTGCGCGACAAGCTCATCGAGGAAAGCATCGTCGTGGCCCTCGTGTGCATGGTGTTTCTCTGGCACGTCCGCTCGGCGCTGGTGGCGATCATCACGCTGCCCATCGCGATCATTCTGGCTTTCCTGCCGATGTGGAAACTTGGACTCACGAGCAACATCATGTCGCTCGGCGGCATCGCCATCGCGATCGGTGCGATGGTGGATGCGGCCATCATCATGGTCGAGAATGCCCACTCGACGCTTGAGCGTTTCCGTGAGGAAAATGGACGCGATCCCAACAACGGTGAACGTATTCGCGTGATCGTCGGAGCGGCGAAAACGGTGGGGCGTCCGCTTTTCTTTTCGTTGCTGGTCATCACCGTGAGTTTCGTTCCGGTTTTCTCGCTCACGACACAGGAAGGCCGTTTGTTCCAGCCGCTCGCCTACACGAAGACATTCTCAATGTTCTTCGCGGCGTTGCTCGCGGTGACGCTCGTGCCGGTGTTGATGACGCTGCTCATCCGCGGACGCATCACCCCGGAGCGGAGGAATCCGATCAACCGATTCCTCATCTGGATTTACGGGCCGATGGTTAATTTCGTGCTGCGTCATCGCGCCTTCACGCTCGCCGTCGCGATGTTCGTGCTAGCGGCTACGGCGTATCCTTTTTTGAAACTTGGCAGTGAGTTCATGCCGCCGCTCAACGAGGGTGTGATTCTTTACATGCCCACGGCTGTGCCGGGGATTTCCGTGACGGAGGCGACGAAGGTTCTGCAAATTCAGGATCGGCAGTTGCGAAAGATTCCCGAGGTCGCGCGCGTCTTCGGCAAGGCGGGACAAGCCGACACGGCGACCGATCCCGCGCCGTTGTCGATGTTTGAGACGGTCGTCACGCTCAAGCCGCCCGACCAATGGCGTCCGGGCATGACGTGGGAGCGGATCATCGCCGAGATGAACGCGAACATGAAGACGCCTGGCATGGCGAACATCTTCTGGATGCCGATCCAGACGCGCACCGAGATGCTCACGACGGGTTTTCGCTCGAAGTTGGGAATTAAAGTTTTCGGTCCCGATCTCAAGGAGATCGAGCGCGTTGCGACGCAGATCGAGAAGACGTTGAGCGATACGCCCGATACCCGAAGCGTCTTCGCTGAACGAACCACGGGCGGCTACTTCCTCGACTTCACCGTCAATCGCGAGGCCGCGGCCCGTTACGGCCTGCGCGTGCAGGATGTGAACGACATCGTGGAGACGGCCATCGGTGGGAAGACGATTACGACGACGGTGGAGGGGAGGGAGCGTTACCCGGTGAATGTCCGCTATGCCCGTGACTTCCGGCAGGATCTGGATGCTTTGAAACGGGTGCTCGTCCCGACGCCGACCGGCGCGCAGGTTCCCATCTCGCTCCTCGCCGATATTCAATTTCGCACCGGCCCCCCGAGCATCCGCAATGAGAACGGACAGCTTGTCGGTTTCGTTTTCGTGGATGTGACCACGAGCGACATTGGCGGCTACGTCGAGCAGGCCTCCGCTCGGATCGCACAGAACGTGAAGATGCCTCCTGGCTATTACATCCAGTGGGCCGGGCAGTTCGAATATCTGAAGGCTGCCGAGCGGACGCTGCAGATTGTCATTCCGTTCACGTTGCTCATCATCGTGGTGTTGATTTACCTCAACACCGGCTCAGCCGTGAAGACAGCCATTGTTATGCTGGCGGTGCCGTTCTCGCTCGTCGGCGCTTTTTGGACGCTCTACCTGCTCGGCTACAACATGAGTGTGGCCGTTTGGGTCGGTCTCATCGCGCTCGCCGGACTCGACGCAGAGACGGGCGTGGTGATGCTGCTTTACCTCGATCAGGCGTGGGAGCGATTTCGTCGTGAGGGCCGCATGGCCACGATGGCCGACCTTTACGCGGCCGTTCGCGAAGGCGCAGTAAAACGCATCCGTCCGAAAATCATGACCGTCTGTGCGATCCTGTTCGGTCTGCTGCCGATCATGTGGTCGCCAGCAACACAGGCCGGTGCCGATGTAATGAAGCGCGTCGCGGCTCCGATGGTGGGCGGCATTCTGACCTCCGCCATTCTGGAGCTGCTGCTCTACCCCGTGATCTACGTGATCTGGAAGCGGCGCGCGTTGGTCGAAAGACGGCCATTTACCCCGATCGCTACAACTGGAGCCAATGGGTGAAAATGGCATGTCTCAGTTGACAGTGTAAAATGCGCAATCTTCTTCCCGAGTGAGAGTTACGCGATTCAGTTCGCCAATGAGTTGACATGTTAAAAAAACACACCATATTTCGCTCATCTCATCCACCTATGGCGGAAGGAGTTGGGGCAACGCTCAGCGTTGCCCTTCTTTATTTCAGGCGGGCGTCATCACGCGAAGCAAGTCGTTGAGGCTCGGCGTTCAGCGTTGCCCTTCTTTATTTCAGGCGGGCGTCATATTTGCCCTGCATCTTCTTCCGGGTGTTTGAGTAGTCGATCCAGAAGCTCGTCACGAGCCGACGTGAGAGGTCTTTCATCCGTTTCATGATGACGACGTAATCGTGATTTTTGAGCCAGACATACGTTTTCACGGTGCCGTCACCTTCTTCGTAGTCCCACGCGAGGATTTCCGGTTCGGCAGCATGATCTAGCATGGGTCGTGACCAAGGCAAACGAGCGGCGCGCTCAAGATCGGGATAACGCGCTCCCGAGCGCTTGTCCTCGCGGTCGGTCAGATGCCAAAAGATTTCCTCCTTCCCGCGATCCATTTCCGGGAAGAACCACACCCGATGCCCGGCGTAGCTCGCCGGGTCAAATTTGAAATCCCGGCAAAAAATCGCGTAGAGGAGGTCGTAGGTGTCGGCCGTCCAAGGGTTGACCGGGAACATCGCCGGCAGCCAGGCGGGAGTGCCGCTCATGAGTTCGCCTCCTGCGGCGTGAAAACGAAGAGATTGAACTTCGACTCGGTGAGCGGCGACGAGTAGAGGAGCTTGCGACCGAGGCGTCTTTCAATTTCCTGAATCAATTCAAGTTTGACCGGATTGGAGCCGAGCCCGCGCTGGCGATAGGCGACCGCTCCAATCAGGAAATCTGCCAACTGCATAAGCTCTGCCTCGTTAGAATGGATATTCTGGATGTGCCCGATCATCTCGCTCGTGAAATCGTAAAAATTACAACAAAGCACCTCGCTGAGACGGCGGAGTTTGAGCCGGCTGCGCGTGTCCTTGATGTCGAGGTAGATGTTGTAGGTGCGATCCGGGCTGAGAATCTTGCTCAGCAGTGAGAAATACATTTTGTAATAAAACGTATCGTGGGAGCCCTCATTGAACGCGGCGTGGTTGAGGCGCTCCTTGTTCTGCACGACGATGGCGCGAAATTTGACCGAAGGCGTGTCGAAGAACCATCCGAGCAATTCGTGGTAAAATGCACGCCGTGACGCCGATACCTTCGTCCACTTCAACTCTCCCTTTGCTTTGTGCCGATCCTTGATCGCCCGCATTGCGGCGGCAAGCTCGGTAGCCTGCTCCCGCGGACACCGGATCGCTCCCTGGACCATGACCGATTGATGGTCGTTCTCCAGATGACAGCTTTCGTCGCAGTAAATGTTCTCGGCGGGTTTGTCGGTTTTCATGATGAGGCAGGGTCAGCCGGGCATTTTGGAGGCGGGAATCAAGTCCTATCAGAATCCGACCCTCGCTCAATCATCAGGTGCTCCGATCTCACATCAACAGTGAGCGGGCCGGCCGGAATTTCGCCGCGCTTGAGCGATTCTCCAATCGCATCGCCGATGAATTTTTGCGCGGTTCGACGCATCGGGCGCGCGCCCAGCGTTTTGTGGATACCCCGGCGAACAAGAAATTCAAATGCCTCCTCGGAAATGGTCAGATTAAATCCGCGCCCCCGGAGGCGGTCCAATTCCTCGGAAATAACCATCTGCCCGATATCCCGCTGGGTTTCCGGCGACAGCGGTTTGAACACGATTTTTTCGTCGAAACGCCCAATGAGTTCAGGCCGGAACTGACGATGAAGCTCTGAAAGAACCGCTCGCTCCAGCGTGGCGAACGGTAACCGGGTCGGGCGCAACAGCTGCTGCGAGCCGATGTTGCTGGTGCAAACGATGTAAAACCCGGAAAGATCGTAGGTATGGTGATCGGCCAGCGTGATCCGGGCGGCGTCGAGCATCTGCAAAAAGAGATCCCATATCAGGCGGTGGGCCTTTTCGATTTCATCGAACAGGAGGACACCGTGCCGATGCTCGGAAAGAACCTTCCCCAGTCTGCCCGGGGTGCCGGTTTCATCACCCATGAAGAGCTTCACCGCGTCCAAGTGAAGAAATTCCGACATATCGAACCGGAAGATGGAATCTTCACCGAAAAGGAATCGGGAAAATTCCAGCGTCAATTCGGTTTTTCCTACGCCGGTCGGCCCGAGAAACAAAAACGAACCGAGCGGCTTTTCGCTGGGCTGTAATCCAAGCTGACCGCGTTCCAATACCGAACAGACGCGTGGAATGACGTGGCCTTGACCTTTGATCTTGGAAGATAGATGCGGTTCGAGGCCGGTAAGATATTCGATTTCGGCGGGGAGATTCATGAGGCGGTGAGGGATTGGGATTGGCTGCCCTTGAGCCATTGGCGCAAGGCGTAGTCGGGGCGGAGACAGGTGAACCATTTTGGATAGGCGCCATCCGGGTTGATCGGAGGAACGAGCCGCTTGCGGAACGGCTTTTCACAATGCCGGATGACGGCGGTAAATTTCGGGAGCTTGCGCAACTGATACGCCTCGAAGAACGGTTTGATCTTTCGCTGGTAATTGTAGGATTTTTTGCCCGCCGCCCATCCCCACGATTTTTCCACGACTTCCCGCTCGCCAATGTTCTTCGAGGCGATGACCGCCGAGTCCTGATTCGCGACGGTGAAAACGAGTTCGTTGCTCAAATTGAGCATGAGGACATCCGCATGGCGTTTATCCAACGCGCCGTGAATCGACGTGTAGGCTTGCGTGGCGAGCACAATGGTTGCCCGCGCCTCGCGGAGCACGCCCGCCGCGCGATGATCGGCGAAGGCCGATTCCGCGCCGGTAATGATTTCCTGTCCCTCGTCGGCGAAGAGGATCAGGAGGTTATCCGACTCGCGTTCCTCGGCGGATTTGTCGAACCGGCTGAAGGCGTGAAAATAATACGAGAGCTTGAGGACGGTGTTGATGTAGAGCCGCTCGGACTGAAATTTCTGCGGCATGGCGAGGCAGACGATTTTTCCGGCGTCGATTTCGGAAACGGAAAACGTCGGCTCGTTCGCGCAGAAGACCTCGGAGATTTCCGGGTTGAGAAAAAAATCGAGATAGGTGCTCAAGGTGCCCTGCACGCCTCCGAGCTGTTCGGGCGGCTGTTCAAAGTAACTGCGGAGAGCCGTGACCAGCTCGTGTGAGCGTTGGTCGTCCTTGATCATCAAGGTTTCGAGGGCGGCATTTGCATCTTCGGGATTGAGCAACAACCGATGGATGTTCGGAATGGTCGGGTAAGCCTCGAGGTGCCGGAGAATTTCAAAGGCGGTCTGGATCGCGAGCTGAGCCTTGGTCGGGAAAAACGGATTGCTTCCGCGTCCGCCGGTCAGGGACACGGCGGTATCCACGATCACCTTTGCATACGTGGACGCCGGAACATTGGGATTGCCCGTGATATTTATGGTATGCGGAGGCCGCCAGAGGGCATCGCGATCCGGGGGCCGGGTTTGCAGCAACACGAGATCGTCGGCGCGACCAAAGTGTGCGGCCATCTTCACGAGGATTTCCCAATAGAGCCCTTTCTGGTCGAGACAGATTCCGCCCCAATTTTTGACGTTCTGGAAAATCTGAAACGTGATCGCGTTGATCGCGCTCTGGGTCTTTCCTGAGCCGGTGCGACCGGTGATAAGCCAGCCGCGAACGAAATCCTCCATCGTCCACGACAACCCGCCGAGGCGGAGCACGATTTTCCCGGAGTTGTCCGACGCAAGCAAAGTCCACGCCGCGAAGGCCAGGCAAAGCGCGATCACGACAAGTGAGAGCGGCGGCGTGAGCAGAAAAAATCCGGCCAGCGCGCCGGCCATGCACAAAAAATAAAGGGAGGTATCAATGATTTTCACCGGTGGGTTTCGGGTTGAGTTTGGCGAGGAGGAAGTCGAACAGCCGACGCGCTGGATCGGGGATGCTCTGCGTGTAGGATTTGAAATTGACCGTGGTGATGGCCGTGCCGTCCTCGAAGGTCTGGTGCGAGAAGCCGTCCACGTTCGCGGGCCGGAAGACGAAATTTTCGCAGACGACGAAATCAGAGTTTATGGCCCGGCTGGCGATGGGTGACGTGCTGGGTGCTTCGAGTGGCATAAGCGTGGAATCCGTGGGTTTGGCTGTAGCGTTTGTGGGCGGCGCGGTAGTCGCGTTTGATTTTAAAAAGCAGGCTCTGCATTTCCCGGACGGAGCGGCGATCCACGGAGGCGGCGATTTTTTCCACCGCACGCGTGAGCTTGGGCTTTCGGTTGCCAAGCAACCGCGAAACCAAATTCAAATTGCGCTTCGCGGCGAGCGCCTGCCGTTTCGTGGCGATGGCCGCTTCAAGACTACGGATGCTCTGAAAGGATTGCTGCAACCGGATCGCCTCGGCGGTCTGCGCGCTCCTCAGAGCTTGCAGGTGAGCGGCGTTGAGTCGCGGAGCGAACGTGATCTTGTCGGAGTCGATCCGTTGGGAAACGGCCCGCTCCGTTTCCTCGGGGGACTGAAGAATTTTTTCCCACCGCTGATTCTCCCGCTCGAACCAAGACTTGATTAAGTCCATCTGCTTTTTGTGTTTGGATCGGTCGTAACGCGACGTGCTGCATCCCACGTAGCGGCCTTTCGCCGTGCGCGGGCACAAGGCGAGATGAGCGTGAAGGTGCGCCGTGTCGTGATGCAGGCCGTAGGCGAAACCGATGGAATCGCCGGGATGAAATGTCTCGACGAACTTCCTCATGACTTTTTTCAAGCTGGAGTGCAGAACCCGGTCGGGATTGATGCCGGCGGCCACCAGCGCGTCGTGCTGTTCTTTCGACATGGAAAAGATCAGCCGATGCGCGATGACCGGGCGCTTGGCCTGCGACGGAAATTTTTCCAGATGATGCTGCCATGCCTCCACGATGCGATGCTTGCGCTCCGCGTTCGGAAGCTGACCGGGAGCGGTGCTGGTGCCATCCGCGTTGTGGCGGATTTCGTGATGCAAAAAACCTCCGGCGTGAACCTGTCCAAGCGATTCTTTTGAAGCGTAGTCGGTGAAGTGTTTCAACTTCCGGCCGATTTGCTGTTCCGCGTCGGCGCGCTCGCGGAGCGAAACCTTCCGGCTGGAAGTCTCGTCCAGATATTCCAAATCCAGCCGCCCGCGAGCGGTGGACTTGCGCGCGAAAATCTGCCCGTTTTTCACGTCAGCGAGTCGATGGCTTCCAACGCTTGATCGAGCTTGGCTTCCAGCCGGGCCATGACGCCCGGATCAAGGACATCCTTGGCGGAAATGGAAAAAACGAGGGCCTCGAAGGTTTCCGGTTTCGTTTTGAAACCGAGCGCCTTGTGGATGGCGTCGAATCGCGATTGCGCTTCAACGGTGATGTCGAGGTCGAGGCGGGCGGTTCCCGGTTTTCGCTGGCGTGGCATACGCTTATTGGGGTTGGGATTGGTGGAGTTTTGAAAATTGGGCGACTCCCTCCGAAGCGTGCCTGACACGCGCAGGAGCGGCGGGAAAATGAGCGCCAGCGACCCGCCCGCACTTTTTCCGGGAAAAAGTGCATTCCTGACGGTCATTTCGCCCGGGAAAATGACCGCGAAGATGAGAGAGCCCGGACTGTCGGGTGGAGGTTTTCAAGGAGTCCCGGAAGAGGTTTCCGAGGACTCCGTTTGAGAGGTCGAAGAAAATGAAATCGCCGGTTCCATTCGCCCGCAGCCCGACCGAAGGAAGGCGCGAGGAGGAATGGAACGGGCGATCAATCCCAAGCCGTTGGGAAAGGGTGCGCTGATTGGTGGTGTCTGCGCAGGCGAGCGGGGCGAGGACTCGAAGCCCCAGCGACCCGGAGCAGCGGCCACCAATGAGCGCATACGTTGCCGGAATGCGAGGTGAGGATTCCGCCGGTCGGTATTCGGTGGAGTCGCCGATTGAAGGATGGCGGACAGCGCAGCGGACGCCTTCCTTCGATGGACGACCGGGGCGCGAGTGGCCCTCCAAGGTGCGCTGACTGGCTGGAGCCGTCAGCGGCTCGGGCCAATGAGCGAACCAATGCGTGGGTGCGCCATGTCGAAACGGAATGGCTTGATAAATGCCCTGGCTCATAGCGCCATCTCCTGACGGGCCATGTCGATTGCCGCCTCTGCGTAGTGCGGCGGGAGGTCAAATTTCTCGGCGATGACGGTGGAAAGCGGCGTTCCGTCGAGCGTGCGGGTGAAAAGTGGGGTCTCGTCCGCCCCGATTCCGCGGTCAATGTAGCTGAAAAAATAGGTCTCAAGAATCGACGCGAGAGGGTTGGATTGCTCGTTGGGGAGAGCGTTGGTCGGGTTCATGCGCCCAACGTAGGCCGGGAACATCCCGCGCCTGCTCCCGGTTGGGAGCATCTTGAGGCCGCTCCTTTTTTCCTGAAACGGTGGCGGGATTACCGTGCCCGGAGCCTGCGCAACCACAGCGCGGAACTCGGAATTTCCACCGGCGCGGTGCCGGAACGGGAGCGATTTACAAACCGATTCCCCGCTTGTGCGTCTGACCAATCTGCGGCTTGGAAGGCCCCATCTGAGATTCTGAGGACTGAATCGAGCGGCGGGTGATCGGTCCGCGCGGGGTCTGAATCCCGCTGGAAATCGCCGGAGCATCGGCGATTTTCGGTGCTTCCTGCACCGACTGAACGGTCTGTTTTGAGACCTCGGCCTGACTGGATTCGGAAGCCGGAGTCAAACCGACGGGCTGTTCCCCGTTTGTTTGCGCTTCGGCGTCGGGTTGCTCATCCACCTGGGTGCTGGCCTGATTCTTGGCGAGATCCAAGGCGGCGACGATCTCGTGCTGTCGTTTTTCGGCCGCCTCCAACTTTTCCTGATGTTCGAACGGCTGCTGGCTTTGAGCCTGCAAATCTTGAATACGGGTTTTGAGCCGTTCGAGATTTTCGGTGGACTCGGCGAGCTGTGATTCAAGATTGCCCAGCGCGTGCTCCAGCGAGGCGACGGTGCCTTGCGGGCTTTCGCTGACGGTGGCCCGATAAACATTCCGGCCGTGGATGCACAGTTCCACGCGGGATTCGAGCCGGTGGAGTGAAATGGGAAACCCGGCGACGGAACCGATTTCACGCGTGGATTGCATCGGTTTGAGCGCAGCGCCGATCGTAACCAACTGGTCTCCCGCCTTGGCGCGCTCGTCGAAACGCCGGCCGTCGATGGTCATGGCGAAGTCATCGCCGCGGGTGGGAGTGCGAGCGGCGAGATCTCGCCGGAGGTTGGCGACGAACTTTTCCTCGTCCTTGAGGGATGCCTCGTTTTGTTTGATCCGCCAACGGATGGAATGCTGGCTGTCTTGATGCTGGCGCCGCAGCCGGTTGAGACGAATCACCTCGGCGTCAACCTGAGCCTTCTCGACGACCATCGGATTGCCGGAGGCGATGGCCTTAACCTCGGCATAGCTGAGGGCGGTGGCGTCCACGTCCTCGACCTTTCGCATGGTCGCGTCCCCGGTCATTACTTGGGAAATAAACCGGGCCTTGGTCTCCAAGGTCTGCCACATGTAGGCGTCAAAGCTGCCCTCCGTGACGTAGCGGAAGACGCTGACAAACTCGTTGGTATTGCCCTGGCGAAGGATGCGGCCTTCGCGCTGTTCGATGTCGGATGGCCGCCACGGGGCATCAAGATGATGCAGGGCGACAAGGCGGTGCTGGACGTTGGTGCCTTCGCCCATTTTGAGCGTGCTTCCTAAAAGGACGCGCACGTCACCCTCGCGGACCGCTTTGAAGAGAGTCGCTTTCGCGACGTCGGCGTCGTGATCCTGAATGAACGCGATCTCCTTTTCGGGGATGCCAAGGGCGATCAGCTTGGCGCGAATATCGTCGTAAACGGAAAATTCCCGCTGCCCCGGTTTGGGCGTGGAGAGGTCACAAAAGACGAGCTGGGCGCATTTCTGCGGCGTGGAATCCAGCCAGATTCGATGAATTTTCTCGACGGCGAGATTGACCTTGGAGTCGGGCGCGTCCGGCGCGGAAGGAAAAATCAGGCGCAGGTCCAAGGCGGCCAGCCGGCCCTCTGACGTAATTTTGAGCATGTTGTCGTCGCGCGGATCAACGTTGCCGCCTTTGATTTTTTCGGCCCTCTTGACGAGGGTTTCCACGAACTTTTTGAGCCGTGGACTGCACGGGGCGCTGACGGTGATGGCGTGCCCGGTCTCCAGCTTGGGCACCGGCAGATTGAGCATGGCCGCAGTCTGCACGTCGGCAGTTTGGCGGAACTGCTGCATGAGTTCGGGCACGTTGACGAAACGCGCGAAGCGGTGTTGCAGGCGATAACCGGCCCCGTCGGGACTGAGTTCCATGGCGGTGACGGTCTCGCCAAAGGTGCCCGCCCATGAATCGAAGTGCTGGAGGCCAAGACGACGAAGCGAGGTCATTTGCAGGTAACGCTGCATGGTGAACATCTCGGCCATCGTGTTGGAGATGGGCGTCCCGGTGGCGAAGACGACACCCCCGCCGCCATTGCGGTCCTGGATGTGACCCACTTTCAGAAACAGGTCGAAAGCCCGCTCCGAAGCCGTTTGCGGCAATCCGGCTACACGGGTCATCTTCGTGACGTAGAACAGATTTTTGAACTTGTGGGCCTCGTCGATAAAAAGGCGGTCCACCCCCAATTCCTCGAAGGTGAGCGTCCGGTCTTTCTTGTCCTCGGCGGACAGCGAATCGAGTTTGAATTCCAGCCGCTTGCGGACGCGTTCCAGTTCCTTGACCAGCCTCGTTCCGCGCGATTCGGATTTTTGTTCGCGGATAGCGTCTTCGATCTCATCGATCTGCGTCATGATGAATTCCCGGCGGGCGTTGAGGGAAAGTGGGATTTTCTCAAAGCTGGAATGGGTGACGATGACGGCATCCCAATTGCCGGTGGCGATGCGGCTGAAAAGCTGGGCGCGGCGATCCTTGGCAAAATCGTCCTTACCCGCCGCGAGAATATTGGCGTTGGGATAGAGGGTTAGCAGCTCGGTCGCAAACTGCGTGAGCATGTGATTGGGCACGGCAAACATGGGTTTGCGGGCCAGTCCGAGCCGCTTCATTTCGATGGCAGCGGCAACCATCGTATAGGTTTTGCCTGCACCTACGGCGTGGGCCAAGAGGGTGTTCTTGCTCTGGATGATGCGCCAAACGGCATCTTTCTGGTGGGGACGCAGGGCGACTTGGCGGCTGCTGGCGGGCAGCGTCAGATGAGCGCCGTTGAAGACGCGAAGCCGAACGGAATTGAATTGATCGTTATACAAACGGCAAAGCCGTTCGCGGCGCGCGTCGTCCTCCCAGACCCAAGTTTTGAACCGTTCCTTGATTTTCTCCTGCCGGTCGCGCGCGCCCTCGGTCTCGGTGGCGTTGACGGTGGCCTCGCCGTTGGGATTGCGGTCGTAAACCGTGGGCGTTTTGAGATTCAAAGAATCCTGAATCAATTCGAGCGCGGAATACCGCGCCGTGCCCCATTCGGTCGTATTGGCCACCGAGATTTTTGCCTGGGGACCGCCACGAACAAACCACGTCCCGACCGAGGGCGAGTGGCTGATCTCCACGGGATTTCCGCCGAGCAGCGACGAGGCGAAGGCTTCCACGTCCGCTTCTGGAATCCACGCCGCGCCCAAGCGCGTCTCGATTTGGGAGGGCGGTAAATCCTCGGGTTGCACGGCCTGCAGCGCCTCGACGTTCTCCTGAAAGCGCGGATCGTCCTGCGCCGCCCGGCGCGCCGCCGCGAGTTTTTCGCGAACGTTGCCGAACAGATAGCTGTCTTCGGTCTCCCAACGGGTGGTTTCGGGATCGAGATAAATCAGCCCTTTGAGTTCCGGCATTAGGCCGGAGACTTCCTTGCCGAGCAGCGAGGCCATGTGCTCCAAGTCCACCGCTCCGCGTTCGTTGAGGGTGACGACCAAAGCATCCTGCGTGGTTTCGGCCGCATAAACGGGCGCGGCGGAATGAATGGTGCGCTCATGGAAAATGGCCGTCCTGGTGGCCCGCTTGGTGTCGTGCCGATAGTTTTCCAGCGAGCACAGCAGGGGATAATCTGGATCGCCACGGAAGGCGCGCCGATTGGCGAGCGTGTTGATGGGGCCGAAGCGAGCGATAAACTGGTCGTATCGAAGATTGAGATGCTGACGAGCCGCGAGGATGGCGGGCTCGCCGCTTTCCTCAAGTTGGGTGCGGAGAACCTCGCGGGCGGCATCGCGAACGTGCATCATCCCGCGAATTCGGCGTGTCGTCTCGGCGGGAAGTCCGGTAGGAAAGACCAGAACGCCGCCTTCGCACACGGCCACCTGCCCGTCATGCAGAATGAACGCGCCTTCCTTGGTGCCGTGTGGCGCGAAAATCCGCGGCTCTGAAGTCTGAATCTCGGCCTGGCTCTCGGCAGGGCGGTAAATGCCGGCGGGCAAATGAGCGATGGCCTGAGACAAGGCCGTATCGAGCGGTCGGTCATCGGGCACCAAGGCCGGCTCGCCATCGGAATACATTTTGCCCTCCAGAGCCATCTGGCCGCACAGCATCGCGGGATGCTCGGCGAAGTAGCGATTGATGCGCAGGGCGACACCATCGGCATTCTGGTGGGAGGCCAGTTCGCGCCAGTCGTGCCCGCACGGCGACTCGCCCTCGTGCAGTCGCCGGAGGAAAACCATGTCGGTCGTGACCTCCGTATTTGCGTTCTGCTTGAACGCGGTGTTCGGCAAACGAATGGCCCCCAACAACTCGGCGCGCTCCTGAAGGTATTCGCGAAGGCGGGCATCCTGCTTGTCCATCGTGCCCATCGACGTAATGAAGGCGATCAACCCTCCGGGGCGGGCCTTCTCCACCGCCTTGGCAAAGAAATAGTCGTGAATGAGGAAATTGTGACGGTTGAACTCCGGGTCGAATACCTTGTAGCTGCCAAAAGGGACGTTCGAGATCACGAGATCAAAGCCGCCGTTGGGGAGCTGGGATTGCTCGAAACCCTGCTGGCGGATGTTCGCGTCGGGGTAGAGCAAGCGGGCGATGCCAGCCGTAAGGGGATCAATCTCGATGCCGGTCAGCGTGGATTGCGCGCGCTTCGCCTCCGGCATGAGGCCGAAAAAATGACCGGTGCCCATGGAGGGCTCGAGGATTTTCCCGTGGCTGAAGCCGAACCGCTGCACCGCTTCATACATGGCGGAAACCACCGTGGGGGAAGTGTAGTGGGCGTTGAGGGTGGTGGCCTGCGCGGAGCGATATTCTTCCGGGGTGAGCAATTCGCGGAGCTGGTCGCGCTCTGCCTGCCAAGCGCTATCCTCGTGGGTGGCGAAGACCTGCGGCAGTCCGCCCCAACCGACATAGCGCACCAAGGCTTGCTGTTCCTCGGGGGTGGCCTCGCGCCGCTCGGTCTCTGCGGCGCGGAGAACCTCGATGGCGCGAAAATTGGCGTGGCACTTCTCCTTGAGCGAGCCCGCGCCCAAATGATCGTCCGGGCCGATGCGATAGCCGCGCGAATGGGCTAACTCTCTTGGTCGTCCTCGGACGGCAGGAGAATATATCTCTCCCGCACCATTTCCCACGCCTGATTGCTGGCCTGCTGCATGGTCAAGCCCTGCGCCACCAGCGTCGTCTCCAACTCCATCAAATCGTCGAGCGTCCGTTCCTGGGCTTCGTGAAGGGCTTCCTCCAGTTTCCCCGTCGCTTCCAATTCGCTCACCATTTTGGGACGGAACTCCCGCCAATGGCGTTCGGCCATCAGGCCGTAGGTGCTGATCGGAAAGGTGTTCTTCGCTGCGTTCATGGCTTCGGAAAAAATCGAAGAAGTTGAGCTGTTGGGCCGCTGGTTGGACGGTGGCCTTACCGTTACGTTTAATCATGGCCGTTTTTGAGGCCAGAGCAAACGGCTTCTAAGGCTGCCGCTCCGGCGTGAGAGCAATGACCCGTCAATGCCGGCGGGTGAGTGCGTCTCATATCTTGTGGGGGAAAGGCTTTTGCGCGGTGGCGATACGGACGGCTTGAACGGACGCCAGTAAGTCCGCGTTCCAGTCTTTGAGCCGGGGGCGGTCGGACGCGATTTTGAAACCCGCCCAATCGGCGGTGCGATCCCACGCCTTTTGCCAGCCGCGCTCTCCGGCGGGGTCGTTGTTCAAAGCGACAACGAAGGATTGGCGGCGGTCGTAGGACTGCCGCATGAGTTCGTCGGGCACGGTCGAGCCGCTGCAACTCACCACGGCCAGCCGGTCAACTCGGGCCGCGAAAAGAGCGTGGTAGCTCAGGGCTTCAATCGGCGATTCGACGGCGACGACGGAACGCGCCTCCCGGGTATTGCCGACCGCAAACCAAGCGGTGAGCTTGTCCCCAAGGCAGGGACGGAACGAAGATTCCGCTCGGGTGTCGCGCAGAGTCGCCCCGACGACCTTTCCGCAATCCGTGCGGTGCAGAAACACGAGGCCGGGATTCGGGCGGTGGTTGTTCGCGTAGATGGAGCCTACGGCGTGGAATTCGTCCACGAGGGTCGGTTCAAGTTTTCGATTCTCGACAAGGTAGGCGCGGGCAATTGGCCAGTTCCGATCATCCCTCACGGCGTATTTCGCCATGAGCTGCGGAAAAGGAAGCCGGTCGAATTCGCCCGGTTTTCCGGGAGGGAAGGCGATTCCGGTCCGGGGGACGACCACCGGGCGGAATTGACGAGCAAGGGTATGACAGGCGGCGGGGAAATCCTCGCCGGTCAGGTGCATTTGCAGGTTGATGGCTCCGATCCCGCCAGTTCCCGTTTTGTTGTCGAACCAGCGGTTCCCGGTCACTACGAGGTTGTGACGGTCGCTTCTCACCCGAAAACTCAAGCCCTCGGGCTTGGGGTCGAGGCCGTGCCAGACCAGCAAGGCGGGCAGAGATATGGCCCGCAGCGCGTCGGTGGCAGGCAGAGCATCGTTCCCGCCAGCTTCCATCGTGAGAGCCTGCGCGTTCATTTCCAGCCGATGGTGTGGCAGAAATCCGCCAAGAGGTTTTCGAGGGCGGGCTCGGGAAATCCGGCCAGCGCACCAAGTTCTTCGAGCGAGTCCGCGCCGATCAAATCGGCGCGAACGCAGAAAAGGACAATCGAGGCGCGAAGTCCTTTTTGTTCAATCGTGCGGCCTTCGGCGACCCAGCCGAAGGTGCGCCCAAGGACTCCGCAGATGCGTTGGATGCTGTCGTCGGCGCCGGGAAGCGGCTCAATGAAATCAACCGGGTGGCGGTGGTCGGCGAAGTGGATGCTGTTTGCAGGAGGCATGTTTTTGTTCATGCCTGCGAAGATGGCGCAAAAAACTCATCGGCCTGCTCCCGGTTGGGAGCGGCTTTGTCTTGGGAGAGGAATTGTCGCGAGGAGACTCGGAGCAAATGCTTGAATGCCTCTCGGCGTCGGGTATTCGTGCGGCGATGTCAGAAATCATGCCGGTCGATGAGGCCACAATGGAGGCGGCCATCGCGGACTTCGTAATGCAACGATTGCCGTTGGGCGTCTATGATCCGATGCAACCGCATCGCGTCAGGACGGAGGTCGTATCTTTCCAAGTTGAATTGCTGGAGCCTGACCTAGAGGACGGGATCGTTCATGCGGCTGGTCCGGTCGTGCTGCGGACGCCGCACGGCGACGTGGAAAACTTTCTTCGCCTCAGCGTGCAAATTCGTTTGGATGGCGGCGAGGTAGTCATCCCGGACGGTGGGGCGATCAGGGCCTCATACATCGTCGAAACGGATCACCCTCAGGGAGCCTGCAAAGAAACCGCCGCCCTCGCCAACGCCTGAATGTCGCCCTAAAAAGGGAGGCACGGAAACGCGAGCGATGATGGTTGATTTCGGGGCTTTGGCAGCCCCACGGCTCTACTCTAACAATCTCAGCTCAATCGTTCGGTGACCCCAATCGATTTTGAAATGGGCGGTTTCCGTGAGGTCGGGCTTCCCTCCGATCACAAATTCAACCGCCCCGGACATGGCATCGAACACGTCGATGGCCCGCTCGTCTTGGGCGATATTCACCGTCATCGACCCGGCCGTAAGGGCTTGAGTGAGCGTGGCATTGTTCGCGTCGACCACGGCCCGCACCACATCTTCGGGTTGCGTCCGGCCCGGTAGCATCCCAATTGGAAAGACAAGTTTCAGAAATAGGCGTCCTTCGCTGAGGGGGTTGATTTCTGGCATCGCTCCGAATGAATCGGGGGAGCGTAAAAGCCAGAGCTGACATAGGCAACTCAAAACGTCCAGAAATATGGACGAAGTTCCGGGTATGCATTGCCCGTGTCGAACCCCATTGCGAAATCGTTTTCCGAGCAGTTGAAAGCGTTCCGGGGCGACATGAGCTACGCGCAATTTGCGGCCAAGGTCGGCATTTCCAAATCGCTAGCGCATAAGCTGGAAACATCAGGCGAAGGAGTGACGTTGGACACGATTTACAAGATTGCGTGTGCGCTTGGGTGCAGTGTCGAGGACATGCTCGGCAGCGAATCCGTCAAAAAGAAGCGCTCCCGCCGTGGATAATCTGAATGTCCTTTGCTCGCCCCGCGTCCAAGCTTCCTCGACGTGCAGTTTCAGCACCTGGACGCCTGATATGATTTCCTGCTGCGACGAAGCAGTCCAATAAAAGAGCCCGTCGGCCTCTCTATTTCGTGGTATCGCGGGCTGACTCTCGCTGAGTTACAGTGTTGAGCGATCCAATGAAGCTCGAAAACAGTTGGTTATACTCGAAGTAAATCTTTTCTAGATTCAGCGCGTTAAACTGCTGCCTCATTTCATAGAACTTGATTTGTAGGGGCTTGGCTGAATCGGCGGCAACTTCTCCAAGTGAAGAAGCGTTCAGCTCGGCTTGGGACATTTTCCCGTCGATAAACTGCATCAACCCCCTAGCTTTTAACGCGCATTCAGGTCCGAACAGAGTCTGGGTGACTACGATGCTGGCAACAAGGTCATGATAGGCGCTGTCGAACTCCAGTTTTGCTTTCAGAGCGTTTCCGAACGGTTCGGGTTTTGACTCCAATATTTCTGGAGAGATAGCGACGTTACCCAGATCCTGAAAGGTGGTGCGTTGCAGATCGTCAAACCGATCTCGCAGTTTGACGATCTGCGGTGAAATTCGGGAAATGAATTCTGTGCGCGTGTTGGTGAGCTTTAGTTTTTCCAAGAAAATCTGCTGCTGAACCCAGTGCTGGTTTTCTTTATCGCGCTGCATGGACGAGAACTGAAACTGGATGAACATTCCGAGCCAGGCAACAAAACCGCTTGCCAAGGCTGTAAATGCGATTTTCCACCACTCGTTTAAATGCGATTGAGTTGAGGTGTCGGGCTTCCGAGTGGATTTGTTCCGCTTCATAGTCCTAGTCTTTCTACGCGCTTCAACTGAAGGCAGCTAGTCGCGCCGCAGTGCGAGATCAGCTCACCACGGGCGTGGGTTTCCCTTGGAGCCAAAGCTGGGTAACAAAAGGTAACAATATTTTCGCCAAAACGGCACACAACTGCACTTTCTAAAAAGTGAGGTAAATCCCCGTAGAGCCTGTATTCATCAGGGTTTGCGGGCGATTTGGCCCGCAAGGGAAATGGGGTGACCGACGGGACTCGAACCCGCAACAACCAGAATCACAATCTGGGACTCTACCATTGAGCTACGGCCACCATTGAGAAGCTGCCTGACTGGGCAGGGCTGTGTGGCAGCACTGTCAGCCGTGGTTGGCAGTGCTATGTAAATCGATTTTCCGAGGCGCTTTGTCAATCGGGATATTCTCCAGGCGGGTTGGCCAGCGGGTTGTGGCGTTGGAGGCCCAGTGGACGGCGTTTTTCAGGACCTGTTTGATATTTGGGTCGTAGTAGGTTGGATAGGTTTCGTGGCCGGGTCTGAAATAGAAGATGCGTCCGGCGCCGCGAGTCCAGGTGCAGCCGGATCGAAAAACCTCGCCTCCTTCGAAGGAAGAGATGAAGAGGAGGGATTCTGGTTCTGGGATGGCAAAAGGTTCGCCATACATTTCTTCGTGGGGAAGTTCGAAGCAAGGGGGCAGTCCCTGGGTGATGGGATGGGAGGGATTGCAGACCCAGAGGAGTTCGCGCTCACCGGCTTCGCGATAAATGAGGGAGCAACGAGTGCCAAGGAGGCGGGTGAAAATTTTTGAAAAATGGGCGGAGTGCAGGGCGATGAGGCCCATGCCTTCCCATACGTGGCGCTGGATGCGATCGACGACGGTGTCGGAGACCTCTGCGTGGGCCATGTGGCCCCACCAGACGAGCACATCGGTTTGTTCCAGCGTTTCCTCGGGGAGGCCGTGTTCGGGGTCTTGCAGGACGGCGGTGCGGGTGATGATGCCGCGGTCTTCGGCCAGTCCCTGTGCGAGGCAGGCATGCATGCCTTCGGGGTAGATGGCTTTTACGGCAGAGTCCTTCTGGTCGTGGACATTCTCACTCCAAACGGTAACGCGGGTCATGCAGAAACCATAGCCCGGGAGTTTCGAAAGCTGAAGGAGATTGCATTAATGCCAGCAAAATGGCGCTGGCGAAAGGGTGATTCCGGTTTGAGTAATTGGAGCGCGATAGGGCGTTGCGGGCACGCACATCACGGGTGCGGGAATGCTATAGAGCGGAGCGGTGCGGTAATAAGCGACGGGGGCGGGCGCGTGGCAGACGGGAGTGGGATGGTAGATGAAGGCGGGCTGGACGTAAGCCGCGGGTGCGCAGGCAAATCCGCCGCTGTTAATGAAAACCCGCACCTGCGGTCCGGCGGTCGCCAGAGGCGTGAAAGTAAAAATTCCGAGGATGAAGGCAAGCGCATGGGCGGTTTTCATGATAGGACGTAATTTGCCAAACCAATGACGCGCAGTTTTTCCAACAATTCAATTTTCCTTTTCGGCATCTTCCTGCTGCTTGGCTTGGGCGGATGTGCGTCGGTGGAGTCCACGGCGATCTATTATGAGCCGACCACGCTCGAGCAGTATCCTCCAAAACCGGAGGACTGGCCGATCCCAATTCTCGGCAAGGCTCCGAAGGAGCCCTACAAACAGATCGGACGCCTGGCATTCACTTCGGACCAAGGGTATCGGTTCATGCGCAAAAGCATCGAATACAATGCACGGGTAAATGGTGCCGATGCAGTCATTCTAAGGAATGTGGACCAGCAGACCCGGGTCTTCCTGACGCAGGTGCCGCCGAGTTGGGATTACGTGCCTTACACCGCTTATTACCCGGCCAACGGCTGGAGAGGGGGGTATGGACATGGCGATGGATATTGCCGAGGGGGAGGCTGGGTGCCGGTGACAAACTGGGTGCCGCTGTACCAGCCTGGCTACGTGCAGGCAAACGAGCAGACGATGACTTCCATCGACGCGGAAATGATTGTCATTACCGGGAAGCGGCGATGAGCGATTTGCGGCCGATCATTGAGCCTCCCGAAACGCCAGGGAAAGTGCTGCTGCATTCCTGTTGCGCGCCCTGTTCGGGCGAGGTGATGGAAGCCATGCGGGCGGCAGGGGTGGATTACTCGATTTTCTTTTACAATCCGAACATCCATCCGCGAAAAGAATACGAACTTCGGAAAGAAGAGAATATACGTTTTGCAGATAAAAACGGAATAGAATTCATTGATGCGGATTATGATACGGAAAATTGGTTTTCCAGAATAAAGGGCATGGAATGGGAGCCGGAGCGCGGAGCGCGTTGCACGGCCTGCTTCGATATGCGTTTTGAGCGGACAGCGTTGTATGCGCATGAACATGGGTTTCCGGTGATCACGAGCTGCCTGGGAATTTCGCGCTGGAAGAACATGGAGCAGATTAATGGATCCGGGGTTCGAGCGGCAGCGAGGTATCCAGGGGTGTGCTATTGGACTTACAACTGGCGCAAAAAGGGCGGCGCGCAGCGGATGATCGAGATTTCCAAGCGGGAGGAATTTTACCAGCAGGAGTATTGCGGCTGTATTTATTCCCTGCGGGACACGAACAAATGGCGCATGGCCAGTGGGCGGGGGAAAATTCGTCTGGGCGTGCAGTATTACGGGCGGAATGAATCGGATGCTCCGGCGACATCGAAGGTAACGCCACCCGAAAGCACGAAGTAACGGGCGCGGTCTATTCGCCTGGGGGCTGGGCTTTTTTCCAAGAGGACCAGCTGTGCTGGAAGGAGGGGCCGTTCTGGAAGCAATAACTGAAGAAGTCCTCCAGAAATTTGGCGCGTGCCCGCAGACCCTCCGCCGTGGGGGAGTCGCCGGAAGGGGTTTTTAAAAGTTGCACACCACTGAGGGCGCGTTCGCGGGCGATGATCTCGGTGCGGTTGGCGCGGAAGAAATTTTTCATCATATCGAGCATCGTCATAAAGAGCGTGGTGCGCCCCAGGCCGGTGTCGCAGTGGAAGTGGAGCCAGGCGTCCGGGTTTTCACGAACGAAGGCGACAAAGCGATCGATGGATGCGTCGGGCGGCGGTTGAAAATCGATGCAAGGGATGCGGAGGTAGCGCCAGCCAGCCTTCTCGATGAGCGTGGCTTCGGTGGTGGCGGAGCGAACGTCAAATGGCAGGGCGATCTCCTGCCAGGAATCCATGTCGTAGAAACTGCCGGGGGCATAGCGGGTGGCGGTGACGAAATGGCTGGCGATGGTCGCCTTGAGCCAGCGCGCCTCGAGGGTTTCCGTTGCGGCGGCGGAGGGGGTGCTGCCGGGGCTGGGGGGCGGGCCCCAGGCGATGGCGGCGAAATCGATGAATCCATGCGGCTCCTGGCGCAGGTCGATGATAACGGGGTGGTTGTCCCGCAGGACTTCCCGCATGCGGTAGAGCTGGGTTTTACTGAATTGGCCACTGCCGGACATGTGCAGTCCAGACATGCCAGCGGTATTGAGAGAGGCGGTATTGAGTTTTTTTTCGCTGGTGCGCCAGTTTTCGGGGAGGGTGCGGGGGCCTTCGAGTTCCATGATGGAGCCGGGCGGCGGCGGATCGGGGAAGGCGGGCTCCTCGAGAACCAGGAGCCAGTCGTTGCCGGGTGGTTTGGGTTTTTCCCACGGCACTGCGAAAGGCAGCAGGCTGGCGAGGAGGATGAGGGTGTTCACGAAAGTGGATGGTAACGAAGAAGCTCCTGGTTGCCTTGGGTTTTCCCCGGATTATTCCAAACTGGCTTCGATGGCGGTGTAGTCGATGGTGCGCAGGCGCTGGCGGCTGGCGCCGAGTTTGGGAATGCAATCGATGAGTGCACGAGTGTAAGGATGCTGGGGATTGGCGAGTACTTCGTCGGAGGGTCCGGTCTCGACGATCCGTCCGCGAAACATTACGGCCACCCGGTCGCAGATGCCGCGAATAATGGCGAAGTTGTGGGTGATGAGGATGATCGACATGCCGAATTGTTTTCGGAGTTTGCGCAGTTCTTCGAGGATTTGCGCCTGGATGGTGACGTCGAGTGCGGTGGTGGGTTCGTCCGCGACCAGCAGATCGGGCTGGCAGCTTAGCGCCATGGCGATCATTGCCCGCTGTTGCATGCCGCCACTGAGCTGGTGCGGGTAGTCGTGCATGCGCCTGGCGGGATCGACGATGCCGACGGCATCCAGCCAGCGAACGACCTCGGCATCGATGTCGCGGACCTCGGGACGGTGCAGGCGAACGGCTTCGGCGATCTGGCTGCGGATGGTGAAAACGGGATTGAGGGAGGTGGAGGGCTCCTGGAAAATGTAGGCGATTTCGCCGCCGCGGATTTGCTGGAGTTGCTGGCGGGACATGCCAAGGACATCCGTGCCTTTCCAGAGGATCTGGCCGCTGGTGAAATGGGCGGGAGGCTCGGGAAGCAGCCGGGTAAGCGCGAGCGAGGTGACGCTTTTGCCGCTGCCGCTTTCGCCGACGATGGCGAGGGTTTCGCCGGGGGCGATCGAAAAGGACGAGTCGATGACGGCTTCGGTTCGGCCGTGATGGGTGTCGAAGGCGATGGAGAGGTTTTTAACTTCGAGGAGAGGTGGGAGCGGGTTCATGCCGTCGTGTTGATGAGGGTGTTTCCCTGGAGGCCGAATTGAGGGGTCGCGGCAGGCAGGTGTCGGTCGTTGACGAAGGGCTCGTCGAATGCGTTTTCGACGGCGGTTGCGAGGTGCATCGCGCCGGATGATCGGATGAAGAGATGGGCGGGAGTTTGAAGTGAAACTTTTGCCGCCAGTGCGGTTGGGGGTTGCGTGATGGCAATCCATCGAATTCGGCCATTGGCGGTGGGGTCTGAGGATTGCGCAAAAAGCTCCGTGGGCGGCTTGTGCGTGCGTGGTTTTGCTGGCAATCCGCGAGGGCTGGATGCCGGAAATTCCGCCCGATCATGGAGGGGGCAGGTACGCTTTGCGCCGCTCTTTGCATGCCCGCGGACTTTGCGTATTTCATTCTCTTCGCGCTGGAGCTTGAAGAGGCGGCTCGTGTCGTAGCGGGTGGTTTTCACCGGATGTCGCGAAGCGGCTGGGGGTTGTCGGTGGTGGTTTTCATAAACGCAATATTTCTGTAAAACCTTTAATCCGTCTCGGTGTTGGGTAAATGAGGTCCGGATGCCTTCTGTGAGGCGGTCCAGGCATTCATGATGGTCTCGAGCTGGGTGAGGGGCAATGCGCCATTTGCAAGGAGGGTGTCGTGGAAGGCGCGGATGTCGAAGGTTTCGCGGAGTTCCTTTTTGGCGTGGTCGCGGAGTTCCTGGATTTTGAGCTGGCCGATCTTGTAGGCGAGGGCCTGGCCGGGCCAGACGATGTAGCGGTCGATCTCGACGGTGGCATCGTGTGTGGATTTGCCGGTGTTGGAGACGAGGTAGTCGATGGCCTGCTGGCGGGACCAGCCGAGGGCGTGGATGCCGGTGTCGACGACAAGCCGGGCGGCGCGCCACATTTCGTAGGTGAGGGAGCCGAATTTGGAATACGGATCCTTGTAGAGTCCGAGTTCGCCGCCGAGGCTTTCGGCGTAGAGGCCCCATCCTTCGGTGAAGGCGGTGTAGCCGTCGTGTTTGCGAAATTCGGGGACGTTATCCATTTCCTGGGCCAGGGAAATCTGAAGGTGGTGGCCGGGGACGGCCTCATGGGCGGTGAGGCATTCCATTTCCCATTTTGGGCGGGTGTCGAGGTGGGAGGTGTTGGCCTGGAACCATCCGGGCCGTCCGGCTTCGAGGGAGCCCGGGTGGTAGTAGGCGGTGGGTTGGGATTCCGCAGCGTAGTCAGGGATGGCTTTGACACCATAGGGGAGGCGCGGGAGTTTGCCAAAGAGGCGGGGCAGCTCGGGATCGATGTGCTTGGCGATGTCGCGGTAGCCGGCGAGGAGGTCTTCCGGTTTTTTGAAATAAAATTGAGGGTTGGCGCGGAGGAATTGAGTGAATTCCTCGAAACTGCCCTTGAAGCCGGTTTCGGAGATGATTTTGTCCATCTCGCCGCGGATGCGGCTGACTTCGCGGAGTCCGAGAGCGTGGATTTCCCGCGGGGTTTTGTCCGTGGTTGTTTGGGAGCGGACGGAGAGCGCATACCATGCGGGGCCGTCGGGAAGCGCGCTCCAGCCGATGGTTTCACGGGCGGCGGGAATGTAAGTCTCGACGAGGTAGCCGAGGAGGGTTTCGAAAGTGGGGACGATCTGTTTGCGGTAGATGGTGCAGGCGGCGGCGCGGAGGCGTTCCTGCTCGGGCGCAGGGATGTCGCCGGGGAGCTGCGTGAAGGGGCGCAGCAGTGGGCTGGCGAGCGGATCCGGAGGGATCATGTTTTGGATTTGCCCGGGCACATCGCGGAGAACGACCCGGGGTGGAGTGATGCCTTGTGCGACGCCGCGCTCGAGGAGGGCGCGGTTTTGTTCGATGAGCCGGGGCAGGGCGCGCAGGCGGGCGAGGATGGCCTCGCAGGCTTTAACCGAGCTGGCGGGCATGGTTTCGATGGTTTGTGCGGCGTCCTGTTGGATGCCTCCGAGTTGGTTGATGGCGAGGAGTTCGCCGGGGAAGTGGCGCCATTCCTGTCCTTCCCTGGCGTTGCGGAGGAAGAGATCGTAGTTGAGCTGGTCGGCGGGGGAGAGTTTTTCGCGGTCGATGCTCTGGAGGACGGCAAGTGGCCACAGGCTTTCCTCCTTGCGCCGTTGGATGGCTTCCGGCGAGAGGTCGGTCCAGCGGTCGTCTTCGCCGGGGATGCCTAGGAAGGTGGCGAACTCGGGATACTCCTGAAGGCTGCGATTCCATTCCAGATCGAAGAGGGCATGGAGGCGCTCGGTGTTGCTTTTCTGCGTGTCTGCGGCGATGGCGTCGTAGGAGGCGCGGGGATCGGGAGATGCCGCCAGGGCGAGCATCGGCAGCAGGGAGGCGCAGAACAACAGGGGGCTCATTGAAGTTTATTAAAGGACTTGGGATCGAAGGCGTCGCGAACGCCTTCGCCGATAAAGGTGGCGAGGAGGAGGGTGAGGAAAAGGGCGCCTACCGCGGAGAGCGCCACCCAGGGGGCGTGGAGGTTTTGCAGTCCCTGTTGTATCATTTCTCCCCAGGAGGGGGTTGGTGGCGGCAGGCCGAATCCGAGGAAGTCCAGAGCTGTCAGCGAAGAGATTCCTGCGACGACCATGAAGGGGAGGAGAGTGATGACGGGTGTCATCGCGTTTGGCAGGATTTGCAGAAAGATCAGACGAGGCGGGCGGGCGCCGAGGCCACGGGAGGCGAGGACGTAGGGTTGTTCGCGCAGTTTGAGAAATTCCCCACGCATGTAGTAGGAGAGCCCGATCCATTCGAAGAGCGCCATGACGAAGAGCAGCATGGCAAAGCTCTGCCCGTAGATCGAACCGAGCAGGATGACAACGTAGAGAAAGGGAAGCGCGGACCAGATTTCGATAATGCGCTGGAGGAGGATGTCGGTGCGCCCGCTGAAAAATCCCTGGATGCCGCCGATGGTGATGCCGATGAGCGAGCTGATCGCCGTGAGGCTGAGCGCGAAGAGCATGCAGATGCGGAAGCCGTAGATGAGGCGTGCCAGCACATCGCGCGCGGCATTGTCGGTGCCGAGCCAGTGTTGCGGGGATGGGGCATGTGGCGGGGCTCCGGCGAGATCGAGGTAGGGGTGGTTCGGATCGTGCGGGATGGGCGGGAGGAGCATCCAGCCGCCGCTGGCCTGGAATTCGGGATCGGTGCGGAGGGCCAGGTAGTTTGCCTCGGTCTTGTAACGACCGCCGAAGGTTTGAGCGGAGTAAAACTTGAGCGTGGGGAAGTGGAGTTTGCCTTCGTAACCGAGGAGGAGCGGGTGGTCGTTAACGAGCTGCTCGCTGAAGAGGGAGAGGACGAAGGCAATGGAGAGAATCCAGAACGACCACCATGCGCGTTTGATCGAGCGGAACTTGCGGAGCTTTTGCTGGGTCGCTGGAGAAAACACGTGTTTAGGAAAATCGGATGCGGGGATCGACTGCGACGTAGATGAGGTCGCTGAAGAGGCGTCCAAGCATGGTGAAAAGGCTGCTGAGGACGATGATGCCAAGGACGACATTGTAATCGCGGCCGACGACGGAGTTGTAGAAAAGCAGGCCCATGCCGTCGATGTCGAAGACGCGTTCGATGAGCAGGGCCGAAGTGAACATGACGGCGAAAAGTGAACCGATGCCGGTGGCGATGGGAATGAGGGAATTTCGAAAGACCTGCTTCCAGATGGTGGCCCGGAAGGAAAGGCCTTTGGCCATGGAGGTGCGGACGTAGTCTTTATTCATCTCATCGAGCACGCTGTTTTTCATAAGGAGCGTGATGACGGCGAAGTCGCCGATCATGTAGCAAATGAGGGGGAGCACCATGTGGTGGAGGAAATCGAGCGCCTTGTCGAGTGGAGGGAGGCTTTCGAAATTGCTGGAGACCATGCCGCCGACGGGGAACCAGTCGAGATAGCTCCCTCCGGCCAGAAAAATGATGAGGATGGTGCCAAGTGCGAAGCCGGGAATAACGTAGCCGGCGAAGACGAGGATGGAGGAAATCGAGTCGAAGAGGCTGCCGTGAGTGACGGCCTTGCGGACGCCGAGTGGGATGCATACGGCGTATCCGAGGAAGAAGGAGGTGAGGCCGAAGAAGAGCGAGATGGGGAATTTGCCGACGATGACGTCGAGCACCGGTTGCTGGTAAACGTAGGAATTGCCGAAGTCACCGCGAAGAACATTGCCGAGCCAGATGAAATAGCGGACGTAGGCAGGCTTATCGAAGCCGAAGTAGGCTTTGATATTCTCGATTTCTTCGGCGGAGATGCGCTGGGCTCCGGCGCGCATGCTGCTGGCGGCGCGAACCTTGGAAATGATCTCCTCGACGGGCCCGCCCGGGACAAACTGGACGAGCACGAAGCAGGCGATGGAGATGCCCAGCAGGGTGGGCACCATGAGCAGCAGCCGCCGGATGATGTAGGCGGTCATTCCTGATAGACGATTTCGGGTGGCGCTGGCGGGAGGGCGGTATTGGTTTGCACGGCTTCCTTGAGCGCCGCCTCCCTGGCGGGATCGAGCCACCAGTAGGTCATGGCTGCGTCCTCGCGGTTGAATTTATCCAGCACGTATTTAGGCGTGCCGAATTTGTTCCAGTAAAGCAGCCGGGTGGCTCCGCTTTGCCACATGAGGACGTAGGGGGAGAGGGAGACGAGACGGGCATCGATCTTTTTGAGAATTTCGTTGCGCCTGGCGAGATCCTGTTCGGTTTTTTGCTGTTCGATGAGGGCGTCGATCTCGGAATCCTGGAGGCCGGGGTAGTTTTGGGTGGCGATCTCTCCGGCTTGATTCGACGACCACATGGCCTCTGGATCGCGCAGGCGGCTGGCTCCCCAATTGCTCCAAACCATATCAAAATCGTGGTTGTCGATGCGTTTGCTGAAGGTGGAGTTCGAGACGACGTCGATATTGGCGAGAATGCCGACCGACTTGAGGTCCTGGACGTAGATATTCAAGTGCGGGAGCGGGTCGCCGTGATTGAGAATGGTAATTTTGAAGGGCTGGCCGTCTTTGGCGAGGATGCCGTCCGGGCCGGGCTCCCAGCCGGCATCCTTGAGCAGGGCGCGAGCTTTGTCCGGATCGAACGGGGTGAGGGAGGCGTCGGGGTTTTGATTATCGGGATAAAGGTCCGGAAAGTAGGAGTTGAGCAGGAAATATTGGTTGAACATGAGCTTCTCGTTCATGAGCGCCCGATTGAGGAGGTTGGCGAGTGCCTGGCGAACCCGGACGTCCTGAAAAATGGGGCGCCGCATGTTGAGCGCGAGGCCCTGGAAGCCCTTGGGCTCCTTGTTTTCGATCGTTTGTCGGATCACCCAGTTTTTCTGTACCTGTGGGAAGTTGGTCTTCTCGGCCCAGATTTGCGCTGTGTAGATGGCGTAGGCGTCGAGATCGCCTTTTTTGAAGACTTCGAGGGCCTTGTTGTGGTCCTCCATCGAGATGAAGACCAAGTGGTCGAAGTTGTATTTGCCGAGGTTGAATTTCTTTACGCGGCCCCACCAGTCGCCGCGCCGTTTGAGGCTGATTGAGCGGTTGGTTTTGACCTCCTCGAGCGCGTAAGGGCCGCTGACGACGGGGAATTCGAAATTTTGTTTGTTAAAATCAGCATCCTTCCATGCGTGTTTGGGCAGGGCGACCAGGCCGGCAGCCACCCAGAAATTGGCCCAATGCGATTCCGTGGCGGTAATGCGGATGGTTTTTTCATCAAGAACCTCGGGACGTGAGAAACGGGAAAGATCCACCCGAAAAACGGAGGTGAGGTTTTTTGGATTCATGATGACGTCGTAATAGAACTGGACGTCCTCGGCGGTGACCGGCTGGCCATCGCTCCATCGGGCCTCGGGGTGGATCTTAAAGGTGTAGGTTTTGCCATCGGGGGAGATTTCCCAGGATTCCGCCAGGACGCCGACGGGCTCGTCTTTCACGGTATGCAGGGTGACGAGCGGCTCGAACATGAGGTCGCAGACGCTTTTCGAGAAGTTGTTGTAATCCAGCCACATATTCAGCGACTTCGGGAAAGGGCCGCCCCAGGTGGTGAAGGTGCCGCCTTTTTGTGCGGAGGGATCGGCGATGGGGTCGGTCTCGCCGCCGGCTTCGATCTGAACCGGGGTATCCGTAATGACTGAGGCTGCGGATGGCGTTTGCTCGGGTGCGGTTTTTTTTCCGCAGGCGCTGAGAAGGAAGATGATGGGAAGGATGCGGGCAAAGGATCTCATTGGATGGGTTCTCGATCGAGGGGCCTGCGTCCTGGCAGGCCAGCAGTGAAGTAAACCGTGAAATCTTCGCGTGTCATCAAGAAATCGGCATGGAAGGCGGGGATCGTTCCGGAACGAGGGGTGGAAAATCGAGGGACGGTTCCGGTTGTCGGATGGCGGCGTGTGTGCTTCACTGCCGGATTCCACATATCATGAACGTCGTTGTTGATTCCAAACCCAACTGCCTTGCGACCCTCCACGTCGAGCTCGAGCCCGAACGTGTAGAGAAGGAGTGGCAGGCCGTGGCCAAGCAATTTCAGAAACAGGCTCGCATCCCGGGATTTCGTCCCGGCAAGGCGCCTCAAGCCATTGTTGAAAAAAAATACAGTGCCGATATTCGGGAGGAGCTGACGAACAAGCTCCTGCGTAAAGCGATGAACGAGGCCATTGAGCAGAAGAAGCTGCGCGTCATCTCCGTCTCGAAAGTTGACGATGTCCAGATCGGCGAGGACAAAACAATGCGCTTCACGGCAACGCTGGTGACTTCGCCGGAGTTCGAGCTTCCCAATTACAAAGGCGTCGAAGTCGAGCTGGCCATGCGGACAGTCGGAGATGAGGACATCGAAAGCGCGCTCAAGAGCATCGCCGAACAACATGCTTCGTTCGAGACGATCGAAGGCCGGGCTTTGAAGATGGATGACTTCGCGATCCTGAGCTACAGCGCGATGGTCGATGGCAAGCCGGTGCTGGAGGAGATCGCGGATTGTCCGCCGCTCATCGCAGGCAAGCCGAACTGGTGGGTGCGCATGGCTCCGGGCACGCTGGTTCCCGGATTTTGCGAGGCGCTCGATGGCATGAATGTCGATGAGACGCGCAACTTCGAGATCGAAGTGGACGGGGAGTTTCCCTTTGAGCCGCTGCGCGGTCGGAAACTGGCCTACACCGCGACGCTGCACGAGATCCGGGAGCGCCGGATGCCGGAATTCGACGATGCGCTTGCCAGCAAAATCGATCCCGGCAAGACGCTGGCCGAGGTGCGTGACCGCGTGCGCATGGAGCTTACGAAATATGCCGAGAACGATTACGAGTCCGGCAAACGCTCCGGCGCATTGCAAAAAGTACTCTCGCAGGTGACGTGCGAATTACCTGCGCATCTCGTGAATAACGAAATGACGGGCATCCTGCGCGAGATTGTGCAGGAAAACCAGGGGCGTGGCATCAGCGAGGAGGAGCTTAAGTCCCATCAGGACGAGATCCTTGGAGCGGCCAAACAGAGCGCGACCGAGCGCGTGCGCTCGACCTTTGTGTTGCTGCGCATCGCCGAGCAGGAAAAACTCGATGCAACCGAGCAGGATCTGGCGTTTCATGTGACGCAGCTTGCATCCCGTTACCAGATTCCCGTGCAGAAAATGATCAAGGACCTCCAGCGTCGCAACGCGTTTGGCAGCATCCGTGAGCAGATTCTTGCAGGCAAGGCCCTTGATTTCATTGCTTCGAATGCTACCGTGCGCGAGCCGGCAGGCAGCGCGGCACCGGCGGCATCCGAGGCTTAATTTTATTCGTACACCGACAGACATGCTCATACCCACCGTTATCGAACAAACCGGGCGCGGAGAACGCGCCTACGACATTTACTCCCGGCTCCTCAAGGACCGCATCATTTTCATCGGTACCGGGATCGACGATCACGTTGCCAATATCGTGATCGCGCAGCTGCTCTTCCTGCAAATGGAGGACCCGAAAAAAGACATCAGCATTTACATCAATTCCCCGGGTGGATCGGTGACGGCGGGGCTGGCGATTTACGACACGATGCAGTTCGTGACGTGCGACGTGACGACCTATTGCATGGGCATCGCAGCCAGCATGGGAGCCGTGCTGCTTGCGGCGGGCACGGCAGGCAAGCGCTACGCGCTGCCGAATTCGGACATCATGATTCACCAGGTCTCGGGCGGCGCACAGGGCCAGGCCAGCGATGTCGAGCGGCAGGTCGAGTTCATGTTCAAGCTCAAGAAACGGCTTAATCGCATTCTCTCCGAGCACACCGGCAAACCCGTCGAACAGGTCGAACGGGATGCGGATCGCGACTATTACATGTCCGCAAAAGAGGCGAAGGACTACGGGCTGGTCGATCATGTGGTCGAGTCCCGCAAGGAAGTGAAGGAAGCGCTTCCCGAACGCAAGCCGGAGGAGTAGGTTAGAAGCGCATGGCGCGTCCCTCCAATTTGACCATGTGCTCTTTCTGCGGAAAGAGTCACGCCGAAGTCCGCAAGCTGATTGCGGGCCCGGGGGTTTATATTTGCGACAGTTGCATCACGGTCTGCAAAGGCATCCTCGACAAGGAAATCGGCGAGGATACGCGTCGCCAGTCCTCGGCATTGCGCGTACCCAAGCCCGCCGATATCAAGCGCGATCTGGATCAGCACGTCATCGGCCAGGAGAATGCCAAAAGGGTGCTCTCCGTGGCGGTGCATAATCACTACAAGCGCATTTCGCAGGAGAGCGGCGACCTGAAGATCGACGCGCTGGCGGAAGTCGAGATCGAGAAAAGCAACATCCTTATGGTGGGGCCGACAGGCTCCGGGAAGACGCTGCTGGCGCGCACGCTGGCGAAAGTGCTCGATGTGCCATTTTGCATCGCGGACGCGACGACGATTACGGAAGCCGGCTATGTCGGCGAGGATGTCGAAAATATCGTCCTCCGTCTGTTACAGAGCGCGGACTACGATGTAAAACGAGCCGAGGTCGGAATCGTCTATATCGACGAGATCGATAAAATTGGCCGCAAGACGGATAACGTGAGCATCACACGCGATGTGTCCGGTGAGGGGGTGCAACAGGCGCTGCTCAAAATTCTGGAAGGCACGGTATGCAATGTGCCGCCGCAGGGTGGACGCAAGCATCCGCAGCAGGAATACATCCAGGTCAACACAAGCCGCATCCTTTTTATCTGCGGTGGAGCGTTTGTCGGGCTCGACAAGATTGTGCAACGTCGCCGGGGTGGCAGGGCGATGGGATTTCACGCACGGGAGTTTCGCGGCGAGGCCGAGCTGGCAAAGGATCTCGTGCGGCATGTCGAGCCGGAGGATCTGCTGAGTTATGGGCTGATTCCAGAATTCGTCGGCCGCCTGCCGATTGTCACCACGCTCGACGAGTTGACTGAGGACGAGCTGGTCCAAATCCTGACCGAACCCAAGAGCGCGATGGTGAAGCAGTACACCAAGCTCATGGCGATGGATGGCATTGGATTGAACGTGACCAAGGACGCGTTGCGGGCGATGGCCATGGAGGCCGTGAACAAAGGCACGGGTGCCCGTGCGTTGCGTGCTATGATGGAGCGCATCATGCTCGACATTATGTTTGAAGCCCCAAGCCGGGATGACATTGCGGAGGTGACGGTGAACCGTGCCGTGGTCGAGGGCCGCAAGTCTCCGATGATTCGCAAGAAGCAGGACAAGGACGCCGCCTGATCATTTTTGATCGGTTGATTTTGGATTCGCCGGTGGTTGAGGATCTGGATTCGCTAAGTGGGCTGGCCTATTTGTTTGAGCGATTTCCGACGTTCACGCAGACGTTTTGCTTTCGTGAGGTTTTGGAAATGCGCCGGCGCGGCGGAGCCGTGCCGGTTTTTTCCATTCGTGAGCCGGCGGAGGAACCGCGGCAGGATTTTCCGCCGGAGCTTTCAGGGGTGACGGCATATTTGCCGCAGTCCTTTGATGCGGTGCTTGCGGGCTCCTCGAGTTTTCGCAGGCAGGCGCGCCGGGCATTGGTGGATTTGCGGCGTTTGTGGGGTGATGAATCCGAAAAGAAGCGGATTTATGAGGCGCTGTGGCTGGGGCCGGTATTGAAGCGCGCGGGAGTGAGGCATGTGCATGCGCATTTTGCGGGCATTGGTGCGCGAACGGCGTGGTGGTTGCGCCGGTTGTCAGGAATCACCTACAGCTTTACCGCGCATGCGAACGATATTTTTTGCGACGAACCGCATGCACGCCTGGAAATGCTGGTGCGCGATGCGGCGTTTGTGGTTTCCGTGAGCGATTACAGCGTTGAGTATCTCGGCGATTTGTTTCCGATGCATCGATCGAAAATTCACCGGGTTTACAACGGCATCGACCTTGAACGGTTTGCGCTTTCCCAGCCTCGGACGGACCGTCCGCGAATTCTTGCCGTGGGGCGCTATATTGAGAAGAAAGGCTTTGCTGATTTAGTGAGTGCCTGTGGCAGCTTGGGAGACCGCAATTTTGAATGCCTTATTGTGGGGCAGGGACCGTTGGAGGATGCGTTGAAAAAACAGGTGGCCGATCTTGGAATCGCGGATCGAGTTAGCATTGCGGGGCCGCGTTCGGAACGGGAAGTGGCGGAGTTGCTGCAAGGCGCTTCGGTGTTTGCACTGCCTTGCGTGACGCCGGACGATGGTGGAAAGGATAATCTTCCCACGGTGATCATGGAGGCGGCCGCGGCGGGGGTGCCGGTCGTTTCCACACCGGTTGCCGGGGTGCCGGAGATGGTGATCGATGGACGGACGGGCTTCCTGGTGCCCGAGCGCAGCCCGCTTGCCGTTGCTGAAAAATTAGGAGTCTTGCTGGACGATGCAGAGGCGGCTCGCGCGATGGGCCATGCAGGCAGGACGCTATGCGAAGAACGCTTCTCCGTGGAGCGGACGAGTGGGGCGCTGGCGGCTTTGTTTGGCATGTGTCTTTCAAAAAAAACGAACGGCAGCTGGCTGGAGCGAATTTTCCGGGCCGGCTGATTTCTTTGGATTTTGGAGCTATGCCAGCGTGTGCGGGCTGGTATATTACGAACAAGTTCTGGCTGGAACTTGCAAACTCTCCTCCATAAACAAGCAACCGGAAAAACGATTCCTCATGAGCACGATGGATATTGAGAGTGACGAATACAAAAAACAATTCCTCCACGAGGCCACGCGTCTGGCCATCGAGTCGGTGGAAAAAGGATGGGGCGGTCCCTTCGGCGCCGTCATCGTGAAGGATGGCAGGATCATCGGACGCGGCCAAAATCGTGTGCTTTTGACCGGTATTCCCGTTTATCACGCTGAAGTGACGGCCATCATCGATGCGTGCGGACGCATTAATTCCAAGGCATTGCTTGGGTCGGACTGTCACGAAGGAAATCTAAAGATGATTCCACGTCCCGAAGGTTCGCCTGATCCGGTCCCCGAGCGGGCGCAGATGCTAAAGGGGTGTGATCTTTACGTGAATGGCGCTCCCTGTCCGATGTGCATGAGTGCCATTTATTGGGCGCGCATCGATCGTGTGTATTTCGGAACCCGGCTTTCGGATGCGAGCAGGATCGGCTTCGACGACGAGTTCCAATACATCGATTTCAAACGCCCGTGGGAGGAACGCAAGGCGATTCAATGTTTCCCGGATTTTGAACGCGAGTTTGCTCTTAAGGCCTGCGAAGCCTGGGAAAATAAGCCGGACCGGCATCCTTATTAAGGCTCGCCCGGAGCGTTGGCGGTGAATGGGCGCTGACGGTTCGAATCGCCATTCTTTTTTAACGGCGATTGCAAAGTCGCAATACTACAGAGAGCGGTGCGATGAGCCAAGGGAAGGGGTGGCTTTCCGGATTGCATTGCGCTGGCGATAGGCCTACAAGGTTCCCAGCGAACGATGTTGCTGGAGTGCGGCTTTGAGTGCCGCGCTTGGGCTTCATTGGGAGCAATTCGAACGGGATGAATGCGCCATCTGAAGCCAGGCCTGCGGCTGCGCTCGCAGGGGATGCCGCCGGAAAGCGGCGGCGGACGGCACTGGCAAAGTCCAGTTTGGTGGAGATTCTGGCTTCTGCGGACATCCGTATTGGAGGGGGGCGTCCGTGGGATATTCGGGTTCATCATGAGCGGTTTTACGAGCGCGTGCTTGCAGAGGGGACACTGGGTTTCGGCGAGTCCTATATGGATGAATGGTGGGATTGCGATGCGCTGGATGCGATGTGTCATCGAGTCATCCGGGCGGGAATCGAGGAGCGGAT
>Ga0351889_10014_pt1 | contig 81340 bp, 54 predicted proteins | sample TotcelFGM3001M14_FD_206767 | JGI IMG/M metagenome (GOLD analysis project Ga0351889, IMG submission 206767) | Enriched cells from coal bed in the Powder River Basin, Montana, United States - Total cells FGM rep3 HSBNCT.FGM.300.1.M14 ...
GCCTGGCGGGCCGTGGCGCAGCGGCCAGGAATGCAGTTCGTGGGGGAAAGCAGCGGCGTGCTGGGCCGTTTTGGGCAGTTCAAGATGTTCCAAAAGGGGCGCGCGCAGGCCGTCAGCAATGCGATCGCGGTCGATTCCGGCGAAATTCGGATCGTCGTGGGCGACTTCCGCTATACGACGGGCAGCGGCAAGAGCAAGACCACGCACAAGCTGACGATCTGCGCGTTGGAAAGCGCGCTGCTGGACCTGCCACACTGCTGCCTGCGTCCCGAGTCCCGGTTGTACGACGCCCTGGGGGCGCTGTTCGGCGGTCAGGATATCGACTTCCAGGAAGACCCGGAGTTCTCGGCCGCTTTCGTGCTGCAGGGCGAACAGGAAGCGGCGATCCGCCAGGCGTTCACGGCCCCCGTCCGCGCCTGGTTTGCTCAACAGGCAAGCCAGCGATTCTTCTTCGAGGCCCAGGAAGACAAGCTGGTCTTTCACCGCGGCAAACGGGTGCCGCCCGGCGAATCGCCCGAACTGATGGACCAGGCACTGCAGATCCTGCGCCTGTTGGCAGACGGAGCATCGGCTCAGGCCCGCTGAGGATTGTGGAGTGCGGTGGCTCGACGCCGCTTTGGCTGTGCCTTTCCTTCTCTCAGCTCCTCCAACAGCTATCGTGCAAAAAAGGCAAGGCTGCCGCAAAACGAAAGCGGCGTCAAGCCACCGCACTCCAAAACGGCTCAAACCCTGCTAGGAGGCCCGGACCTTGGCCCATCCGCGCAGCGGTGAATTCGATTTTGGCCACCGAAGGCGGTGCCGGCTCCAGGTGGATTTCCTTGTCGACGAACCCAAACCGGTTGATTTCGCAACCTTGTCCGCCTCGTCGCTCGGAGCCAGTCCCATTAAATTCGAGCCGCTGGATTGCACATCACGATAGAATAGTGTAAAGCGTCGGCAGCCGGTCGTATCAAAGCCTTGACGCGAGAAAGAGACCAGAACCGGGAACTGCACGACAAAACATGAACGGAGGTGACCCATGTTCTTGAAAGACCGCAAGACGGGCGACCTGGTGAGAATTCTCGACCTGAACGGACTCTTCGATCCGTTGCAGGAGTGCGTAACGGGAAGAGATCAGGCTGGCGAAGAAGAGCAGGACCCGTTGCCCTATGCCAAGGAGCAGCTCGTGTTTCCTTCCGACGAGCCGTTGCCCAGGTGCTGGATGCATGTCAATTATCGGCAGGCTTCCACAGTCGCCCCGTCGGCGGATCGCACGCCCTGAACGGGAACGTCTCGAGCCTCTGTCCTGGACCGCCGTTGTCTTGGTTTCCTGAACGGCGAGGGAGCAATTTTCGAGCGGCAAGAATTCCTGCGAGGGGCTGTTTCTCGGCCGCATTTTCTTCCTTGACCGCAGAGTACAGGAGCGCTAGGATGTGATTGGACACGTCAGTGTGTACGAAGAAATTTGGATGTGGAAGTCCCCGTCAGTGCGCCTTGGACTGAAGGGGTATTTTTATGCGCGGATCCTGGAAAGGAGTGTGCCCCATGAGTTTAACCCGAAAGCTCACCTTCGCTGTCGCGCTCGCCGCACCGCTGTTGTTCCTGGCGCCTCCGAAGGCCGAGGCTCAGTCGGTGCGTTTCCGTGCTTTTCGACCGTTCGGCGGGCAGAGGTATTCTGGCGAGACGCGGTACTACTATGGTCCTCGAAACCAAGTTCGCGGCTATGCGCCACGGTATTACGGCGGCCCGCGCTATTACGGGCCGTATCGAGGTTACGATCGGACGTATCGGGGCTATGGTCGGCAGTATCGAGGCCGTTACGATCGGCCGTACGGCAGGTACAACTATTACACGCCTTCGCCGTATTATCGCGGCGGCTCGCTGTGGTTCGGGTTTTAGATGACCAATTCTTTGACCACTGTGCCGTGGACGTCCGTCAAGCGGAAATCGCGGCCGGCGTAGCGGTAGGTTAGACGCTCGTGGTCGAAACCCAGCAGGTGCAGCAACGTGGCGTGCAGATCATGCACGTGAACGCGGTTCTCGACGGCTCGAAACCCGAACTCGTCGGTCGCTCCGTGGACGTAACCGCCGCGGACCCCGCCGCCGGCGAGCCACATCGTGAAGCCGTAGTGGTTGTGGTCGCGGCCGTTGATCTTGCCGGCGTTCGAGCCCTCTTTCGGCATCTCAACCGCCGGCGTGCGGCCGAACTCGCCGCCCCAAATCACCAGCGTTTCTTCCAGCAATCCGCGCTGCTTCAGATCTTTGAGCAGCGCGCCGATGGCTTGGTCGCATTCCTTGGCCAGCGCGCGATGCCGAACTTCGATGTCGTCGTGGTTATCCCACGGTTGGCCGGCGCCGTGCCACAGTTGTACAAACCGCACGCCGCGTTCCACCAACCGCCGCGCGATCAAGATCTGCCGCGCCTGAACCCCCGGCCCGTACATGTCCAGGATGTGCTGCGGCTCGCGGCTGACATCAAACACCTCGGCCGCTTCGGACTGCATGCGGTAGGCCAACTCAAAGGATTGAATCCGGGCTTCGAGTTCCGCGTCCTGCTGCCGGGCTTGTTGGTGGCGTTGATTCAGGGCCTGCAGCAGATCCAGTTGCCGGCGTTGACCATCCAGCGGCAAACGTTCGTTGCGGATGTGTTCGATCAGCCTCTCGATCGCCGTATGCTGAGTGTCCAAGTAGGTGCCTTGAAATACACCGGGCAAAAAGGCCGCTTGCCAGTTCTGCGATTCCTGGATCGGATAGCCGCCGGGGCACATGGCCACGAACGCGGGCAGATTCTGGTTGTCGGTGCCCAAACCGTATGTGACCCAAGATCCCAGACTGGGCCGGATTTGCCGGGCCGTGCCGCAGTTCATCAGCGACAGCGACGGTTCGTGATTCGGCACGTCGGCGTACATCGAGCGGATGACGGCGATCTCGTCGATCGACGCGGCCGTGTGCGCGAACAACTCGCTGACCTCGATCCCGCTCTGGCCGTACTTCTGAAACTTGAACGGCGACGGGAACGCCGCGCCGGTGGGACGTTCCGTTTTCAAGTTTCCGCCGGGCAGGTCCTTGCCGGCGTACTGCGCCAACAGCGGTTTCGGGTCGAACGTGTCCACGTGCGACGGCCCGCCGTTCATAAACAAGTGGATCACATGCTTGGCCTTGGCGGCGAAATGCGGCGGCCGCGCCGCTAACGGGTTGATGCCGAGTGAAGCGGCTTGCGTCGCCCCGCTTAACAGCGGTCCCAAGGCCAGCGACCCCAGCCCCATCCCACACCGCGCCAACAATTCGCGGCGAGTCAGAGCCAAGTGGTCCCAGCGAAAATCGTGTCCGAACATCAGGTTTCTCCTTTGCCGCTGGGCGCAGCTCCCGCGACCTCGCCGCAGCCGCCGACCGCGGGGCTTTGCGACCCCGCGACGACCTCAATCCACATAGGCAAACTCGTTCGTCATCATCAGCACCTGTGCCAGCTGTACCCACGGCGCCAGCGGCTCCGACTGGGGGCCGCAACTCAAGTAGTCCAGGGCGGAGGAAGTTTCGTCGCCGGTCGGCTCGCGGCCGAGCGTCGCGCGAAACAACGCGGCGATGCGTTGCGAGTCGTCAGTCGCCTGCTGCACGTCCGGCCGGTTCGCCAGGTGGGTCGCCTGTTCGATCACGAACGGGCTGTTCATCAAGTACAGTGCTTGCTGCGGCACCGTAGTCAGCGGCCGCCGCGGCGTGTGCGCGTCGGGGCTGGCAAAGTCGAACGTGCGGAAAAAGCCGGGCAGATTCTGACGGTCGATGAATCCGTATACCGATCGCCGCGTGGCGAACGGCGGCTCGGTGATCTGGATCGAAGGCCCGCCCACGGTGCGGTCCAGCCGGCCCGCGGCCGCCAGCAAACTGTCGCGGAGCGATTCCAAATCCAACCTCCGCCGATTCGCCCGCCACAGCAAGCGGTTCTCCGGATCCACCGTGCGGCCCGCCTGGCGCTCGTCGCTTGCTTGCCGATAGGTCCGCGAGTGGACCATCTCGCGAATCAGCCCCTTGGTCGACCACCCGTCGCGCATCAAGCGACAGGCTAGATCGTCCAACAGTTCCGGATGGCTCGGCGGATCGCTGCGGATTCCCAAGTCGCTGGGCGTCGTCACCAAGCCCTGGCCGAACAGATAACCCCAAACGCGATTGACCCAGACGCGCGCCGTCAGCGGGTTTGTTTCGCAAGCGATCGCTTCGGCCAATTCCAGCCGCCCGCTGCCGCGCACGAACGGCGTGCGATCCGGCCCGGCCAGCACCGCCAGGAACTGCCGCGGCACCTGCGGCCCGCGACTGGCCGGATTGCCGCGCACGAACACGACTGGCTGGACCAGCGGATCCGCGTCTGCCAACAGCAGCGGGGCGTCGGGTTCGTTCGGCTCTCGGGAGCTGGCGAACACCCCGTACAGCGAATAGTAATCGGCTGTCGGGATCGGATCGTATTTGTGATCGTGACAGCGGGCGCAGCTGACCGACAGTCCCAACAAGCCGCGGGACAACACGTCGATGCGGTCGTCGATGATCTCCTGGGCGTTGTTGATGAAGCGGCGGCCCAACGTCAGGAATCCTGCCGCCGGCGCGGCCGAGGCGTCGCCGATCTGGTCCGCCGCGATTTGCGCGATCACGAACCGGTCGTAAGGCAGGTCCTCGTTGAACGCCCGAATCACCCAGTCGCGATACGTGTACGCTTTGGGATAGCTGCGGTCCTCCTGGAACACGTAGCCTTTGGTATCGGCATAGCGGGCCAGGTCCAGCCAGTACCGCGCCCACCGCTCGCCGAACTGGGGCGACGCCAACAAGCTTTCGACGATGCCGCGATACGCTTCGTCGCTGGGGTCGCGTTCAAAGTCCGCCACTTGTTCGGCTGTGGGCGGCAATCCCGTCAAGTCATAATGCACGCGCCGCAGCAGCGCCCGCGGACCGGCGGGCGGCGAAGGCGCCAGGCCGTGCTGCTCCAACGCAGCGAGGATGAAGCGATCGATGGCGCTGGTCGACCAAGCCGAGTCCTTGACCTCCGGCGGCGCGTGAGCCATCGGCGGCTGAAAAGCCCAGTGGTCCGCCGCTTCCCCCGATGACGTCGACGCCACGTTATGCTCGCCGACCCGCGGATCGGGAACGCCCATTTCCAGCCAGCGCGTGAAATCCGCGATCACCGCCTCCGGCAGCTTTCCATCCGGCGGCATCTCCAAGGATTCCCAACGGATCGCCTGCAACAGCAGACTTTCGGCCGGCTCCCCTTCCGTCGCGACCACCGGACCTGAATCTCCGCCGGCCTTGATGCCCGCCGCGGTATCCAGCTTCAAATTCGCCTGCACGATTTTCGCGGTGGTTGAATGACAGCTGTAACACCGCTCGGCTAGCACAGGGCGAATTCGTTTCTCAAAAAAATCAAGCTCTTCAAGCGACCACGTGCGTGCGGCGGAATCCACCGCCGGCGGTTCGGCCGCGGCGCCGGTCAACGACCATAACGCCGTGAGCAGCCACGCCAAACCGCTTGCGGAACCAACGGACATACGATTCACGAGCGCGCTCCCCCCTCAATGTCAACTCCTGCTACAGCGTAGTGAAGATGCCTGGCATGGGCAACCCGCACGCCCGACACGGCTGTCGGGCGCGAAGTCCACGGTCGGAACTCCTGACATGGGGCGAGAATTTCTTGGCGATTAATAGGCTGAATCTGCTGGGGAGTTAACGAAAAGAATGAGCAGTACTGAGGTCCTCACCGCGGGCATTCGTTGGCGGTAATGTACCTGACAGCAACACCGGCGTTTGAGGCTCCTGGGTTTACCCCAGGGGAGTTTCACCTTCCATCCCAGAAGACCCGCCACAGAAATATTCTTCCCGCCGCCAGCGCCGGCGCCGGAAAGGATGGGATGTCAGACGGTCGCGTTTCTAGGGCGGAAGGTGAAACTCCGCCGAGGTAAACTCGGTGGCCTAGTCTTCCGAGCCAGTAAGCGTGCGACGAGTCGTGTTGCGACGCCGGGCGGATTTGCATGGCGACACGAGATGTCGTAACATAATCCGCGGACTTGCACCATGCACGCGTTTTACGGTTTAGCTCCTTCGCAGCGATGTATGGCCGGTCGATTTGTCAGTGTTGCCAAACGGGTCGGTGTTGCCAGAAGGGGCCGGAGACAAACTGGCGGGAATCTCGGAGAGGCAGGAAATCATGAGCGGTTTGTTCAAGGTATTGGTTGGCATGATTTGCAGTTGGCCGGGGATGGCTGTCCTGGGCCAGCAGGATGGCACGCCGGGAGCCGAGAGCGGCGGAATTGTGTTCGCCAATCAAAGCTGTCGATATGTTATTGGCGCCGATGGCACGAATCGCGCCTTGGTGGACTTGGCCACCGGCCAGGATTACCTCCGGCACGCGCCGGTCGCGGCCGTCGCGCGGGCCAGAATCGCCGGGCAATGGCACGATGCCGCATCGGCCGCCGCCGACGGCGATCGCATCACGCTCGGCTTCACCGGTACGCCTGCCACGGTCACGGTCGACGTGAAATCCCGGCCGCGTTATTTCATTGTCGAGGTGCTGGCCGTCGGCGGCGAGATGGAAGAGTTGCAGTTCGTCAACCTGCCGCTGACCCTGGGGGGCAGCCTGGACGAGCCCTTCGCCGCTTGCGCTCTGGCCCTGAATTTGCAAACAAACGTGCCGGGGATTCCAGGGCCCAGCAGCCGCTTGGCGGCCAGCTGCGTCCCACGCTTCGGTTTGGTGGGGGCCGCGGTGGCGGTCGTCGCCTGCTCGACGCCCCAGATGCGCGACGTGCTGAAGGAGGTCGTCTCCGCCGCCGGCACGCTGCCGAAATCGCCGCTCGGCGGTCCGTGGGCCATGGACGCATCGATCAACCGAGCATCTTATCTGTTCGCCAATCCCACCGAGCAGAACGTCGACGAGATCATTCGCACGGTCCAGAGCGTCGGCTTCAACCAAGTGCAAATCCACGGCGGGCGCGGCACCTATCGCTTTGGCGACTGTCTGCCCAATCCGAATCTCTACCCGCAAGGCGTCGCCAGCATCAAGGCCGTGATCGACCGCCTGCACGAGGCGGGCATCTATGCGGGCATGCACCCCTACGCCTTTTTCCTCGACAAGGCGACGGCGTGGGTCACGCCCGTCCCCGATCCGGGGCTGGCGTCGGACGCCATCTTCACGCTCGCCGCCGATCTGTCCGCCGACGCCGAGACCGTCCCGGTGCGGGAAGGCACGGCGGCGATGTCCACCATCACCGGGTTCTTCGTGCGCAATAGCGTGACGTTGCGGATCGGCGACGAGTTGATCACGTACAGTGGGCTGTCGCAGGAGCCGCCGTATGCCTTCACCCGCTGTACGCGCGGCGCGCTGGGCACCACGGCCAGCGACCACGCCGCCGACGCCAAGGTGTACCATCTCAAAGAATGCTTCGGCCTGTTCGTCCCGGACCCGGACTCGCCGCTGTTCATCAAGGTCGTCGAAGCCAACGCGGATTTCTTCAACGCCTGCGGGTTCGACACGATCTACTTGGATGCGTTGGACGGCGAAGACACGCTGGGCGGCCGCGAGAACTCGTGGCACTACGGTTCCAAATTCGTGTGGGAACTGTGGCGGCGGCTCGCCCGGCCGGCGGCGATGGAGTACAGCACGTTTCATCACCACCTGTGGCTCCTCCGCTCGCGGCACGGCGCCTGGGACCATCCCACGCGCGCTCACCAGCAGTTCATCGACCAGCACGTGGCCGCCAACCGGGTGAACGACCGGATGTTCCTGCCCAGCAACTTGGGCTGGTGGGCGTTCAAGACATGGCAGCCGCCGCAGGCGGAGCCGACGTTTCCGGACGATATCGAATACTGGTGCGTCAAAGCCCTCGGAACGGACGCGGGCCTTTCGCTGCAAGGCTACAACCCCGCCTTGCCGGGCCACCAGCGGCTGGCGGCGATCGTCAAGCACTATGAAACGCTGCGCCACGCGGGACACTTTTCCGAGGACGTCAAAGTCAAGCTTCGCGAGCCGGGCGCCCAGTTCGCTCTGGAGCAAGCCGCGGCGGATCGCTGGCAGTTTCGCCCGGTTCATACGGTTCAACAACGAGTGCGTGGGACGGACGGCGGGAGCGACCGTTGGATCGCTCACAACCCCCATGCATCCCAGGTGCCGACGTTGCGAATCGAAGCGCTGATGGCGGCCGAATCGTACGACGCGGAGGCCGCCGTCACCCTGGCCGACTTTGCCGATGCCAACGAGTTCTCCGAGCGGGCGTCGGCGCCGTCCGTGACGGCTGGATTGCAGTCCGTGACCGAGGACGGCTCGATGTACGGCCGGCTCACCGCCGTCAACGCCGGCAAAGAACGGCGCGGGACCTGGGCCAGCTTCAAGAAAACCTTTACTCCGCCGCTAAACCTCGCCACGCACCAGGGCCTGGGCGTCTGGATCCGGGGCGACGGCAAGGGCGAGGTGCTTAACTTCCAGCTTCAGAGTCCCAGCCACATCACGCAAGCTCGGGCCGAACGCTATGTGGTCGTGGACTTCGAGGGATGGCGTTATTTCGACCTGATCGAACTGGACGCCGACCGTTACACGGAGTATAGCTGGCCGTATTATGGCGGCTATCACGTCTATCGCGAACTGGTACAGCATCAGGCCATCGAATCCTTGACGATCTGGTGCAACCACCTGCCGCCGGAGGATTCCATCGCGGTGGACCTGCGGCCCATCCGCGCGGTGCCCTTGGTGGCCGCACGGCTGGTGAATCCGCGGCTGACGATCGGGGGCGGGGCGGTCGAGTTCCCCGTTCAGATCGAAAGCGGGCAATATCTGGAGGTCGATTCGACGGGCGCAAGCCGGTTGTACGGTCCCGCCGGCGAGCCGTTGGGCGAAGTGCAACCCGTCGGCGCGCTGCCGCGGTTCGAACGAGGGGAAAACGAGGTCGAGTTCACCAGCCAAGGGCCGCCCGCGCCCGCGTCGCGTGCCCGCGTGACAATCTTCTCCCGCGGCGAACCGTTCCGGTGACACAAGGCGGAATTCGGGCTCGGCTCGCAAAATGGCGTTGGACAACTCGGCAGCACACTGGTATGCCTGGGGGTGGTCGGGTTAGAATTGGGCCTTGCCCGTGGGCCTCGGGGCCCTTGCCGGTCCTGCCCGGCGCACATAACGTGGTGATGTCATCCCCGCAAGGTAAACTGATTGAAAGCAATGGTGCTCAGGCGGAGTGATGACGGTCGCCAGAGGCCGCGCGGGGGCTTTCGCGATCAACTGGACAATGAATGAACATGAAGACTTTTGTGTGTGTCAACTGCGGTGCTGAAGTTCGACGGCCGACGCCGCCGCTCAGCTGTCAATCGTGCGGGCAACAGCGGATTGGGCTGTTCCGCGAAAAACCGGCGGGCGCCGGGCCTTCCGTTGCCGCGCGTCCCCCGCAGGCTGGCGGTCTTCCGCCGGCGGCGGGCCCCGTGGGACCAGGTCCCGCAGGGCCCACGATTCGCGGCGCTCCGCCGATTCCCGGAGCGATCCCCGCCGCTGCGACGCCCATCAGGCCCGCTCCCCCCATGAAGCCAGCCGGTCCAGCGGCCTCGACTCCGCCGCGGCCCGCGCCGACGGCTCATCCAGGCCCCGGCCAGTCCATTTCGCCCGGCGGCGGCCGCACCGTTCCGCCGCCCGCAACTCCGCATCCGCCTCAACCCATATCGCCGGCTGTTGTGGGACCGGCTCAAATCGAGAACGTCGTGCCTTCGGATATCGCACAATTGCCTCCGATGGCGCAGCAGCCGGACAGTGGATCGAGCCCCCAGACGCCGGCCCCTGCGCCGCCGCGGCGTCCGGCCGCTCGGCCCGGTTCCGGTCCGGTTTCGGCGGGGCCGTCCCCCGTCGCGCCGGTGGTTCCGGCCTGGAGCATGCCGGAGTCCGGCGACGAGGAATACGGGGACGAGGGGGAAGATATTGTGGATTTGGAGGCGGTTCCAAACTGGGTGGACGCGCATCCCAGCGAACCGCCGGACACGTTAGAAACCGCACCACCGCCAGCCGCGGTGGTGCCACCGCGGCCGGTACCGGCGGCGCCCAAACCGGCTCCCGTTCCGCCTCGCGTCCCGAGCCCCGTCGTGCCTGCAACTCCCGCACCTCCTCGCCCCACCCCGGTTGCTTCGAGATCGGTGCCTGAGGAACCGGCGGCCCAAGCCGTCGAGGAAACCGCGGAATCGGCAGCCAAAGCCGCCGCAGACAAAAAAGCTCCCGGCAAGCCGCTGTGGGTTTGGCCGAAACAAATCCCCGGACAACCCTACTCGACCGCCCCCGTGCGGTGCTGTCCGGTGCTGTTCGGCAAGACGCATTTCGCTGCTTGTTTTGGATCCAAGCTGGTGGCGTTCGATTGGAAAAACAGCGGTTTGGAGGTTCTCTGGCAATACGATTGTGTGGGCCATGTGCCGGGTTCGCCCGTTTTAGGCAATGACGGCCTGATTCGGGTTCATTCCGGCGACGGCTGGCTGCACTGCGTGGATCAAGGGGGCGCACGCGAGTGGGATCCGGTGCCCGTCGGCGAGCCGCTGGGCTGGGCGGCACCCGTCGTGGATGCCGACGGCAATGCCTATATTTCCTCGTACGGCGGCGGTTTGCTCAAAGTGACCGCGCGCGGCAATTTTAAGAACACACCGTTTTTCCGCACCCGGCAGAAATTCGACTCGACGGGGGTGATATATCAAGGCGTTCTGTACATCGGCAGCGAAGACGCGTACGTGTATGCAATCGAACTGGGCGACGAGACCGGACGGAGCCTATGGGATCAATTAGACAACTGCGGCAAGACCGATTGGTTCATCAATTCCGCGCCCGCCATCACCCCGGAAGGGATTATTGTCGTCGCAGGACGTGACGAGAATCTGTACGGCTTTCATCGCGACGGCAAGCTGGCATGGAAAATCCACATTCCCGGTCAGATGCTCTCCTCGCCCCTAGTGGGCGCCAATGGCGACATCTTCATCGGCAACAGCGTTCTCCGCGTGAACCAAAAAGACCGCGGCAAAATGGTTTGCGTCGACGGCTCCAGCCATCGCGTCCGTTGGGAATACGATGCCAAGGGAGCGGTCGAATCCATTCCCGTGATTGGGGACGATGATGTCCTATATTTTGGCGACAACGCCGGGTATATTCACGCCTTGCGTCCCGATGGAGAGAGCTTGTGGTCGACCAACGTTCGCTCGACGGTTCGCTCGGCCGGCATGATCGTCGGTCCTAACCGTCTGGTTTTCGGCACCGATAACGGGACGATGATCGGGATGCTGTGCTCATCGGGGGGCGCATCTCGCAAGGGGTGGGCGAAATACATGGCGAAAAACCGGTGAAATGAGTACAATTCAGCGCGGGACACGTTTTACCTGCTGGTGAAGGGCGTGGTCCGGATATGTTAGAGGAGCAGTCGTAGGTCCCTTCCTACCAAAACCACACCAGGGCCGTGTGCAGTGGTCATTTCTCCATTGCCGCGGACGAGCGCGTACTTCCACAGGAGAAGAGATGATGAAGGTTTCAGCACTTGGTCTGTTGCTGGTCGGGCTAATGGCCGCGAGCGTTTCAGCCCGTATTTGGACGGATTCCAGCGGCAAGGGGAAGGTTGATGCCGAGTTCGTCGGCATGGAGGCGGGGCAAGTCAAGCTCCAATTCGCCCGGACCGGCAAGGTGGTTTTGGTTCCGCTGGGCACGTTGAGCGAAGATGATCAACAGTTTATCAAAGGCGAGGTTGCCAAGCAGGAAGCGGCGAAAGAGGCTGAGAAGGGACCGCCCGACCGGTTTACGCAAGCGATCACCGAGGATCCGACCAATCCCGCGAACTACATCAGTCGGGGCATGGCCCGGACGAGCCGGAAGGAGTACGACGGGGCCATTCAGGACTATACCAAAGCCATTGAACTGAATGCCACAGATCCGACGGCCTACAGCGGCCGCGGCTTGGCGTATCAGAGGAAGAACGACTTGATCAACGCCCAGAAGGATTTTAACGAGGCGATTCGTTTGGATCCCAAATTGCCATCGGCCTATCGCAATCGCGGCGAAAATCTGCGGAAATTGGCTCTGGATTCGAAGCAGAGCGTACCGGAGTTGGATGAAGCCATCGAGAAATGGCAGCAGTTCTGGAATCACGCGCGGCAAGGCAACTTGAAGACGACGCCTTGGCAGCCGCTGAACTCGACCAAAGGCGACGTGAGTCGTCCGGCGGCGCTTCAGCAGATGGCCAAATTTGACATCGAGTTTTCTGATCGTTTGGAACGCGATTACGGCGGGCACCATGGAGGATATGGTGGCCACGGCGGCCACGGCGATCCTGGCCACGGCGGTCACGGTCCGGGTTGCCCGTGTGACGTATGTACCGGCGCCGTGGCGGCACCCGGTTTGGGCGTTTATCCCCCGCAGGTCATGAAGGGCGAAACGATCACGTTGGTGGGCAATCCTTCGCTGCTGGCTCAGGGCATGCCCAGCGAAGCCAAACCGGGCGACAAGCGGGCGGCGGCGGCGGGCCCGAAAGCGGCTGTAGACAGCTGTGACTTCTATCGCGACGTCGACGGCGACGCCAAATTCAATGCGGGGATCGATCAATTTCTGGGCGCCGATGGCGACGGCAAAGACGGGTTCACCTTGGAAGTCTCGACCGCCGCCTTTCCGCCCGGACCGCAGAGTTACTTTGCGGTGCCTCGCGGCAAGCCCGGTTCGGGAACGGGTGCGACGCCGGAAGAGTTGCTGGCGGCGGCGGAGTCGTTGGAGAAAGCCGCCGAGACGCAGAAGTCGCTGGCCCAGGCGTGCGGAGACTGCAAGGCGGAGGGGATGAGCGCGGAGCAGAGCAAGGATATCGGCAAACAGCAGGAAGGCGTTTCGGCGGAAGCGGAGAAGGTCGCCGAGAAGCTCGCGCAAGCCACGCCCGAACTTGCCAACGCGTTGAAAGAAGCCGCCAAGCCGATGAAGGCGGTCAAGAATCTGATGAATACCGCCGCCTCGAAACCAGGCGAAGCCTGTAAACCAGAAGCAGAAAAGGCCAGCGAGAAGGCGAACGAGGCTGCCGAAAAGCTGGCGGATGCCGCCTCCCAATTGCGTGAAGCCGCCGAGGCTGCCAAGGCCAGCGCCCAGCAGAATCCGGGACAGGCGCCACCGGACGCGCTGGCCGGCCAACCGACCAGCGGCCGTAACGAGATCCTGGCTGCGGCCCCGATCGGCCCTCGCGGTGTGGGCGGCTCCGGCGGCGACGGCAATGACGGTCTGGACGAGGACCAGGACATCATCATCGAACGGGCGACGGAATTGGTCGAAGATCACAACTATGACGAGGCCGTGCTTGAATACGATCGCCTGCTGCAGCAGGAACCGGACAACGTCGCGTTCCTGCGCGACCGAGCGGCGACACAGTTGCTGCGGGGCGGCTACGATCATGCGATTCGCGATTACGACCACCTGCTGACCGTCAGGCAGGAGCCGGACGCAGATTTATACTATAACCGCGGCTGCGCGCTGCTGGCCGCCGGCCGGTTGGAGGACGCACTCAGCGACTTTACCAAGTCGGTCTCTCTGAACGAGACGTGGAGCTTGGCGTACAACAATCGCGGCGTAACCTATGCCAAGTTGGGCAAGTTCGACCTGGCGGTCGCCGATTTCAGCGAAGCGATCAAGCTGGAGCCGGCCAATCGCTTGGCTTACCGCAATCGCGCGATGGCGTACCGCAAACTCGGCGAGCTGCGCCGGGCTCAAGAGGATTACGACTATATGGTCAAACTGGAACGAGAATCGCTGCCCAGCGGCGTTCAGTAAGCAGCTTCGGAGCTTTGATCCGGAAAACATCACCCGTCCCGGATCTCGCGTTTCGCCGCATCGTAGATTTGTCGGCGGCCGGTGTCCATGGCGCGCACGGCCATCAGGGCCGGGACGCAATGATCGTAGCCGGCTTCGATCGGCGCGTTGCAGGTTTCCCGCGAGCGGAGGCATTGGAGCCAATCGAGAAAGTGGTCCGGAGTCTCGACGGCGGCCACGGGGGTTTCCTCCTTGCTCAGCGGACTGGGCTTGATCGCGCCGGCGCTGGAATAGGTCGGCTTCGTCCAGTGGGTCAAGTCAAGCACGCCTTGGTCGCCGTAGATCTTGAACACGTTGCCGCTGCCGTTGCCAAAGTTGGTCGCATAACTGACGATGAATCCGTCGGGATAGATCCACGTGGCATCGCAGTGGTCTGGACAGGTGAAGTTGTATTTGTTGGCATGAGTCGTCCTCCGAAAAAAGGCACGAGCGGGGGAAGGCAAAGCGGGCGGGCGGCCCCAAAACCGGCTCGCCCACTCGCCCGGTTCTACGGCCCTGAGGGGCGTAAGTCAAGCAGGTTTTAGGCTTCATTTTTTCGTCCGTAGCCCGTGGCGTACTTGACAGCCAGGGCCGGACGGGTCATGGTGCGCATACAGGCGGGGACGGATCAGCGTCCCGCCCGAAGAACTAAACCCCAGAGGAGTCGCCCATGCCTGCTTTTCGCGCCGAAGTTCCCCATAGCCTTGGTCAACCGGAAGCCACCAATCGCTTGAAAGATTTCATCGAATCCGTCCAGCAGCGGTTCGCGGACCAGATCTCGGCGGTCGACGGTGCTTGGAATGAGAATGTATTGAGTTTTGCGATGTCCACGAACGGGATCAAGATCAAAGGAACCCTGACCGTCGAGCACAGTATGGCCCGCGTCGAGGGCCACTTGCCCATGTTGGCCACGCCGTTCAAAGGCATGATCGAACGGTCGATCGCCGGGGAACTGTCCCAAGCGCTGACTTGACCCTCACGGTTGTATTCACCATCGTTCGCGAGATCACCGGGTATTTTACCACGCGGCCCGTTGATTTGGGAGCAGGACCAACGGCCGATTAATGCCCGAAGAAAACGCGACGTTGACGGTCGCTGAAGTCGCCCTGCGGTTCTGGGAGCACGCCAAGGGGTACTATCAGAAGAACGGCCAACCCACATCCGGGGCGTTGAAAACCAAATTCCGTTCGATAGGCTGCAAGGCACCATGTTCGAGGAGCAGCCAAACACCGATGCCTCTGATAAGATCCTTGCACTCGATCTGGAAGGGACACTGATCTCCAATGCGGTGAGCCAATTCCCGCGTCCGGGGTTGTACGCGTTTCTCGTGTTCTGCCGCGACCATTTCGAGCGGGTCTACCTTTACACAGCGGTTCGGGACGCCGTAGGCGAAGCGATTGTTCGCACGCTGGTCTGCGAGAACGCGGCGCCGGAGTGGTTTCTCGACGTGCCCTTCGTCCGCTGGAACCATGATCGCAAAGACCTCAACCACATCCCCAATGCTCGGCCGTGCGATTGCCTTCTGTTAGATGACAACCGCGATTATGTCGTGGGATGACCAACTGGCCCAATGGATTCCAATCGCGAAGTTCGAGGCTCCCTACTCGGACACCGACCGCGAACTGGAACGCGTGCAGTTGGTGATTCTCGATCGTCTCGCCTTAGGTGGTTTTGGAGCGTAGCCCATTTCGGCGTGCGTCAGGCCACTTCCCCCCTGGCAGTCGGCCCGGCGTCGCGACGTGGTATCCGGGCGACAGTCTGGCCACGATCCGGCGGGTGATGGCCCACGCCGCCTCTGGTGCCCGCTCGACGCCGAAGTCCTTAAGTCAATTGATGGACCGTCGGCCCCTGTGGCTAACGCTCACCGCTATGTCTTCCTGGCGGGGCGAATGGCCCTACGGCTCGTCGCTCGCACCCGTGGCAGAATCCGGCTACCGGCATGGCATACACCCCGCGCGTGCCATGATTGCGGATATTGTCAGCGAAGAACTCAACAAACCGCCTGGTGGCCTGGGGACCAGCTTCGCAAATGATGCCGGGTAGGGTAATTGGCGACATTTCACACCACAGTTCGCGGGAATCGGGTCGTAGTCCATGTGCCTCCGGAAGCATGTATGTTCCGGTCCAATATGCCACGATTCGGAGGCAACAAAAAGGACGTTTTGATGCGTCTTGCCGAGCGACCGGGCATCTATCCGATCGCTTCTAAGCACACCAGGGTTTGTCTCAGCCGCAGGGGGGCACCGCGTACTGGGTCAGCAGGACGCTGGGTGAACGTTCATGCCGACACGCCAATCACCCAAGCAAGCGCATCGGCCGACGGTCGGCTCTGTCGGGCCTCGCGGCGGAGCTGGGACAGCCGAAGCCCTTCCGCAATCCGAAAACTCTGCGGTTCAATGTTCATCCCCATGCCCACTCCACCGCAAACAATCGCGATGCGGCCCGAGCGCAAGACGCGGTGGTTGGAAACCGCCGGGAGGCTTTCCGGCATGGGATCGTCCAGCCAGGTCTGGGATCGCCGCAGATACCGGTGCGGGTTCAGCTTCGCGGCTTCCCAATCGCCACGACAGTAACTAGCCAGCAGCAGGGCGCGGAGGCGGAACAAGTTCTCGAGTTGCGAGTAAATCGGCACGCTCAGGCTGAGGCAGGCAAACTCGCGGGACATGGCCGCAGCAAACTCTGTCGCCAGCGGATCGTCCTGCTGCTGGTCATCGACCAAACCCGCGGGGGTCAGGATTTGTTTTTCCGTCAGCAGGCACACGCGGCAGTCGTCCAGCCAGACGACGTCGCGGTCCTGCTCGAAGCTGGGTGCGCCTTGGGCGACACTGAACCAGAACCGCGCCAGCGAGCCTCCCGAGGAACCGCCGCGGGCCAGGGTCAGGTCTAGGTAGGAACTCACACCGGGGAGGCGGATCCGGCCCTGCGACACCTGCTTCATGTGGTAATCGGCGTCAATCATGATGTGCGCGTGGCGCGAGTTGCGCGGCACGCCGGCGACCATCACTTGTTGCGGTCCCAGCGCGTTTTGAATCGCTGCCGCAGCCGACGCGCCGCTGGCGAACCGTCTGCCCGCCTGCCAATTCTGCAAGCGTTGCACGTTCTCGGCCAGCGGATCGAGCGAGCAGCGAGGATACGTGTCGCGGCGTGAGACGTTGCGCAGATTGACGATCAGGTCGTCCAGATGGAGCGAGGGACGGGCGGACCGCTGGCCGAACAAGACCAAATCGCCCGGTCCGGTCCGGTCGACGTAATATCCTTCCAGCCAGCCGATTCCCGCCAGCGTAGCGGCCTCCGTGGTCGGACGGGCACTTGTCAGACCGTCAGGTTCGGCACGCCTCTCCAGGACGCGCAGCGAGAGGCAGACCCGCTGGGCGCCGTCCGGCAAATTGCCACGCCCGGAATCCGCCGCCTGCAGCGTTGCGGTCCCGGCCAGGGCCGCCAACGCGGCCAGTGCTTCGCGCCGTGTTATTCCCGTCTGGTTCATGGCTTTTTCTCCCAGTTCTTGTCGAGAGGCCGGCTGGCCGGCCAGGCCAGCGAATCGCCCCTGGGCCGTGCTTGGTTAAGAGACTCCTGCAACGCCTGCAAGCTCCCGTCGCTCGCCGGGCGAAACGAATCCTCGGTCACATCCATCCGCATGGAGACGCCCTTCAGCGGCGGTACCGCGATCGGCGAGGAAAAACCGTGAAACGCCTCGCCAGCCAAGGCCGAACCGGGCCTGTCCGCCGCCAGCGTGACGGATTGGCTCAGCAATGAACAACCGGAGCCGCCGCCCGCCGCCGAACGCCAGGAGACGTCTTTCCAGTTGCACTGCGCGGGCAGCCGCAGATCGCCGGCATTGGGCATGCTCCAGCCCTCCAGAGGCACGCGCCAGCAGAGGGCGTTTTCTGCCGGGCGGGACCGCAACACGAGCGACCGAAGTTCCGTCAACACGCCGTAGCCAAGGTTCTCCACCGCGTCGGCGATTTCGTCCCGCACGAACTCGATGCCGCCGCTGATCGAGACCATGTGCCGCAAGCGATCACTGCGTTGCACCTGGCCGAACCGCTGTTGCAAGGGATATTGTCGCTCGGTAGGAGTGACGGCCACATGATACGAGTTGAGCAAAGCGCGGATCCAGGGCAACGGAACGCCGTGGCGGTCGAGGACGCGAATCGCGTCCGCGGCGGCGGTCAGGTCATAGATGATCTTCAACCGTTGCAAAATGGGGTGCGCCGCCGCCACCGCCGCCAGGTTCTCGGTGAACCGGCGGGTGAACTCCTCCCGCGCGTACTGTCCCGCCTGCCCGCCGAAGACGGGATCGGACAGGAGGCACAGCTGCAATTGCCGGATCATAAACACTTCGGGGTGAACCTTGTCGGGCCGGCAATCGCTTCGATACGGCAAGTTCACGTAGAACCAGAACCGCGATTGGTAGGACGTCGCGTGCTTGATGCGGGCGCCCCGATGGCGGTTCGTGAATCGCTCGCCTTCCTCGGCCCCTTTCCAGTCGATGCCGAGCATCCGGGCGCCGTCGCGTTGAACTGCTTCGCGCACGACCTGTTCCAAGAGCCGATTGTAGGGCGGGGCCTCCGGAATCGTTTGGACGAGGGACATCGAATAGAGTTTCAAGAGCACGTCGCAGGCCAGCAGATCGCGGCCATAGGCGGAATCGGCCAGGGGGCCCACAAACCGCACTCGCTGCTGCCGTATACGCTGGGTATCCGCGACCGGATCGATACTGACCAGCGGAAACTCGTCGCGTTCGAAGCGAGCCTGCAGCGCGGTGACGAGGTAGTCGAAGTCGGCGGGCGGCAAAGATGGCTCGCGCAGGCCGACCAAAATCACATCCCCGGCCGGATCGTAGACCGTGCCAGCCAACCGCGTCAGCCCGCCGAGGGACTTGCACAGCGAGTCGGTCGCGGGCTGCCCAGCGATCTCTGCTGCGCGCCGCAACGAAAACGCGACGAACTGCACGTCCCGGTTCTCGGCGGCCTGCAGCCGCGGCCCGCGTCCGCAGCCGAACATGGCCGCCGCACCCAGCCCCATCCTCAGGACCTGGCGTCGAGTCAGGTGAGCTTTCGTCATGGCTGACGTCCTTTCACTTCCCGGGCTTCGTGACGTGAGGCAGTTTGGCGAGCGGGACGAGGCCGAAGCGAGTGTCCTTCGTCGGCCAGTTTCCCATGTCTCCCCCGGACTGCTCGAGAGCAACGGCGACCGTGTCGGCCCCCCCCGGAGTCATGTGGTCGATAATCGTCTCCCGCAGCGCCCTCAACTCGCCCCCACGGTAATCCAGATGGGCTTCCCACCCTGCCATGCTCTGTCGCCCTTCGCCAAAAAGATTCGCGAAGGCCCCGATAGGACCAAAAGCGCCGACCGCACCCAGCTCTCCTCCGATCCGAACGTCCGTGCCGCCGAACAGGAACTTGCCCAATTCCACATTTCCGGCGTGCCGGTTGGTCTCGTGCAAGAGGCCCCGCAACTGCGAACTGGACATGCTTCCCAGTTGCCTATCGAGGACGTCAGGCGACAAGCCAACTAGGTCGCGCGCATGAAGCGTCATGCCTTTCAATGCTTCGGGCTTGATCTCCTCCTCGCTGACTCCCGCCGAGGCAGCGAGGACTCGCCTCATATTCGACTCGACGAGGGCCTTCGTCTCCGCCTTCGCCAAAGCAATATTGAAATCGGCCACCGCCTCATTCAGGGACTGCTTGTCTCGGTTGTAGGCGAGCTTGACGCATGCCCGGCCATTGTTGGCCAACGCGAACTCCTTCGACTCGTCCAGCGCCCGGCGGTAGTTCTCGATCGCTCCTGGCCCAGCTTCGATGATCAGCAGCAGCGTGCCGAAGTTCGCGTAGGCATCAGCCAAATTTCCATCCTCTTGCGTGGCACGCTTAAAGCAGTCCTTGGCATCCTTGAAGTGGTCCTGGTAGGCGTGGGCGACCCCCAGGGCGTTCCAGGCCAGGGCGAAATGGCCGTCCGGTTGCGTGGCCTTCGTGAAGTACCGCTGGGCCAGCGGCCAGTCGCCATGGCGGGCCAGAGCGTCGCCGCGGAAGTAGTGCGCGACGGGATGATCGCGCGTCGGCGACCCGTTCGCCACGAGTCCTTCCGTCCACTTGGCATAACGCTCCAAGTCTGCCGCGGACTTCAGCGAGGAGAACAGTTCGAAGGACCGGTTATTCTGATTCTGGGCCAGGCATGCATGAGCCACCACGGCCCGGCCTACCGGATACTGGAGGACGGCGGGGTGCTGCTCCGCCCAACGCAGTACGCGGTCCCAGTCCTGCTGCAGAGCCGCGGAAACCAGTGGGTTCAAGACCGTCGCGTCCGGCGGGCGGCCGGCGGGCTCCGCTGAACTCGCCGCCGAGCCGGCCCGGCCGCAGATCAGGCTTAGAAACAGACACGCTGACAACTCGATCTTGCGCATGGTTCATTCCTCCTTTCTCAAGGGGCACACATGGACCGTCGCCTGCCCATCAGGTGCGTTCTGCAGTGTAGATCCAGCCAGAGCTACCGCTTCGTGGGATCGCCGTTGCCAGCCGACGACATTTTCTTAGCCCGCAGGGCTGCGCCTTGGTTCTCGCCCAAGCTGGTCTCGGGGGAACACGTTTGATGGATACGCGGCCAGGCCAGCCGCTTTTCCCCCGCGTTTGTACCGCCAGGACCGGCGGGAGGGAAAGAAAGAGAAGATATGAGCCCGCCCGTGGCTGTCAGACAGCGAGCCACGGAGGCGAACTCGGTACGGGTTCCGCGCCGGTGGCAGCTCTTACGGAGCGAGCTACCGAGGCGAACTCGGTGCGGACGGCGACCGTCATTCCAGCTATTCCAACGGCTTCCAGATGCTCTCGTCCACGTCCCGCCCGCTCAGCGACTTGATCGCCTCAAAGAGGTAATCGTCTTCGGACTTTCCTTGGCTCTGGGCCAAGCCTTGACAGTCCTTCTCCGCCTGCTCCAGCGTCGGTACGAGATTGACTCGCCAGCTTCCATTCTCCTGCAGGAAATGGAATTCTTCGGGAGTGAGCTTTCCGCCCATGGTCAGGTGAGCGCTGGCTTTGCCGTCGCCGGAAACAACTACCTGCTCCAGCCCCGCGCGCATCACGCTGTCCTTGCCGATCCAGCCCTCGTTGACGCTGTACGCGAAAACGGCTCGACCGTCCATGACCTTCAAGTTCTCCGCCGGCAATTTCTCGGTGAATACTTGGTGCCGGAGCAGCAGGACGCTCATTCGGTCGATGATCGGCAGCCGTTTGACGGTCGCCTCGTCCCCTGATACTGCTACGTCGTGCTGCTTCTGGTACCGCTCAATCGTGTCGGCCGAGACCAGGTCGGCGGCATTCTCACCTTTTCCGTTCGTCAATGCCGAACGAAAGGATTGGAAAATTTTCTTGATCTGCTCCTCATCGGTCGGCGGCTTGGGCGGCTCCACCATCGGTGGTGGTTCCACATCTCCTGCGGTGGCAGGGGACTCGGCCGTAGCGGTCTTCTCGTCAACCGACGAGGCATCATGTTTCTTCGGAGAGGCGGGTTGCTGGACACACGCCGCCGGGAAAAGGCTCACCAAAACAACGGATGTCAGCAACGGGCACAGACAAGTCTTGCGGTATTGCATCGAACTACCTTTGGCTGAAACGCTCTTGAAAACCCACCCCAAAAAAGCAATTGGCTTTGCCGCGGAGAAATTGTTCTTCGGCAGGCAGCATGCATCTTATTCCCGCGGGAAGGGCTCGTCGATAGCCTGCCGAATTGACACACGGCACATGACCACTGGTTGGGACGCTGGTCAGAAAACCTTCCCACCTCAAAGGCCAACGTTCACCCGAGCCCATCGTCTTGGTGGTTTTCCTAAATTCGTCCTTTGCTGATCTTTTCACCACCACGATGTCGCGACGTCGCCGGATAGTGTATAGTGGAACGCACTGCTTTTGATGCCCAGGCGCGCGAGAGGGTGGCAGCATGAAAACTAGCAACACGCTTGTGTGGTTTCGAAAGTCGTTTCCGATCGCGTCTTCCCTCCTTCTCACCCTGGCAGTTCTGTGTTGGGGAATCGTCGGCGTTCGTGGGATCATTGAAGGCACGGGGAAACGGCCGGGCAAGCTGGAATCGAGCTTGCCAAGTTGGTCGGACTTCGCGCCGACCTGCGATGTGGTGCTCCGCGAACTCGGCAAGGCCCACGCGAGCGTTCGCGATGCGCTCGTCCGGTGTCATGGAGGCGAGTCTTCGCTCGCGGAATTCAGTGAACATCTCAAGGCGACGAAGCGAGGGCTGCGTAAACTGAACATCGGGGGGCTGGAAGAGCCGGATGTCAAGGAATGCGCTCTGGTACTGCGGCAGTCCCAGATCTCGCTCTACACCGTGATGCGTCAGAGGGCCGCTCAGTTCGCAGAGTCGGGCGCGTCGGCGACCGCCGAGGCGGGCCCTGGGGCGGTTGGGAACCTCGTCGAACAATGGCGGCACGAATGCAATGCGTTCTCGGCGGAAATGGCGGACTTTGCCTACAATGTTCATGTCCTGCAGGATGAAATCGCGGACGCCCGGGCCGCGGCGGCTATCTTTGGGCAAATTGAGGACTTTGATGTTGGGCCGGACCACGAGGTTCCGGCAGTCCGTCGGAACTAATCGGCACCGGTGAGGGCGCGGTTTCCGACGAACCGCCTGGCGTGCCGGGAATCGGCTTGGAACGAACCGCGTTCTCCAAGACGGTGTGAGACGGTTTGGATCATCCAGAGTCTAAGGGGACAGACCCATGCGAGTTTGGAATCTGGCGAAGACGTGCTCGTACCGCGCTGCACTCTGGGGCTGGCCCCTTTGGTCCATGACGGCGCTCGCTTTGTTTGCGTTGTGGAGTGTTCTCGTCGCCCACGTGGTGCGGGACTGCTATCGTCCGCCGGAGGCGGTGGCGAACTCTGCCAGAGCGACTGGGGCCGAAACTTCGGCCCGACCGAAGGCCGCTCAGGGGTGGTGGACTCAGTTGACAGACTTGCTGCGGGAAGATCGGTCAGGAGCCTCGGCCGCATGTCTTGCCATCCTGCTTTTGGCGTTAGCCAGATTCGGCTACCTCCGTTGGTACTTGGCGGTCCATCGGCAGCTGTTGCAGCGAGACGACGCCCTGGTTCGGGCCGAGGCCATTCTGGGCGAGGGCGACCCGGTCCTGCATTTCCTGGGCACGTCGCGAAGTGAAGCGGATCTGCAGCTGCTGGAGCGGCGGTTGGCCGCCATCTACGACTTGCACGGCTTCGTCGGCCCTTGCATCACGCTTGGGCTCTTTGGAACCCTAATTGGATTGTGGGTCGGGTTTCGCCATACCTTGGGCGACCCGGCAGCGTTTGCCCAGGCGGGGGAAGGCCTGCAGGTCGCGTTGTCCAGTTCGGTGGTCGTGGTCGCAACGGCCGCCTTGTCCAGCATCACGGGGATCGGGTGCGGGCAGTTGGTGATCGGACCCCTCGCAGATCACATCGACGGCGCGGTAGAGCGACTGGTCACAGCTCATTGGGAAGCGGCGCTTTCTCGCCGCTCAGCGTAGTGCGTAACGGGACGGCGTGATTCTTCGACGAATGGAGCTTCTCCATGTACAACAGCCGATACTGGTTCAAACGGAGAGTCCGTCAGGCTTGCCGGCGCAGCGAGCACGCCGGCGAATCGCAGCGGCAGACGATCTATACGTTGTTCTTGGCCTTCGTGCCGTTTGCCGCCATTGTAGTCGCGCTGGCCGTCGCCAGCAGCGCCCAACTGGTACAGGCATTGGCCCTTGTCGCGCGGCAGGCCGACGCCGCCCTCGACAAGATCCGGGATGCCGCGGGCGCGGCCAAGGATGCAGATCCGGAGACGCTGGTGCGGCAGGCGACCTGGGCTTTAAAAAACAAAGAGAGGATCGAGATCCAATTCGTGCACAACGCGCCTCGCGAGAAACTCTGCTGGTTGGTGGGAGGCGATCTCGGCTCTGTCGCTTTCGCTGCCGAGGACGGCTACAGCGCAGTCCAGACCGAGGCCTTGGCCAACATGACCCGCGCCCAGCGCGAAGAGGCAGTGAAAGCTTCCGTTCTGGCCTGGGCGGCTGGCCAGTTGGAAGGCTTGCCCGTAAAAGACTTTTCACCCAAAGCCGGTGACGAGGCGGCCACGGTTGCGGCCAAAGTCAATGAAGACGAGGAGCTGACTGTCTATGCGGCCTTTCTAAGCAGGGACCTCCAGCGGCATCGGCTCACGCAGGCCGACGTGGAACTGCAGGTTGCCGATCCGGCGGGCGTCCATGACATCGCCGTGTCCGCAACCGGCAAGCAGAAGGTGACGGGCTGGATCGCGGCGCGGAAGAAGGACTTTCGGGATGTTCCCGCGACGGATTCCGCGATCGCAACCGCGCAGATTGAGGCGTTCTGCGGCACGCAACCGGCGCTCCTTTGGGCCGAATTCCACGCGTTGCGGCCGACCATTTTGGCCGCCCGGGTGCCGGCCCCTCGCACACCCGCCGAATTCGCGCCGGAGAAAGCCGCCGGGCCCCAGGGTACGCTAGCCCGCATGCGTGACCAGATCGTCGGTGCCGTGCTGAGGGCCGACCATCGCGGGCCGCTGACGGAACTTGAGGCCCAGCGCCGGGCCAGGGCGATCTTCGACGAGGCGCGAGGCACCTTGGAACGGACGCTGCTCGCCGCCCTGCCGGCCGGAGTGGACCCGGCGACGGAGGCGGCCGCGGGAGGACTCGTACGCCGGGACGCTCAGTCCGCCCGCGCCGCCATCGAACAGTATCTGCTTGCGGGCTGCTGCCAGGGCCTGGATGAAAAGATCCGGACTGCCGGTTTGACCAAAGAGGGACTCAGCGCGTTTCCCGAGGTGCTGCGCCAGATCGACAACCGGGCGGAACAAGAACAAGGGCGAATCGAGCAACTGGTGAGCGCCGAGGTTAAGCGCGGGATCGCCGATTTGAACCGGTCGGAACAGCAGCTCGATGCGATTATCGGGGAGTTGTCCACGACGGTCCTCCCCGAAGTGGCCAACGCGCTCGCCTCGAACCAGCCCCTGGATCCAGCCAGTTTGCCGGCCCTGGGTCATCTGGCCACTCGTGCCGAGAAGACACTACCCAAGCAGGGCGTCTATCCCTTGCTGGACAGCGAGCGCGCGGCCCTCCTCGACGGCTTGTTGCTGCATCTGAAGCGGCGGGCCGCGGAATACGAGACTGAGATTCTGAACGAAGTCGGGGGTGTCGCGGCTGCCGAGTTGGACAGCCTCCGCGGTCTGATCGACCTGAGCAAGTTTCGCGATGGATCCCTGGTGCAGCGTGTTCGGGAGGAAATCGAAAAGAAGCTTCCTGGCGTCAGCGGCCTCAAAGCAGCCCAACAGAACGCCGGCGAGCGAGCGCAGGCTCTGGTGGATGCGGTCAAGGCGGATCTGCACGGGAAGCTGGCGATCCGGGTCACGACGCGATTGAGAGCGCAATTGGAAGCTGTAGCCGAACCGCCCGAGAATCCCGCCGCGAGGCAGACGATGGCACGAGAGCAGTTTGCGAGCGTCTTTCCCGTGGAAGGGGACGATGTCCGGGGCGAACAAGCTGACCTACAGCCTGAGGTCAGGGAGCAATTGCTCGCCAACGTACTTCGGTACCTGGACCGGGTCGCCGTTGGTAACGCGATTCGCTCGCTCGAGTTGGCCGGGGACTTCGACCCCTTCGCAGCCGACGCGGCCTCGGACGCTCAGCGTCGGCTCGTCCAGGCGGTTGCCGCCCGGACCGGCATTCCGCAGGACGAGATCCTCGAGTGGGGCCGAGAACGGCTCTCAGAAGCCATCTCGGGCCTGCTCGGCAAGGCTCAAACGGACCGGCAGCGGCTGCAACAGGACGCCGTGGCCAGTTTGTCGGATTCGGACTTGCCTGCGGAAATGGCGGGAACCGTCACTGACGTCCCCAATGCGACTGCGGCGCTGGAACAGCGGCTGATCGAAAAGCTCGGCCATCCTCAACTGGGCCCGCAAGCCAAGTCCCAGCTGGCGGCCAAGGCTCAGTCACTCGCGGCCGCGAGAGGCAAGCGGACTGCGGACGCGCAATTGGCGGAGATCGAAAAGCTCACGGTCCGGGACCTGCCGACCTCCGTCGTGAGGCGAATGGTCGAGGACAAGCAGGCCGAAGCCGTGACCGAGGCGGCGCGGTTGCTGGCTCCGCTGATCCGCTCCCACAGAAATGCACTTGTCGCGCCCGCTGGCAATGAACTGAAAAAGAAGGTGGAGATGCTCGTCCGCGAAAGACGCAAGACGATTCTCGACGTTCAGCAGGAGGCGGTCAATGCCTTCAGCGTCGCGACGGACACAAACCTGCCCGCCCGGGTGATCCGGGCGATCGTCGCCGCCGAGGGAAGGGAGAACGGGGGGCTGGCTGTGACCGAGGAAGTTCTCATCCGCCAGGTAGTGGAACGAACCCGGGCGTCCGAATCGCTCGGCGGCGTTCAGCTGGACGCCGCTGACAGGGTGGTGGTGTTTCCCGAAGTGCTTCCCCTGCTGAACGGGAAGAGCAACGAGATGGTAAAGCAGATCCACGCCAAGGAGTCCGAATCGCAGCGGCAGCGGGTCGCTAGGCAGATTGACAACTACAACATCGAACCCTTGAGCGGGCAGAGCCTCGATGAGCTGTTGACGGTCTGTGTCGATGCCGTCTGTGCCTTGGCCGATATCGAGCGGGACCAGCGGCTTCCGGCAACCAGGGAATTCCTGCGGGAGGAGCTTGGTTCCAAAGCAGGGGCGGCGCATGCCGAACTGGTCAAGCTTGAGCAACGCGTCAACGGGCTGATCGATGAGTTGGCGGGTCAGCCGGACGTCGGTGAGATCTTGGGTAGGAGCGGGTCGAGCGAGAGGCCGGTTCGTGGTGCGTCAGGTGGGCCCAAAGGGACCCTGCTCGGCAACCGCAAAGCGGCAGAGTTGAAGGCCATCGAACAGAAGCTTCGCCCGGTCGCCGACAAGAGCAAGGCCATGGCGCGGGCCGACGCGCTGGTGACCAATATCGCATGGAAACCGGAGTGGTTCAGAAGCCGCGTGTTCTTCGATGCCAATTCGGAAACCCAGAAGATCATCAAGTCGCTGGAGCAGGAAGGGATCGAAATCGCTGCCGCCTACGAATTGGAAATCAAGTCGAAGCTCGAAGAGCGGCACAAGGAGATTTACAGTTGGTGCGAACAGGAAAGCGAGAAGTTGCTCGTTGGCCAAGGACGAGAACTGCTGGACGAGAAGCTGGCGCCTTACCGAGCTGGAGCGAGGGATTTCTCGGAGTGGTTTCCCGATGGCGTGAGGGTGGACGGCGAGAAGTTGGCGGCGGAGGTGGAGGAGATTGTGAATCGCCTGACGGGATTGACATCCAGCGGCGAGTAACCCAACAGGGAAAACACTCCGCACGGAAGCTGACTCACAGGGCACCTGAGGAAAGAGGAGCATCTTGATGAAGGCGACGAGGTTGGTATGGGCAAGTGTGCTGGTCGCGGACCTTCTGCTTCACGCCAGCCGAAACGGTGTTGCGGCCGAACTGGCCGGCCCACCGGAGAATGCGCAAGAAATCCTGCGTTACCAGCTCGAGCAGGAGGTGAAGTCGAAACTGGAGAGCCAACTGAGAACGGCGAAACATGAATTCGACAGAACGGTCAACTCGCTGGGAAAACTCTTCTACGACAAACTGTTGACGAAGGCTGGCAATACCGAAAACGACCGGAGGAAAGTACTCGATCAATTGGTCGAAAAGGTGATCGAAAGAAGTGGCAACCGCCGGAATCCAGAGGTCAACTACCAGGAAGACCTAAGAGCTGTGGTGGAAACGGCGACGGAACAACTCCTGCAGAGTCAAGAGAAGGACGTGGGAGCGCTCAAAGAATACGTCCGAAGGGTCGTAGTTCGAGATCTGCTCGAGGCCGTCGGGATCACCGGCATGAAGCAAGTTGCCCATTTGGTCAACAGATCGAATGTCGAGGGCGTTCTCAACAAGGCCCACGAGAAGGCGCGGCAGAAATTGCGAGGCGAGATCGACAAAGCGAAAGCCCAAGGGCTGCAAATCGAGAACTGCAACGAACTTTGGCGGAAGATCCTCGATGAGGAGTACTCGAAAGCTGCTGCCAACTGGGTGCTGCAGCGGCTGAGCGAGAATTGGGGGGTCGATCTGACAAATCTGGATTCCGATCACACCGGCACGAAATCGGAGTTGGGCCAGAACGTGGATGCGAGAACCAAACAGATCTTGGACAGGGAAGCGAGCTTGAACAGGTTCATCCTCGGGGAAGTGCAGCAGATTTTCGACAAAGCTGCGGAGGCAGGCCTGAAGGACGAGGAACTGAAAGCCAAGCTGGCCGAGTTGTTCGAGACGCTCCGAGACACTTTGGGCCAGCAGATTACGGCCCAAGAGGAAAAGGCTGTTGTGGACAAGGTGGCCGATCAGAACCAGCGTCCGTCCCCCTACCAGGACAGTGTAGCTCCCCAAGATCAGGTCGCAGTTGCTGAGCCGGCCGGACCCGCCGGGACAACGAACTCGCCGACGCTCCAGACGCCGAATGGGCCGGTCTCGCCGCCCCATGGACCGCCGGACGCCTCCGGCCAGAGTCCACCTCGAGTCGCGGGGGCGCCGTTCTCGCCGCCCATAGTAGATTTTCTTCCGGGGGTCGCGCCGCTGTTCCGACAGAAGCCGTTCGAATTCTGGTTCTTGATCGAACTGCGGATGAGAAGTCAAGACTCGAACGATGTGATCGTCGCGATCCATCAAGTCAAACAGACGCCTCAGGGTGGTACCGCGGGTGCGGCCGATGAAATTGAAAAACCAAACTTGATGCCACCCAGCAGCTTCGCCGTGGGCGGGTTCGTCATTAAAGAAATCGAGAAAGCCGCCAAGGAAATCCAGAACGTCATGGAGAGCGTTAACGGAGTAAACCTGTGCGTGGACGAGGCTCAAGCCCGAGCCGTCCTCGCCAGTGGCGCCAACCGGACGCCGCCTGTGCAACTCAATCTGAAACTCACGATGCGGGACCGGGTGTTCGGCCTGGTTTGGAAAGATGCGGTTAGAATGGGCGTAGAAAATGCCGCCAAGAACGATTGGACGGGTGTGACGATTCGTTTCTATGATCCTTCGGAGACGGGCGGGTGACACTGTTGCAGGCAAGAAAGTTGGCTGGATTGGCAGGCCCCACACCCGTGGTCACGTGCGGCGTCCTCCTGACGGTGGCCTGCGCGGTTATTTCGGCGTGCGGTCCGGCGGCGTCCACGATCCCCACGGGCCGCGAGTTGTCGGCTCCAGGCCAGTCGCAGCCGGAGCGGACGGCGGGAGCGGCGATGTCCAAGACAACGCCTGACTCTTCGCCTCCCACCGTGCCTGCGCAAACGGGCGAGCTTCGCCCAGTCTCGACGTTGGCTGCCGCACGGCATTCGGGTGCAGATGGGTCGCTCCAAGCCCGCCTCGATGACTTGTTTCGCAGACTCCAGCAAGAGTCGGTTCCCGCTGAGGTCTTTCCCGCGCGATATGTCCGTACGGAGGGACTGCTGGAGGCGGGCCAGAGGCGGGCGGACTGGATGTTGGCGTCCTGTCTGGCTGAATACTGGCTCGGCGAGAGCAGGGTTTCCCGCCTTGAGTTAACGCTGTGGAAAGGTTCTCGGGCAGAGAATTCCGGGGCGATCCGCCTCGACTGGGAAGAGGTGTGGCAAGCGGCGGAAAACGTCGTGCGGGAGTACCGTCGGCGTCCCTATGAAGTGGTGGCCAAGGCCGCAGCCACGGCAACGGTGGATGTCCGGCCTGAGGACACCGTCGAGTCGGCGCTTGGGCGGGCCGTCGCTGATGTCATCCGGCAGACGGGCGCGCCGCAATCGGCCGGGATGGTGGTTCACGCTCGAACGCGGCTCCGGCCCAAGCTCTTGGCTGCATTCCAGGAGCAGACGGAAGAAAGGACGGCCGCCCGTCAAGCCACTCTGGAGGTCCTCAAGCGGAATGCCGATGGCCGGCTCACGGCGGAGCAGTTGAAAATGGCCGAAGCGGCTTTTTCCGCAGGAGAATCCGAACTGCAGGCATTGGCCAGAACCGTGAAGCTCGAGGGCTCCGTGGAAGAACTCTTCTTGAGGTCCCAGGCGGCACCTCGAAGTCCCTGCGATTGGACTCCCGCAGGCCAGGATCTACTGCTGCTGGCTGCCGCTGAACTCCATCACATCGGGGTTCCCGCCGAATCGCTCGACGACCGCGACCTGGGCACGGCTTTCCTCGCGAGTGCGGGCCGGCTCAAGGAAATCAAACAGGTACTGGAAACATCCCTCGAGCGGGAAATGATTGTCAAATTGGCGGATGTGGAAGCCAGAATGCTCGTCGTCGGCAAATCGGTGCGCACCGCTACGGACGCCCAGCGCGCGGCATTCGCCGATCCCCAGGGATTTGACTCGCTGTTGCCGTACGACGCCGCGCGGCTGTGGCGAGAGGAAGTGGTGAAGGAAGTGCGGGAGGAGCTGACCCGCAACGTGCGGAGGCGGGTGACGGGGACCTTGCAGGAGGAGCAACTGGTCGAAGAGACGGAGGCCGTCCTGGCCCAGTCCCTGGACGAGCTGTGGCTGAATGCCGCCGTCGAGGCCATGAAAGCCCGTTTGACCCGCGTCTCCAAACTCACCGCCGCCGATTTGGGAGATCTCACGGATTTTCGCTCGCCTTCAGGGGCAAACCTGCAAGTACAAGTGCGAGGTAAGCTGGAGGACTCGTTGCGCAGGAGCGGATGGTCCGACCAATGCCTGAAGAACCACTTCATTTCCGCCGCCTTGAACGTGCGTTCGCAGCAACTGGCCGAACTGGTGAAGCGCATCAGTTCAAACGAAGGAGTGTAGGTTCTCTGGAAGAATCAACCGGCGCGGGAAGAAGGTTCCCGCGAAGCGGGCCATGTGGCTGGATATATTGTACAGAATGTCCTTGGATGGTGTCGGTACGCCCGAATTCCAACCGGAACCGGGCACGGATTGGAGGGATAACGATGATGTCGAGAGCGGCGTTTGTCGGGGCATTGGCGGTGGCATTCTGCACTACTGCGGACGGGCAGGCTCCGGCGGAATCTGCAGCGGCGCATGATCGGCTGATCGAGCTAGGCAATTTTGCGAGGCGGGCCAACAACCGGGCGGTTCCGTTGCCAGCCAGCTCAGACCCGAATCAGGCCGCCCTGATCTCCGGAAAACTGGCGGATTTGGTGGACAGAGGTGCGGCATCCGGGGTGGGCATTTACCGCGTCGACCAGAGTGCGGTGGACAGCAGACTCGGCAAGAGCACTCCGTTTGCCGAACGGCAGCAATTGCGGATGTTTTCGGATCCCAAGGGCCAGGTTTTTGTGGTTTCCAGTGCCTTCGAGGGCGACGGGCTCAGCGGCAGTTCCTACCTGTTTTACAATTTCTTCTTCACGGCCTATGCCGGGATGCACTCGTCCTGCCGTTCGCGCGATGTGCCGCTGGCCCGGGGCGTGGCAGCCCTAGCCGCCCTGGATCGTTTCTATCAGTCGCCCTTGGCCTCCCTCCCGGATTTCCACGCCGAGGCGGCGGCCGCCCAGTTGATCGTCAATGCCAACCCCGCCGTGATCGAGCTACTGCAGAGCCACGACGGTGGCAGTCCGGCATTGCGGCAAACGGTCGAAGCCGCCTGGCACACGATTTGTGAGGATGTCACGCAGGCTAAAGAGGCGGCGGGAATCTTGTTGGGCGACAGTGCGGGACAAGGGACCGCAGCACCGCGTTTTGTCCTGTCTTGGATCATGCCGAAGGACGACGCGGCCCGGCAGCGCGTTCGCAACTATGCCATCCAGCGGCTTTACCATCCCGGTGCCGCGGCCGAATTCCTGCGTGCCTGGGCTGCGGGACGGAACCTCACGGACGCTGAGCGAGAAGCACTGTATGCGGAATTCGACAGGAGCGTCATGGCGCGGCTGAATGCCGAGTTGAAACTGCGTGGCCTGGAAAAGAACCCGACGGGGGCGCTCCTCCAGGCCGACTTCGACGCTAGTACGTTCCTCTCGGCGGCCAAGTTGCTGGTCTACGTAGAGCCGCGAATCCAGCAGTGGCGGAGCCAACTCTCTCAACTGGCTGAAGAGCGCGATGTGGTGAAACGGGATGACTTACGGCGCGCCCAAGAACGGAAACTTCACGCCGTCTTCAATGGCCCGGAGGCGGCCAGCCGTCTTGCGCAGCTCAACCCCTTGCTGGCCCGATCGCCCTCCAGTGGAAAACCAACTCAGCCGGAGGTCCAGTTGTTCTTTGAGGATCGGACGGTCGAGAGCACCGAGCGCGGCAAGCCACCGGAGCAGTACGTGGGCACGATTCAATTGGTCTTGAAATGGAAAGCCGACCGCTCGGGTCCCAGCGGCGCCGACGCCGAGGAAGTAGTCTTTGCGGGCAGCAGTCCCGTTAGCGTGCAGCGAGGTCCAGAGAGCAAAGTCCCGGACATAGTCGACTCAAAACCGTCCGACGCGCCGAAGATGCCCAGCGATTCAACCGGCAAGGAGATTGGGAGTGCCAAGGGTGGATCCCAGGGCCAAGAAGGTGAGGCAGAAAAGGGCGAGAAAGGAACCCAGGACGAGGGAAAGATGAAAGCCCCCGCACCTCCCAAAGACCCGATCGCCTCCGTCGGTATCTCGCTCCAATGCTTGATTCTGGGGAAACCGAACGCCGCGGCTGAGGCCCGGCAACTGCCGCTGGCCAAAGGCCTGGGCGAACTGGCGGCCACGGCCGTCCTGCCGCCCCGGCGCGGCTCCTCGTTGCCCAACTCGCCCTTTGCCACGGTCTGGGCAGAGATCGTCCAGTTGCGGGGCGCCAAATCGGAGGAGATCGTCCGCCTGGAACTGGCCAATGGCCAGACCTTCGTCTCGGGCTCGCACCAAGAGGTGTTGGTGCGGAACAAGCAGCAGCAGGGCTGGAATTGGTTCCGCGTGCATGTCGTCATTGAAGGTGACGTCCTCTTGGGTGAAAACGGCGCCGAAGTCAAAGTGGTTGCCAAGAAGATCGGGATCGAGGACTGCCCCCTGGCGAGTCCCCTGATGGCCGTGTACGAGAACCTGTTTGTGTCGGGAGTTCTGACTCGCGCCGCCCGGCTGGCGGATGTCGGCGGCTTGGATCCCCAGACGCAGGTAGAAATTCCCGGGGGCAGTACCGTTCCCGCCGCCGAATTGACGCGGGAGAAGCCAGTGGCCGGCTTTTTCCCCGACGTACGGAAACCCGCTCCAACGCTCGTCCGGTCCAACAAACCTCGGCCGGTTGAGACGATTGCCGAATTGCGCTATACGCTCGCGGGCCAGCCGCGCGTGCTGCGCGTGGCTCCCAACCAGCCCGTGGTCGTATTCCTGCCAGAGGAGCGGCTGCAAACCGAGGCGGCGGTCAGCCCCGACATCAAGCTTCCCAGGGAAGAGGAGCCGGACGCGGGCGCCGCTCCCTTGGCCACGACGCACGACGGCGTCATCCTCGAAGACGCCGTCCTGACCACGGGGGCCGCGGGCGAGGACTCGATCGAACAAAGTGAAGTCCTTCCCTTGCGGCCTGGAATGCTGCTGGTCGCCAGCCCCACACCGCAGACCGAGCCCCCGGTTTGCGTCCCCTTGGAGAGTATCACGGCGGTGGCTTGCGAGCCGGCCCAGGGCAGTAAAGACGAGACCGGCAAGATCGAAACCCGGGTGCTGGAAATCTATAACGAAGGGATCGTCCGGGCCGAGGGAGTCTTGGTCAAAGTACTGACCAAGTACGAAAACATCACCGGAGTCGAGCCGCAATCGAGCATCACGCAACCGCTCCAAGGCACAGCGCCCGGCGCGCCCGCCATGTGGAGTTCCGGAGAAGGCTTGCCCACGATGGTCATGCAGCACTTGGCGCCTCAGGATGCTCCGTTCCTAACCACTACGTGGCCGGCCAAGACCTGGCTGGCAGACCGGACCACGTCCAAGAAACGCTCCACGGCGTTGCGCCACATCAAGATCGCGACCGACAAGGGTACGCTGCTGTGCGGCAACTGGCAACTGCTCAAGGCGATCCGCACCAACGATGCGGGCCGGCAGGAGGTCGTCGAGGTTCATGCCGAGAAGGTCGCTGACTACCCCGGCAAATGGCAGTTGCTGTATCTCGATCCCGAGGATCCAGATCCGGCGGGCGAATTGACGCCGGTGACGGTCAAGCACGCAGAGTTCCAGTACACGGGCAGCCGTGGGGCCTTCGATCAGCTGGTCGGAAACGGCTTGGCGGAGCAGTTCACCGTGGAACGCGGCGGCGAAACCAAGCTGATCCGCAAGGACATCTATTTTGCCAACGGGTTTCTGGTGGTCGGAATCCAGGAGAGCGATCTCAGCGGCGGAGCCAACGCCCTGGGCGGCGCGGCCACCGGCGAGATCGGTCCGGATCCGAGCATTGGCCCGGCCACGAGGCCCGTGGAATTCTCCCTGCCCGGTCTGGAGCCCGAGCAGAACCCAGACCAGAAGGTGCGCGTGCGTTTCTCGAACGACGAATTGACTGCCTTTGAGATCAATCGCCGCGAGTTGGACCGGTTGCGGTCCGGCGGCATGAAGTGGGGGGAGGTCAAGGACCGGACGCGATTCCTCCGCTTCCTGGCGCTCTACTTTGACAAGAAAAATGGCGGAGCCTTCGACTCGCAAGACGAGGATCTGCTCCTGGATCACTACGTCCGGGGGAAGGGAGATGGGATGCCGACCTGGACCGATTGGGCTTTCCATGACTACTGCAAGACGCGGGCGGCCTTCCTGGAACACGGCGCGCCAGCGGACCTCTACCGCCTCGCGTTCCATTATGTTTTCCTGTTGACCGTCTTTTACGAGACCGGGAACTCGGCGCCTGGAGATGCCTTGCGCGACGACTTTGTGTGCATCGCCGCCCACATCGCTTTGGGCGAATACGAGCACCAGAAAGGCCGGCCGGATTACTACAAGGACCCGCAGTACCGGCTGGGAGAAGCCCTGCTCTGGACCCGCGACGTGATGTTCTTCATCCGGGACGGGCGGCAAGACCTGTTCGAACAGAATGCCCAACCGGTGACCGTTCCTCCCCAAGGCTGGGAAAACATCCTGCAGAATCGGCTCGCCGTCTTGAGCGGTGAAGGAACGAGCAGTCAACTGGTGCCATCGCCGGACAACGTGAACCTGGGGAACCTCTGGATCCAACTGCACAAGTACTTTCACGGTGCGGGAGCCGCCGACTTGAGCACCGCCACGTTCTACAGCATCGTCAGCCCCAACCAGGAGCCCGATGGCATGTTCTCGCTCGAACCCTTCACGGAAGGGCCCTATGCACGCCAGAACATCCGTCAGGTGCTGGGAGTAAAGAAAGTCGACCCGCGGCGAGTCCGGCAAGGAGAATAACCCCATGACCATCCCCCGGCTTAGGATTGCGGCCAGCCTGTTGCTCGCGCAGCTGCTGTGCGTTTCCGCCGCCGGGCAGAACCCTGACGGCGGCAAAGCCGTGAGCAGCGCCTCGCTGACCAACTGGGAAACGGCCTTGGACGTGTTCCTCTCGTCCCGCAACCAGCGGCTGGTCGACCGGGCCCTGCGTCTGCTCGAGGATCCGCTGCAGAACTTGCCCCACACCGAGCAGGAAGCGGCCCGCGAGCACCTCGAACAACTGGTTCGCCAAGGCTTCACGAAGCGCGCCCGGCCGGGGGACGGCTGCCTGTTTGCGGTCAGCCAACGGCAGAAGCGGGAAGTCCTGTTCGACAAGCTTCAGAAGGCCCCCTGGGCCGCATGGAACGGGGCCAGTCTGAAGCGGCTGCTCACGGACTTCTCCCAGACCCCCGCCGTGTTTGAGAGCGGATCGCTGCTGCACGAAGACTTCCTGGCATTCTGCCGCCAGTCCTTGACGGACGCATCGGAGGACCTGGTGGAACAGATCGTCGGCGGCTACACCGAAAGCGATTTCTTCAACGCGCTCTGCTTTGCCCATCAGATCCATCGCGGCGCATCCAATCGCTGGCAGACGGTTTTCCGGACTCGTTACGATAACGCTGCGAACACCGGCACCCTCTGGGAGGGATTCACGTTCCTGGATTCCGAGATCTGGAATGGATTGCCCGAGATACGACAAGGATATCAGCGAGATTTGGGAGACCGGTTGTTTCAGAGAGACCCGCTGGCGGACTGGGCCGGACTGGGGTCAGGGCCCGTGTCACGCATGGCTGCGGCCAGCAGCCATGCGGGGCTGGAGTGGCAATTCAAGTTGGGCCAAGCGCTCAAGCAGCACCGGCATGCCGCCGGGTTGCGGCTGCTGTACGACCTGTGCGCCTCCGCCCGGGAACTTGCCGTGTCGTACGACAAGCTTGCCCCGCTGTTTGCCGATGGCGACCAGAAGTTTCAGGAGTTCTTCATCTATCTGCACAGCCCCGCTTCCTCCGGCCGCAGCTTGCTGGGGCTGCTGAACGGGGAACGCGAGAATTGGCGCCGGTCGGTTCGTTCGCTGGCCGGTTACCTCGCGGGGGAACGCGAGGCGGATTGGAACGAAACGCTCTGGCCCTTGCTCAAGAATTACTATCGGGAGGCGGAGCCTGCAGAGCGTGAAGAGATGGTCCAAAAGGTAATTGCCCCGATCTATCAATGTTATGCCGCCGAACAGTTCCCGGACGCACGCAAACAGAATCCGATCCGCGTCCGATTGCTGGACGAGACCACGGGTACGGCGTGTTTTCTGGATCTCGCGGCGCACCTGGGCGTAGCGGCGTGGTTTCGCAGCCAAGTAGCCCTGACAGACTCGGTCCGGGCCGGCAATCGCACACTGCCTAACTTCCGCTTCGTCGCCGAATCCACGCTCGCCGCCAGCGAGCGCCGCTTGAGCGGTAACCGCACGCGAGATACGGCCAAGGCCGTGGTCGAGCCCCTGGCGGAATGGGGCGAGTGGATGCTCCAAGGCATGTTGAAGCAACCCCAGGCGTTGGGGCTGGACAACAACCAAGTGAACGATTCGTTCTCGCTGGTGCTCGGCAAGCTGCGCGACTTGAAGCAGGAGTTCGAACTCAAGCCGGAAGACTTGGGCCTGGAAATCCTGTTCGGCAAGCTCAATCAGGAGTTGTCCAATGCGGTCAACGAATTGCGCCGCAGAGGAGACACGGCTGGGATCCGCCCCGACGAGTTGCAGCGCGTCGTGCGCTCCGTGCATCTGTCGCTGGTCGTCAGCGCCATCCTGGAAGATCGGTCCCAACTGGACACGATTTTGGCCATCGTGCGCCGGGATCTCTTTGGCCTCCAGGAGACGGCTCAATTCCGCGTGCTTGATCCCGCCGCTCTGCATTTCACCGTGACGACGTTCTTGCAGCTGGACGAAGACCTAACCAAGTGCCTGGCGGAAATCGCCCGGCCTGCTGGCAAGGGACCGGCGCCGGCGCTGGGGGATCTGGCCAGGGAGTTCTTCCTGAAGTATCACCTGCAGGTCCAAGTCGGGTTGATCCGCACAAACGGGTTTCTGGCAGCGATCGACCAGCATGCTCCGGGGCCGCTGCCGCTGGTCCGGTTGCTTGATGCCCGGGCTGGCGGCTGGCTGCAGCCGTTCGACGACAACGAGGCGCGGACATCCTTCGAGTCCGTCAAGACGGCGCTGGCCGAATCGGATTTCTTGAACAGCGAGCAGGCGGTGATCAGCCTCGTGGCGGGATATCGCCGCCGCCTGGGGCTCCGCCTGTGGGAAGATCCGCACGCCTGCGGGACGGGCCGTCTGAACGTCAACGTCAACCTGATGGTGCTGTTGCGGCTGTTGCGAGACGAACCGCCGCCGCTCGTCGCCCAACTGGCCGGCGACTCAGCGGCGTCCGCCGCGGCTTGGCCGCGGCCCGCGCTGATACCCGTGATTGACTGTTTCTTACAGAATATGGCGACGGGCGGCGCGGACCTGCGGTTGAAAAAAGTGGAGTATACGGTCGCCGGGGCGACGGTTTCCCAGTCGGCGGTCGAACACCACCTCAGCGCGGTCTTTGCCGAGTTCACGGAGCGATTGCTGCGCGCCCAGGAGATGGCATCGTTCCCCATCCTGGCCAACGGCAACCCGGTGGATTGCGAGCCGCACATTGAGGCACTCGTGCGCAGCTCGCTTTCCGACGACGAGGTGGAGTTGCCTCCGCTGGGCATCTCTCCCGGCGAAACCGGACCTACTCGTTCCTTGGACGGCGCACGCCGTTTGCAATTGATCGAGACGATCCAGAAGTCGGCCGGCGATTTCTCCCCAGCCCGGCTCGCGCACTTCGCCACGTTCCTGCCCAACGATCCCGGCAATGCCTGCGACCCCGCTCGGCTGGGCGACTATGACCGCTGTCGGGAGTCCATCTTCCGCCGCCTGAGCCAGTGGCTGCAGGAACCGAACGCGGCTTCCGAAGGAATCGCGGACGCGCTGATCGCCGCCTTGCGACTGGAGTTCAGCCAGCGGGATCGCGCGCCGGCCATCGCCGCCCGGGAGCTGGCTGAGAGCCTCAAGGCTCGGCTCACGCCTTCCGGGCGGCAGCGACTGGTGATGGAGATCTTGATGCAGGCGGAAGCGAGGGACCGCTCGCCGGTGCGCGTCGGGTGCGAGGCCCACGCTCAGCCCGACGTGAGCTGCCCCGCCTGTCGCGAGTCGCTGGCGAAGGCCCTGGAGGGGCGGCTCCAGGAACTGGTGGATGTGCGCCGCCTGTGCGCCGAGCAGTTGAACCTGAAGTACGAAGGGCCTCCCAAGACCCGCTTCGAGGTGATCGGCCAGTTGTCCCGCGCCATCCAACGGGTCCGCGACGCCTCGAAGATCATCCAGCAGATCGACGAGGATTCTGCCCGAGCCGCCTTCCGGCTGCTGAAGCAAGTCAAGCGTGCCTATGCCCTAATTCCCGCCCCGTGGACCGGAAGCTCGATCCGGCAGCAGGTGACTTCGGCCGATGATCCGCTCGCCGTGGCGCTGATAGCCCTGGAGCGGCTGAGCGCTGCCATGTATTGCGATCTGCTGCCGTTTTACGGGGATTTTGATACGCAGGCGATCCTGGGCAATCCCGACGCCCTGGTCGTCTTCAGCTTGTTCGACGCGGAACTCAAGGCCGGCTTGTTGCGCTCTGTGCCTACCACCACAGCCCTGAGCCGCGAGATGAAGGAACTGCAGGTGCCGATCGGCACGCCGGAAACCACGGAGCTGGTGCTGGTCCATTCGATCGTCCAGCCGTCGCTGGCGGTGGCCATCTGGGAGCAAGGCCATACGCAGGTCGGCCTGGCCGATGCCACTGCCAATTCCAAGAAGTGCCTGATCGAATTCGTGGCCCAGGGCAAGTCCTACGAAGAGTCGTACTACGACCGCGACCTGGTGTATGTCGTTTCCAGCCAGTTCAAGCTCAGTCCCGGCAAGTTGTTCGAGGAGGCGTTCAAGGGGCTCGACACGGCGGCGCAAGCTGCCGAGCAGTACGCCGGTGCGGAGCAGGACGGCGACGCGTTCATCTACGAGGCGTGGTTCGGGGATTTGCGAGCGGCTCTGCGGCACCAAATCGGCCAGCCGCAGGAGCAGTTCAATCTGGACCGTTTCGTGCGCCAGGCGGCGACGATCCCCACGGACCGCCGCTACGAAGGGCCGGAGTTCGAGGCCATCCGTCCGTTCGCCGCCAAGTTCCAGCAGGAGTTGGGGACATGGCTGGAATCCAGCGGTCCGGCGGCTTTGGGCGGCATGGTGCAGCGTGCTTCGTCGGTCCACACCCTGGTCGCCTTGGGCGGCGGGATTTGCGGACGGCTGGGGCTGGCGGGAGCAGCCGAAGCCGACGTGGTGGAACCCGGCCTGCGCGCGGCGTACGCGGATTTCTGCAGCAAGGTCCTTTTCGCGCGCAGCAGCGGCGGTCAGCCGGTCTACCCGCGGCCGCTGGCCGAGAAATTGCTGCGCGGATTCTACACCCCGGTGTTGGCGGATAAAGGCCAACAGCCCATCACACGCGAACAGTTCGCCAAGATCTTCCAGGAGTTCTCCCTGCCTCGTTGGGGCGGCCCGCGCGACGCGAACCACGCTCGGCAAATGCCGGGCTACGTGGGGCTCTACGGCAAGTTGGCAGATCCCGCCACGACCTCCGAGGCAAAGCGATTCCTCCGCGATTGTTCCTATGCACTGATGAGCTATGTGGCGGAACTCTATTGGTACGGTGCGCGGGACGGCGTCGAGGGACAAGTCGCCGTCCCCGACGAGCAGCGGGTCAGCTACCCGTGGCGACTGGACGAAGCGGGCCGTCCTTACGTGCTGGGAGAAATGCCGGACAACGCCTTAACCACCGAGCGGTTGCACAGTGAAGCCACCCAGGCGAATGCCGAGTGGCGCGCCGCCTGTGCGGAACAGTTCCGCGAGATCACGTTCTTGTGCAGGTTCTTCGGAGGAAAGCCAGAGTGACGCCATGGACGCACGAAGTACAACCTTGACATCGGTTGTGGTGAGCGGATCGTCAGGTCAGAGTAGACCGCACACTCCGTGTGCGGGAATCGGCACACGGGGTGCCCCCTCGACTATTCCTGCGGCGGCCACCTGTTCGCCGGTTCTGGGCTTGCTCCGCTGGGCGGCGTTGGTCTTGATTCTCGCCGGGTGGCTGTGTGCGGCGAACGTCCTCACGGCACAAGAGATGTTTGGCACGACCGGTGCCCCGCTGGGCGGACTCGAGCCGTGGGACGAACCGGCCCGACCGTCACCGCGCGACTTGGGCATTGAAAATCGCGTCCAGGAGATGCTGAAACACCATGTGGAGAGTTTGCACAAGGCGAATGCCGCGGTGCGGGACGCAGCGAGCCAGGGCTGGAACGTCGCCGCGGACGCCGCCCTCCAGCGGCGTCAGACCGTGTGCGAAGACATCCTGGCGGTGATAGGGATCATCAAGCGTCATAATTCGGAAATCCAAAAGTGGCAGCTGGGAGCCTCGAAAACGCGCTACATTCTGGGTCCCGACCTGTTCAGCAGCGCACTGGTCTCCAGCTCCCAGCCGACCGCTCCGTCGTCTGGCCGCGGCCCAACGGGGAGCGACGGCGCGGCCCCATCGTCTGACCGCGATTCAGCAGGAAGTGAGGGCGCTGCAACGGCCGCCCAGAAAGCCCCCGGCAGCGATGATTCCGCCGCAGCCCACTCTGCCCCCATCTGGCCCCACCTCGCGTCCCCCTGGCTGCCCTACGAGGCTGCGGTCGAATTCAACTTCGAGGAACGTCAGATCCTGGAACGTCTGGGGTTGTCGCCGACCACGTGGGAAGCGGATCAGGAGTTGGCGCTGTGCGCGTTGCTGACTCTGCTCCGGCAGGTGAAGCTAGACGCATCCGGAATTCTGATGCTGCAGGAGGATCTGCTGGCCTTTGCAAAGTCTACGGGTTCCCAGTACGTGGAGAAATACGAGATGGGCAAGTTGCGGACGGATGCGAACCAGACGGCACTCGCCCTGGAATTCAGCCTGGGCCACCGGGACGTGTGCCGTCTCTCGGACGAAGACAATCGGCTCGAACATTCGCTCGCACTTGGCTCCTACACCTACTTGGCGGTGCGGCCGGATGCCACCGCCAAACGGGTCCAAGCCGTCAGTGCACCGATGGCCAAGGCCTTCCTGGGAAAGACGATCTGCCCCCCTCAACCCGGCGAGGCAGCCAGGTCCTACGCGGAAAAAGGGCGACTTTTTGTTGTGCTCTCGTCCGAACTGCAGACGCGGGTGAAGTCCGCTCTGGAAGGATCTCCGGTTTCAGCGGACGTTGCCCTTTACTCTCCCTTCCTGTGGGCATTGGCGCATAGCGTCCCCTGCTTGAGCCCCTTTCAGGCGGACGTACGAACGGACGGCAGCGTCCGGTTGACTCAAGGCCGGGCGGCACCAGATGAGGATGGCGCAGCGGATGTGTGGAGCGCGGAAGAAGCACTCAATCGGCTGCTGGCAGGCAAAGGGAGCAAGGCCCAGCAGGACCTGTTCCTTCTGCAAGCCGATTTGGTACGAGACGGTGGGGACGTCTGGCAATGGAAGCCGCGAGCGGCCGGTTTTCGAGGCTATTTGAATCAGCGGCAAAAAGCTACGCCGGCCAGCGGTGGGAAATAAGGTGAGAGCGGTGAGACAGCCTGCGCGAATGCTGCGATGGAACTTGCGTCTGGTGATGCCAGTCGCTCTCGTCTGCCTGGCCGGTTGGTGGTTCGCCGGCCTCTTGGCGGCGGTGCCGTCTACCGGCACGGAGCAGGGACTGTGGCAGGATGGCGTGTGGCACATTCAGCATGAGGTAGCCAAGGAAGTCAAGGAGGTCCTTCCTCAATTGAAGGGAAAGATCGGACAGCTGGCCCGAGCCACGGTTGCCGTGCGGGTCGCGCCTGAGTGCCCGTGGAGTTTCTCGTCGCTGCGGAGCGAGGAGCTGGCGGAATATCTGAAGAAGAGGTGTTCCGATTCCGCAGCCGAGGTCGAGTTCATCCCGCTTGGACAGGGCAAGGCTGGATCGCCGGCAGATTTGGCGATTGAATTGACGGTCCTCCAATTAGTTCCGAATGCGGCCGACGAGCCGCGCGAGAAGCTGCACTACGTTCTCGCGATCACACGAGCTGGCAAAACCCTGCGAACCATCAAGGACAGTGCGGTCTGTCCTGCGCCATATCGGAACTGGTTTGTTCGTCGTCGGAATGTGCCCGTGGTCTGGCTGGTTGTCACAGCCGCGATGGGCGTCGTGGGGGCGGGAATTCTGTGCCACGGAGCCTGGCAAGCCTTCCTGCAGAAGTACGCGGGCAGCGCGCGGATGTGGAGCGGGGCCGCCTTGTTCTTGTCGGGGGCCGGCTTTCTCGTCGCGACGTGGATTGTGGCTCCCCTGGTCCGCCCGGTGGAGATTCCTCTGGCCCAGATCGGCATGGTGCTGGAGGCGAGCGATGCCACGCTCTATGGTTCGCCGTCGGCCCCGGCAGAAGCCAATCCCCAGGCCCGTTTTATCGACGCGTTCAGGAAGCATCTGCAGACCAGACTGCACGACGGCGGGTCGCAACAAGGCGGGCAGCGGTCTGGCGAGGCAGCGGACGAATTCCAGGAGGAAAAGCTGACCTTCTGGCGTTGGGTCCATGCCTTTCTGAACGACCTGCTCGCCGAGAACACAAAAAGCGACACGATTCGGCTGAAGTCGGCCAGGAGGCTCCGTCCGCACCGCATTGACCCAGAACGGGCGGGAGGGTCACAGCTGAAGCCAATCGGCCCCGAACAATGGGCCGAAACACTTCGCTGCGGACGCCTTGGACGCGAAACCTGTTTCGTTTTGCCTTGGGAGGCGATAAAGGAGGACGCGACGCATGACGTAGAACGGGAACGCCTGGTCGTGCTGTTCCACACGGGCAACGTGGGGTCACTTCCGCAGGCTTACGAGCTGGAGCGTACGCTCGACCAGCGCTGCCAAGCCAAACCGGACACGATGAGGGTCCTTTCCGTGATGATGCTCGATGTCGAACGCTCTGAGGAACCGTTCGAATCGCAGGAACTGCGCGCGGGACGATTGTGCATGGTGAGCGACTATTTTGTATCATTAGACGGTGCGTCCCGGCCGGTCGGATCGGCGGCGGGCAAATGCCATGTTTTGTCGCTTCCCGGACTGCTGGACGGCAGCGAGGCGAAGAAGGTGAGTAGCGGCGGCCCGCCTGGCGACGATCTGGATGTGGAACGAGACCGGCGGTTTGGTCACATTTCACCGGCCAAATGCGAGGAAACCGCAAAGAGATTTGCCGAATACGTGGCAGGATTGCTAGTCTGGGACCGGGTTCCCGTATTTTGTTGGAATCGTGAGGTTGTGTGGATCATGATCGCAATAGCGGCTTTGCTGCTGCTGTTTCTATCGTTGCAGGACGAACTCACAGTGCTCGACACCCACGACGAGCCGCCGCGAGGTCACTGGTTGGGGCAACTCTTGGCCTTGGTCCTGGGCACCTTGGGGTGCCTGTATTTCGTCTTCTGTTTGCGTGAGGCCTCGGCGTGGACGGCTCGGGGCAATTGTGGGTTTGCCTTGGGGAGCCTGGCTCTGGGCTGGTACGGTACGCTCTGGCTGCCCCATTACCTGGGAAGGGGAGCTGGGAAACTGCCGCCGCCGGCCGTGGGCCTTCACATGCGGCTTCCTTTTTGGCTGCTTACGGCAGCGACGCTGACAATTTTAGTGGCGCTCGTCGCGGGCATCGTGGTTCGCGTGAAGACAGGACTGCCGTTAGAGTTTTCCCTGGCAGGCCAGCGTGGGTATCTGGGCGGTTCATGCCTGGCTGGTTTGTCCGTGGCCTTGCTGTTGACGCTCAATGCTTGGTTCCTGCGAAACCGGTTCGCTCGGGGCCATCGCCGGTGGATCGTCCGGGCCGGAACGGCCGCAGGAGGCTTGCTCCTGGCGTGGCCCTGGATCTCTCCGTGGCTTGGGAGGCGTCAGGCGTTTTCCGTACCGCTTGCCGTCTGGGTTTGGCTCGGCGTGTTCGCGTTGCTGTATTTCCTGCGCTGGGTGTTTGTCGATCGAACCCGACGCGATCGGGCGGCGGGCAGTTGGGATCCAGGGTGGCGCTGGTTGGTGTTCGTGCTGGCGGCCGTGCCGGTCGCGGTAGGGTATGTCTGCAGCCCGTTCCTCGCGGAGCGGCTGGCGGACGGCGGGCCGAGGTCGTTTGCTCCGGCTCACGATTGGGTCACCTGCCTGGCCACCTTATTGTTTGCCGCCGCGATCCTGCTGGCCGCCGGATTGCCGGGCGTGTTGCGGGAAGTCGGCTGGCGGCGCGCGTCGCACTCCGTAGGCCGGTCGGAATGAAGGAAGAATCATGACGAAGACATTCTTGATCGAAGTGATGCAATTGCCCGAAGAGCAGGACTTGTCCTGGGAGATGTGCTGCCGCCTCTCAGCGCGGCTCCGGAGTCAGCTGACATCCGACGGCCAGTCCACGGAGCTGTGCCGCGCCAAGGGCATGCGTATCGTGGGACAAGACGAGCTGATTGATCGGATTGAGATGAGCCTTCTCTTGAACGAGCACATTCTGCTCGAGGGACTACCGGGCGTGGCCAAAACGCAGTCCGTCAAGTTCCTGGCGCAGGACACGGGGCTGATGTACTTGCGGGTGCAGTTCTACCCCGACATGCAGCCTTCCGATCTGGTAGGTAAGAACGTGTTCAATATTCGCCGGCTGCAGGAAGCTGCCGGCGGGGCGACGGCGGTCAAGGACGAAGAGATCGAAGGCTGGCACAACGGACCACTATTCTGCAACCTTCTGGTGGCGGACGAGATCAACCGCGCACCGAGCAAGGTTCAGGCGGCACTACTGGAGGCCATGGGCGAACGGCAGATCACGCCCTTGGGACACAGCCGGCACGTGATCCGTTCAACGCGGGAGTGGGAGATGTGGCTGCGATACATCCGCCGGCTCGAACTCGCCGGGCGGATCACTGGCGAGATCTGGGGCGAATACCAGCCGACGATCGGCGCCCAGCCCGTGGCGGCCCTCGATCCGGCCGTGCTCCAGCCGGCGGTGGTGGCGCTGTGCAACCAGCGTCTCAACCGGTTCGGCACGGATTTTCCTTTCGGTCCCCAGTTCGGATGGCGGGATCCGGCGCCCGCCTATGGCGCCTCGAGCATCGATCTTTCCCGGCCCGAGGATGCCCAGCAATGCACGTTTGCCACGCAGAATCCAATCGAGCAGTCCGGCACGTTCCCGATGAGCGAAGCGCAAACCGACCGCTTCAACATGAAGCATTTCGTGCCGTACCCGGACTTCGAAAGTCTGCGCGATATCGCCCGGATGATCAACCGTCCCCAGCTGGAACCCGATCCCGACTTCCGCTACGTCCGGCCGCCGGAAGCGGAAGTGACCGCCGCCGACCGCGCCGACCGCGACAAGGCATTGCGGGCTGCCTTGTACTTCGTGCGGCGCTGCCGGGAGCACCTGTTTGGTCCGCCGGGCAAGCCAGCCGCATCGCGCTTGGGCGAACTCCTGACGCAGGATTCCGAGACATTGACGAAAATGACGCGGATCGTGTTCTACACGCACACGAAAATGCCGCGCACGGCACGCGCAGGCGAGGGCCAGTCGCTGCTGGTGGACCGCGAGCAGCAGCAGCGCATGAACTATCTTCATGCCTGCGATCCGAAATCGCTGCCAATGCTGGCCGCCTCCGACGTGTTTGAGTACGTTAACAGTGGGGCGAGCCCGCGCGGGATCATGAGCCTGGCCCGCACCGCGCTGGCCCACGCCTTCCTGCGAGGCGACAAGCGGGCCGGCGACAACGACATCCGGGCGGTCGCTGCGGACGTGCTCGGCCACCGGATCCGCATGAATTCGCAGGCCCGCGTCAGGGATATCACGTCCCGGACGCTGTTGAACATCGTGCTGGACCAGGTGCTTGGTTAAGAGAGGCCGGAGATGCCCGGAATCGAACGATCCCAGCGAATGCAGGATGCCAATTGGCGCACGGCCGTCCGCGCCAACCAGGAGATTGCGCTGTACGCCGGCGAGTTCTCCCATCACTTCCTCACCGGCACGTTTTTGTCTCTGTTCCACGTCGAACGCTCATGCGAGCTGGCCGAGCCCGAGTTGTTCAGCGTGGACACGGCCCCCAACCGCCTGGAGACCCGGCGGATGAGCGCGGCCCATTGGCTGTACTTCACGCAATCGCTGCTCAACGAGGAACTGTTGGCCCGCCGCTCGGTGGCGGAGCAGGAGTACGAGTTCGTGTTGATCCTGGACGTTTCCCGGTCGTTGACAGCCGGCTGGTTCGACGCCTTGGCACACGGCTCGTGGGAACAGCATCCGTGCTACCGGCTGAAGTACCTGGCGTACGCGCTGCTGGTGTCCGCCTTTCGCGAAGGGTTCAAGTGCCGGGTGGTCGTTTTCGATCAGGGGGGGGGGCTCGGCAGTGGGAAGCCAAGGATGACGAGACGTTCGCGTTTGCCGTCCTGGAGAGAATCGACGAACTGATTCTCGAACGCGGCGCAGCGTCCGATCGGCTGTGGCCTTGGGAGGCCACGCTGCAAGACTTGATCGATACACCCAACCAGCTGCTGGCCTGCGTCGTTTCTGATTTCCTGGACGCGGTGCAGGGCCACGTTGATCAAGAGGAGTTTTTGAGCCTGTTTACCGAGCTGCGCTATGCCAACCGCTTGGTCGTGCTGCAGGTGAACCACCGCCGTGACGTGACGCTTTCGGTGGGCGGTGAGGGTCTCTCGACCAATGAGCTGCATTACGGCGAAGACGGCGATCATCGCGGCCTGAGCGCCGCGGCTATTCAGGAATACCGCTTGGCGTCCCAGGAATGGCTGGGGGGACTTGAGGAGGGAACCGGCCGCTTCGGGCAACGGCTCGCGGAAGAGCGGATTCCCCTTCAGCGATTTCTACAGGGAAACGACATCGACCAGCGATTCGAAGAACTAGCCTATTTGATTCTGCAGGAGTAAGCCCCATGTTCAAGGCACTCAATCCTTACCAGTTTCTTGCCGTCAAGGGAACTCCGGCGGACCGTATCGAGTTGGGGCGTACACCGGAACTCTCGCGCTGCCGCTGGCTGGCCGGCGGTCAGCCGGAGTGGTTGACGTGGAAAGCGTTCTGTCAACAAATCATCCCCGTGCGAAGCAAACCCGGTCAAACGAATTCGAACGAGGAGATGCCCGTGGGCAAATTCCTTTTGCACCATGCGGAACGGCTACGGGCCGAATTGGACTCGTCGACAACGCTCGCCTGGGACCCGGCGGACCAACTTCGGGCATGGTTGTCGCCGTATCTAACGGTAACGACGCTAGACGATGTAAAGGCTCTGCTGGACCAAGACATCGCGTTGCTGCGCGAGACAATCCAGTCGGAACAGAAACGCAGTACGACGAATCATTGAAAGGAAACCCCATGCCACGACCACCTTTAGAGATCGATACTACCAGACAGCCGCAGTCCGCCCCGCCGTCCGAGCCGGCGTTGCCTCCGCAGGAGACAACCGGGGAAGCGACGGAAGGCACAGGGATGTTCACCAAGTTCAAACGCCTTTTCGGCAAGGACAAGTCGACCAGCCCTGCCCCGCCCGGCCCCGGAGCGCAGGCGGAGTTCGAGGAGCGGCGGGCGACCAGCAGGGGACCGCAGCTGTTTTCGCTGCTGGTGGACCACAGCGGATCGATGGAGGAGGGAAGCAAAGCCCAGGAAGCCACGCGCGTGCTCCGGGAGGTACTCATCTATGCTCAGAAGGTGAACGCAGCGGATCCCACCGGTAAGAAGACCTACTTCTACACCCAAGTCGTTCTGTTCGCCGACCGGCGGGATGACATCACGCACGGAATGACGCGGCCGCCAGCCGAGTTCACTCCCGAACATGCCTTTACGGTTCGCCATCCCGACCACCGGGAACGCCTGGGGAATCTGACCAATTACCAAGCTCCGCTGGCCCATGTCTTCAAGACCCTGACGGGCAAAGACGGCATGACGAAAGAGCGGTTGGACGCGGGCATGCCAGCTCCGATCGTCCTCTTTATCAGCGACGGCAAACCGAACCTGCCGGATCCCGTTGCCAAGGCCAGGCAACTCGCTTTGCAGGAGGCCGAGAAGATCAAGTCCCTGGTTCTGCCCCAGGTCAAAATGTTCCATCCGACCGTCGAGGAGATTTGGCATCCCGCGACCAACGTTCGGCTGGTGACGATCGGCTTGGGCACCGACAAACAACTGGACCAGGGACTGTTGCAGCAGATGTGCTCGCGCGTCCCCTACCAAAGCAAGGAACTGCCGCTCTATCTGCACTGTCCGAAAGCCGAGGACCTCAAGAAAATCGGCACCCAAATCGTGGGGACGGTGACCACGGCCGATCAAACCAGCGAAAGCCTGGAAGATGTGATCTACGCGTTGCAGCACTAACCGCCAGTGTAGGGAAGACGAACAAGCCCGACGCGACGATCGGGACGGGGCCCGTATATGGACGGCGAGCAGAAGAAATTAGGCATTTTTCAGTGGATGTTCGGAACAAAGCCGGACTGGGACACGCTCACAACAGCGACCGGGGATACCTCGCCCCTGAAAGCAGCGGCGGGCCGTCTTGGTTCGGATCCCGGGGAATCCACAGACCCGGCGTGCGTCGTTGCCCGCGAACACGGCGCCGAGGAGCCCGAACCCTGCGACGAGGACGAGTTGCCCGCGGAAGTGACACCTCTTGATAGCTTACCGATCCGGGGCGACGAACCAGACGCAGCGGACCTGCTTTTGGTAAATCAGGGCGACGAAAGGAAAGTGGCCTCAGCCGGAAGTGCCGGTTCCGAATTGGCTGGCCGAAACAAGTCCTCACAGTCCCGGCAGACCACCTTAGTCGCGGCCGAAAGCGCCGGTTCTCAAGGCGAGAGCGAGGCTCCGCCGGCATGCAACGGGTTCGAGCAGTTCCAGCAGGCGGGCGGCAGCGTCCGCCCCACCCCACCCAATCTGGGCCACCTGTCGCACGTATACCAGGCCGTGCGTCCCGAGCTGGTCCGGATGCTGTGCGAGGAGTTCGCGGTGCGGGACAGCGACATGGTACAGGTGAACCGTTGCCAGTGGGAAGGATGCGGGATGCGGTCGCCGCCCGCCCCGGCAGGCGATGGTGAGCCGTTGCGGGCCGAGTTCGCCATCCATCGGGGAGGAAAAGACGTGAACCAGGATGCCGTCGGGCTTTGCGAAGGCATCCTCTGGGATGAGGGTCGGCGAGAACCGTTTGTCGTGATTGCCGTCGCTGACGGAGTCACCCGTGCCCTGTACAGCGAGTTCGGCGCCTTGCTGGCGGTAGGGGCCGCGATTCAGTCGAGCGTCCGTTTCCTGGACTCGTCGTCTCAAGTGCTGGGGTTGCCGCTGAGGAAGCCCGAGGCCGAGCGATTCGCTCGCTGCTTGTGCCGGGATCTGTCGCACTGCAGCAGCGCGATGCGTGCGTTACAGAACGAAATCGAAACAGCCCTTGCCCATTTCGTGCAGGCGGATAACGAGGCGCCGTCCCGCGAGGCCCGGGGGGAAGCCCGCGTTCATCTCTCCCTGCTGCGGGAGCCTGAAAGCAGTCACCTGTCGACCACGGTCATCGCAGTCTGTGCCACCGCTCGCTGGTTCGCCACCGCGGGCTTCGGCAACGGCGTCGTGTGGGCCGGATTTGCTTCGGGCGACAGCGCCGCCCTGTGGATTCCCGACTCGCTGGCGCCCCTGGATTGCCACTTGGGAACGAATCACGTCCCACGCAAGCCGTCCTACGCCTGGTCCGCGGCGCTGGAGCCCTCAGGGATGGTCGCCGTGGGGGCGGGAACGGACGGGATTCCTGCCATGAGCGTCTTGCGGGACGCATTCCGTGAAGCCGGACCGGAGGCGCTCACCCAGGATGTCCTCGAGCGAATCATCCAACGGCAGTTGGCGAGGTGTTCGGCAGATTCCGTCGATAACGCCGCCCTGGCCCGGATCGACATCTGTGCAACTCATGAGGAGGACTGAATCATGTATGCGGCGACGCTGGTTGGGTTGACCGATCAAGAGGCCCACACACTCTCCCAACGGGTCTTCTGGCTCTACGGAAAACCCGGCGAGAAAGACCTGCACGACGCGATTCTGGAGAAGGTCGACCCCGAGATTTACGGCCTGCTGGGCTTCGACCTCCGCAAAGCCAAGACAGTGGAATGCACTATTCGGCGCAAGGTGGCGAGGAACACGCAGCATCACTACTGGGTGGGAGGTGAAGGCTGGGTCTTCGGCATCGATATCCGCGTGGTTGGGGCAGACGGGACGGCCGACAAGATCCTGAAGGATGTTTTCCTTCTAAAGGTATTTTCCGATCATGTGATCGGCAACCACGAGGATGGCCAGCGCCGGCTGGAAAGAACACGGTGCTTGTGCAAGCCCGCGAACAATCTCAACCTGCAGGCAGCCAGATTCCCCTACGGGGCGAACGAAGACTTGTTTGCTGGAGCGCCGATTCTCACCTTTGCGCATCACCTGGAACAGCCCAATCGCAAACAGCGACAGGAACGGTTCGTCTGCTACCTAATGAAGAATGCCGGCGTGTCGCGGGGTGCGATTGCCACGGCCGATCAAACGCCCGTCAAACGCTGGTCGGAGCTGCGCAACGAGGTGCTGTTCCGGCCGAGGCACCGAATCGCTCTGGCGCGAGATCTGGCGTGCGCGCTGGTGTGGTTGCATGACCGAGGCTTTCAGCATTGTGATCTCAGTCCCCAAAACGTGCTCATCACCGGCGACGTCGATTCGTCGGCGACACCGCGGCTGGCCTTGATCGACTTTGACAGCTACTACACGGCGGCGGAGGCCGTCTCGCTGCTGCCCGTCCATCGGCAGTACCTGTTCCAGTTCGGCGGCGCGCACACAGTCGCTCGAGGCGTGCCCGTGCCGCCGGCTATTGCCCAGGCATTCGCCGCCAACGGCCGCCCTTTGACGTCACGTGCGTACATCGGCCGCGTCGCCGCCGGTTCGTATCACCTTCACGATCCGCGGCCAGGAAAAAGACCGGTCAACTATACCGTCCAGACGGGGGCCGACGGCATGCATTCGATCTGGCTGCTCGGCGCGCCGGGACACCAGCATTACCAGGCGCCGGTGGATCTGCTGGTCGCCGCCGAAGGGTGCTACGACAACTTCGCCCTGGGAATGCTGATTCACGAACTGCTGTGTTGGGTCGACACGGACTTCGATGGCGTGTTGATCAAGCAGGAGTGGATCGATGCCTTGAACGGGGCGAGCGCGCCGGACGTGTCCAGGTTCTGCGGCCCAACTCGGTTCATTCTGCATGAATCGATCGCGAACTTGTTGGGGCGGGTCTTCACAGACAACAGCACCCAATGGCCAAAACCAAAAGAGTGGGCCGATGCCTTGCGGAACGGCCCTATCTACCGCCTCTGTCCCGGTCCCATGCGGACATTGCGGCGGCGGACGAGCAACCAGTGCGTTTGCCTTTGGCCACTGCCCCGGCTGGCCGGCCGCAGGGCGGGAAGCTGGCTTCGTCAAACACGCCCCAAGACGAGGTTGAAGTGGTTGGAGGGGATCTCCGCGGCGCAACGCACGAAGCTGTTGGACGACCGCGGACTGTCCGGCGCTCACAAGTATTGCGAAGTGTGCGGCAGTCCGCTGCAATTGTACTGAGCGAGGAAAGGCATCATGTTCACGGGAGCGGATCGGCCCGAGATCACCGTAACCCGAAGCCTCAGCGACGGAAGCCACGTGGGTCCCCGCCTGCGGTTTTCGAAGTTGCGCGTCGCCGAATTCGCCAGAATGCGGGCAGTCACCGGTTTTGATCCGCCTTGCGAAACGCCCCGAATTTCGGCGAAGTCGGTTACTTCCGCCCGATTCTTCATGGGTTGGATCTGCCTGGTGGTGATCATGGCAGTGCCGGGCCGCGCCGCTGCGAACGATACCCGCTCTGCTGCCGCGCCCACCTCTCAGGAACTTCGCGTCACGTTTTCCCCTGCTTTCGGCCGCGCTCAGGCCAACGCCACCTGCGAGATTCTGGACCGGGAGTTGGTGCGAGCGGGCGGCGGGGACCGGGTCCCGGGAGTCCTGGCCGTAGGGATCGCGTGTTCCCTCGCGGCAATTGTCTTCCTCGCGCTGCTCGTGCTCCTGACGATGTTTTGCCGCTGGTTTGCGGATGCCCGGAGGATCCCCAAGTACGATGCCAGGCGGGGCACCGACGTATGTGCTCGCGTGCGCCCATCGTGGTGGTTGGGACGAGGCGTGATCGCTGCCTTGTCGCTGGGTGCCGCGGGGGCCGTCGAGTGGCAGGCCGCGGGGACGTGGAATCGGTCCGGGCCTCGCGTGGCACCCACACCGCGAACGATCGTGGTCGGCCCGTGGGAAGAGGCCGGGAGCCAGGGCGAGTCGTCACTCGTCTACGCCGGCGGCGAGCCCGGTGCAGCGGAGTTGGCCCGGCGTGTAGTAAACCTGCTCGAGCCATACGGCCTTCGTCCGATTCGCCTGCAACCTGCGGACGCGGGGCTCGCGCGGCAGGGTAGCGCCACGTCAACACTCGCGCTGCACCTGCACTCGATGGTCGAGATCGACATGCACGTTCGCCGTCACCCCCGTGCGCGCGCCGACGACGTGCTCAAGCTTTTGTGCGGAAAGGTCCCTGGGTTGACGCTCTCATCGCAGCAAGAGGACGCCGGCGTGAATGCCTGTGAAGTCCGCCACGCCAGGGCTAGCCCTTTGTCGCGGATTGCCGCCGAGCAGGCGTGCGCAGTGCTCAAGGAAAACGGTTTCCGCGCGCAGGTAGTGCCCGACCCGGAAAGCCACCAGCTGACACGGCTCAGTCTGGATCTGCCGGCCGTGCTGCCGCCAACGGGGACGCGGCTGGTACTGAACCGGCTACCGGCTCAAGACGTAGCCCGCCTCCGCGAGCAGTTGGAGCAGGCGGGATTCCAGGTCGACGACCGCCCGGCGGAGAAGCCCACGGTCCGGCCGGCCATCCTGTACTACCCGAGCCGAGAGGCTGGCGATGCGGTGGCCGCCCGGCAACGCTCAGGCGAAGTGCTGCAACTGGCCCGGACTCAGGGATTCCTGGGGGGCGACAAGCAGACTTGGGGAGTTCCCGTGGGACGCGTCGCCGAGCAGGGATACGAGTTGAGCCTGGTTCCACCGGGACCTCCGGTGCAAGCGCGAATCGACTGTGACCGGGAATTCTACCGCCGCCTCCGGCCCGCCGTGGTTCAGGCGTTTGGCGCGGGTAATTATGCCTTGGATGTATCCTGCACCGCGATCGACGGGAATCCTCCCGCGCGTCCCGGGGTCATCCGCTTTCCGCGTGTCAGCGATCGAATCCCTGCCGAACGGCTGCAAGCGGTGCTCAACGAAATCGTCGGGCTGGTGGATCTGGAGATCGCTCCGGCCGAGGAGCCTCAGTTGGACCAGATCGCCGTCTGGTTGACTTATGAAACGAACGGGGCGTTTCATCAGTTCGTCGGCCGTTTCCTGGAGACCTTGCAGTCCAGCGACCGCGGCGGTCTGGCTGGATTCTTCTCCGCCACTTGCTGGCAACAGGATCCCGTTGCCCAGGCCGAGAACGCCGCCTCCTGCCGGAAGATCGTGCCGCTACGAGCCCTCAGCCAGGAAGATGACTGGCGGGAACGGTTCGTTCGGCCGTGGACTTTCCGGCTGGAGACGATTCGTCTGCAAAAAGACTTCGAGGCGGGAGGATTGCACTCCATCATCCGGGCCGAACGGCTGGTCGTCTGTGGAAAGACGGCGGCGGGCATCCGAGTTGAAACCGTGCCCGAGGAATACACCGCCGACTTCGTCGTGCATGACAAGTTCGACGTCGCGCTGACGGGAGGCGGACAACAACTCCGCGCTGCGCTGGCTGCCTTCGGTTCGGACCTTCGGGAGCTGCCGGCTCCGGCGGGAGCCCAGAGCCAAACCATCTATTACCAGCAGGACGCGCCGGAGGCGGAAGCCATTGCCCGGATGACCCAGGCTATTCTGGAGGACCAGGGCCTGATCTTTGCCATCGAAGCCCGTCCTCTGTCGCCAGGCGACAAGGTCCATGTCGTGGCTCCTGCTGCGAAGGAGAACCGCGATGAATAGCCGCGATCTGCCGTCCTGGAAGCAGCAATATCGGGAATGGAGAACCACGCGCGATCCAAACCGCGCAGCATCTGCGACGGGACAGATACCGCAATCCGGCCACGGACTCCTGTACGCCCTGGAATCGGGTGACACCGGCGGCGTGGGCCGATTGGCGGCCGTGGTGGCAGGGCAGATAGCCAAGGAGCTTTGGCTTAAGCGCAAGTCCCACGATTCGGCGGGGGAACTTCGCCTGGAGAGCCTGCCCAATGATTCCGCTTTTGTTGACGCGGTGGTAGTGCACACCGCCAGGCTGGTCGCGGCCACCGCGGAGGTCACTCCCAGCGAGCGTCTCTGGACGACGGTGGGGCTGACGCTTTCAGACAGGCTCGCCGGCCGGGACGAGGTCTTGAACAGATTGCTGTCGCAGGTCGAAGCCGCGCTGCCTAAACCGGGGGCAAGCCAGCTCGTCTTCCGGATCTTCGTGCGGGATTTCCTCTTAGAGATCACCCTGGCCGAAGCCGTGCGGTACGAATTGGAGGGGCGTTCTGCCTCCGACGCGGCGATCAAGCTGTTTCGGGAGTTCCTTTATCCCAAGATCGCCCCGCGGCTGAGGCGACGAGTCGCCGAGCAGGATCGCGAGGACTTGCGGGCAGAGATCGAAGAGGGCCTGCTCGGTTTCGGTCAGGCGACGGCGAACTATCGGAATCGAATGACGATCAAGGAGTTCGATCGTTCCTGCAGCAGCCTGGCCCACTTCGTCATCGAAACGGCGCGTTGGGTGGATTTGAGTTCTGCCTCGCGGCCAGTCCTGTATGGTATCCGTGAGGATGCCTTGCAGGGGCTCGCGGCTGCGGGCTTTCCGCCACATCTCCTTCCGGGCCTGCAGAACCTGCAAGGCCGCACGTGGCGGACCTGGAAAAGTTGCTCTCGCTCGCTGCAGGGCGCTGCGCCAGAACTTTTCTCCCCAGGGAACGAACACTGGCTCCGACTGCTGCAAGAAGGAAGCGGCGTGTATGAAACGGCCATGCCCGAGAACGGCTCCGAACACGAACCGGCACCCGTTCGTCTCGGGAACGTGATCGCACCGCGAGGGATGTCCGCGGATGGAGACGGCGACTCACTCATCGAGATCGTGAGGAGTCCGGAGCAATTCGCCAGCTTCCTGCAAGAGTGGAGTGAACTGGGGGCGGCGGAACGAAAACGGCTCCAGCAGAAGTTCATGCTCCTGAAGATCCTCGTCTTGCAGAAGTGCCTTGATGAGTGGTCGGGGGCCTCTCCGGCAAGCAGTGGCTGTCTGCAGTTGAAATTCGTCGTGTTGCAGGGGATTTCCGAATTGACGCTGGGAGTTTCCGACGGCGTGACCACGCATCTCGGCCCGGACGACGGGGACGACACGGCGGTCCGGCGGGAGACGGTCGCAGAAGTCGGCTTCGTGCGTCACCAGTCGGCCCACGCCCGCGATGGAGACCGGGTGGATGCCTGGGACCTGCTGCGAATCATGTACACCATCAGCTTCGTCTCCACCCTTTGGCGCGATGACGAAGCGACGAGAACCGCGCGGGGACTGGCGGGCCAGGTCCGGGATGAGCCTGACGGCGGATGCCGAATCCCCCTGGCATGGCTGGCGGAACACGCCCTCGAACGAGGCACCGAGAGAAACCTGGATCGGGACCGCATCCAATCGCTACTGGGTAAGTTCACGGCCGCGTTGAACGAGTTCGCCGCCGCGGGGCGTCAGACAACGGAAGGTGAGGACGGGATCCAGGGCACGACAGAAGCCGACGAAAATGGACTCCGGCACCAGGCGGAGGTCGGCGAAGATGTGCTCGTCGTGCATGTACGGCGCGATGATGTCGTGGCTTACGTGCGCTACCCGCATCTGCTGCTGGCGACCTACGCCCCCAACGCGTTTGCCGCGATGTACTGGAATATCCAGCAGGGATCGCGGCTGGGCATCGCCGAAATACGATCTAAGTTCCGTGATCTGCGGGTTTCCTTGGATTCCCTGAGGAGGTTCCTCGATGGCACCCTGTCAACCGAATGAAAACTCTCCTTCGCTCGCAGCGCTGCGGGCATTCGCCCTCGGAGAATTGCACGGCGACGAGGCCGGCGAGTTGGCGGCGCACGTCGAGCAATGCGCCAGCTGCAACGGGCACGTCAGCATGCTGAAAGTGGTCGGACGGTGCGACCGCGTGCTGGGTATCGAGCTGGCCCCGGGGACAACGGCACTGGAACCGCGGAAGATGGCCCAGTGGCGTCGAATCGCAGACGGCCTGTTCGAACTCCCCCAGCCGTTACGGGTGTCCCTGAAAAGGCTTCGCGAGCTAATCGTCACGTGGGCAGATCAAGGCGGCTTGGCGGTGTCGACGCCGACGCTCCAATTGTTGATCGGGGGCGAAAGCACGCAAGCCGAACGACGAGTTGCTATCGCTTCGGGAGCTGGCAGCCTATCGTGCTCTCTGAGCATCTTCCGCGATGCGCAAGGCGACACGAGAATCGCGGTGGGGTTTCGCGAACGCCAGATTCGTGAGTGCGGTGTGCTGCGCATTCGGCTTTCCCGTGCCGGGCAGTTTATCGAATCCAGGCCCGTCGATGGCTCCCAAGTGCTGGCCGATCTCTCGTGGGTTTCGTTCGATAGGGTCCTTTCCGCAGGAGAGTATACCGTCGAACTGCATGGCCGGACGGAAACGTATCGGTTGGAATTAAAAGTGGATTGAGCGAAGATGGACTTGCTGGTACTCCAGATAAACGGCTACCCGTCCGATTGGGACACGGTCTTGGACGGCATTCCGCCCGGAGGCGGGACGGAGTTTGTGGCCGGCAGGCTGTGTGAGGCAGGGGTCCCCACCTCCAGCGGCTTGCAGATTGCAGATGGTCTCCGCCGCTTCGTCTATTGGTTCGTCGAGGGCGGCCCCGACATCAACTACGACCGGGAAACCATCGCAGTCGACGAATTGCGAGAGGTTCTCTGCGAGGTCGAGAGCGCGATATTCCGCACCATGGCGGGTACGCCGGGCGGGATCGAAAGGCTCCGCGAGGCGGGGGCCGGCCTGACGCGCAGCCTGCTGCCGGAACAGCTGATCGAACGCCTGTTCGGCGTGCCCGAAGGCACTCCCGTGGTGATCCGCGTGGACGACGTCGCCGCCAGCGTACCGTGGGAGTTGTGCTATTCCTCGCAGTACAGGACCTTTCTGGGCACGCACTTGGCGGTGTCCCGGGGCGTGGCCGTGCGGATCTCGCATCGGGGCCGAACGGCGCCTCGCCTCGGCGACTCCCGGCTCGTCTCCCTTCCGCACGTGTCGTGCGTGGTCAATCCGGAAAACGATCCGGCGATCGCCCCTTGTGCGCAATCCCTGGATGAGTTGGCTTGGGAACTCCAATTGGCCGGCTGCGGCGCGGTCATCTCGGTACAGGCAGGCGCTTCCCGGCGCAAGTTGCTGGGCGCTTTGGAAAAGCCCGCCTTTCATTTCACCGGCCACGTGCACTTCGATCGGGGCCGAGGCAGTTTTATCCTCTGTAGCGATCAGCTACCCGTGGATGCACGCGAGGTGATGACCGCGTTGCGCCGAGGAATTCCGCCCAAGCTGGCGATCCTCAACGGCTGCCGCAGCGATCGGGCTCCGCAGGGAGAACCAGAAATCGAACGCTCGGCGACCCACGCGTCCTTCGTCCAGCAATTCTATCGAAACGGGGCCTTGTCCGTGATCGGGACGCGTTGCGAAGTCGACACCGGGACGGCGCACGCCCTGGAGAGCCACTTCTTCCGGGCCTTCGCACGCGAACCCCGTCCGATCGGTGAACTGATGCGCCAGTTCCGCAAATCCCACGCCTGTGGCTGGCCTTGCTATCTCCTGTACGGCGACCCCCGCATCCAGTTCGTCCTTGCGCCTGCACGGCAAGGCAGCATTCTCCAGCACATGGGAAATCAGGGCGAGTTTACGACGCTCTCTCCAGACCGCCAGAGATCAGGCTGGGAAGGACACCTTGCCGAGACCGCATTTCCCACAAGCCGTCCGCCGGGGCCGGAACCAGGGCAATCCTCGCCTCCGCCGAGTATCCGACAGGTGGCTGTTTCAGCCACGCCCCCTCCGGTCTCCGGAACCATGCCTCTGCCTCCGCAAACGTCCGCCATCCGCAGACCGGGAATCAGGACGCCGTTGTATACCGCGATCCTGGTTGAGAATTCCCCTTACGTCCAGGAATACTCAGGAGTGTTGGACGCTTTCGAGGCGTTTCTCGATGCGCTCACGGCCCGCGCGCACCGGCTGAATGCCGAATTGGATCCGCACGGCAGTTCCTTGGCCTGCGGCATACGCGTAGTCGGATACCCGGTGCCTCTCCAAGGCATCCCCGATGATTTTGCCCAGCCCGCGGTCGATCTCCCCTGGAGAGGCCGCTTCACGGGATCGGACCGAGGGACTGCGAAGAGCTACCGTCTAAGCCGGCTGCTCAAGGCCGTCCTTTCCGACCTGAAGAAGTTGACGGGGCGAAGCCGCAATGTGCCGCTCCCGGCGCCGGTCGTCATCGTCTGTTGTGCCAGCGACCCGCAGGCCGGTGCCATTGGCGGCCGACCTGACGCCGACGACGCGATCCGGATCTGCGAGGATCTTCGGCAGCTCACGCTCCCGGCACTGCCATCCGAGCCGTACTTCGGCGAAACCGCGGCAAAAACGATTGCCCTCGGCTTCGGGAAGGACGTCCCGGAGTCGTTTCTCCGCGGTTTGGCGTGGGGAGGAACCGCCGGCGTGGGACTCTGGCGACGCTTTCATAGCTCCGATGAAGCCCGTCGCTTCGCCGATCAGCTATTTCGATGCCTGCTTGAGCCGCAGTCCCCAGAGCCGTTGGATGGCCTGGGCAATGAATTTGACGATGCGGTAGTTGCGTGAAGGTCAAAGTCCAATCCGAGTCGACAAACCGATGACCGCTACGAGCGGGCTCCGATCGCCGTCCGCGGCGGGACGGCGAGCCTGAACATGTGGGTGCGCGCCGTTCCGGGGATTGCGGATGCACCGGTCGTGATTCATTGCGTCGATACGGGCGAGGCGCCGCAGCCGTTTCGGTTGGGCATTCATCCGGCCAGGTTCTTCGGCGACCGGCCGATCACGGTCGATTTGCTGACGCCGACGGCGTATGACCGGGCGGCGCACGAGCGTGCGGAGCAGACCAAGGATTGTGCCGCCTTGCCCATCCGTAGACGCCTGGCCGCCGGGTGCGTGACGGAGATCGAGGTGCCTGCCTGCCGTATCGCCTTGGGGCTTGGTCGTGGTTGCGCCCGATCCCGCCGCACCGCGGGACATTTGGCCGCCGTCCGTCATGACCGATGACGTCGGCGTCTACTCGGCCACACTGGCCGTAACGCTCGCCAGTGCGACGCAGGACGCCGTGATCCGCTATACCGTCGACGGGACGGAACCGACCGCATCGTCCAGCGCGTATCGCGGCCCGCTGTCGCTCACCAGCGACACGACCGTCCAGGCGCGGGCGTTTGTTTGAAGCTCTCCCCGTTTCCCGGCACGAAGCCGTTTTTCCTCACAAGGTGATCGCGTCACCGATCTTGGGGATTTCCACCGTCAGTTGATATGCGTCATGGATTTTTTGCGCTAGGGCGTACTGGTTGTTCGTTTCGCCATGCGTCACGATGACGCGGGGGCGGCAGGGGGCCAGGGCGCCGAGCCAATCCAGCAAGTCGGTTTGGCCCGCGTGGGCGCTGAAGCCGCCCATAGTATGAATCATGGCGCGGACGGCGATCCGCTCGCCGAAGATCGAAACCTGAGGCGCGCCGTCGACCAAGCGGCGGCCGAGCGAGCCCTCGCCCTGGTAACCAACGAAAATCACGTGCGTATCGGCCTGCCACAGGCTTTGGCGGAGATGATGCAGGATGCGTCCTGCGTTGCACATGCCGGCGCCGGCCATGATCAAGCACGGACCGCGCACGTGGTTCAGCGCTTTCGACTCTTCGGCCGTGACTGTGGCTTGAACCGTATCGAGGTCTTCCTCCAAGGGATGCTCCTGGATGTCGCGCGTCAAATCCTCGTCAAACAACTCGGCGTGTTGGCGGTAGATTCGCGTCGCCTCGACGGCCATCGGACTGTCCAGGTAGATCGGAAACTTGGGCAGCAGCTTCTTGCGGAACATTCCGGCCAGGATGACCAGCAGCAGTTGCGCGCGGCCGACTGCGAACGTCGGCACGAGGACTTTGCCGTTGCGCGAGAGGGCCGTTTTCAGGACGGCCAGGAACTCGTCGACTGTGGCCTGAAACGACTTGTGATTGCGGCCGCCATAGGTGGATTCCAGGAATACCGTTTTGGCCTGATGAAACGGTTCGGCATCCTTCAGAATCGGCGCCCCCTTGGGCCCCAAGTCGCCTGAAAACACGACGGTCGCAGTGCCGCTGTCGTCCCGCAACGTCAGAAGAATGCTGGCCGAACCCAGCATGTGTCCGGCTTCGACCCAGCGGGCTGTCACGCCGGGCGCCACGTCCACCGGGTCGTGGTACGGCACAGGCCGGAACTGGGACATGACGGCTTCCACATCCTCGACGCGATACAGCGGTACGAGCAGTTTTTGGCCGGCCCGCTGGCGGCGGCGGTTGATGCGTTCGATGTCTTGCGCCTGGATCTTGGCCGCATCGCGGAGGATCAGGTCCGTCAGTTCCCGCGTGGCAGGCGTCCCGAACACCGGCGCTTCGCAGCGACTCTTGGCCAACAGCGGCAGACGGCCCGTGTGGTCCAGGTGAGCGTGGGTCAGCAGCACCGCGTCCAATTGCTGCGGATTCAACTCGGGGGGAACGCGATTCCGCAGCTCCGATTTGGCCACACCTTGGAACAAGCCAAAATCCACCAGCACGCGGGCCTGCTGGGTCTCGATCAAGTAAGCCGAACCGGTGACCTGGCCGCCGGCAGCACCATGCAGGGTGACTTTCACGTTCCATCTCCTAGGGTTTCGTTCGAGAGGGATTCTGATTCCCGGAACGCCGGTAAAGAATTCGCCCATTTCTCAGGGATTCCTCGGCGAATGTACGCCACCGCTTCCTCGACGGAATCCGTGTAATGCAGGAGGTCAATGTCTTCGCGGGCAATCGTCTGTTCGGTCAACAGCGATTTTTCGACAAAGCCTTGCACCTCGCCCCAGAACGGCAGTCCCATCGCGACGACGGGGAATCGCTCGATCTTGTCACACTGGATCAGCGTCAAGGCTTCGAACGCTTCGTCCAGCGTGCCGAATCCGCCCGGCATCACGACGAATGCACACGAGTACTTGACCAGCATCACTTTGCGGACAAAGAAATGATCGAACTCGACGAACCGATCCAGGTACGGATTCGGCTTCTGTTCCCGAGGCAGGACGATATTGCAGCCGATGGTCTCGCCGCCGCCCTCCTTAGCGCCGCGATTGGCCGCCTCCATGATCCCCGGCCCGCCGCCGGTCATGACGACAAAACCGGCCTCGGCCAAGCTCCGGCCCAACGCTCGCGCCAACTGATAGTAGTGATGGTTCTCTCCAAACCGCGCCGACCCGAACACCGTGACGCAGGGGCCGGCGAAGTCCAGGGATTCGTACCCGCGCAAGAATTCCAGGAACACGCGCACGGCACTTTCCAAGTCTGCGCCTCGGTCCCGTTTGCCGGCCAGAAACCGCTTTTCCGTGTTTTGGACGCTTTCCAGCAGCGAAAGCTGCGAGGGCTCGCGATCCGATGCGGGCGAGGCGGTCGTGGGCATCTTGTTCTCCGTATGGAAATGGTTTGTGGAAGAAGACCAGGGACAAGTTGCCTGGCTACCCCACGGCATGTTCGTGGCCCTATCGCAGATGCTACCGCAGTCCGCCAGCTGTTGCGAGAGGGCGCCGCGCTTCTTGGGTTGCCGCAATCAACGCAGGGCTACGTCAGCCACGGCGAAAATGGTGCCGCCGCGCCGGACGCTGCGAGTTCCGAGGGCTTCGGCACGCGTTCCAGGTAGCAGACGGCCTCCTGCTCGACGGAATTCGCCGCCAGTCGGAGCGCGGCTTCGGGCGCGTGCGGACCGGGGAAGTCGATAACGCGAATCGCTTCGGCCCACCGCGCGGCGCCGGGCAGCAGTTCTCCCAGGCGGTTGGGCGCGGTCTCGAAAAACTCGTGGTTCCAGTGGTTGCCTTTCCGGGCGGGAAACAACGCCAGATATAGCATGTCGCATTCCACCAGGTCGCTGAAAAAATGCGTGCCGAGCGAAACGTCGGGCACCAGGTCCTCGCGCATGGCGACGATCTCGCACAGCACGGCCACCGTGTCGATTTCGGCGAACGAGACGGGCACGCCCAGCGACGGAGTCGTCGTTCCCCAACGGCCGGGGCCGATCAGCATGATCTGCGGCGGCGGCAAGGCGTGCGGCCGGGGCATCTCGGGACGGTGCACCAGTTTACCGATCAGCCGCGCGACGCTGTAGCGATCCTGGATCGTCAGCTGGCCGTAGACCGACGGCGTCACGTACACGACACGATCGATCGTGTTGACGCGGCTCCGCCCCACGACCGCGCCCCGGGCCTGCAACAGGATATCCTCGGGCGCCAGCCCGGCGGGAAGTTCGGCGGCCGCCGTGCCGGCGACGACCTGCAACGGGCGGCATTGGACCAGGTTCACGCGGTACTGGTCCCGGGCGAAAAAGTTGGCGGTGAACTCCAAATCGACCGGATAGTCGTAGGCTTCGTGCAAGGTGGACAACATCTCCCGCATGTCCTCCACAAACGGCGTCTCGCCGAGCAGGTGCTCGAAAGTCAGCACCCAAGCGGACGAGGAGGGCAGACCGTATTCGGCTGCGCGCAGGGCCATCTCTCGGTCCTGCGATGCAAAAACCTGCAGCGGCAGGCCCGGGGCCCGCTCGACGACTTCGGAGAAGTTGCACGACACCAACTGGTTGGCGTCCAAATCGATCACGTCCACCCGATGTTGCGAGTATTGGCGGACTTCGTCAATGTCCGTCTCCGGCCGCCGCTGCGGCGCGTTCAGGGCGACGACGCGCGTATAATCGTCGTCCGAGCGGTCCACGGCCCGCGTGCCCAGTCCGAAGACCAGCCGGACCATGCCGGCCGCCGGATCGATGCACTTGTTCCACACGTAGGGATTCACGGACAGGCCGACGCCGGCCATCTGGGGAAAGAACAGATTGCCATGCAGGCTGCCGGAGACGCGCTGCACCAACAGCGGCATCTGTTCGTCGCGGTCCAACAGTCCGCGCTGCGCCCGATAGCGGAGCGCTTTTTCGCTCATCGTGCTGGCGTAGATCGTCTTGACCGCCGCGACGAAGTCTTCCAACCGCTTTTGATGCGAGCCCTGGTTGGCGCAGAATACGCTCTCGTACTTGCCGGCAAAGGCGTTCCCGTAGTTGTCCTCCAACAGGCTGCTCGACCGGACGATAATCGGCGACTGGCCGAAATAGTCGAGCATCTCGACGAATTCCTTGATGATATTGTCGGGAAAGGTCCCGGTAATCATCCGGCGGCGCGCTTCCTCGATATCGTCCAGGTACGCCCGGCGGTCGTGCTGTTTTTGGCGAACCCACCAGCAACCGTTTTCCACGAGGAACGAGTAAAATACGTCCGAACCGATGAAGAACGAGTCGTGGGCTTCCAGCAGGCGGTTCCAGCGGGGATGCATCTTGGTCAGGATGGCTCGCGCCAGCAGCATCCCCACGGACTTGCCGCCGATCAGCCCGGTACCGATCATCCGCTTCCAGATCGCCAGGACGTCGCCCAGCGTCAAGTATTTCTCGGCCATGCTCAGCAGCCGTTCGTCGCGGGTAAACGCCATGCGCATCAGCGTGCGGAGCAGGACCGCCGGATCGCCAGTCGTCGTTTCGTCTCGCTGCAGCGCCTCCCACACCTGGTCGGCCTTGTGAAACGTGCGGTTCCAACTGCCCAGGCGGAAACGCATGGAATCCAAGCCGGCCCACGGTAGCGACGTCAGGATTTCCGCCGTCGTCGAGCTGTCCGTGACGGGCACGAAACGGTCGCCGTCCCACGCGTGCAGCATGTACATCGTGGGCGAGTAGCGATGCTCGACCTTGCTGGGTTGCAGGTACAACGCGCCGTGATGACGATAGACATCCAAAAAGATCTGCGTGGTGCGGGTGATGGGCGTGGTGGCCTGGAAGGAATGCGCGTGGCGGAGCAGCGGAAAATAGGCCAGCGACTCCAAGTCGTACACGTAAGGGCAGGTGAGCATGAAAAAGTTGCCCAGCATCCGATCGCTGTGCCACTGTTCCGCCAGCGTCGACAGGCAATCGAAGACGCAGAACGCCCCCCGCCCCGCTTCGCGGATCACCCGCCGGATCTGTGTAATGAACCTCTCGAATCCCACGGAACTGGCCAACTCGCAAACCGTCACGCCTTCGCCGCCCGGAACCAGCGGCGGGTGGTCGGCAAAGCGGAAGTACACCAGCGGCCGGCCCGCTCGCCGAGCCGCCTCGCAGTACGGCCCCACAAAGGGCGCAAAGTCGTCGATTGCATCCACTTGCCAAACCAAGTTGTCGCCGGGCAGCAGTCCCCGGAACACCCGATCCAGCGCCGCCATCCCCGTGCTGAGATTGGAGTCCACCATGCGCAAAGGTCCTTTTTCCGGCTCGTGGTCTGCGCTCGGCCGCCGCGCCAAGCCGTAGCATCTGACATTGGGCAGATCAAAAACGACAAGTTTCTTTATAAGCTATTGCACAGTTATCGTCCAGTGTTATAATTCCGCCTTATTCGGCTTCAAGCCGGTTCTGCGGCCCGCCCGGCCCGCCAGTTCCGGCGGCTGAAGCTGTATTCTCCCTCCCCAGCCCATCTACCAGACGAGAGGAATGTATGTCTACCAGCAAACCGCAATCGGCGGATTCCGCCGCACCCAGCATGAGCGAACGGGTGGAACAGTTTGTCGGCCAAGTTGTGGCCAACAACCCCAACCAGCCGGAATTTCATCAGGCCGTGCGGGAGGTCGTCGAATCGGTCTACCCGGTGGTCGAAGCGACACCGGCTTACCGCAAGGCGAAGATCCTGGAACGGATCGTGGAACCCGAACGCGTGATCATATTCCGCGTGCCCTGGGTCGACGACCGCAACGAAGTCCAGATCAATCGCGGTTATCGGATCGAGATGAGCAGTGCGATCGGCCCCTATAAAGGCGGCCTGCGGTTTCACCCGACCGTTACCTTGGGGGTGCTCAAGTTCCTGGCGTTCGAACAGGTCTTCAAGAACAGCTTGACGACGTTGGCCATGGGCGGCGGCAAGGGCGGCTCGGATTTCGATCCCAAGGGCAAGAGCGACAACGAGGTGATGCGTTTCTGTCAGTCCTTTATGGCCGAACTGTACCGCCACATCGGTCCCGACACGGACGTTCCGGCCGGGGACATCGGGGTCGGCGGCCGTGAAATCGGCTACATGTTTGGGCAGTACAAGAAGATCGTCAACCGCTTCCATGGCGTCCTCACGGGCAAGGGTTTGGAGTACGGCGGTTCGCTGATTCGTCCGGAAGCCACCGGTTACGGCGCGGTGTATTTTGCCCAGGAAATGTTGGCCACGCGCGGCGACAGCTGCCGGGGCAAGATCGCCACGGTGTCCGGCTCCGGCAACGTCGCTCAGTATACCATCGAGAAGCTGAACGAGTTCGGCGCCAAGGTCGTGACAGTGTCCGACTCGGCGGGCACGATCGTCGATGAGGACGGCATCAACGCCGAAAAACTCGCTTGGGTCATGGAGTTGAAGAATGTCCGCCGCGGCCGGATTCGCGAATACACCGAGCGGTTCCCGGGCGCCAAGTATCTGCCCAACGAACGGCCGTGGAAGGTCAAATGCGATTTGGCGTTCCCCAGCGCGACGCAAAACGAGATCGACGGCCAAGATGCCCGCACGCTGGTGGCCAACGGCTGTTTCTGCGTGGCGGAAGGCGCGAACATGCCGACGGAACCCGAGGGAGTGGACGTGTTCCTGGACGCCAAGATCCTGTACGGGCCGGGCAAAGCGGCCAATGCCGGCGGCGTGGCCACGTCGGGTTTGGAAATGACGCAGAATGCCGGCGTCATCAAGTGGCCGCGCGAGGAAGTTGACATGCGGCTGCAGCAGATCATGAAGGCGATCCACGAGAATTGTGTCCGCTACGGCAGCTCCAACGGGTTCGTCAACTACGTCCGAGGAGCGAATATTGCGGGTTTCGTCAAAGTGGCGGATGCCATGCTGGCGCAGGGGATTGTGTAGCCCAGGCGAATCTTCGCATCGTCACCGGAAGCGTGAGCGAAAAGGCTGGGTTTCAGAGGGCCGCGCTCACGCTTCGGGCAACTTCGAAGACCGGGGGCGGCTACCGGAGACGCGATGAATATCGATATGCTCAAAGTCTTCTGCAGCGTGGTCGAGCAGCAGAGCTTCTCGCTCGGCGCTGCGTTGCATCACATCAGCCAGTCGGCGGCGACCCAGGCCGTTCAGCGGTTGGAGGAGCATTTCGAGACGCAGCTTTTGGACCGCCGCCGCCGTCCGCCTGTGTTGACGCCGGCCGGTGCGATCTGTTATGACGAGTTCCGCAAGATCATCGAATTGTACGATGCGGTCGCCGACCGGATCCGGGTGCTGGGCGACGAGATCCAAGGCCACTTTCGCGTGGCCGCCATCTACTCGGTGGGCCTGTATGGACTAGGACACTGCATGCAGCAGTTCATGGTCAATTATCCCAAAGCGCGGGTTCAACTGGAGTACCTGCGGCCGGCCGACGTCTATGAAGCGGTCCAAAACGGCCGCGTCGATCTGGGCTTGGTTTCGTATCCGACGGCCCTGCGGGGGCTGAGCGTCATCCCCTTACGCTCCGAAGAAATGGTCGTGACCTGTCATGCCCAGCACCCGCTGGGCGGCCGCAAGAGCGTCGCGCTCACCGCGCTGGCCGGCGAGAAGTTCGTCGGTTTCGACCGCGAGTTGCCGATCCGCAAAGAAATCGATCGCCAGCTTCGGCAGCAGGGGGTGAACGTCGAGGTGGTGCTGGAGTTCGATAACATCGAGACGATCAAACAAGCGGTGGAAATCGGGGCCGGGATCAGCATCCTGCCGGAACCTACGGTGTGTAAGGAAGTGCAGATCGGGACGCTGATCGCCGTCCGCCTGCGCGGAGTCAGCTTGCAGCGTCCCATCGGCATCATCCACCGCGATCGGCTGGTGTTTGCCCCGACCGTGACCCGGTTCGTCGAATTATTGCAGCAGATGCCGGTGGCCAAGCTGGCCGAAGCGGGCTGACGAGGAGTGTTCTATGACGAATGCCGATCCAGCCGTGGTGACCAATTCGTTACGGGTGGCTGCCGTCCAGTTTCAGCATGCCCCGGGCGATAAGCCCGCCAACTTGGACATCATCGGCCGATTCGTGGAACAGGCGGCCGAACGGCAAGTTCAGTTGATCTGCTTTCCGGAGTGCTGTATCTCCGGCTACTGGCACCTCCGGCACCTGACGCGCGCTCAGCTGGTGGAATTGGCCGAACCGGTGTTCGACGGACCGGCTTCGCGGCAGCTGATGCACCTCGCACATCGTCACCGCATGACGATCGGCGCCGGTTTGATCGAATTGGGTGCCGACGGCGGCTTGTACAATACCTATGTCGTGGCCATGCCCGACGGGCGCTTTGCCCGCCACCGCAAGCTGCATGTTTTTGTCAGCGAATACTTGACGCCGGGCGACCAATATACCGTCTTCGATACTCCGCACGGCTGGCGTGTTGGGGTGCTGATCTGCTACGACAACAACATCGTCGAAAACGCCCGCGCGACCGCCTTGGCCGGCGCCGAATTATTGCTGGCCCCGCATCAAACCGGCGGCTGCGACTCCGGCAGCCCGCATGGCATGAAGGTCATCGATCGCGCCGTGTGGGATCACCGCGGGCAAGATCCGGCGGCGATCGAGGCGGAGATTCTCGGCGACAAGGGCCGCGGCTGGCTGATGCGCTGGCTGCCGTCCCGAGCGCATGACAATGGGATGTTCCTGGCGTTCAGCAACGGCGTCGGTCCCGACGACAACGAAGTCCGCACGGGCAATGCGATGATTTTGGATCCGTATGGCAGGATTCTGACAGAAACGCGGAAAGCGGGCGACGACATGATCGTCGCTGATCTGGATCGCACCTTGCGAGAACGCTGTACCGGTGCGCGTTGGATCCTCGCTCGGCGCCCCGAGTTGTATCTCCCCCTGACGCAACGGACGGGTCGGGAGCAAGACACACGCACGGTGCGTTTCAGCTTGGAACCAGCTGTCGGCAGGAAGTGAGCGGGAGGGATCGTGAACGTCGGCGGAATCATCTTGGGCGGCGGCAAGAGCAGCCGGATGGGCCGCTCGAAGGCCGAATTGCCTTTCGGACCGGAGGCGATGGTGCAGCGTGTGGCGCGGCTGTTGGGCGAAATTGTGAAACCGCTGGTTGTCGTCGCGGCGGCACGTCAGGAACTGCCGCCGCTGCCGCCGCAGGTTCGCGTGGTTCGCGACCGGCGCGCGGGCCGCGGGCCGCTGGAGGGACTGTGCGCGGGACTCGAGACGCTGCAAGGCGAGGCCGAGGCGGCTTACGTGACCGGCTGTGACGTGCCGCTGTTGGTCCCCCAATTCGTTGAAAGAATGCTTGAGCGGTTGGGCGACCATCAGATCGCCGTTCCTGTGGACGGCGAGTTCTTTCATCCGCTGGCCGCCGTCTACCGCCTTGATGTCCTGGCCGAAGTCCAGTCCCTGTTGGCCGCCGACCAACTCCGTCCACAGTTTCTCTTCGAGCGCGTCCGCACGTGCCGCGTTTCCGTCGACGATCTCCGCGCGGTCGATCCCGACTTGCTGACGCTGGCCAATCTCAATACGCCCGCCGACTATGCTGCGGCCCTTCGCCGCGCAGGATGGGAGCTGCCGTCCGACTTCGTTGAGGTTTAGGCCCTGCCCGCAACCCAACTCGTTTAACCGCGACCCAACGGAGAGCGAGGGAAGTGCGATGGACGTTGTTGCGAGCATCCTCGCTCTCCGTTGGGTCGCGGTTAAACGAAGATGCGCGCACGCCCCGCAGAAGCCACAGGTCAAGACTCTATTCTTTCACTTAATCTGCGCGGGTTCAGTTCGCCGCTTTGGCGCTGACCATTTCGCCGGATTTGAGTCTTTCCAGAACCGGTTTGACCGCGGCAGCCGGCAGGGCATAGCTGGCAACGCGACTGGCGCGGGCGATATTGATGCCGACGACCTGGCCCTCCAGATCGACGATCGGCCCGCCGCATTGATTCGGCTGCAGCACCGTATCGTGTTGCAGAGCCAGGGGAAAGCCCGTTCGCCGCTTGCTCAACCGCCCGCCGATATCCTCTTGAAAGGTCTCGCCGTTGGCGATTTCGGCCATGTCCAGCAGTTCGACCTCGGCGGTCATCGCTTGGCCGCCTCGCAGCAAACTCAGCCGCACGCGATCGCCGGGGCGGCGACCGCGGATCGCCTGAACCAGGCTTTGACGCGTCGCGATCTTGTTGCCGTCCAGCTGCGTGATCACATCGCTGGGCTGCAGCCCTGCTTGGGCGGCGCCGCTCCGCGGCAACACTTCCCGCACCACCGGCCCCTTGTCGCTCTCCTCGATGATGACTCCCAAGGCCGGCATTCGCCTCGGAACGACTCGCGGCGCCACGCTGACGACGCCGATGGATAGGGGCACGTTTTCCAGACCCGGCGTGGCCAGCCAACTGCCCACCGACGGCGGCGCCGTTTCGCTCCAGCGAATGACCGGGAGTCCGTCGGCGTTGATCTTCAGCAGCGCCAAATCGTCGTCCTCGCTGACGCCGACGATTTTGGCTTCCAGCCGGCGCCCGTCAAATAGATGGCACGCGATGATGCCCGACAATTCGCTCGCCTTCGTCAGAATCAGGCCGTCTGCTGCGACAATCGTTCCCAGCGCTACGCGCCGCCCGTCGCACAGGATGCGGACCGTGCTTTGCGCAGGCCCATCGACGGCCTCGCGAAATGCACGCTTGACGGCGTACGCCCCACGCTCGGTCACGTCCGCTGCTTGCACAGCGATCGCGAACACGACGATCCCGACCCAACCAACCAACCGCAGTTTCATGGCCCGCAGCCCCGTCCAAAAAATAACTCGTTCAGAAACGTCCGGCGATGCTCGCCGCAATCTGGTCGACGCTACCGATCACGCTCGCCAATCTCCAATTTCAGCTGCACGCGTTCGCTGCCGCGCAGCAGTTCGATCGTCGCCCTCTCACCGGGTTGGCTGTCGCTCACGCATGTCTGCAACGAAGCGAAATCGCTCACGCTCTGGCTATTGAACTTGACGATGACATCCCCCACCCGAATGCCCGCCTTCGCCGCCGGACCGCCGGGAAAGACGTGGGAGATCTTGGCGTCCGTCGCGTTCGGCTCTCCCTGGACGCCCAAGTACGGGCCGCGTCCGGGCAGATTGCCCCACGCCTCGCTCGCGACGAGCCGTTCCCAGGATTCGACGTAGGCCGCGATTGGAACATGCATGTTCGTCGTTAAGAATCGGCCGATGCGGCTGTTGATCCCGATCACTCGACCTTCCATATCGAACAAAGGACCGCCCGAATCACCGCCCACCAGCGTACAATCCGTCGTGATCGCAAACTTGTCTTTTAGCAACACACGCCCGATCCGGACAACGGGCGAACGGCCTTCCTCGAACCCGCCCGGATGGCCGGTGGCTAAACACCATTGGCCGACCTTGAGTTCGCCGTCCTTCGCCAACTCGGCGAAAGGCCACGGTCCGCCGCTGTCGATCTTCATCAGGCCCGCATCCAACGTGCGATACATGCCCAAAGATCGCCCGGAAACCGTTTTTCCATTTGGCAGAATCACGTTTGCCCTGCGGTTGGGCGCCCCGGCAACATGGGCGGCCGTCAACACGTAGCCATCCGCACTGATGATGACTCCGCTGCCGTGCGACGATCCGATCACGATGCCGACGGTGCAATCCACCACTTTGGCGCACAGTTGGCGCTGATGCTGTTCCATCGTGCGCAGCTCGGTCAGACTGGCTGGCGCCTCGCCGGCGAAGATTCTTTTCAAATCGGCAGACGCAATCGCAGTCGTAACCGCTTCGGCCCAAACGGGCGGACACGAAATCAGGCAGAATAGAAGAATGGACGCCACGCTCTGCGCTAGTTGCCTTCGATACTCGCTCATGGCGTTTCCTGTCCCCTCAAAATGCGATAACGTAGTATATCCAAATAAATACACGATGGACACCGCTTTGTAAACAGTTATAGACATTCTAGGAGCCTCGGCGAGAACTCCATCCTCTCGTAGAGGGGCGTACGAATCATTTTCGGCACGAGTAAATCCAATGAGCAAGTTGATCTTCGGATGCGGCTATCTCGGTATGCGCGTCGCCACCCGCTGGGCGTCGGATGGCGCTACGGTACTCGCCGTAACCCGCGATATCGAGAAATCTCACAAGTTGCGAGAGAGTGGCATTCTGCCTGTCGTGGCAGACATCATGGATCCAGGCACGCTGAAGAACCTTCCGCAACCCGATACCGTGCTGTTTGCCGTAGGACATGACCGTCGCAGTGGTCGTTCCATTCGCCAGCTGTACGTTGACGGTCTGCAGCACGTGCTGGACCATCTGCCGCCAGGCCTCAAGCGTCTGATCTACGTTAGTTCGACAGGAGTTTATGGACAATCCGACGGCGCTTGGGTCGACGAACAGGCGGCGTGCGCGCCGACTCGGGAAGGTGGTCAAGCATGCCGGCAGGCCGAATTGCTGCTTCAAAGTCACCCGCTGGGCGAACGCGCGATTATCCTTCGAATGGCTGGCATCTATGGGCCCGACCGCATTCCTCGGCGGAAAGAATTGCAGTCGGGGTTGCCGATCGAAGCGCCGAGCGAGGGCTACTTGAACCTGATCCACGTCGATGACGCAGCCCGCATCGTCATGGCGGCCGAGGAGCGCGCTCCGCTGCCGGCTTTGTATTGCGTTTCCGACGGGCATCCGGTGATCCGACGCGAGTACTTCCACGAGCTGGCCGCGTTGCTGGGCGCTCCGAAACCGACGTTCCGGAGACCTCGAGCCGGCTCGCCTGCCGCGGAACGAGCCGGCGCAAGCAAACGCGTCAGCAACCGGCGGATGCTCGCGGAACTGGGCGTCGAGTTACAGCATCCGTCCTACCGCGAGGGACTGGCGGCAATCGTCCAAGCGAGCCTGCCGAGCAGCCGGAAATAGATCATGATGGCGGCGACGGCCAAGGCGGAGCACAGGCCTCGGACCAGGAATCCACCGCCGGCGATCATGCCTGCCAATAACAGCAGAGCGATGCCCAGCCCGGCGGACAACAGGTAGAATTTTCCCCACAGACGCCGGTCGGTCTGTAAGGTGCCCCAGACGGCTGGGGAAGCGACGGAAAAGCACGATCCCTCGGCGACCATGGATGTCAGGAACACGGGAAACAGTGCAATGGCACTGAACGCTCCTCCGAAGAACGCAGACCAAACCTTGCCTCCCAAGCACATCCAAACTCCGCCCAGGAACAGACCGGGCAGTGCAGAGGCCAACAGCGCGTTGATGATGTAAAACACGTCCAGCATCCAGTCGGTGAACTGCATGCCCGGCCAGTTTTCGATCTTGTCGCAGCCATTGGAAGTGTCTTGGAGAATGGCCAGACAACTGGCAGCCGCCGTGCCGGCGAATACCAGGGCGAAGAACGAGGCCGCCAACGTCATTCCCAAGGCGCCCATCTGGGCAATGCCCGCACCGCGGCTGAGGTCGACGGTCCAGGCGAACAGGGTGGCCGTCGCGTGCAGCAGCAGGGTGAGTATCAGCCAGCGGCTCGCGGCATCGCTGTCTAATAAGAACGAGGTGAGGCCCGTAAAGAACGGCCGTTCGGGCAACTGCGGCTTAGCCCGCTCGACCTCGTCTGCCTCGGCTTGTGCCTTGGCGATCGTCTGGCGAGCTTGTTCGCCGACAAGGTCCATGCGGCCGCCCGGTTTCGGAGACGCCGCGGGTTTCGGAGACGCCGCGGGTTTCGGGGGCCCGGACAACGGAGCGGACGTTCCGCCGCCGTGGACAGCCGGCGAAGAGCCATAGACCGCGGGTAAACGATCGACCAGTTCGCTCAGCCGGAATCCCCCGTCGTCCTCATCGATTGGGTCGGGCGGCTTCGGCGGCTTCTTGGGCGGCTTGACGATCGTCTTTGAGTGACAATCGGGGCAGATCACCTCCTGGCCGATTTGCTCGAGCCGCGCGTACAGCCGCGTTCGACACAGCCAGCATTCGAACCCGAACTCGGTGTGCGGCGACGATGGCGCAGGCTTGGCCGACTTGGTGTCGAGGCCCCGCGAGGATCCTTTGCTGGGAGCCGTGGGGACGCGCGGAGAGGCAGCGGCAGGAGTTCGCGGCTCAGCGGCGGCAGCAGCGAATGCCTGCGATGCCACGGGGGGGACGGGACCAGGCTTTGCGGACCGGGCTGGCGATGGAGCAGCGGCCGAGGCTTTATCCTGAACCGGAACGGCAGGGGTGAGAACCTCGGCATTGCATCGCGGACAGCGGCACTTCTGTCCGGCTTGCCCCGGTGGAACCTTCATTCGTCCACCGCAGGCCGGACAGTTGATTCGGAACGCCGTGCTTGGTTGCTCCGCCACCGTGCGTCCCTTCAACGCGCCCGCTAAGCCCGCTGTGTCCCCGGCAGGTCGGCAACCGCGTCGCCGCCAAGCCCCGTGGGAGACAACCAGGACGTAGCCGGAGCGATCCCTTTGGTATCCCACCAAGGAAAATCCCCGTACGATTTTAGCTCCAGCCACAGTACCACGCACGCCACGATGATGGCGCACAGCGACACCACCAGCATCATCGTGTAAACGTTCGCGCGCGGCTTCTGCTCGATGGGCGCACTAACGACATCAGGTCCGGGTGAGTTTTGTAGCGACACGATCACGTACCTTAATCAGGCCTCGTTGCGATTTCTCGTCCACTTGCGCGACAGCCCGGTCCGGGTCGGTCTTCAGAACCATCGCCGAGCCCAAGTAATTGTTGTCCCGGAAGACCTCGACGCGATGCCCCACTCGCAGGCCATCATCCGAGCCCAGGGACACCTCGATCAGGTTCTTGTCGCCCACCGCCGTAACAATCCCGTCCAACGGCGGAGCAATCGATTCGACGGGCATATTGGGATTGACGCCCAGCACGTCCGTCACCCGCTTGTACTTGCTAATCTCGGCAATTAATTGTGCCTCGCGCTCTTTCAAATTCCGTTCCACGCCGGCCGCCGAGTACAGTTTGTCCGTCAAATCCACAACGCGCTGGTAAAACTCGTCTCGTTGAGCCTGTACCACGCGAATCTCGTCGCGGAGTTTCTGGATATCGATCACCAATTCCTTGAGCCGGGTCTCCGCGAGATTGATCGCCGCGGTGGCTTCTGTTTGTGCCGACTGTAACCCCGCCAACTCCGATTCTTTCTGGGCCAATCGCTGCTGAGCGTCGGCCAGCTTCGTTTCCAGAGTGCTCAGCGCGCTGCGCCGAGCCGCCATCTCGACGGCCAATTGATTTCGCAGACCGTCCAGTTCCGCCCGTAAACCTTTGTTCGTCTCGACTTGCGCCTGAAGCTGCTGCTTCAACCCCAGCGGATACCGCTCGGTCGCGCTGGGATTGTCGACCAACATCTTCCAGTTTCGATGTGTGGCAAACACCACGACGGAGAAGCCCATGAACAAGATGCTCATGATAAAGATAAGCACCGTGAAAACTTTGCCGAGCAGTGTCATGACGCTCTCCCTAGAACGGCTCCCGTAACTGGATAAACAAGACTAGTATAGCTCTACGCAAAACGCAGTGTCAACGAAACTATTAAAAACTGGAAAACATAGGCGAAACAGGTAAAATGATCCCTGTTTGCGTTCTACAACGGCCGCGTAGGCTAAAGGTTGCTGTCGTTCGACTAGCATTCTTACTGCTATTATCGACCCATTTCCCCGGCTTTATTCCAATGTCTGACCGTTACGATGCCGAATATCGCTGCCGCCAAGCAGAACAAAGCACACAGTCCAGCAGGTATATCGCCGATCCAATGATACCAACTGTGGCGATTATCGCCACGAATCTCGGAGTACAACACGGCTTCATCGCGCCGCGGTCCTCGCTCGTGAACCCGGCCGTTACCGTCGATAACAGCGGAAATCCCTGTGTTGGCGGAAACTAATACGGGCAACCGATTCTCGATCGCTCGGAATACGGCACAGGCCAGTTGCAGATCCAGTATCCCCGATCCCCAAAACCATCCATCATTCGTGACATTAACCAGCGCGTCGGGAGCCGTCCCAGACCGCCTCAATTGATCGACCTGTCGGCGGATCAAGTGGGGGACGGTACTCTCAAAACAGATGCTGGGGGCCAGATTCCATCCGGCAACCTGGAAACATGCGGGACTCGCCCCCGAATCCAGGCCCTGCGACATGGGCGTCAGCCCATATAGCCATGGAAAATGACCACCCCAAGGGATGTACTCGCCAAACATGACGCGATGCATCTTGTAATAGCGCCCCGTCACTTGCCCTGATGGACTGATGCATAGCGCCGAGTTATATCGTTGCGTGACGTCGGCCGTCAATTGTAACGTATCCGTACCGACGATCAAATGGATGCCGGAACCGCCGGCAATCTCCGTTGGATCGCGCCCGGAATTCAGTCGCCGCGCCGTGTCTGCAACTTTGTAGCCAAATGCTTCCGCTCGCGTCTGAACCCGCTGGCGGTATTCGTCCGCAGGCAGTGACGCATCCGATGGCAAGTCGATCGGTCCGTCGATGAGGATCTCGGCCAAATCTCCGCTGAACATGGATTCCGGCCACACAACCAGTTGTACGGCTGGATGTCGGGCGACAGCCTGTTCGCTCAACTCGCGATAACGAAAAAAGGTATTTCGATCGCGTTCCGGGTTGAACTCGAAAATCGTGTCAAACGAGCCTTGAATTAGGGCTACTCGCAGCGGCGGAAGCGGCGTTGGCGGAGCCGGGGTACGCTGCCGCCAGATCCCGTAGGCCAGGACCAGCGCCAACACCAAGGACGCCGATACGGCGGGCCACCACGCTCGCCGCGAGTCCGGCAAGGCGTCGCCGTCGGTCGCCATCGGCACCATGCGAGCCACGGATGCCGCCACCAGCATCACCAGGAAACTGATGCCGTAGGCTCCAAAGACGTCCGCGATTTGCAGCAGCGTCGTGCGGGACATTTGGGTGTGTCCCAGCAACGCCATCGAGAACCCGGTCAACGCGTGCCCGCGCACCCATTCCAGACCTGTCCAAACGATCGGCGCAGCAACGACGACCGAGACTCGCCACCGGTGGACCGCAAGGCGCGTCAAGGCCACGAACAAAATGGGATACACCGCGAGATACGCGGCCAAGGCAAACCAGCCAAGATATAAAGCCGGATGGGCGAGTCGAATGCCTTCGAGAACGGCCAGCCAGTGCAGGTAACAGCCCAGCGCCACCGCCGCGTAAGGCCGGCGACCGGGCAATCGGGTGCAGCGGACGACGACCAGCCAGCCGACGGGTGCGACCCACGCCAGCGGCCACCAACTCAGGGGCGGAAAGGAAGCCCACAACAACAGACCGCTGAGCAACGACAAACCCCACGCCGACCGCGGCTCGCGAAACGGCAGACGGAGCCCAGAATTACTCTGAGGCGCCGATGGGCAAACGTGCCGTTCTGACGATTCGCGCGGAACGCGTCCGTGGTCGTGGACGGAGATCGGATTTCGGCGGCGATGATTCACGGCGGCGGAGGGGGGCAAACGGCAAACAGCTGTCTAGAACCGCATTTCGACGAACGCCCGTCGAACGGCCAATGGCCGGAAATTGTACTCGATGGCACACCTATTGCCTAATGGCAACCTGACGCCCGGCCTGCCGGCACGCAGGACCGCCGGCGCCGTCAACCGCACGCGATAGGCGAGTTCGCGTGATCGCTCGCGACGTTCTTCACTCGTGGGACGTCCCGCGACGGCGGGACTTGACTTCGGAGCGGGCCTTTTTGTCGTTCAGCCGGCGCTGTTTGGCCGCCCGACTGGGGCGGGTTTTTTTGCGAGGTTTCGGCGGCTGGGCGACGCGTAGAAGCATGGCCCGCAGCTTGTCCAAACAGTCTTCGATGTTTCGCTCCTGGTCGCGAAATCGTTGACTGTGCATTACCAGTTCGCCTTGTTTGTTGATTTGGCCGCCAAAGGCGGCGACGAACCGCGACCGCACGTCCTCGGTCAGGCTGGCCGTCGCGACGACCGGCCAGTGCAGCGTGGCTTTCGAGTTGACTTTGTTGACGTTCTGGCCGCCGGGGCCGCTGCTGCGCGCGAACGTAAAGCCGACTTCGGCCAGCGGAATGCAGATCTGCGGCGTGACTTCCAACATGGTCGGCTGTATGGGCCCCACGAGACACTCCTTTCAGGCAACTCACAAAAACAAGGGCGGCCCGTCACCCATCCAATGGTATCACGCCATTGGACCGGTGACGAGCCGCCCTCTCGCCCAGAGCGTCACGGATTCGGACCTCTTGAGATCCGTTTACGGCAGGACGCGGTCCATCATAAACACGCCGTTGTCGGCGACGCGGAACAGCGGACGATAGTACGGGTCGCCTTGGCCCCAGCGGCGGCCAGGATACCAGACCAGGCTCATCGCGATGTTCCAGGACTCTTGCACGTGATCGGCGGCAAAGCCGCTTCCCTGGCCTTCGTTCGGAATCAGGTACGAAAAGTTGGTCTCCAAAGCCCAAGTTGCGCTCAACGGCAGCCGGGCATCGGTACCAATCAAGCCATCGCCGTGCCCGGACCAGCCGGCAAACAGACGCGCGTTGCCCGGTTCGCAATCTCCAAAGTTGTAACGATAAAAGAACGCATACAAGTCGGTCGTCTCCCACTCGACGATCTGCTCGTTCGCCTCCCGGTCGCTAGAATTCTTCGTGCCTGCGGTGCCCCAGAAGCCAAGTTCGTGCATGCCGTCAATCATCCAACTTAATTCCATGCGCAGCTTGACCAGATCGACGTCGCGATACCACCCGTCCGACAGCCAGTCGACCGCCACGCCGCCCTGCAAGCCCACATCGACGCGGCGGAACAAGCCCGCCGTGACGAACGCTTGCCGGCGGGTATCGTCCGCGGCGGCGGAGCCGGAGAGATTGCTCTGCGTGGCGCGAAACCCGACCTGCCCGCCCAGGCAGCTGAACAAGGGAATCGGCATGCCCCAATTCAAGCCTTCGTGAAAGCCGAAGCTTCCCCCGCCCGCTTGAGCGTTGGCCGGGCCCGTGAACCCCTGCACACCCGCAAACACTTCCAGATTGCCCGCCGGAAAGAGGAATCCACAGGGGACCAGACAGCTCGAGCATTCGCCGCAATCTCCGTCGCCGCAGCAAGTATCCCCAAAATCAAACTCTTCCATCGTCACGTCTTCGATCGAACCCATGCTCCGGGCAACAGGCTGTTCGGCAGTTCGGGTCGTGACCCTGCTGGTGGAACTGCTTGGCGCCCGGCTGGTGACGCTGCTCGGTGGCCTGGTGACGCTGCTTGGCGCTCGGCTGGTGACGCTGCTCGGTGCTCGCCCCGGGACGCTGCTCGGTGGTCTATTGGCGACGCTGGGCACTCTCGCGGGCGTATTGCCGACCGCTTTGGCCGGCGCTTCGCCCAGAATCAATTTGCCGCTGACCGGATCCTCGAAGTAGACCCCCCCGTCGACAACGTCCTCGACGGTCACCAGCTTCGCCCCCGGCCCAGCCAGTCGGTGAGCCATGCGGGAGGATAATTCCGGAGATTGCCCCGATTGGGACACCATCGTCCCCGGCTTCGGCGCCATTGTGACCGAATTGCCGGACGAACTTTGTACGGTCCTCGTCTGACCTTCGGCCGTGCTGGCCGTGATAGCAATCAGTCCAACCAGGCCGATCGCTTGCATCACACGCAGTACGAATCGCATGGGAGATATCCTTGGCTCGCTTGAGAGTGCCCCCGCACTAAACTTTTTCTCCGTGGCCAATTTATCGGAGACTGCGCAAGCAGAACTTTCGTTAAAATCCGAGAAATCGTTAGAAGTCGCGCCGGTTACCCAGGTTGACATCGGGTGCCGTAGGCGGTCACGCTCCCAATTGTTATTCTAACGGCATGACGTGGACTCCAGCAGACATCCTCGGGCCCGGCGGACGGATCGCTCAGCGGCTGCCGAACTACGAACATCGCGACCAGCAGTTGCAAATGGCGGATGCGGTGGCTGCGGCGCTGCGCGACGGCAAGCATCTTGTCGCCGAGGCCGGCACGGGCGTCGGCAAGAGTTTCGCCTATCTGGTTCCGGTGATTCTGGCGGTGGCGGGGGAACACGGCGAGGATTGCAAAGAAAATGGCCGGGACAGCAAAGAGGTTCAGGGGCCGAAACGGCTCAAGAAGATCGTTGTTTCGACGCATACGATCAGCCTGCAGGAACAGTTGCTGCACAAGGATTTGCCGCTGCTCAACGCTGTCATCCCGTTGGAGTGTACCGCCGTGCTGGTCAAAGGCCGCCACAACTACCTCAGCTTGCGCCGGCTGGACGCGGCCTTGTCGCGGGCCGGCAGCTTGTTCGGTAGCGAAGAAGAGTTGGAACAGCTGCGCGCGGTGCGAGACTGGTCGAAGAGCACCAAGGACGGTTCGTTGAGCGACCTGTCGTTCCGGCCCACCGGTTCGGTGTGGGACGAAGCTGCCAGTGACAGCGGCAATTGCCTGGGAAAGAAATGCCCGACGTACAAAGAGTGCTTTTACTACCAGGCGCGGCGGCGGGTTTTCAACGCCCAGATCCTGGTCGTCAATCATGCGCTGTTCTTCAGCGATCTGGCCTTGCGGCGCGCCGGAGCCAGCATCTTGCCGAAATACGACGCGGTGATCTTTGACGAGGCGCACACGTTGGAGGCCGTCGCGGGCGACCATTTGGGCATTCGTGTCTCGTCCGGACAAGTGCAGTACATCCTCAACAAGCTGTATAACGACCGCGCGAACAAAGGGCTGCTGGTCCACCACCGTTGCGGCGAAGAACAGCGGCAGACGCTGCGATGTTCGCAGTTGGCGGACGATTTTTTCCGCGACGTTCACAACTGGATGGGCGCCCAGCAGCAGACCAACGGTCGCGTCCACATGCCCGAGATTGTCGGCAATTCGCTCAGCCCGGCGCTGGAGGAACTGGCGGCCATGCTTCGACACCGCAGCAGCAACATCAAGGACGAAGCCCAGCGGCAAGACTTCGTTTCGGCCTATGAACGCCTGATGACCCTCGCGGGCGAGATCGAGGTCTGGCGGACGCACGAAATCCCAGAGGCCGTGTACTGGGTCGAAACGTCGCCGTCCCGTCGCAGCCGGCCGCATATCAAGCTCGAAGCGGCGCCGATCGACGTCGGGCCGACACTCCGTAAAGAGCTGTTCGAGGCTACGCACAGCGTGATCCTGACCAGCGCTACGCTGTCGGTCGGCCGACAGGGGTCGTTCGAATTCTTCAAGTCGCGCATCGGATTGACCCAAGCCGGCGGCATCCGGCTGGGGAGCCCCTTTGACTTTCACCGTCAAGCCAAGCTGATTCTGGTTGACGGGATGCCGGACCCGACGGCTGACCGCGAGCAGTTCGACGCCCGTTGCGTGGCGCTGATTCGCCGCTACGTCGCCCGTACCGACGGCCGCGCATTCGTGCTGTTCACCAGCTACGAAATGATGCGCCGCGCCGCCGGCGACCTGACTCCTTGGCTCGTCCAACAGGACTTGGCCTTGTACAGTCAAGCGGACGGCATGCCGCGGCACGAGATGCTGCAGCGGTTCAAGACCAATCCCCGGTCCGTGCTGTTCGGCGCCGATAGCTTCTGGCAAGGCGTGGACGTGCCAGGCGAGGCCTTGCAGAACGTGATTATCACCAAGCTGCCGTTCAGCGTGCCGGACCAGCCGCTGCTGCAAGCGCGCCTGGAGGCGATCCGGAAACGGGGCGGTAATCCGTTCATGGAGTACCAAGTCCCGGAGGCGGCGATCCGGCTCAAACAAGGCTTCGGCCGCCTGATTCGCAGCCAGTTGGACCGCGGCATCGTCGTGCTACTCGATCCGCGCGTACGAACCAAACGCTACGGCCAGATCCTGTTGGATTCGTTGCCCCAGTGCGAAGTCGTGATCGAGCCGGCCTAAGCGGAGGACTTCTCGTCGGCGGGGCCCCACAGGAGCGGGAAAAACCGGCCGCCCAGCGGCTGGCCCTTGGGCACGGCAGGCACGCCCGTCAACAGCGGTTCCTCCGAAGCGGAATACGTGCCATCTCGAAAGGCATTGATGACC
>Ga0351889_10016_pt1 | contig 78460 bp, 90 predicted proteins | sample TotcelFGM3001M14_FD_206767 | JGI IMG/M metagenome (GOLD analysis project Ga0351889, IMG submission 206767) | Enriched cells from coal bed in the Powder River Basin, Montana, United States - Total cells FGM rep3 HSBNCT.FGM.300.1.M14 ...
GAAGTCACGGCCGTCCATCGGTCCATTGCGGAAACCTATCAGGATGATTTTTCCAAATACGCCAAACAAAAAGACCTGGCGTTAATGCAGAAGGTGTTCCGGCAGATTCCCCGGATGATCGGGCAGAAAGTCAAATACAGCAATTTCTCTCGGGAAGACAAATCCCGGGAAGTGCGGACCGCCATCGACCTGCTGGTCAAGGCCCGGGTCTGTCATCAGGTATTCCACAGCAATTGTTCCGGCGTGCCGCTCATGGCGGACATCCATGAAAATGTTTATAAGCTGGTGTTCATGGATGTGGGCATGGCCGCCTGGCTCACCGGGCTGGACTGGATCGCCCTTCAGCGGCTCGATGGCCCGGCCCTTGTCAATGAGGGAAAACTCGCGGAACAGGTTGTGGCCCAGCATTTATTAAGTCCCCTGGAACCGCCCCGGCTGGTGTACTGGCTTCGGGAGCAGAAATCCGCCAATGCGGAAGTGGATTTTGTGACGGCCAGCGGCAATCAGGTCATCCCCGTTGAGGTTAAAACAGGCAAAAGCGGGGCGCTCAAATCCCTGCAACAGTTCGCCCTGCATAAAAAAGCAAACCTGTGCGTGCGGTTCGACCTCAATCTGCCTGGCATGCAGGAGATCACCCATTCCGCAAAAGTGGCGGACTGCAGCGTGCCGGTGTCTTACCGTCTTTTGTCGCTTCCCCTGTATCTGGCGGAGGAATTGCCACGGATATTGGATGAAATAAGAATGGGTAGCAGAGGAATCAATCGCCCGTAAAACGGGTATCGTCTCATGAATTCGCAATTTATTTTTTACCGGCGTTTCGGTAATGACGCCATCAACGGGAAGAGTGGGAACATATGACTATAAATCCGGATTTTATTGCACCGTGTGGTCTGTATTGCGGGGTTTGTGCCATTTACATGGCACATCGTGATAACAACCAGAAATTTAAAGAACGGTTAGCGAATCTGTATCAGGGGGGCATTCAAGGAAAAGGCAGGCTTCCAAACAGCGAAACGCTTTCCGCACAGGAAATTCGATGCGGCGGGTGCCTGTCTGATGATCGTTTTATGCATTGCAGGCAATGTGCCATCCGGGACTGTACCAGGAAGAAAGGGTACAACGGATGCCACGAGTGTGATGAATTTCCCTGTCAGCATATTGAAAACTTTCCCATGACGGTTGGGAAAAAGGTAATTCTGCGGGCTGTTCCCTATTGGCGGAAGGTTGGTACTGAAAAATGGATTCAGGATGAAGAAGCCCGCTACATCTGTCCCAAATGTGGCAACACCGTTTTTCGGGGAGTTGTGACATGCAATCAGTGTGGCGCGAAGTTGGATCTGGATTAGTTTTCAAGAGCAATGAAATTGAAACGAAATGAACTTTGCCGGAGTATTCCATGACGCCCATCCATCTCCTTCTGGTCGATGACGAACAGGGCTTTGTTGAAGCCCTGGCCCGGCGTCTGGTAGGCCGCGGTTATCTGGCGGACTCTGCCATGAGCGGCGAAGAGGCCCTGCGTTTATTGGATGAAAAAAATGACATTGATGTGGTGCTGCTGGATGTCAAGATGCCAGGCATTGACGGACTGGAAACTCTCCGCCGCATCAAAGCCATGCAACCCCTGGTGGAAACGATCATGCTTACCGCTCACGCCACCGTTGACACGGCCGTTGAAGCCATGCGCATCGGGGCACGGGACTATTTGATGAAACCGTGCGATTTGTTGGCGTTAACCGGCAAGGTGGACGCGGCGGCACTTCGCAAACGGGAACGCGAGAGCAAAATAATCGATGTGCGCACGCGACCGTATATTACCGAGCACGAAAAGCAAGCGTTGATTGCCGCCATTTTGGCTTCATAGACGCTTGATATCCGCATTTTTGGTGGTTGTCGGTATTTCCCGCGCAGCCCGGTCGATGGCATATACAGACGGTGTGATTGTTGTCAGGCTGACAGGAGGCGAATACGCCATGAAGAACACCGCGGGGGGAGAATTCAGGGAACCTGGGCTTTGGGAGACCATCCGCGAGGCCTTTTTCGGCGTGCGCCGGATGATGGATTGCATCCAGATGGAGGTCACTACCCGCTGCCCGGGCCGATGCATCTACTGCCCCCACACCATATATCATGCCCAGTGGCTTCCGCGCGACATGGATATGGGCACTTTCGAGCGGCTGTGGCCGCTCATGCGAAAAGCAAGCCGCGTACACCTGCAGGGTTGGGGCGAACCATTGCTCCATCCCGGCTTTTTCGAAATGGCGGCGCTGGCGCGCAAGGCCGGCTGTGCCGTGTCCACCACGACATGCGGGTTGTGCATGAACAAAGACATTGCCAGGAAGATTGTCGACAGTGGGATCGACATGGTGGCTTTCTCGCTCGCGGGTACCGATGCGGCCAGCAATGCCACACGCCATGGCGTGGAATTTGCCCGTGTGTGTGAAGCCATCGGCCTGCTTCAGGATGTACGCCGATCAGCCATGGCTGTACACCTGGAAATCCATTTCGCCTACCTGATAATGGCTTCCAGCATGGAGGCGGTGCGAGATCTGCCCGACCTGGCGCACCGGCTGGGAGTACACGCCGTCGTTGTCAGTACATTGGATTACATTGCCGATCCGGTTTTCGAATGCGAGGCGTTCATGCCCCATGAAGCCCACAAACTTGCCCAGCTTGAAGCGGTATTGGCTGAAACCGGGGTCGAGGCGAAACGTCTTGGCGTGGACTTTCACTGGTCGCTGCCTCGTCCCGCTGCCTCAGGCAAAGGATGCCGGGAGAACATTGTCCGCTCCCTTTGTGTGGCGGCCGATGGGTCAATCGCTCCCTGCGTTTACGTGAATATGCCCGTCAACCGATTCGATCCAAAACGTCGCGTATTCGGCAACGTCAACGAAACGGATCCGTTGAAGATATGGGAAAGCAATGCGTTTCGCCGCTTTCGCGAAGATCTGGTATCCGGCGACGCGGACCTTCCGTGCCGGATGTGTCCCAAGCGTTTCATGATTTAAGCGGGAATTGGCATACAGGGTAATAAAGAAACGTCGTTTCATTCATGGGGGCAATACAACTTATCTTGTGGCGGGAGCCGAAACAGCGAATTTTCTACCAGGCAGAAAAAACATAGCGGTCCACCGGAGCGAATTCGTCGGTCAGGAGTGGTATATCCGAATCAACAGGGGGCTCGAGCCGGTTGGCAAGCATGGCTGCGATATCCAAGTCCGGACTCGGAACAAGGGGCTCAGCCTCTGAGACAAACGCCGCAATAATGATATTTTGCCATAGGAACGGGTCATCCGGATTGTTTACGGCAAAGGCCATGACTCTGGGAAATGTGCTTGCACATGTCGAAAAAAGCGCGCGGAAAAATCGGCCGCGGTCTCCTTCAATCGCAGACAGGAGATTGATCAGAACCACACCGCCAGGGGGCATTGAAGCCTTGATGCGCTGCATCGTTTCCACAGTGGTCAGATGAAATGGAACGGCGTAGTGGGAATTGAACGTGTCGCAGAGGATGACCCCATATTTTTCAACATTCCGGTTGAGGAATGTTCGGGCATCTTCCTCGATAATGTTCAGACGCGGATGATCGCGGAGCCCGAAATGGTCCCTGGCCAGCGCCGTGATCCCGGGATCCAATTCCACGACATCCACATGAACAGTCACATAGTTTTCCAGCACATATTTGGGAAAAGAATACCCGCCGCCACCCAGCACCAGCAATCGCTGCATGTCCGGTGCAAAATACTTGGCCAGTCGATAGAAGCGGGTGTAAGGCAGGACCAGTTCGGAAGGATCGTCCATATACATGGCCGACTGCCAGGCATGAGGACCTGTGGACATTATCCGGACGACCCGACCGGTGCTTTTTTCTTTCCCATTAAAAACAAGGACCCGGTTATACGGCGTGTCTACGTCTACAAAACCCTCAGCAGCCATCTTCTTGTCATAGCCCAGCGCCAGGAAAAGTAAAATCAGGAAAACTGTGCCGGTTACAATCTTGATCGACGTATGGCTGCGTTCCACCAGCAAAGATGCCACAACCAAAACCGCGGCCATCAGCAAGAGGATGTTTGTGCTTCCAAGTACCGGGATGAGCGCAAATCCGGCCAGGAATGTACCCGATATGCTTCCGACGGTGGAAATGGCATAGAGATTTCCAGCCGTTCGACCGCTTGTCCGCGTGTCTTGAAGCTTGAGCCTTACGGCAAAGGGAGACACCATGCCGATGAGTATCGAAGGCGGCGCAAACAGTAGCAGGGTTGCCGAAACGACGGTCAGATGCAGGCCGCCGCTTTGGGCCTGAAGAAATCCAAGGACAAACGTTTTGATCATGACCACAAAAGCTGTGGCAAAGGCCGAAATCAGAATGATTCTGGCAAGCAGCCGGGCCTCCGGACGCCGGTCTGCCAACCGTCCGCCCCACCAGTATCCGATGCTGAGAGAAGCCAGAATAACGCCGATCAGGCTGGTCCATACGACCAGAGAGGTGCCGAGATATGGTGCCAGTATACGTGATCCGGTCAACTCGATCACCATCACCACAGCCCCGCAGAGAAAAACAGCGATTTCAAGCATATGAGATTTTTTCCAGATTGGTGTGATAGAGACCCGTCAGACTTGAAAGCCCTTGGATAAACTGGTAACCGCTATCTGTTTTTCCATATGGGTTTTTCTTTTTTGATAAATGCAGTAATGCCGTTCTGGGCATCCTCCGCCATCAGATTCATGGTCATGGCGTGACTGGCATACTGCATGGCGTGGTCATCCGTCTGATCGATCTGGTCGTAAAAGCCTTTCTTGCCGATAGCCAGCACAAACCGGCTGGCCTCTGCAATCTGAAGCGCCAGATTTTCCGTTTCTTTGGAAAGGTCTTCAAGGGGAACGACACGGTTGACCAGTCCCATTTCCCTTGCTTCGGATGCTGAAAAAAACCGGCCTGTCAAGAGCATTTCCATGGCGGCTTTTCTCCCGATGGCCCGGGTTATTGCTACCATGGGTGTTGTGCAGAACAGTCCGATCCGGACACCGGGTGTTGCAAATCTGGCTCCCTCTTCCGCAATGGCCAGATCACACCAGGCGACCAACTGGCAGCCAGCGGCTGTCGCGACGCCCTGAACCTGCGCAATGACGGGCTGCGGTATGGTGTGAATCATTTGCATCATGTTTGTGCACTGGTCAAAAATGAACTTGTATTCTTTGACACCCTGTCCCGTCATTTCTGACAAATCATGTCCGGCACAGAAATGTTTGCCCGCAGCCCGAATGATCACCACCTTGATGGATTCATCTCCGGATACGGCGGTCAGGGCATGGATGATTTCTCCAATCATTTTTTTGGACAGCGTATTGATTTTTTGGGGATTGTTCAAGGTCAGCCAGCCGATTGATCCCTCTTTTGAAAAAAGAATTTCATCATAGTCCACGGAAATACCCTCCTTTGTATGGCTTTTTAGATAATGATTTTGAGTGCGTTATCTTGAAGTCTCCAGCATGGATAGGCCGTATTGACCTGGAAAAAACGGCATGATATGTTCTTGCAGAAAATAAGTCAAAAATCAACGTGATGAACATATCAGAAAAAATGATTCCTGTCTGTGGCCGGTGAGCATACCCGGGAAAACGCCTGGAAGTGGGCAACAACCCTGTCTAATCAAGCATGGCGCATGAATGATCACAATTGATACCGGACAGTTTCAGATACCTGTCCTGGCCATTGGAAAGGGTTGGCTGGTGGTGGACAAACCCGCAGGTCTGACGGTTCACAACGCGTCCAGCCAAGATCTTTGCTCCCTGGCATCTGCCGGAATTCAAAAAGATGCGACGCTTCAGGCGCAGATAGTCATGGATCCGGGTTTTGGTGTCAATCCGGTTCATCGCCTGGACAAGGAGACAAGTGGCATTATTTTATTGGCCGTAAACCGGGAGATGTTTCGATTCTTTTCGAATCAGTTTGAATCCCGTCTGATAAAAAAGCAATATACTGCAATTCTGCATGGCCGACTTGAAAAACCGGAAGATAACGTTCCGTGGGGAACATGGCGCTGGCCCCTTGCCGAAACCGCTGGCGGACGCCATCATCCCGAAGGCGCTGGAAGCCGAAAGGCGTGCCAAACCCGTTATCAGGTTGTTGATTACAGCGCCCATTACACGTTGGTAGAAATAGAGCTTCTGACCGGCCGCACGCATCAGATACGACGACACGCAAAATTGTCCGGCCATCCGGTTGTCGGCGATGCACGTTACGGCTCGGTGCGGGCCATAAACTACCTGAGGCGGAATTATGCGTTTGACCGTCTCGCGCTGCACGCACGCACGCTCACCATGCAACTGCCTGACGGAAAAACGCCGGAAACCATCGAAACCACAACGATTCCAGCCCAAATGCAGGATTTGTTTCAAAACGACTTTTCTGCCTATTTGACCTGAATGACCGTACCAATTCATTTATAGCTTTCAAGATAAAATTTGGGGTGCGTTATCGGTCGGGGATGACCGACAGTTTTTCAAGGCGTCAGCCGCAAAAGCGCTATCCCCCTCTCTGCTGCCTTCCCAAGATCATTATCTTAAAAGCGATATAAACATAAGGAAAAAACAATGGATGGACAGCACCGAAAAGAAATTCGACCAGGCGTACATGTTGAAATCATTTTGAAGAAAGATCAGCGAACCGGTCATCGCACAGCAGGGATCGTCAAGGACATCCTGACATCTGCCGCCTATCATTCCAGAGGAATCAAGGTCCGCCTGGAGAACGGACAGATCGGTCGCGTGCAAGTGGTTCTGTTGGATGAAAACACACCGCACCGTGTCACTGGATGATTGTCAATTAAAAATAAATGGGTATTCATAATGAATCATTCCAGAACGCATTCAACTTGAGACCGCGAAACCAGGTGGGTAGACAGGCGAACCGGAATCAGAAATCCGTGTGACTGGAAAGGATATGCCATGACAACTTATGCCAGATATCGCGTACGTATCATCGGAAGGGTTCAAGGCGTTGGTTTCCGGCTGGAAACGCTTCGGGAGGCAAACCGGCTGGGTGTGACCGGCTGGGTGAGAAATGCCAAAGACGGGTCGGTCGAGGCGGTTATTGAGGGAGAAGAAGGGCCGGTAAACGCCATGATTGACTGGTGCTGGAGCGGACCGTCATTTTCGCGCGTGGCGGGTGTTGAAACAATCCCGGAAAACTATCAAAACGAGTTCAAATCGTTTACCATTGCGCGGTGAAAGGGGAAGTGAATTTAAAAACAAGCCTGACAGCCTTCAGTATTCACCCTGAAGGCTGTCAGCCGAAGCGGTTTCGCTGAATATCAGACCGCGTCCTTCAGCTTTTTGCCTGCGCGGAACTTGATGACATTGCCTTTCTTGATTTTAATGGCTGCGCCTGTGCGGGGATTTCTACCTTTTCTGGCTTTCCTGACGGTTTTGTAGAAGGTTCCGAAACCGATCAATGAAAATTCACCCTCTTTTTTCTTCAAGGCTTTTCCCACACCATCCATAAATGTGTTTAATGCGGTGGCGGCAGCAGCCGTGGTGATGCCGGCATCCTGAGACATTTTTTCGATCAAGTCGGCTTTTGTCATTCGTCATCCCCCCATTGTTGGTTGTTGTTTATTTGTTAGGCACTCACGTTCATTTTGTTGTTCGATACATGAGAAGGTTTTGTATGTCAACAGGAAAAATTGATTAGAACAGTGCATTTACAAAAGCGGCAGCGTCAAACCGCTGCAAATCGTCAATGGCTTCCCCAACCCCGATATAGGTTAACGGAATATTCATCGTATGACAGATGCTGATTACGACTCCTCCCTTGGCCGTTCCATCCAGTTTCGTCAATGCGATGCCGCTGATGTCGATGGATTCGTGAAATAATTTTGCCTGAGAAAGGGCATTCTGACCAGTGGTGGCATCCAGAATCAACAGGGTTTCGTGAGGGGCATCCGGAAGTTTTCTGGCAATGGCTTTTTTGATTTTTTTCAGCTCTTCCATCAGATTGACCCGTGTATGCAGCCTCCCGGCAGTATCGACCAGCACAATGTCCATATTTCTGGCAATCGCGGCCTCCATGGCATCATAGGCGACAGCGGCCGGGTCCGAGTTCGCCTTGTGGCGGACGATATCTGCGCCGGAGCGTTCAGCCCATATTGCCAGTTGCTCCGCGGCTGCAGCCCGAAAGGTGTCTCCTGCGGCGATCAATACTCTTTTTCCGTCTCTGGCATACATGGCAGCCAGCTTGCCGATAGTGGTCGTCTTGCCGACGCCGTTCACGCCCACAACCAGGATAACATGGGGTTTTCCAGATTCAGTCGCCACAGCTTGGGCCTGTCCCATCAGACCAAGGATCTCTGACTTTAAAAGGGCTTTCAACTCCTCAGTGCCGGAAAACACGGACTCTTTGTGTCGGGACAGGCGATCGATCAGGCTTTGAGTGGTCTGAATCCCGATATCCGACGTGATCAGCATTTCTTCCAGTTCTTCCAGCAGGTCATCATCCAGTTTTCGGCGGGTTGTAAACAGCCGATCGATATCCGTGTTCAATATCTGGCGGGTTTTGCTGAGTCCGTTCTTCAGCCGCTGAAAAATTCCTTTGGATTCTTTTTCCGCCGGTTTGTCGCTGTCTGGGGAAGCCACCAATGTTTCATCGGCGATATCCGAAACAGCCGACTTTGCCGCAGAGTCGTCTGTTTTGTTGGTTTTGAACCAGTTAAATGCCATAAAACACCCTTCTCTCACGCGTCAGCCTGTTTTTGTGTGAACCGTTCCAGATTGACAGTGACAATTTTTGAAATTCCCTTTTTTTCCGCGGTTACGCCCAGCAGAACATCTGCAAATTCCATGCTGCGGCGATTATGCGTGATCATGATAATCTGCGAGGTTTCCCCGATCATTTTCAGCAACTGATTGAAGCGAAAGATATTTTCTTCGTCCAGCGGGGCATCGATTTCATCCATCAGGCAGAACGAGGCGGGTTTGATCAGAAAAATGGAAAAAATAAACGCGATGCCCGAAAGTGCCTTCTCGCCGCCGGAGAGGAGGCTGATGCGCGTCAGTTTTTTTCCCGGAGGCTGTATCATGAATTCGATACCGGTTTCAAGGGGTTTATCCGGATCAGTCAGAATCAGACCGGCAGAGCCACCGTCAAAAAGCCTGGGGAAAATTTCCTGAAGCTTTTCGTTGATGGCAGTATAGGTTTCGATCAGTTTTTCCTGAGTGATCCGATTGATTTTCCGAATGACCGCTTCCAGATCCGCAATCGACTGAATCAAGTCCTGTCTCTGTGATGCCATAAAGTCATGACGGATTTTCAACGCATCAAACGCCTGGATCGCACCCAGATTGACATCCTGAAGTTTTAGCAATCTGGCCCTGCATTCAGCCAGATCGCTTTCCATGACAGAGGCCGGAGGTTGAGGATGGGTCATTTCCGCCGCCATTTCCTTTCGGAACTGTGCAAGCGATCCCTGATAGTGATTCTCGATGGTGTGGATGCGATGCTCCCGGCCGATGTTCAGTTCGGCAAGCACCATCTCCTGGGACTGAATCTGTTTCAGGATGGTGTTCCGCTCTTCTTGTATATCCTGAATCTGTCTGTCATGTTCCTGAATCCGGACGACGAGTTGCGAATAGACCTGCTCGCTGATTTCAAGATTTGATTTTACACCCTGCTTTTTGTGATTCAGCCCGACCAACTGCTTTTCAGACGCGTCTTCCAGAATCTGACAGTCCTGTATCGCCTGTTTCCGGGACTCGATATCCGCATCGATCTGCAGAAATCTTTCCGCGCTTTCTGTCTGGAATTGCCGGATTCTTCGAAGGGTATCCACCGCATTTTCCAGTTGTACGCCGGCAGTCGTCAACCTGAGCTTCAGACCGACAACCGCCTGCTGCTGTTGTTCCAGTCTGTCTGAGCTTTCCCTGATTTCTGCGGAAACCCGTGTCAGATCCAGTTGTATGGATGCAATATCTGTTTGAATCGTATTCAGGAGCCCGCCATATCGGGTTATTTCCGCTGCGGAGTCGGTTTCCTCGCCATCCAGCTTTTCCTGCTCCAGTTGAACGATATCGGCATGCCTGCGGGCGTTTTTAAGTTTTTCTTCTGTCTGAAACACGGTTTTCTCGGCCGATGTGTGGCGTTCCCGAATCTGGCGCGAATGCGAGATGGCCTGCTGAAGGCGGTTTTCTGCATTTCGGATTCGTATGTCGCATTCGGCCTGTTGGCTTCTGGCTTTTTCAATTTCGACATCCAGTTCATTCAGGCGTGTTTTGAGTTGACCCAGTTCAGTTTTTTGTGCCATGATTCGCTGCGTGCCGTCGCCGGTTCCACCGCTGATGACGTTGTTTATGCCCACAACGTCTCCATTTCGTGTGACCACGCGACCGTCCGGCAAAAGGGATTGCCGAGAGGACAGGGCGTCATCCAGTGTATCCGCCACCTGTGTCTGACCAATGAGGGACTGAATAATGAATTCATATTCAGGATTAATATCAACGTGATGAATCAATAAATTGCCTGAATTGGATGTCGGTGCCGGACTTGATTTTGACGGAAATTCACTGACTGGCAAAAACGTGCATCGACCGGCTTTCTGGCGCTGCAGATAATCGATAGCCCGGGTGGCTGTTTCAACCCGATCCACCAGAACATATTGCAGGCAGTCTTCCAGACCTGCTTCCAGAGCCGTTTCATAGCCCGGCTTTGAACTGACCATGTCGGCTACAAGCCCTATAATGGATTCTTCATGAGATATTCCGGAGGGGTTTTGAGCATTCAGGCTATTGCGGTATGGTTTCATAACGGCACGAACGCCATCCCGATACCACTCAAAATTGTCGGCCATTTTTTTTAACGCGGCATAGCGGGAAGCGATCCGATGCCGTTCCGATTCAATCGTTCGGGTCGATTGGATTTTTATGGCCTGCTCCTGAGCGGCCAGCCTGATTTCTTCCCGAATTGACTCTTCCAGGCGAATGTTGGCGTCAATTTCCAGTGAAAGATGCTGAAGTGACCGGGTCGCCTCTTCCATCGTGTTTTCAAGCGTGGAAACGGTTCTGGATATCTGAAGAGACTCTTCATCAATCTGTTTGATGCGCCTGCGGATCTGCTGCCGTGTTTCTGAGGCCGAACGAAAAATCTGCTGGTACCGGGCTTCCTGGGAACTGAAGTTCAGAAGTTTTTTCCGGTTTTCCTCAAGTGTCTGCGTCAACCACTGAACCCTGGCGCGACACTCATTTTCCGCGTTCTGTTCGGTTGCGATCGCGCTTTGGATGGATGCGGTTTGTTCTCGAAGCAGGGCTTCCTGGCTTTCAACAGAGGCAATATCCTGATTGATTTTAAGCCGTCTGGCAGCCAGGGTCTCGTGGTCGCCCTGAAGTTTCTGACATTCGGTTTTCAAACGGTTCTGTTCCCGCTGGGTGTGTTCCCTGTCCTGCACGGTTCGATCGATCTGGCGTTGGGTATCGAACTGAAGCGCGGTCAAACGGGATATCTCCCCCTGTTTCTGGATCATTTCCAGTTTAAGCGATTCAATCGCTGCATCTGCAGAAGACAATTGGACACTCTGAACTGCACCATGATCCTTCAGACCGGCCAGACGATGATGGACATCACGTATTTGCTGATCCAGATTGTCGATGGCAGACAGATTAAGAAGGATTTCAAGTTTTCTGGCTTTTTTCTGATACTTGAAATATTTTTCCGCTTTTTTGGCCTGGCGTTCCAGGCTGGACAATTGTTTCTGAATTTCCGAAAGGATATCATTCAACCGTATCAGGTTTTGATGGGTTTCATCCAGTTTGTGCTCAGTTTCAATTCGTCTGGCCTTATACCGCGTTGCACCGGCAGCCTCTTCGATATAACTGCGTCGTTCCTCCGGGCTTGCCTCGGTGATTGCCCCGATGTTTCCCTGCTGAATAAATGCATAGGATCGGCTGCCTGCACCGCTTCCCAGAAGAAGCTGCTGGATATCTTTCAGGCGGCAGGGCTGACGATTCATCCAGTAGGCACTCTCCCCGGATCGGTGCAGCCTTCTGGAGATCATGATTTCAGTGTATTCCCGAAATTCTTCGGGGAGTTCGCCTGCGTCGTTTGAGAGGGTTAGTGAGACCTCAGCCATATTCAAAGGCGGTTTGCCTGCGGCTCCGGAAAAAATGACATCCTCCATGGCTTTTCCGCGAAGCTGTTTTGCGCTCTGTTCGCCCATCACCCATTTCAGGGCGTCCAGCACATTACTTTTGCCGCATCCGTTTGGACCCACAATGGCTGTTATACCGTGGGGAAACGCGATGACGGTTTTTTCCATAAAGGATTTGAATCCAAAAATTTCCAGTCGTTTGATGCGCATATATCAAAATAAATGTTGATGGTGTATGTTTGAAAATCCCAATTTATCAGTCGAAGACATAATCCGTCAAACAATATGGAATTGATCGTTTGAAATCCTGCTTGACTTTACCCACATCGGTAAGTAATTCTAAAAATCAGAATTCTGAATTCTGAATTCAGAATTCAGAATATATGGCATAGACTTCAAGATCGTAATTTTGGGAAGGTGGGAGGGAAGGTCTATAGACAGTTTTTCGGACATCCTCGACCGTAATGCGCCCAAACCGCTTGATCTTGAAGTCTATAGATACCATGATGACAAAATTGGAGGCGATCATGCCGGAAACAACGGGTTATTCAATAGACAGTCTGCTGAATCATTCCGAAGTCAAAACAATCTCCGAAGATGTGAACACGGAAACCATGATGAGAAGGCAATGCCTTCCCCAGTTATGCTCGGTGTTTTCCCATCCGGTTACCCAACTGACAGAAACCAGTCAGTTTACGTTTGACCTGGATCATGAAGCCATCAAGAAGCTTCCCCACATCATTAATAACCCGGTGCAGTTTATTTCCAGCATGGACTCTCCGGATATGGCCACATTGAATCAATATCAGAAGAATCGAAATATCGGAATCGTTTTTTCCGGTGGACCGGCACCCGGCGGGCATAATGTGATTGCCGGACTGTTTGACGCTGCCAGAAAAGCCAATTCTGAAACCAAAATTTACGGGTTTTTAAATGGTCCGGACGGAGTCATCGAAAATCGCTATATCGAGATCACAGAAAAAATGATCAATAATTACCGCAATCTCGGTGGATTTGGCATGATCAAGACAGGTCGCACCAAGATTGATACCGAAAAAAAAATGAGCCTGGCCAGAGAAACCTGCAAGAAACTCCAACTGGATGCCCTGGTGGTAGTGGGCGGTGATGACTCAAATACAAATGCGGCATTCATGGCACAAGAATTTTTTGCCGATGGTATTCAGGTTATTGGCGTTCCCAAAACCATTGACGGCGATGTTCAGGTGCGGGACAGCAATGGCCATCTGCTGTGTGCCATGTCTTTTGGATTTCATTCGGCAGCCAGGGCGTTTGCTCAGGAGGTCAGCAATCTGTGTACGGATTGCAGCTCGGACATGAAATACTGGCATATCTGTAAGGTTATGGGCCGTTCGGCCAGTCATCTGGCACTAGAGGTGGCCCTGCAGACACACGCCAATATCACCCTGATCGGCGAGGACCTGGCTGAATATACCGATGTCAGGCGGCTGGAAGAATCCCGAAAAATCGGCGGGACGGATTTTACGGCATTTGGTATGACGCTGCGCCATATGTCCCGGATAATTTGCGATGCCATTGTTCGCCGGGCCGCAGCGGGTAAAAATTTTGGCGTGATGATCATCCCTGAGGGGGTTATGGAATTTATCAATGAAATCCAGGTCTTCATTCTCAAGCTCAACACCATTATCGCCGAATATAACAAAACCCATGACACGGTTTTTCACGGTGATTTCCCGATTCTTGAAAACAAACGGGATTATCTCCGTAAACTGGCGCAGCAATCCCGTGAAAACAAAATGCTTTCAATCTGGAATGCGCGAGATGACGACCTGTTCAATGATCTGCCGGATTTTTTCCAGGAAGGACTCCTTCTGGAGCGGGATAGTCATGGAAATTTTCAGTTTTCCCTGGTGGAAACCGACAAGGTCATCATGGAACTGGTTCGCGATTATCTGAAAGTTCTGAAAGAAAAAGGCATTTACAAGATGGGTATTCATCGGGAAGATTACGCCCGAATTCTGGAAAATTCAGGCCTTTCACCCAGTCGATTCGGACAGGCTCTGTTTAAAAATTATGACTCTGGAACATATCTGCTGATGAAGGAAGCCATCATTTCTCTCAAAACGCTCAAGCAAACCCTGGTTCGCGCGGGTCTAATGACCGATGATGACCATATCCCGCCAGCGATCGAAAAAATTTATAATCAATCGGTACCCCAATTCAAAACGCAAACGCATTTCTATGGATATGATGGCAGGGGAAGCCTGCCCACAACGTTTGACTGTGTTTATACCTACAATTTGGGATGGACGGTTTTCAGTCTGATTGCCAATGGCGTAACCGGGCAGATGGCAGCCATATACAATCTGGAACAGCCATTTTCCGGGTGGACCCCTGCAGGCCTCCCCCTCGCCCCGCTCATGCACCTTGAGGAAAGAACCGGCAGGTTGTCACTGGTTATGGAAAAAAGTCTGGTGGATATACAATCCCCTGCGTTCCAGGTTTTGAAGGCCAACCGGGAAAAATGGCTGGCTTCTGAGCCGGGACCGGATCATTACCGGATTCCGGCACCCATCCGTATGGTAAATGACGTGGATGATGACAGGCCCATCACGCTGATCCTGAATGAAATCGCATTTCAACAGCAGCGCTCAGCCGGCTGATGGACCCCAACAAGGAATATGGTATGAAAGACCATTGTCTTGGCAGCCTGAAGGGTCAGTTTTTAATCGCCATGCCGAATCTGGTTGAACCCAGTTTTTTTCAAACCGTTATTCTTGTATGTGAGCATAACGCATCAGGTGCTGTAGGGGTGATCATCAATCGGACGCATCCATTTCTGACCTGTCGGCACGTTTTTGAAGAAATTCAAATCAACTGCCTGCCCCATATTGCATCGAACCCCATTCATATCGGGGGCCCGGTGCATTCCGAAGAAATATTTATTCTTCATGGGGCTCCGTTTGAATGGAACGGCTCTCTGAGCGTTACGCCATTTGTTTCGCTCAGCAATACGTTGGACCTGCTCAATGAGATCGGGAAAGGGAGCGGGCCGCAATCATTTATCGTGGCACTGGGATGCGCAGGATGGGCACCGGGTCAATTGGAATCAGAACTGAGTCAGAATGTCTGGTTGACGACCCCGGCATACGAGAAGACTATTTTTGATACAGCGGTGAATGACCGATGGGAATCCGCATTGCGACACATGGGGGTCGATCCCCTTTGGCTTTCCAGCCAGGCGGGTCATGCGTAGTTTATGATAATAAAAAAAGGCCGGATATTCACCAATTAAATAATGGGCGATTCTGGCCTTTGACATGAAAAATCCTGTTGTCAATTATCCGTTATCTGAAATGGATTGATCGGGCTCTGATATGTCTGTTTCAGTTGTGGAATTGATGGCGTCCACGGTTTCTGCTTCGTCCCGGTTTTTGCCGGATTTGGGTTTTTTCTTTTTCAGGCAGATTTTGTCCTTTCGAACAAATGCGCAGAGTTTGGGATTATAGTATTCCTTGCAGTTTAAGGGATTATAAAGTGGGCATTCCGGATTTTTTTCTGACATTCTGATTCCCCTTTATCGAATTAATATCATTCCCAATATCAGATTATCCTGAATTTTGCAAGATACATTCATGTGGGATGGCTTTGTAAAAGGCCATGTCAATTTTGATTTTTTGGAATTCATCGTGTATGACCGGGAGGTCAGATTTGAATCATGAATTCATGGACAGGGGGCTGATTATCTTGAAAGTCTATATAGCGTGAAAATGCATCCCGTGTTCAGACAAACACCGGGCACATAACAACACGCCAGTCGTTTTGCCGTGAGTCCGGGTCAAACCCGGCAATGGCGAAAGACCTCATCGGTTCATGAATCGTACCTGACTTTTTGGTTCTTGAATCAATGAAATCAGATAATCGATATCGGCCTGATTAAACGCCGTTAGATCACCCGGATTCAAGGTTGCGAACTGGAAGTGAATTCCGGTTTCGGATTCAATACGAACGATTCGTTGAATACGCTGATCCAGGGTTTCCTGATAAAAACCATATTCATCCTCCAATGCAAACGTCCCTCCGGAAGCATGGCGTTTCATCATATCCAGAATCAGAGGTCCAAATGCCTCTTCCTCCAGAGCACCTGACCAGGCATTGCTCTGAAACCATCTCAACCCGTATGTGTTCCAGGCATAATCCAGCAACTGATCGTTCATTACCGGGTAGTTGTCGTAGAGATGGTTGATCATTAAAATCAAGGGGATCGAACCGAGTTTTTCAGAAAAAGAGGCAAAAATATCGACATGTGTCATCTCGGCTTCCATCAACAGGTTGAAGAATTGATCATAGTCACTATCAAACGCGGTTTGCCAGTCAAATCCCATTACCGCCATTTCCCCGTAAATACCTCCGGCAGATATCTGCAGTGCATGAGGCTTGTTGATACTGTCAATCATCAGCCAATCTGCCAGGGCTTCCATAAACACTTTCACTTCCTGGATATAGACGTCGTCCCAGGGAAGCGGTTGTACATAATCGCCTTCCAGGCACCAGGCGCCTTGTTTTTCTGAAAAAAGCCAATCCGGACTGGCCTGAATATGCCAGCCTCCGTTAAAATAAATCCGTAACACACATTGAAGTCCTGAAGATTTGATCGTCTGAATATAACGCCCCAACAGGTCAAAGGAAAAGTGATTGTCTTCTGGTTCAAGATCACGCCAGTGAACGATCAGATTCACGAATTGAAGGCCGCTGGTTTTCGCCTGCTGGACCTGGGGAGTGAACCAGTATTTCAGATTGTCTTCGGACAGTGGCGTTACGGGAAAAAACAGACCGACGCCGCCAGAAAAAGCAGGGGTGGTGGACCATGAATTTTTGCTGCCATGGGCAGCATGGGCAGTGATTCCTGACATCAGGATCAGCGCAAATAGAATGGAAAGAACATGAATCAGATGGGTGGCTCGGGATTTAATGCAGATGTTGGGACAAAAATATGGTGTATCCATGAGAAGGCCTCCTCCATGTTTTCCGTGCAGAAAGGCATTTGGAAGGTGCCATCTCCCGCCCGGCAACTCTGCTGCCATATTCCGGAAAAGAACTTAGGCCAGAAGCTTTGCGTCCCACCCTTTCGGATGGTTTGCCATTATCAGACGAATCATTTAAATATGACTGGGGGTATCATCAGTCTGGCAATATAATGCGTTCGGAATGCTGAATCAAAACGCAATTGATGTCGAACCGATGTGTTTGACTTTAGAATGACTGTTTGTTGATGTCAATAGGAATAGTTATTGATAAATTGCCGGTCTCAGGGTTCCGGCATCTGTCTTTGTGGTGATCAAATATTTCCAGCATCATTGAAGCTGTTGCCCATGGTTGAACGGTGTGATATATCGAAGATCGATAAAAACAGGATCTGAATTATACCGATGATGATCAGTAATTTACCCAGCGATGGCGTTATTTATGCCGAATGGCTGATTGACGGAACTGGCACCAGGCCACAGCAGAATATATGGATCACCATTCATGATCATATGATTTCAGGAATTTATACTTGCTATACGGATATTCCCAATCATCATCCTGTGTTAAATCCACCAATTCTTAATTTTTCCGGACATACGGTGATGCCGGCATGGATTGACTGCCATGTTCATCTTGTTATGTCAGGAACACCTGATGCGGATATTCGCAAGTCCCAGTTGGAGATGGATTATCAAAAAGCCCGTATGGTTATTTCCACCCATCTTCAGGATGTTATCCAATGTGGTATTGCGGCTGTCAGGGACGGTGGGGATGGCCATGGCCACACACTTCGTTATAAACATGAGAATCGAGAGTCATTCAATCCGGCTGTTCAATTGAAAACGGCTGGAAAAGCCTGGCATCAGGCTGGCCGTTATGGCAAGCTGATCGGGGATTGTCCCGAACCCGGCGAATCCCTGTCAGAAGCCTTGGCCAAGTCAATGACACGGCCGGATCCGGTCTGTCCGGATCACATCAAGATTGTCAACTCGGGCCTGAACAGTCTGACCTGTTTTGGAAAGGAAACCAAACCCCAGTTTTCCATGCAGGAAATGACAGCGGTTGTGAAATTTGCTCGGTGGATGAACCTTCCTGTCATGGTTCATGCCAATGGAAAGCTTCCGGTCCAGATTGCAGTTGAATCGGGTTGCAGCTCAATTGAGCATGGTTTTTTTATGGGCCGGAACAATCTTGAAAAACTGGCGGAGAGGCAGATCGTCTGGATTCCCACAGCCATTACCATGAAAGCCTATTCGGAATGGCTTTTACCCGCCAGCAACGAGGCGGAAACAGCCATCCGCAACCTTGAGCATCAGATCGGGCAGATGATGCTGGCCAGGAAACTGGGTGTTCCGATTGCCCTGGGCACGGATTCCGGAAGTCTGGGCGTGTTTCATGGGTATTCTGCCAAAGAAGAACTGAAACTTTTCCAGGAGGCAGGGTTTTCTGTTTCAGAAGCGATTCAATGCGCAACATTGAATGGCGCCCGTCTGTTGGGCATCCCGAATCTGGGAAGTCTTCAACCGGGAAAACGGGCCTGTTTCACAGTCATTGACGGCCCGCCGGAGCAACTTTTTGCCAATCTGAACTCGCTGAAGGGATTAACATGACGGTTGCTGTTCAAAAAAAATCAACTATTTACAGGGGGCGGGTGTTTGAATTAACCGCCGAGGATATCACGCTTCCAAACGGGACACACATGACAATCGATATTATCCGGCACCCCGGGGCTTCGGCCATCGTGCCGGTACTTGATTCCGGAAATGTGGTTCTGCTGCGTCAATATCGTCATGCGGTCGGAGGAGACATCTGGGAAATTCCTGCCGGTACGTTTGATGGCCGTGAAGATCCCCTGATCTGCGCAAAGCGGGAATTGACTGAAGAAACCGGCTATACAGCCGGATCCTGGACCAGGCTGGGTGAGATCATTCCGGTTCCGGGTTATTCGGATGAACGGATTCATCTGTATCTGGCTTCCGGTTTGACCATGACCTCCCAAAATCTGGATCTGGATGAGGTGATTCAGGTTCATGATATCCGGTTTCAGACTGCGATGGACATGGTTTCATCCGGTGAGATTCAGGATGCCAAGACGATTGCCGGATTGTGTCTGGCATGTCGGGTTCTCCAAAACTGTTAACATATCATAGGTATGACTCATTTCTGTCAGGTGAACGGCCATGACATCAAAAAAAGCAACGCTGCGAAATCCGGACCATTTTAATCTGTTATGCGACATCAGTGATCTGACAGCCCTTCTGACGGGCGCCAGCAACATTGAAAATTTTTTGCAGCGAACGGTTGAAATGGTGGCCCGGCATTTGTCTGCCACGGTTTGCTCAATTTATCTGTTTGACGACAAAACGAGTGAAATTGTGCTTCGGGCCACTGTCGGCCTGAATCCAAACGCCATCGGTCAAATTCGGATGAAATCCGGAGAAGGCCTTGTCGGTGCCGCCATGATCAGCCAGCAGGCAATTTGTGAAGGCTCTGCCAGCCACAGCCCGCAATTCAAGTATTTTGAATCGGCAGATGAGGACCGATTTGAAAGCTTTCTGGCTGTACCCATATATAAAGGGATTGAAAATATCGGTGTCCTGGTTGTTCAGCATGAGCACAAAGACTATTTTGATGATATCGATATCATGACGCTGAAAGCCACGGCGTCGCAACTGGCCAGTGCCATTGAAAATGCCCGTCTGTTGATGAATATGAACAGCATGGCTGGTCCTGAGCCAACGTTAAGGGCTCTTGAAAAACTGAAATTCATCAAAGGACAAAGTGCCTGCAGCGGATTTGCACTGGCACCATCCGCCCTGTTCGGCAAAAGCCACGGATGGCTTCTTTCCGAGGATTTTGACAGTCATATGTCGTATACCCGGGCTGACTATCATCGCGCGTTTCAGGCCACTCTGGAACAACTGAAAGAATTTCAGACCCGTTTTTCCGAACGTCTGCCGGAAAGTGCGTCCCTGATTTTTTCCGCCCATTTCATGATGCTGAAAGACCCTCGTTTCAATCAGGAAATTCTGAATCGAATCGATGCCGGAATGTCACCGGCCAGCGCCATTCAGTTGATCGCCAGACGGTATGTCGCCATGTTTTCATCAAGTCCGTACATGTATCTGCGGGAAAAAGTATCTGACATAGAGGATCTGGCCGGCAGACTTCTGGAAAATCTGAGGCAGCAGGACGCCATACCCCCCCATCAGTGGCGGGATCATATCGTGATCGCCCGCGAGCTCTATCCATCAGATATATTGAAACTGATCTCTCAGGATGTACAGGGTGTCATTCTGGTCAGCGGTGGTATCACCTCCCATGTTTCCATTCTGGCCCGATCCATGAAAATTCCAACCGTCATTGCAGACAGTCCGGAGTTGCTTCAGCTTCCGGAAGAAACCCTGCTTCTGCTGGATGGCGATATGGGCAACATTTATGTCGCGCCGCCCCGGGATGTGATTCTTCAGTTTGAAAACCGCAATCGAATTCGGGCGCAGGCAAAGCCTTTCAGCCGAATCATGACACCGACCACGTGTACCCGTGATGGCGAGCGGGTATGGCTTCTGGCAAACATCAATCTGTTAAGTGAACTTTCGCTGGCCAGGGATCTGAAAGCCGAAGGCATCGGTCTTTACAGATCCGAGTTTCCGTTTATCATCAGATCCAGTTTTCCGTCCGAGGAAGAGCAGTACTATCTGTATAAACGGCTCATGGAGGAAATGCCTGAAAAGGACATTACGATTCGAACCCTTGATATCGGTGGTGACAAGGTTCTGTCCTATTCAGACGCCACAGGGGAAGCCAATCCGGAGCTGGGGCTTCGCTCCATTCGCTTTTCCCTCAGCAATCCACAGATTTTTGAACAGCAGGTCCGGGCCATTTTACGGGCTGCGGCACACGCCAAAACCATTCAGATCATGTTTCCGATGATATCTTCCATTGATGAATACCGCGAAGCCAAAGAGGTGGTGACTAACAGCATCAACACCTTGATTCGAAGCGACCTGCCGTATCATCCATCGCCTAAAATCGGCATGATGGTCGAGTTGCCGTGTGTCATTGAGATCATGGATGAACTGGCCCGGGAAGTGGATTTTTTTTCTATTGGAACCAATGATTTTGTTCAATATATGCTGGCGGTTGACCGAACCAATGAAAAAGTGGCCAGATATTATCAGCCCTGTCATCCATCAGTTTTGAGGGGGCTTTCCAAAATTGTTGAGGTAGCCAATCGCCATTCGAAACCCATTTCGGTTTGCGGTGAACTGGCGCATGAACTGGAATATATCTGGTTTTTTATTGGAATCGGAATTCGGCGCCTCAGTGTGGATCCCCAGTTTTTGCCTGTTATCCAGCAGGTCATCAATCGCCTGACCGTAACAGATGCCGCTGCATATGCCCGTGAGCTTCTGTCTCAAAGCACACTGAAAGATACCCGAAAGATAGTGGATCGTCTTCGGGATCAGATGGATGTACGGGAAAACCGGCTGACCGATTGATTTCCCGATCTTCTGGCATCCGATCAACCCACAATTTTTATGAACAAGCGACATGGCCCAATCAGACAAGTTGGCAACGCCGGCGACCCGCCAGTTGAAAATGTTCAATATTCCCTATGGACTTTATCCATACCGGTATGAGGATAAAGGCGGCACATCCCTTGCCTCATCCGCGTTAGGGATAGAAGAGCATTTGGTGATCAAAACGCTCATTATGGAAGATGATTCCGGAAGGCCGTTTATCATTCTGATGCATGGCGACCGCCAGGTTTCGACAAAAAACCTGGCCAGATCGCTGAAAGCCAAATCGGTTAAACCCTGTGACCCCCAGAAAGTGAACCGGCTGACCGGATATGTCGTGGGTGGCATTTCACCGTTTGGTGTGCGGACTCAAATGCCAACCTACATGGAATCAGACATTACCCTGATACCTGAAATTTATCTGAACGCGGGAAAGCGGGGATGGTTGTTGAAGATTCAAACCGTTGATTTATTGAAGTCGCTGAAGCCGTCTCTGGTTCAGGTGGGCATTTAATTGCCGTTCGCAGCAAACAAAAGGTTAACATTTACAGGAGGTGATCATGTATAATACCATTCTTACACCGCTGGACGGATCTGTCCGGGCAGAACGGATTCTTCCCCATGTCGAAAATCTGGCGATTCAGTTCAAATCCAAAGTCGTGCTGCTTCAGGTCATGAGCCCACCCCAGATTGTCAACCCTTCCATTCAGGTATCCAGCGCCCATACGGATCTGATCAAACAAAGCCTGAAGGAATTCAACAGACGGTATGAGGAGGTTATGGCCTATCTTTCCGGATGGCAGGGTGAGTTTCGCGAAAAAGGGATTGATACCCGCAAATTCGTTGAGCAGGGGCCGATCGTGGAAACAGTTATTGCCATTGCCCAGCGGGAAAACGCCGATATTATCGCCATGGCCAGCCATGGCAGAACAGGACTATCCAGGGTATTCTATGGCAGCGTGACTGCCGGGGTATTGCAGATGGTGGACCGTCCCATGCTGCTGATTCGATCCAGAAACCTGGAATAAAGCGCCCCGCTGTTTCAGAGCCTGTTTGAAGGTCCTGTCCGGGGTGTAAATCAACGCCATTTTCGATTCGGCATCGGGCACATGGCGAATATCCATTGGCTGATTTCAAATGAAATCAGCCAACATCCGAAGTGTTGTCGCCAGAAAAATGCCTGGAAATGAACACGAGTTCATCATCACGTGTCTTGAGTTTTTCATTCAGTTTTTCATTTCGAATCGCCAGAAGGATATCCTTGAACATCGGACCGGGTGGGAATCCCATCTGTTTGAGGTCCTCTCCGGTTACACTGGGTTTTATATATCGGAGCTTGACAAAATAATGGGAAATCGCGCGTTTCACGCTCTCCTGGCGTGTTGCAGCCATCATATACAGCTTGAGCTCGGTTCGAATGCCCATCAACAGATCGCATAGCTCACTGTTTAACACAGGCATGGACCGTTCCAGCCAGTAAAGCGTTTTTTCCGCTGCATACCGTTCTTTGCCCAGAATGGTTTTCATCCGGGGCGCCAATTCCAGGCGGTTGAATATATCTTCTGATATTTTGGAGTCATATCCGCGAAGAATCGCCAGAAGATATACGGCCCACTTCATGACCGATTCTTCCAGAAACAGCAGATCATGCCAGGATATTACATTTTTAACGGAATTCAGCAGGGTGATCTTGTCAGGGCCCAATTGAAGATTGGGGTGAATCACCCGCAGGAGTTGAAAATCATTCAGCCGGCCGATAGCCGGGACTGGATTTTCCTCATCCAGAATCTGTTTGATTTCATTAAACACCCGTTTACCGCTGAGTTTTGAAAAAAAATCCATTTTTATGGCATTTTCAATCAATCCTACAGTCAATCTTCCCATGTTGAATCCAAAACGCTGTTCAAATTTGATCGCCCGAAAGGCACGGGTTGGATCTTCCACAAAGCTCAGATTATGAATGACACGGATGGCCTTTTCCTTGATATCCTTCTGGGCAGAAAAAAAATCGATCAGCGTGCCGAATTTTTCCGGATTTAACTGAATGGCCAGTGTGTTGATGGTAAAATCCCTTCGAAACAGATCCTGCTTGATCGAGCTCATTTCAACGATTGGAAGCGCCGTGGGAAATTTATAGTATTCCATTCGGGCGGATGCGATATCAATTTTCAGATGGTCCGGAAGAATAATGACTGCGGTTCCAAAATGCTCGTGGGTATGAACCCTTGCGCTGTTCAGAGCGGCATACTGTTTGGCAAACGCGATCCCGTTCCCTTCCACCACCACATCCATGTCCTCGTTTGGCCTGTAGAGAAACAGATCCCGAACAAAACCGCCCACCACATAGGCCTCAATGCCCATCTCTCTGGCCACCACGCCAATGCCCCGAAGCAGATCCATCATCCGTTTTGAAAATCGTTCAATCATGAAATTCAGGATATTGCGGGTTCTGGCATGAATAATATCCTGAAAATTTCCGGCAGCCGCGGCCAAATCACGGCTGGACTGCCTGACGATGAGGTTGAGTAAATCAGTACGGCTGACAACACCTTTAATGGTTCCGTTTTCAACGACGGGTAGAATACGCTGTTTATTATCGATGACTTTTTGCTGAATTTCTGAAATATCGGCGTCCGGGCTCACCCAGGCAATATCCGTTGTCATATATTCCCGGACAGGGACATCATCCAGATGGTGATAAAGGGCTTTTTCCAGAACCTGCCTGGTGATATAACCCAGCAGCGACTCCCTGGCATCGGGGCCACCGTTAATGAGCAGTGCATTGATATTGTACCGGGTCAACAGCCCGGATGCTTCCTTGCACGAGGTATCCGCACCCGTCGATATGGCTGGCGAAGACATGATATCCCGGGCGAGCCGCCTGGGTCGGATGGTCTGGTAGAGTATTTCCAGAAGGCGTTGATCTGTCTGAGCCAGTGTATGATCCTTGATGGTCGCAGATGCGGCAAAATTATGGCCACCGCCACCCATCTGGGATAAAATCGTTCCCACATCGACTTCGGGTATGCGGCTTCTGGCGACAATATGGATTTTGTTTTCCATGCTCGCAATAGCAAAAATCGCGTTCAGGTTTTCCATTTTTATCATTTTGTGGACCAGAAATGCAAAATCCGGCACATAATGTTCCGTGATGATGCTGGTCACAACCACTTCGGTTCCCTTGATGGTATACCGGGTTGCAGACTGGATCATGTCATTCAGAAGGCCAACCTGTTCCGGGCTGATTTCCCTGGCGGTCATGGAGGAGACCATGTTCAGATTGGCCCCTCTTGACAACAGGAATGCGGCTGCCAGAAAATCCTGTTCTGTTGTGGATGGAAATGTAAACGAGCCGGTATCTTCATAAAGTCCCAGACACATGATTGTGGCTTCGTCCGCTGAAACATCGATCTGTTTTTCACGGATGATCTCTATCAAAAGCGTGACGGTTGCGCCGCTTATCCGGCTGAACTCAATATGACCTTTGATATCATTGGGCATGGGTGGATGGTGATCGTAAATATGGATCTCGATATCGGGATGATTTAACAGCTCTGCAAATTTTCCGATTCTGGAGGGTTGCCTCGTATCCACCAGAATCAGTCGATTGATCGCTGAAAAATCGATATGTTTGATATCTGCCATATTAAACAGATAAGCCATGGATGTGATAAAAAAATTCCGCAGATTTTTTTCCTGGGAACCGGGGAAAACCACCAGAGCATCCGGGTAGAGTTTTTGCGCGGCCAACATGGACGCCAGTGCATCAAAATCCGCATTCAGATGAGTGGTGATGACCGTAATCCCGTTTGGATTTGACATAAAATGGTTTCCTGTATCCGTTTCTCTGATAGCCTGTTTGAAGATTCTGGATCAGGCCTGTTGACTTTTAACCTATATACCGGATTCCTGCGATTGATCAACCTCAACTTGTTCACGGTTTCAAGGGCGTAACATGTTCTTGTTGTCTCTTTTGGTTTGTGATAGGAAGTTAACAATCTGTTATTGTTGACTCGACGGATCACACACCCAGCCGATTCAGGAGATGCTGACATGCCGATATATCAATGGACCGGAAAAAATCGCAAAGGTGACGTTCAAAAAGGAGAAATAGACGTTGCCAGTGAGCAGGCTGTCAAAGCCCATCTTGCCAGACAACGGATCATACCTGTCAAAATCAAGAAGAAACCCAAGGATCTCCTGGCAAATATTTCATTTTTGCAGCCCAAGGTGGGGGAAAAAGACATCATTCTGTTTACCCGTCAGTTTTCCACCATGATTGATGCCGGTCTTCCGATTGTCCAATGTCTGGATATTTTGCACACACAGCAGGAAAATCCAACATTCAAAAAAATGATGAAGGATATCAAGGAGACGGTTGAAAGCGGCTCCACATTGGCGGATTCCATGAAAAAATATCCAAATCAGTTTGATGATCTCTTTGTAAACATGATTGCTGCAGGAGAGGCGGGAGGCATCCTGGATACCATCCTCAGAAGACTGGCCGGCTATATTGAAAAAGCCGCCAGGCTTAAGTCCAAAGTAAAAGGCGCCATGACCTATCCGGTTGTGACATTGTTGATTGCATTGGTCGTGCTGACCATCATTATGGTTTTTGTCATTCCGGTTTTTCAGAAAATGTTTGCGGAATTTGGCGCCCAGTTGCCATTTTTTACCCAGATCGTGGTCAATATGAGCAATTTTGTGAAAAGCAATATTCTGTATATGATCGGTGCCGTCATTATTTTTATCTTTGCATTCAAAAAATTCTATAAGACCGAAAAAGGCCGGATTACCGTGGACCATGCGGTGCTGATGCTTCCGGTCTTTGGCCTTCTGATTCGAAAGGTTTCCGTTGCCAAATTCAGCCGGACCATGGGGACCATGCTTTCAAGCGGCGTGGCCATACTGGATGCACTCGAAATCGTAGCGAAAACCGCTGGGAATAAAACCATTGAACATGCGGTTTACAAAGTCCGTTCTTCCATTGCAGAGGGGCAGACCATGGCGGATCCTCTTTCTGAAAGCGGCGTGTTTCCCCCGATGGTATGCCAGATGATTGCCGTCGGGGAATCAACCGGAGCTTTGGATACCATGCTGGGAAAGATTGCGGATTTTTACGACGAGGAAGTGGATCAGGCGGTTGAAAACCTGACGGCGTTGATCGAACCGTTCATGCTGGTTTTTCTGGGGATTACCATTGGTGGCCTGGTAATCGCGATGTATCTGCCCATATTCAAAATCGCCAGCGTCGTCTGACAGAAACGGATTCTATCCATGTCTTCATTCCGACTCTTTCGTTCCGCGGCACGACCCCGCATTGAGTCAACCGATGAACTGTCTGACAAACTGAAACTGCTGATGCTGTTTCGGATTGTATTTACCGTATTTCTGTTGGGTTCAACCATTTTTATTCAGTACGGTAACAACCTGACCCTGCTGAACCCACCGCTCATGATTCTGTATGGTATCGTCATCGGCATTTTCTTTCTCTCCATTCTGTACGGACTGCTTCTTCCAAGACTGAAATATCTGCTGATATTTGCCCATTTTCAGATTGGAATCGATATCAGCGTGGTAACGCTGATTATCTTCTGCACTGGCAATTTTTCCAGTATTTTTTCGTTTCTGTACCTGCTGATCCTTATTTATTCCAGCACACTGGTGTATCGAAAAGGCGCACTGTTCATGGCACTTCTGGCCAATATTCAGTATGCCGCCATATTGATGCTGGAATATTTTGGCATAATTCAACCATTTGCCCAGCGGTTTCATGAGTCAACCGATTTTGGATTGATCCATGTGGTTTATAAAATCGGTGTTATGTTCGTATCCAGTTTTGCCGTATCCATTCTCAGCAGTTATCTGGCAGAACAGGCCAGAGAAACCAGTAAAGAGTTGAAATCCATGAAGGAGCATGTCAGGCGGGTTGAAAAAATGGCCAATCTCGGGGAGCTTTCGGCCGGTCTGGCACATGAGATCAAGAATCCACTTGCGTCACTTCTTGGGGCCATACAAATGCTGCGGGATGATATATCCTTTGCGCCGCACCATGACCGGTTGATGAAAATTGTGATACGGGAGACGGATCGCCTGAACAAGCTCCTCGGTGATTTTCTGTTTTTTTCCAAAACACCGGCCGGAAACAGGCAACGGCTGGCTGTGGGTCAGTCGCTTGAAGAGATACTTGATTTATTTCAAAATACCAAAACCGTCCAAGGTCGTCTGATCATCACCCGTGACTATCCGAACAATCTTTATGTTGAAATGGATCCCATTCATTTTCAGCAGATCATCTGGAATCTTCTGTTAAACGCGGCAGACGCCGTTGGTGAAGAGGGATATATTCATGTCAGCGCAGCGGTTGGCAAACACGGGATGATTCGAATCACGATTCAGGACTCCGGTCAGGGGATTTCCCCGGAAAACCAGAAGCAGATATTCAATCCGTTTTTTACGACCAAGCCCAGCGGCACCGGCCTTGGTCTATCCATTGTCCATCGGTTGCTGGAGTCATATAGCGCCCGACTGGATGTTGACAGCGAACCGGGACACGGAACGTCCATGTCCATTCGGCTGAAGCAGGCTGACCCGAAGTCCAGGTTGTAAAGACCGTCCCTTCCAGTTCAAATGACCGACTTTCGACTTATGGCCGTTTCCCTGCCAACCAGTGTTCCAGCCGAATCAGGCCTTCTTCTGTGGAGATTCGAGGCGTATATCCCAGATCGCGTATGGCCGACTGAATGTCAAACCAGTGGGATGTGGACAGCTCCCGGGCTGTAAACCGTGTCAGCCTGGGTTCTCCCGGCAGATGGAAAGTCGAATATATCCATTCCAGTGCCGCACCCATTCGTATGGCAGTGCGTACGGATATGGACCGCCGGACCGGTGGCAGATTCGCGGCCTTCAGGATGGCATTCACCATGTCCCACAGCCGGACCGGCTCTCCCTGGCTGATAAAATAAATATTTCCTGACAGACCCGGATTCTCCTTCAAACGGTCAGCCGCCAGTACATGCGCTTCCGCCGCATTGTCGATATAGGTCACATCCACTTGGTTGTCACCGTTTCCGATTTGAACCAGGCTTTTTGCACGCTGAATGATTCGGGGAACCAGGTGGTTGTCCTCAGGACCCCATATAAGATGGGGCCGAAGAATAATGGCTGAAAGGCCCTCCCTGGCCGCCTGTCGGACCGCCTGTTCGGCGATGGCTTTGGTTGCCGGATATGCGGCATCAAAATGAAACGGGTAGGGGGCTGATTCATTCACGCCTGCCATATTTCCACCGGTAAAGACAACACTGGGGGAACTGGTGTGGACCATCCGGGAAATGCGATTTTTCTGACATGCGGCAATCACATTCAGGGTTCCCTCCACATTTACGGAATAATAGGATGCAGCGTTTCCCCAAATGCCCGCTTTGGCTGCGGTGTGATACACCACATCCATTCCGGCGCAGGCCGATTCAACCGCCGCCGGGTTTGAGACATCGGCCTGAATCTGTTTCACGCCCATATTATCAAGCGCTTCATATCGATTTCTGCTAAGGCTGTATACCAGATCCCCCCGTTTGACAAGAAGACGGGCGATGGCTTTCCCCAGAAATCCGCCACCTCCCGTGATCAGAACGGTTTCCGGTTGATGAAAATTTGACGGCATGCTGTCGTTCATATCATTATCCGTTTTTCAATCCACTGAATTCCGGCTTTTGCAACAATTCGGTCAATCAATAATACGATCGGATTACAATCTCAATATCATGATCAAGAGAATTATTCAAATGCCTGCGTTGCTGAGCTGCCCGTAAATGTACTGGTAAACCGGCAACATAATTAAACACGCAATATAACATCCCCTGAGCACATACTTTCCCGCCGATTGCAAAAAATCGGTTTATAACCCCACGCTGGCCGTCTATATCTTTTCAAACCGTCCGTTACTCCCATTGGTCCCATGATTCCCTACCCCCCGGAAATATCTGTTGAAAAATGGATTTTGGTATGCAATAGGCTTTGACACACTGTTTTTCGTCAACTGGTATTATTGCGGCTAGCGCCTTGAAAAGCGTACCGGTAATCTTGTGCGTATATCTCGATTTTGCCGACAACATATATCAGTTCATCACAGGATCGGTGACGGACAGGCAGAACCGGATGCGAGCTGCCGGGGCGATTCAGCCGTGTCGCATCGTGCTGTTTGGCGCTGTGCCCGTATAAAGAAACGGCAGCACCCTTAACCGGCTTCGACTATTCTGTGAAATGACAGGAGCGATTGTATGCCCCAGATAGCTGTAAGCCAACATACCGAAAAAACGTTCTGTTTGATAATAAAGCCATGCAGCATGAAGAAAATTCCCTTACCGAAAAAGCTGTTGCTGCCATGCAATGTGCCGTAAATCGGGTTATTGAAGAACACAGACGACGTTGTAAACCCATTGTTGTCTGGAAGGATGGGAAAGTGGTATTCCAGTGTCCAGCCCCGCTTGCGATCATCGGTATTGAAAAATCCTGATTATAGCGGATTTGAGGGGTATGGACATCTAACCTATCCCCCGAAGGAGCTGCTTTCCGGATAATCGCTTTCAATCTTCACGTCCGGTAAAATCAGAAGAAATTGTTGTGACGCTGTCACAACAATCACCGATGAAGCGGAAATACTCGGATTTGCTGCTGCGCGGCATTCAGCCGGTCATTCTCTGTTCTGCAAAAGGCCTGAACCGACTGAGATTGGGCAAACCAGCCAGAGCAGCCCTGAAAGAAGACCGGCTGTTGGCCCTGTCCCCATTTGACCAGACAATCCGGCGAACAACCGCGGCCAGAGCCATCATCCGGAACAATCTGGTTGCCGCAATGTCTGTGGCCATGCTGATACCCCACGCCACAGTCGGCGGAAAAACCTGGCAGACAGTCCGGCAATCCCTCGAAACGGGCCACCCAGTATTCACATTTGACGATGAGGCCAATACCGGTCTCAAAGATATGGGAGCCAAAGCGTACCCCATTGACATTGTCTGCCAACAGATTTCCCGGCATTTTGACCGGATCAAAACACCGCATGAAGATCAGAGCCAAATAAAATGACCAATGGGCATTTGCTTGAAACGATTTAAACGGACTTATCCAGAAACGGCATTATCTTGTGCCCTCGTACCGGGCAAATACTACCGAATGGACGCGCGTGTACAGGCAATCATGGTTGAAATCAATCGCGGCCTCTACATGAATGAACGTACCGGTGCTAAGAAACCGGACTTTGTGGTCATCAAAGAAAAGCTGCAAACCGCTCTTCAATCGTTGATTGAGGCTATAGCTGAGCGCGTGATGGACCAACAAGTCGGTCCACGCAATCGACGACACTCTTGGTGAATTCATGATCGTTCCCACGCTCCAGCGTGGGAACGATCATGAATGGGAATAAATCAAAAAGTCATAAAAATTTCTTGCCACGTTTGCCATTCCCTGAAATACTACCTGTCGGCATCGTGATGCGTGTTATCGCAGAAGGGATGTCATTCTGTAAGATCGAAAATGGCTGATGAACAAGGAAGGAATCGTCTTAATATTCAGCCAAAATACAGAAGGGGCGTTGTGTATAGAGACCATCGCGAACAAAGGAGCGTGCAAATATGTCAGTTCATGTGACCATAGATGTGCCGGAAACATCTTTTTCCATTCTCCGGACCACGCCGGCAGTTTTTGCCCAAGAATTACGACTGGCAGCCGCCGTCAAATGGTACGAAATCGGAAAGATTTCGCAATCAAAAGCGGCAGAACTGGCCGGAATCAGCCGAGCAAAATTTCTCAAAGCGTTGGGACAGTTCAATGTTTCACCCTATCAGATCACACCGGAAGATTTGGCTGCTGAGGTAAGTGATGTCTAACCGCTTGTGGGTGGTCAATGCCTCTCCCATTATCTCGCTTGCGAATATTGAGCATGCGCATCTTTTGACGGATTTATCCGAGCAGCTCATCATTCCACGCGCCGTTGAACACGAGATCCTCGATGGTTCTGATGACGATCCCGCGAAACACTGGATGTTGACAACTGGTCAGCGATGGGTGCACGACATCGGATCGGTTGTGCCACTTGTTGCGGCGTGAAAGTAGGGGGGGACGCCGGTAGAAAATGAAGATTATTCGTTGATATGGGGACCCCGGTACGGCATTGTACGGATTGATCCATCTGGCTATCAGACCCCGATAATCCTGTCACAGGTTCAGGTACGCAGCCAGTTGCTTTCAGCATCCAGCCGGAATGATCATTTTGATTTTTCCCGCCCAATCGGCTTACGGTAATGCCATAACGCCAATCCGCAGTTTGTTGTCCACCCCACCTGGCAATCTGCCAAACCGGCCCCGCAAACCGGCTGCCGGATTACCCACTCCTTCCCGCCGACAGAAAACCCGGAGTTGACGGAATTGAATCCCCGGATTATGATCAAAGCCATCTAATGTTCGCCTGTTGACCGATTCCGGAGCCGCTATAGTTTATGGTATGGATACCGATATCTCATCCCGGATGGATCTGTCCACTCTGGAAGTGGATACCGAAGGCTATGTGGATGACCAGTTGAAAACGCATTTTTCGATGTGGTGGCTTCGGTTCAGTTGACCGAATAGTGTTGGAGGGTTGACTGGTATGCATTATCATTTTGAATGGGATCCTCATAAAGCCGAATTAAATATTCGAAACCATAAAATTGGTTTCCATAGCAAGTGTATTCAAAGACCCATTGATGATGACCATTTTTGATGATGATCACAGTCAAGATGAGAAACGTTGGATTACTATGGGACATGATGATCATGGCATCATACTGGTCATTTCACACACCTTTCAAATCGTAAATAGCGATGAACATGTTATGATTCGAATCATTTCTGCTAGAAAGGCCACAAAACGTGAACGCCGACAATATGGGGGATAATATGAAGTCTGAATATGATTTTTCTCGGGCTGAACGGGGGAAATTTTATAATCCTGATGCAATATTTCACATTCCGATCTATCTTGATCCGGATATTGCCGATTTTCTAAAGCAATTAGCTGATGAGAAGCAAATGGACGTAAATACAGTAGTGAATACCTGGTTACGAAAAGATATCGAAATGAATCATCTTTCCAGATAATCACCCCGATTGTTTATCGAACATTTTAACTGGCCTGGCGTTTGAACCCGTTTATGCCTGGGGGAAATTGAGGTTTAGAATGCCTCCTCTTGTCATATTTTGAGGACGGATCGGATGGATTGATCCATTTGATTGTCATGCCCGGACAATCCTGAAACAGGTTCAGATATGCAGCCAGTTGCTTTCAGCATCCAGCCGGAATGATCATTTTGATTTTTCCCGCCCATTCGGCTCACGGTAATGCCATAGTGCCAATCCGCAGGTTGCTGCCCACCTACCCGGCAATTTGCCAAACCGGCCCCGCAAACGGCTGGCGGGCTTCCTGTGCATCTCCGCTGTTTTGCGGCACATCTGTTCCGAACGTACCGTATGGGATCAAGGGTGGCAGGATTGTCGGAAAAGGCATCCCTCGGTTTGGAGGGACATCCATAAAACATAAAGAATTGCCTGAAAAAAGAGGGCGGCCAAACGGTTACAAATTGTAACCGTTTGAAGCTTCCGGCCGAAGACGTCAAATTGAGGCTGACCGATGTGGCTGATCCCCAAACGCTTCTGCGGCTTCCTCATCAGGGCGTTATATTTCTATGAAATACCGGAGGTAAGGGATGACAGACAATTATGCAAAAATTGTTCGAGACAATCTTAATCGGCTATACGGTAATCTGCCTAAAGACTTTGCAAAGAACCTTCCAGGCGAGCAGGATGGAGAGCGGTTTATTTTTGATGCATTTGGTGAAAGATGTGTGATTGAGCCGGAAAGAATTACGCTTGGTGAGGAAGAACACTCCTCAGTGTTAGGAATTCTAATATCTCTTTACGCATTAAATGCACGTTCAGATATTTGTATTCCTTCCCCCCTCAAATCATTCAAGGATTTCCCAGACAGCATGCCTTATGTAGGAGCTTTTGCGACGCATACTGAACAATTGCTTTCCCCTCATGTTGCAAAAATCAAAGAAACGGAGCAAAGAATTACCAAAATACTAAAAGGGGGGAAAGCTCCTTCTGAAGCAGGAGGTGATTTTTCCTTTATTGTTTATCCATTACCGAAAATCGCACTATGCTATATTTTTTATGAAGCCGATGATGATTTTCCTGCTTCGGTAACATGTCTATTTTCAAATAACGCAAATCAATTTATGCCAATAGATGGACTTGCTGATGTGGGGGAATACACATCCAAGAAAATTTTAAACCTGATCGATTGACTATCCGGCCCGATGTGATGCCTGCTGCCTGCCGGTGCAGCATGGTTCTGGGGGCATGGAATGTTTAGTGGCGCTGGCGGATTGAACGTTTCAAAATGGCTTCGAAAGATCCTGAACCGGGCTGTTCTTGTCGTGAAAAGGAAACACAATAACCTTCTTCCGGATTGTTTTCTGTAACCGGTCAAGGGATGCCGCCAGGTCCTCAAGGGAGAAAATTTCGAGAGACAGCCCGCCTGTATAGTCTGCCAGTGCGCGGCAGATCATCTTCCAGTCTTCGGGTAATATCCACTGAACGCCCAGGTGGTCCACGCCTTGGTGGACGCCATGAAGATGGATCATGACGCTTTGAGACAGGTGTCTGTCCAGTTGGGTCTGAAGATCATGACCGTAACGGATCAGGTGCCCGATATCCAGGCAGGTTTTCAGCCCCATCTGCGCCACAAACGGCATCAGCCGATCCAGGGGGTATTCCAGATTTTCCACTGCCACTTGCGCAGGATCAAGTCCTTCTTTCACCAGTTCAGAAAGCGATCCGGCCATCCGGTCCGTCCAGGCATGTGAATCGGGTTCCGGCACGCCGTCAGCTCTCCGGCTGTCCAGATGCAGGATATACAGGGTTGGAGTCAGGGACAATGTCCGTTCATAAAAACGCAGGGCGGTTTCCTGGAACCGTGTTCGAAGGGACGGGTTCGGATCCCCGAAAAACAGGTCTCCCGGCAGATGCACGTTGTAGGTAATATCCAGGTCTTCAGCCGCCTGCCTCATGTCCCGGATATTCTGGAAAGACGGCAGGTTGGTTTGGGTGTCGGTTTCAAAAAACACCAGCTCCACTTCATCCAGATGCGGTCCCAACAATCGAAGATTGTCCAATATGGATTCCGAAATGACACAGGATGTGGTAGACAACCGAAAGGGGAATTCACCTTTCAGAAACGGCAACGGATCGGTCTCCCGGAAAGTTAACCTCTGTCCGCCGTCGGTCATTTTCTGATATTTTTTGTGTAAAACTCTTCCGGAATTTTCTGATCCGGCGTGACACCGTAGTAACGGGTTCTGGCCTTGCCCCAAAAACAACCCGCTTTTCCCATGATCATCAATTCAAGGCGCTGCAAAACGTTACATATCGGATTTCCGGCCCGTGCACCTTTGCAAACGACACAGTATTTTTCACAGAATACAGGGGGTTTTGTCGGTTCTGTCATATGGGTATTTCCTGAGTGGGTAAAAAACAATTTGAAATGAACGGAAGTATTGCAAAATGGTTTTGGACTGTCAATCCAATAGACTGTTTGACGACGTTATCCAAGAGAGTTATAGTGTGAAGCGAAATTATCGTCCGTCCCCCCATGCATGAAGATACCCCGACTCTCTTTGTGAAAGAACCGAAGCCTATGATTCCTTTTGACTGGAAACGGGAGCTGGATCGACATGACCACCGGGTGGTCCTTTCCGGCCAGCCGGTCGCGATTCACTGCCACCATTACAATATCAATCTGCATAAGACCCTGGAGGATACACTGGGCCTTGAGGGTATTCGGCTGATTTACAAGTCGGCAGAGGAAGCCATATATTATGGGATTCGGGAACTATTGTCTCAATACAACGAAATCCGGACCGTTAAATCCAAGCTGGAAATGGCTGCCATCATGTATCAGAACTGTGGATTGGGCGTGATCCATCCCCAGGAAATAAATGAAAGAGGCGGATATATTGTCAGCCCGTCCAGCCATCATGTGACCGGATGGCTGGCCAAACACGGCAGGCGCAACACGCCGGGGTGCCATTTTTCCTGTGGATGGATTGCAGGCATGGTAGCTGCCATCCATGATAAACCCGTCGGACATTATCAGGTGACGGAAACCAAATGCAAAACGATGCGTGATGCGGAATGCGTTTTTGAAATAAAGGAAAACCTGAATGAGCATTGATGGTGCCAAAATCATTCATGCGGTTATGGAAGGCAGTCGAATCAGGGACTCCAAGGGAATCATTCCGCTTTTCGGGGTTTATCTCTCGATATTCTCGGTACGGTATTACAATCGGCTCTGCTTTGAGTTTGAAAAAAAAATAGGACTTTCCCGGGGAATCGAGGCGGAAAATCTCTTGATAAGAGCTGCTCAGGAGTGCGGCTATGCCACATTTCAGGGAATTCGCAATTCCTGGGAATGGGATGAAATTGTCAAACCCATGATTGACAGCAAAGAAGATCAGATATTGGGATTTGCTGCGGTCGCCGTGGCATTCGGTTGGGGAGATTTGCAGGTTCAGACGCTTGTTCCGGATCATGAACTGGTCATTCGCGTGAATGATTCCTATGAGGCCAAGGGATATCTGGATGAATATGGACTGGCGCAATCCGGGAAGTGTTACATGCTTCGGGGTGTGACAGGGGCCTTTATGGACCTGATCTATGGCGAGGATTATCCTGCGGGGTGTTTTACATTTCTGGTCAAAGAGCCCGCATGCCGGGCCAAAGGAGATTCCTTCTGTGAGTTTGTTGCTCGAAAATCATCTTGTTGATCTTGATGAAAAACTCATCCCGGCGACCCTGGAATCATTGTGTTGGGAGCTTCTCCACTGCACCAATGTGCTCTGTCCGGCTCATGAAAAAGAGTTTGTGGACTGTTGGCTGATTCCCAAAACCCACTGTACCAACTTTATCGGGGATGATTTTTTTCACAAACTGGGTGCCTGTCTGACCTGTTCCTATTTTGTCGCCCGAAGCAAAAGCCATCCCGGCGGATGGAATGATTTTGTCTCTGAACAACTCCATGGCTACCACAGTCTGGCCCTGGAACGGATCTATCAGAAAGAGGAAAGTTTTGTCGAAATACTCAACCGGTTGCCCGATGGCCTGTTTACAACGGATCATGAACTGCGGATAACCTATTTCAATCCGGCGGCGGAGAAGATAACCGGTTTTTCTGCTGATGATGCGGTGGGCATGTACTGCAAGGATGTTCTGAAGAATTCCATCTGTGAGTATGACTGTGTGTTAAAACGGACCTCGCTGGAAGGTCGCGACATTCATAATTGCGAGTATGAAATCACCAACATTGACGGGAAAAAAATCCCGATCATCTGTTCAACCTCGATTTTCCGGAATGAGGCCGGTCAGATCACCGGCGGGCTGGAAATTTTCAAGGACATCACCGAAATCAAGCAGTTGCAGCAGGATATTCAGCAGCGTGAAAGAAAGTATCGCCGGATTTTTGAAGGCAGTCATGACATGATTTACGCATCGAACCTGGCAGGCCGGGTTCTGGATGTCAATCAGGCCGGCATCGAACTGATGGGCTACAGGTCACGGGAAGACATCCTGGATGGTCTGAATGCCCGTGATTTTTATGCGGATCCCACCGGCCGGGACCGGTTTATCAGCGCCATCAAACGACAGGGGTTCGTCAAGGATTACGAGGTCGAATTTCAGAAACAGGACCGAACCCGGATGCATGTGCTCATTTCCAGCCGGATGTATGAAAATGAGGAATCCGGTGAAGTCGAGTTTGTGGGCATCATCAAGGATATCACCGAGCGTAAACAGAATGAGGAAACCATCCGGCAGCGCAACCGGGAGCTGTCGCTGGTCAATGGTCTTGCCGTGGCCCTGAACCATTCCATGGATGTCAACCATATCATGGATGTCACCCTGGAAAAGGCGGTTCATGTTCTGCATCTGGAACGGGGCGGCATTTTTATCATCAATCATGAAACGAAAAAAGTGCTGCTGAAGTCTAGATACAACATTCCCTGCACGGCTCCTGAAGATCCGGATGAAGTCGTTTTCAGGGACACCTTGCTGATGAAACACATCGTCGCGGATGGCAGTGAGTTGGCGCCGGAAGCATCTTTTCCACCGTTTCAGGTCCGCTATCGGACAGCAGGCAGTCAGACCAACCTGTGGCTGACATGCTTTCTGATTACCTTCAAAGGTCGCTCGATCGGTTTTTTCGGGCTCAGTGTACCTCCTGAGCGGGTATTCAGCTATCATGAAATTCATTTGATGGTGTCCCTGTGCAATTTTCTGGGAGGTACGATTGAAAATAATAAAATGATGGGAATGATTCGACAGCATCGTCAGGAACTCCGCAGACTGACTGAAAAACTATTCCAGAGCCAGGAGGAAGAACGCCGGCGGATCGCCCGGGAGCTGCATGACGAGGCAGGCCAGTCCCTGACAGCCGTGAAACTGGGGCTGGATCGCCTGGAAGAAAAATATGGCGATTTGTGCCATTTGGGAGATGAAATCGGTGAAATCCGGAAAATGATCCAGCGCACCGCAACGGAAATCCGGCAGATGTCCTTTCACCTCCATCCCACCCTGTTGAGTGATCTGGGTCTTGAACCCGCTTTAAATCTGTATTTTAATGAAATCAGAAAACATTCCGACCTTGAAATCGATTTTCACATCATCGGATTTGATTGCCGTATCAAACCGGATATCGAAACCGTACTGTACCGTTTCAGTCAGGAGACGTTGACCAATGCCCTCAAGTATTCGGGCGCCGAAAATTTTCACCTTTCCATCATCAAAAGTTATCCCAGGATCATTTTTCTGGCGGAAGATGACGGTGTCGGATTTGATGCAGAGATCATCGGGAAAGACAAACGCAGCCTGGGCCTATTGGGCATGAGGGAACGCACATCTTTGCTGAATGGCACGTTTCTGCTGCGCAGCACCCCGGGAAATGGCACCCGTATCCGGATTGAAATTCCACTGAATGAGGAATCCGGCGATGAATGAATCGGTACGCATTCTGATCGCCGATGATCACACCATTGTCCGGCAGGGGCTTGCACGGCTTCTGGAGGAACAGCCGGGTTTCCGGGTTGTCGGAGAAGCCACCAATGGGCAAACGGCTGTCGATCAGTCGCTTGAGCTGAAACCGGATATTGTGATATTGGACATTGCCATGCCGCGGATGAATGGCATCGAGGCCGCAAAAAAAATCCGGAAGCAGTTGCCCAAAACCAAGATATTGATTCTGTCCATGTATTCGCATGAGCATTATATACATGAACTGATTGAAACCGGTGTTTCGGGTTATCTTTTGAAAGATGCCAGCGGCCGGGATATCATCAATGCCATTCACTCGGCCATGAAAAATGAAACCTTTCTCAGTCCGGTCATTTCCAAGGTGCTGATGGAAAACTACCGGTCCCCCGGTCGCATGGGTTCATCCGTAGCCGAAAAATACAAGGAGTTGTCCAATCGCGAGCGGGAGGTGTTTCAACTGATTGCAGAAGGGCATCCCACACGGGAAATTGCCGATCTGTTATGCGTCAGCATCAGCACCATCAAATCCCACCGCGCCAAAATCATGGAAAAGCTGAACATTGACTCCCCGGTCAAACTGATCCATTTTGCCATCCAACTGGGCCTTGTGGATTCCGGAATGATCAAGCCGGGCAATTGAACACCCACACCATCATGCCGGCGATGATCCGACATGATGGCATTGGCAGCCTGTTTTGTCTGCTCCCTTCCCTGCACCTGACAGAGCCGTTTCGGGAACTGTTACCGGAGGTGCTGTTATCCATATTTCCCCATCAATTTTTCTGAGCAGTTTTCACATTTTCCCTTCCGGATGCCTTGTTTTTCAAAATCATCCCCCCGCCTTTCAAAAATCAACCTTTGGACGATTTACATGTGCCGACATTCCTATGTATAACATAAAATAATGGAAAGCATTCTTGAGAATGAATTGTATTCATATTGTTTTTCCACATCTGTTGCAATCCGGTTTTTCAGGCGTGTCAACAGTTGCCCCCATGGTTTCCAACCGCTTTTTGCGGTTCATCAACCGGGCCTTTGGCACTGACAAAGGTATTTCAGGTGAAAAATTTTATCGAAGGAGGTCAGAATGTTTGAGATCAGCAGGGACCAGAAGGTTTGTGAGGTCGGCGGGGTAAAAATTGGCGGCAAACCCGGCGAATACCCGTGTGTCTGCGTCAGTTCCATATTCCAAAAAGGCGACAAGGTATTTGCAGGCAAACGGAAGGACGGTTTTGACGAGAAACGGGCGGAAGAACTGCTCAAGACTCAGGAACGACTGACTGCAGAAACCGGCGTCCCTGGCATGGCCGATATTGTGGCCAATACCGGAGAAGAGTTCAAATTGTTTGTCGATTTTGTCAGCTCGGTCAGCACCATGCCGTTTTGCATCGACGCATGGGTCATGAAACCCAAACTGGAAGGCGCTGCCTATTGTGCGGAAAAAGGACTTCTGGATCGGATGTTCTACAACAGTTTGACCATATGGGAAAAAGACCTGGAAACCGAAATTCGTGAAATTTCACAAATCGGTGTCAAACACGTGCTGCTGGTTGCATTTGACCAGGACGACCAGATGCCAAGCGGACGGATCACCGGTACGCAAAAACTGCTGGATGCCATTGACAAGGTGGGCGCCAAATTCGAGAGCATCATGGTCGATACATCTGTCATGAATGGACCGGCTACGGCATTATGCGGCGTTGCAAACCGGATGATTAAGGAAAAATGGGGTTTCCCGACCGCAAGTGCGCCAAGCAACGGCTCCTATATGGACTTAAAACGATTCAAGGATATGTGGGGTTTCAAGGGATGGTCCTCCACAGATGCGGCACTGGAAGGTCTGTCCGCCTTCTTCTTTCATGACATGATCTTTTCAGGTCCCATGGCTGGCGCCACACGCATTTTGCCGGCTGTAGCTGAAGCCGAAGCATTTTTGGCAACGGCGGTATTTGCCGAAACAAAACAGTTACCCAAGGATCCAAACCACCCCCTGTTTAAACTGTTCCCGGCATTTGTGGAGCAACTCAAGTCTCTGGCCTGATCGCTGTGACCCGCATGGGCCACTTGACAAATGTTTAATAAAGGAGCTTGTCGAATGACGGTACTTACATCCAAAGAACGCGTTTTGCGCCTGCTGCGCAAAGAACCCATCGATACCATGCCTTTTTTCAGCGGAATGGGAATGGTCGTCATGCCGGGAATCGAGAAAGCCGGCGTTAAATTTGCCACCATTCATACAGACGCTGAACGTATGGCCATGTCAGCGGTCTGGTCTGCACGGTTGATGAATTTTGACTGCGTGGTGATTCCTTACGATATGACCATGGAATCCGAAGCCATGGGAAATCAGATCAGTCTGTATCAGGATTCCGAGGATATTCTGTATCCCACCATTCCACAGAAAATCTGGACTGATATGGACCAGGTGGTCATCCCAAAAAACATCACCGAACTGGGGCGACTTCCTCTTCTGCCAAAAGCCATAGAAATTATCAAACGGGAGGCGCCGGATCTGCCCATTGGCTGCTGGCAACTGGGTCCGTTCACCCAGGCGGGTCAGATTCTGGAACTGGATCAAATTCTAAAAGGTGTATTCAAGCAAAAGGCCAAAGTTGAAAAACTGCTTGACGATCTGACCGATATGATCATCAAAATCGGCCAATATCTGCAGGCTGCCGGATGTGATTATATCACCCTTCGTGAACCCGGGGTGGCAGCGGACCTGTTAAGCCCCAAAACATTCAAGGACATCATCAAACCCCGATTGACCCGCATTCTGGATTCCTGGAAATCTCCCAAACTGCTTCATATCTGCGGACAGACCGAGCCGCTTCTGGCCCTGATGGCAGACTGTCATGCCGATGGCCTGACCGTTGACGCCAAGTGCAACGTTCGAAAAGGTCGTGAAATTCTGGGGCCGGATGTGCTGTTTATGGGTAATATAGATACTTACAAAATGACCTGCGATGAAAAGACGCCCAAACAGGTTGCCATTGACAGTATAAAAGACATGATTGACGGCGGAATGGATGCCATCATGCCGGGCTGCGACCTGTGGCCGGCTATTATCGAAGAGAATATGAAGGCGGTGGTGGATACGACCCATACCTATGGGAAAAAGCCCAGTTCGTGTGTCGGAAGACTTTAGAAAAAATGTGTTTTCTGCCATATTTTGATGACAAAAAACCAGATTCAATACAACACTGATAAGGAGAAGAAAAACTCATGGCAACGAAAGAAGAATTGTTGGAAAGACTGAAAAATGGCGTAGTCGAGTATCAGGAAGACGAGGTGAAGGATGCAGCCCAACAGGCTCTGGACGAAGGCTATGTTCCACTTGAGATGATTATGGATGGCCTGGCTGCGGGAATGGTTGTGGTTGGTGAGTTGTATGACCGTAACGAATATTTTGTTCCCGAGGTGTTGATGTGTGCCGATGCGCTGTATGGCGGCCTGGCCATTCTGCGCCCCCATGTTCCCAAATCAACAGAAGGCCTGAACGCCCAGGTGGTTATCGGCAGCATCCAGGGTGATGTGCATGACATCGGCAAAAACCTGGTTAAAATGATGTTCGACGTTGCCGGATGGGAAGTTCATGATCTGGGTCGTGACGTTCCCCTGGAAAAATTTGTCGAAGAACAGTTGCGGACCGATTCTGAAGTGGTGGCCATGTCGGCCATGATGACCACAACCATGCTGGGCATGAAAAAAGTCATCAAAATGATCAAGGAAAAGAATCCGAACGTGGCCATCATGCTGGGTGGCGCTCCGGTGACCAAGGATGTCGCCAATCTGTTTGGTGCGGACGGTTATGCCGAATCAGCCGGTAATGCCGTGTCTGAAGGTATCAAGATGATCGGCAGACTGCGTGAAATGCGTAACAAAGGAAAATAACCGACTCATGGCACGCGTGTGGACTGACTGTTGCGTCGGGCCACACGCGCTCTGAGTGATCCATAATTGGCGTGAAACGAATATGGTCAGGAGCAGCCTTCTTTGTTTTACGATTGGGATAAGGAGCAGTGCGAATGGATTCTGATAAGGCAGTTGTAATATTTCAACCTTCCGGGCGCAGGGGTGAAGTGCCCAGAGGGGTTAACCTCATTGAAGCATCCAGACTTCTGGGTGTGGATATCGAGGCATTGTGCGGAGAGAAAAAAGTTTGTGGCAAGTGTATTGTTCGGGTCGAGGAAGGGCATTTTGAAAAATATGGCATTACCTCGAGCATGAGTCATGTCAGTGAATGGAAGGAAGAAGAGGACAAATTTATTAACGCGGAACGCCGGGAAAAGGGTTTCCGTCTGGGTTGTGTGGCAAAAGTGGAAGGTGATGTACTGATCTTTGTGCCGGAAGAGTCCCGTGCCGGAAAACAGGTGGTTTCCAAGGCGGCCCGTGATATCCACATCGACCATGACCCTGCTGTAAAACTGTACTACGTGCAGGTGGATCCTGCCACATTCGAAGAGCCGACCGGTGATTTTGAACGTATCTGCAGGGGATTGGAACGCGATTATGGGTTGAGCAACCTGACCATCGATATTTTTGCCCTTCGGACCCTGCCCACAGCGCTGCGCGAAGGCAACTGGAATGTTACGGTCAGTGTCTGGAACGATAAAGAAATCGTCCGGGTGCGTCCTGGTAAATTTGACCATGCGTATGGACTGGCCATCGATGTCGGCACGACAACCGTTGCCGCCTATTTCTGTGACCTGACCACGATGGAGGTTGTCGATACGGTTTCCATGATGAATCCCCAGTGTAAATATGGGGAGGATGTCATGGCCCGAATCACCTTCCATATGACAACCGATGACGGACTCAAGCGCATGAGCGATGATATCATCGAGGGGTTGAACGATCTCATCAAACAAGCTCTTGACAATACGTATCCACCCAAAAAGAAAGTGAAGAAGAAAAAGGGCGAGGAAGGCCCGGATGAATTCGTGGAAGCGCCGGTTGCCGGAAAGACCTATCTGCGGTTGACCAATGATGACATCGAGGACATCACCATAGGATTCAATACGGCCATGCACCATATCCTGCTGGGCCTGAATCCCGAATTTGTGGGTCTGGCACCATTTCCACCGGTGATTCATCACAGCATGGATATCAAGGCCAGGGATCTGGGCATCAATATCAATTCGTCATCCTATCTGTTCGTACTGCCCAATGAGGCCGGTTTTGTCGGCGCGGACAACGTTGGCGTGCTTATATGCGAAGAACCCTATAAGCATGATGAAAATCAATTGATCATCGATATCGGAACCAACGGTGAGCTGGTTCTGGGCAATCGTCACAAGCTGATTTCATCCTCATGTGCGACTGGCCCGGCATTGGAAGGCGCCCAATTGTCCTTTGGTATGCGGGCGGCTCCCGGAGCTATCGAGCGGATCGAGATCGACCCCGATACCAAAGACGTAAATTACAAGGTGATTGGCCGGGATGCATGGCGCAAATTTTCGGAGCCCAAAGAGATGAAGGCCAAGGGTATCTGTGGTTCAGGCATTCTGGATGTGCTTGCGGAACTGTACTCGAGCGGCGTCATTTTAAAAAGCGGCATTTTCAATAAAAAAGCACTTAAGGATTGCCCGCGATTCAGAATCAATCCGGAAAACCGTCAGTCGGAATTCGTGCTCGCCTGGGCGGAAGAATCCAGTATTGACAAGGATATTGTCATTACGCAAAAGGATGTGCGCCAGATTCAGCTTGCCAAGGGTGCCCTGTATGCCGGGTGCAAACTGATGGTCAAACGCATGGGCCTGAAAAAGCTCGACAAGGTCAAAATTGCCGGCGCATTCGGCACGCATGTGGACCGGACCAAGGCGCTGGTCATGGGGCTTTTCCCGGACTGCGAAATCGATATGATCCAAAGCGTGGGCAATGCGGCTGGTGATGGATGCCGTGCCGCCCTGCTGAATGTCAAAAAGCGGGTGGAGGCCAACTGGTGTTCGCGCAATGTTGAATATGTCGAATTGACGGTAGAGCCGACCTTCCAGCAGGATTTCATGGAAGCCATGCAACTGCCCCACATGACCGATCCGTTCCCGCATCTGCGGGGCATTGTGCGTGACGAGATTCTGGACCAGAAATAAATATGGAATACGGACCGCGGCAGGATATAATCGGATTGCACCGGATTTTGGACCGGGCCTCTAGGGCTCATCTGCCGGTGCATATTCGGGATATCCGCAGTAGTGGAAGTCGTTAGAGGGGCCAATAGACAAGTCAGAGGGCTTGATTACTTGCTGAGGCCATAAACAGGGTCGATATCGATGCATTTTTGCGCGTTCGATCAAAATACCGATACCGACCCTGTTAAAAAAGAAGAGACGCTTTTAATCCTTGTTAAAAATGCAATTTTCACTACGGATTGCATTACAATGTATTTTTTATTTGTACACGGAATTTTCAATATGTCTTCATCATCAGATAGCAACGTATCGGAATCATGTGTTTCTGCTGAACCCGGTATATGTGGTTTTCCCTGTAAAATTGTTGCAAAAAAACTGGCTGGACGCATGGTATCGATTGAAATGTCCGGTTGTGAATGTGACAAGATTCAGAAAATGGCGGCCTTGTTAACCGAATTATCCCTTCGGGACATTTTTTTACCCATGACGCGTAATCCGGTTTATGTGGCTGCCGAAAAATCCGGATGCCATCCGTCCTGCTGCATTCCGGCTGCAGTTCTGAAAACCGCGGAAGTGGCGCTGGAACTGGCGCTCCCTAAGGATGTCTGCATTCAATTTCTGTCTGACAGGATTGTAAAGGATAATCATGACACAGAGTAAACCCGTGAAAATCGGCAATTTGGTTCAGTTTAAGAATCATGAGGGAATTTCCCGTGAACTTCTGAACCGGTTGCGGGAAAAAGGGATGAGCTATGGTCTGAATGATATCACGCCTTTCAGCGTTGAAAAGATTGTTGTGGCTGAATGGGTGCATTTGAAATGCCGGTATGGGTGTAATAACTACAACAGTTCCTGGTGCTGTCCACCTGCCACCCCCAATCCTGAAAAAGCCCAGAAAATTATCAATGAATATTCTGTTGCGCTGCTCATGGCTGGGCGAAAGAGCCATTCCGACTTTTATCTGAACAATGGTCATAAACGCGGTATTCAGGTCAAATGCTGGAAGGGTATGCTCAGTCTTGAACGAATGCTGTTTCTGGAAGGGTATTACAAGGCATTCAGTCTGGTGGGCGAATGCTGCGCGCTCTGCAAAACCTGCGCCTATCCGCAAGACTGCCGGTTTCCACAGGAAAAACGGCCGTCAATTGAATCATTTTCCATTGACGTCATTGGAACGCTGAAGAATCTGGGTACCACGCCACGGGTTGCATTCAGCAAGGATGAGGCATTCAATTATTATGCAATCATGTTGTTGGAGTGATGGAACCAATTGATATTTTGAAAGGAGGTGACGCGTCGAATTCTTGATTCTTATTCTGGAAGCGCTAACTGCTAACACCAAGAAAGGAACGTATTATGGCTAAACAGATGTTATTAGATGCCTATCGGGGAAAAAGGACGCCCAAAGCCCCGTGGGTGCCGTACGCAGGTGTTCATTGTGCATTTTTGATCAATGAGCCGGCGGAAAAGATGCTGAAGGATCCCAAACTCCTTGCAAAAGGAATCGTTCACACGGCCAAGCGGTACAAGGCGGACGGGATACCCCTGCTTTTCGATCTGTCGGTAGAAGCCAATTCCATCGGATGTGATCTGAAATGGTGGCCTGACAATGTGCCATCCGTCACCAACCATCCATGCTCCGGCAAGACCCCATCCGAAGCCGGTCTTTCGCTTCCCACAAAAGATTCCGGACGGTGGCCGATTATTTTCGAAGCCGCCCGAATCGCCAAACCGCAACTGGAAGAGCTTGACTGTGCCATGATGGGACTGTTTTGTGGCCCGTTGACACTGGCATCTCATCTGGCAGGTGTCCGTATTTTTACAGATTGCTATAAAAAGAAAGAATTCGCTCACGAAGTCATCAAATTTGCCGGCCAGGTGGGTGCGATTGCCGCCCAGTTTTATGCGGATATGGGCTGCGACATTATTGCCATCGTGGATCCGGTTGCCTCACAGATTAAATCCGAAACTTTCAAAGAATTTGTTACCCCGAACTGCCAGGAAGCCATTAAAACCATTCACGCTGCCGAAAAAACATCGTCATTTTTTATCTGCGGTGACTGCACCAAGGTGATGGAAGATGTCTGTACGCTGGGAACCCACGGGTTTGCCATCGACGAACAGTTGAATCTGGTTTTTGTCCGGGATATGGCCCGAAAACATGGTGTTGGATTTGGTGGAAACCTGAAACTGACGCTTGCGTTAAGCCTCGGGTTGCTGTCCTCCAGAGAGGATGCCATTGTCAGTCTTGCTGCAGGAGGTCAGCATGGATTTACCTTCGCACCTGGCTGAGACATGCCCTACGATGTTCCGGTGGAACATATGGATCAAGCAATCGAAGCCCGTGACTGGTACGAACAATATTATGCCAAGTATCCCGAATCTTGGTGATGAATAAACGTTAAGGAGGATTCGGATTATGGCAGGCGATAAAATACAAATCGATGTTCTGACTCTGGATAGTGTACAATGTGCTGCCTGCGGCTACATGATGGAGTCGATCGCAGCACTGCCCAGCGATGTCCAGGAAATGATCGAGTATAAAGAGTGGTCGATCAAAAACAAGGACAGCGTGGGAAAATTCATCGAACTGAAAGGCAGAGTTTTGCCTACCATCTGTATAGAAGGGGATCTGGTTTTTGAAAGCATCATTCCCCAGTATGAAGAATTGATTGATGAAATGGCCAAACGTGCGCCCAACCCGGCGATGAAGGAACGCATTCTGTCCCTTCGGGAAGTCGGGTTTGAGTTTGACAAGCTCGCGGAAAATTTGGAAAAAGCAGGCTCGGGTTACTCAACACGGGTCGATTCGACACGCAAGTAATTTAACCGTTACCACCCCAGATATTCAGGCGATTTTTTGTGCCTGGATATCTGGTTAACTTTGGAGTAACCACCGCTTTGGACAGGCTCGAAGCGATTGAGCAAATAAAACTGTTTGTTATCGAAAATGACCTTCCCAAAACAGATATGGGCATTTTCGGCATCAGATGTCCCTATTGCGGCAAATCGGATCGTATTCGCAAATTGGAACCGCCGGATGCATTGACCGGCCGTCTGAATGCCAGGGATATGCTGGTATATGCGACGCTTTGGCACCAACTTGATCCTCTGGATGTGTCATGCCTGGGAGTTTGTCGATTCTGTCAAAATCCCCTTGAACTGTTTATGAATGAAGGACATGCCAAAACGCTGGATGAATCTGTCAATCGTTGATGGTGAAGTCATCTCAACCGGAAAATTGCTGTCTGCACAAGAAATTCGTTAAAAAATTGAGGAGAAGATGGTGGCCATGTCTGATAACACTCAGGTCTATCTGATCACCGGATTTTTAGGGGCAGGAAAAACAACCTTTCTGAACCGGATTATCAGCCGATTTCCCAAAGACAAAAAATTGACCCTTCTGGTCAATGAATTTGGAGAAATCGGTGTGGATGGAACGCTGGTAGAGGGCGAAGACATCGATATGATGGAAATCAGCAAGGGATCCATTTTCTGCGTCTGTGTCAAGACCGATTTCATCAAAGGACTTTATGCCCTCAATACACAGGTTCAGCCCGATGTGCTGATTATCGAATCCACGGGTGTGGCAAACCCGTCAGATCTTAAAAAAGACCTGAAACTGCCCATCTTCAATGACCGGTTTCAATTCATGGAGCAGTTCTGCGTCATCGATGCGGTTCATTTTCTGGATGCCTATGAGGTATATGCCTCAATCGAAAAACAGATCGCCTCATCCAGCGTATTCATTCTCAACAAAGTTGACGCCGCGCCTCCGGAGATTCTTGAAAAAACAAAAGAAATCGTTCGTCAGTTTCATCCGGACCCGGTTTTTTACGAAACGACATATGCCGACATTCCGTTGGATAAATTTTTTGATTTCGCATCCGGAAACAAACCCGTAGAAAGCAAATGTAATTCCACGCCCATCCTGTCGGATGCGGAAATGGATCAATATCTGGATGATCTGATGGACAGCCCGGATCTGCAGATGACCCCACCCGATTTATTGATGTCAGTGGCCTATCAATGGACAGGAAACGATCTGAATCAGGTCCGGATCATGGCGGATGCGCTTCCGGCGGGTGTACTGCGGGCCAAGGGCTTTATCGAAGACAAGGAAACTGTTTTGCTGTTCAACTATGTGATGGGAGATTGGACAATCGAAGATCCCCATATCGCCCGGGAACGCATTCAGCATAAAAACATCATTGTTTTGATCGGGCCACCGGATTCCATGGACGGCATCAATGCAGCCGCACAGCCAGAACATTGGATCAATATCGGATCATATCAGCCGTATTCTTCGGAGAACTGAATCAGGAGGCGTGCCGCATGTCACAGGGATCAAACGATTTGTTGATTGTCGGAACCGGTCCCGCGGGGATGACCGCGGCACTGTACGCCAGGCGACTGGGATTGAATCCGGTTGTTTTCGGTGATGTTCCAGGCGGCAATCTGTATATGATCGAGAAGATCAATAATTTCCCGGGATTTATGGACGGTGTCGCTGGAACCGAATTCGGCATTCGGCTGTTTCAGCAGGCCCAAATCGATGGCGCCCAATTCACCATGTCCCGGATTGAAAAACTGGGATATGAAAACAGCCTGTTTCACTGCACGGATTCCAATGGCCTTTCATATACAGCCCCGGCAGCGATCATGGCAACCGGTCGTGTACCGGTAGGGCTTTCTGTTGAAAACAGCAATCTGAAGGGTATCCATTTCTGTTCGATATGTGATGGTCCCCTGTACCGTAACAAAAATGCCACATTGGCTGTTATTGGCAGCACGAACGCAGCGGCTCAACATGCCCTGACCCTGTCAAAAATTGCTGAAAAGGTCTATTTGATATACCGCAGTGTACGGCCACAAATGGATGCCAGCCATCAGGGCCTTCTGGCAGGTCATAAAAATGTGGAGATACGTCCCGGGACGGAAGTCATTGGATATAAAGGGCTTCATCTGATAGAGGGTCTGATTGTTCGGCCAAACAATGGTCAAACAGATGAAATTGGCGTTGACGGTGTTTTCCCGGCGATCGGCTGGCAGCCAAACACACAGTATCTTGATTTTCCGGTCAGGATGACACCGGATAGATACCTTCAAACGGATTCCAGTTTGATGACATCGGTTCCCGGTCTTTTTGCGGCCGGTGATGTACGGGATACAGACCTGTCGCAGGTCCTGACCGCATGTGCGGACGGAGCCCGTGCAGCCAAATATGCGGCTGCATTTTTAAATAAACATTCATGAATCGCCGGGACATTCACCCCCATTTATGAAAATGACATTTACCGTTTTTCTACTGAATTCTGAATCCTGACTACTGAATTCTGCTTTTGCATTTTCACAATAATCCGTTTTACAGAGTATGACGATGGATGAAGATCACATGGATTCCCCTGGCGGATATGAAAAAGGCTGTGAACTGACACATGCCGGAAAATTGTCAGAAGCTGTCGCCATATTCACCCGGAATATCGACAGCAAACACAGACAGGCCGAGTCATATTTCCGACGGGGTGTATGCCATTATAAACTTGGTCATTTTCGAATGGCCGAAGCGGACATGAATGTGGCCTCACTTCTGGGCTGTGTTGATTCTCAAATGTGGAGCCGATACGATATCCAGAATATCCATAATTCCAACCCTCTTTAATGGATAAACGAAGTGGCAGACGAAATGCTTGTCGGAAAAAATGGAAAGATCCTGATTGAAGTCATGTATAAGGCAGATTACTGCCTTCCCTGTTTTTACATGGATGAGACAGTTCAGGAAATATTGCCCAAATACGAAAAGTATGTGGAATATCAGCGGGTGGATCTGCTTCGTGGCGAAGGCAAAAAACGTTTTCTGGAGTTGTCCTGCAAGCTGTTTGGTGAGGAAAATGTTCGAAAAAACTGTCGCATTGCACCGGTACCGTCCCTGTTTATTGGTGGTGAGCTTGAATTTGATGCGATTCCCCCCATGTTTGAGCTGGAAGAAGCCATTGAGTCGGCCATCATGACGCATTGGCCAGCCAGCCGGATTATCCATTAAACCTGTTGAAAAGGCATCTGAATGCAACCTGGAAAAATATATCTGGAAGTCCTTCATGAAGGGGCGCATTGAATTCCATGTGAATACATGGCCCGTGTGGTCGAGGCCGTCGTTCCGGATTATACCGAATGGATCGACTGGAAAATCATTTATACAAAACAACTGGCAGGCGCTTTACGGCATTCTGAACTGTCAAAAACATTGGGCCGCCCCATGCCCGTACCATCGATCATCATAAACGGAACGCTTGTTTTTGATTCAATACCCAGCACCGAGGCATTGAGTCAGTATATTGATCAAAAAATTCATCATCTGGATGTTTCCGAAACAGATTTTTCGTTCAGACAGAATATAAACGTGGAAGATTGAAAGACAGGAAAACAATCAGTTATTATCAATTATTAATCTATTAAGGAGAAGCGTGTTCATGGCCAGTTTAACACCCAAGGAAAGAGTAATGAGGATGTTCCGCAAGGAACCTGTCGATATGATGCCGTTTTTCAGCGGCATGGGCATGGTGGTGATGCCTGCCATCAAACAACTGGGCTATCGGTTCGCCCAGGTGCACACGGATGCCAACCGGTTGGCACAGTCCGCCATTCTGTCAAGCCGCATGTTTGGATTCGATTCAGTGGTGGTTCCGTATGACATGACCTGTGAATCAGAGGCTTTGGGCAACAAAATCAGCCTGTATGATAATTCCGAGGATATTTTATATCCCACAATTCCTGAAAAACGATGGAAAGACATGAATCAGGTTGAGATTCCGGGCAATATCATGGAACTTGGCCGTATGCCCATGATCATTGAAGCCATCAAAATCGTCAAAAAAGATGCGCCGGAGTATCCGGTCGGTGCCTGGCAACTGGGTCCGTTTACCATGTCCGGCCAGCTTCTGGAACTGGATATCCTTCTCAAAGGCATTTTCAAGGAAAAAGCCAAAGTCGAAGCGACCCTTGACAAGATTACGGACATGATCATCACCATCGGCCAGGCCCAACAGGCAGCCGGAGCCGACTACATCACGCTTCGGGAGATGGGCACCGGCACGGACCTGATCAGCCCCAGGACCTGGAAAACCATGATTCAGCCCAGAATGCGACGGATATTTGATGCCTGGAAATCCCCCAAAGTTCTGCATATCTGCGGCGCAACGGATCTGATTATTGAAATGATGGGCGACTGCGGTGCGGATGCCATCAGCGTTGATATTAAAAACAACCTGGTCGAGTCCCGCAAAAAACTGGGTGACAACGCCCTTCTGCTTGGAAACTTTGATGTATTTGCCCTGCCATGCAAAGCGGAAACGACTGTGGATCAGGCGGTTGCCGCAATCAAGAAAAATATTGATTCCGGCGTCGATGCGGTCTGGCCGGGTTGTGATCTGTGGCCGGATATCAAGGAAGAAAACATGCGGGCCATTGTGCAGACTACTCGGGAATATGGCTGCAAACCCAGTCCTGCTGTCGGACGGTTAAGCTGATGAATCATAACTGATGCAGATCTGATAATTATGGGATACCCGAACGGGGGCCAGTCATACACCGGTCCCCGTCTTTTTTGATGAAAATCCTCATGATCAGGGGCTTGATCACCCTTCATGTCTCACAACCCATAACCAAAAGGAGGTTCCCATGTCCCAGGAATTGATCCAGTATTTCAACAAACAGCCCAGGCTGGGCACACTCAGCACGGCAGACAAAAATGGCAAAGTGAATGTGGCTTATTTCGGCTCACCCACCATGATTGATGAAAAAACCATTGTGATGGGTTTGGGAAAGAACCGGACATTCGCCAATTTGAGTGAAAATCCGAATGCGGTGTTCATGATCATGGAACCCGGAGAATCTCCGGTTCAATGGAAAGGTGTACGGCTTTACATTCGAATGACCGAATGCGAAACATCGGGAAGCAAGCTGATCGGCATTCAGGAGAAAATCGGTGCAAAGGTTGGCATCGAGACTGCCAAACGAATGATTCATGCATATGTTGCCTTTGAAATTCTTGAAATTCGGCCCATCGCCGATTTTGGTCAAAGCTGGAAAAAATCCATCGGTGCCGAATGACATGAATGTTTTTCTGTTGAAACCATGACCCCCAACAGCAGTCAGCAGCGATTTATCTATAAAACAGATGGGGTATGCCCACCCGAGATTCATTTTCAGATTCATGATGGCATCCTGGATGACATTCGATTTGTGGGAGGCGGGTGTCCAGGAAATGCCCGTCTGGTCGAACGTCTCATCACGGGGCGCCCGCTTGATGAAGTCCTTGAAATCGTTCAGGGTATTGCATGCCGCAATGGCACATCATGCCCGGATCAACTGGCTTTGGCCATTCAGTCTGCGCTGGCAGGACATCTGACACAGACAGACTCATTTCGCATGTTTACGGATGCTTCGTCCAGATATCGGGTTGCACTTATCGGTGATGTGGCTGGCAACCCGTCTGCCCTGAGAAAAATCCACGACCATATTCTGAAAGTCGGGGTGGATGCCATTTATTGCATCGGCAACATCACCGGTCATTCCCATGAAAACAGGCAGACGATACAGCTCATCCGTGAACTTGAAATTCCGTCGGCTTTGGGGGAAACAGACTGGGCATATGTTCAGGGAAATAACGGCAACCAACTGCCGACGCTCAGCCATCAGGCCAGGGACTGGCTGCTTCAGTTTCCGCAGATGCTGAATTTTCGACTGGGTGAATACACGGCCATTGCCTTTTATGGAGAATATCTTCAGCAGTTACCCGGTTTTTCAGACTTTGAACCGTATGCGCTGGAAATGAATATGGTCTGCGGACTGACTGATTTTATGCGGGACGAGACGGTTTTTCCGGCTCTGACAGCCATGATTCCACAGTTTCAGGCGAATATTGTGATATTTAGCCAAACAAAGAAATGGGGACATTGGCAGGTTGGTGGAAAGGATTTTATCAGCCTGGGGCCTGCTGATGAACACAACCTTATGGCCTGGGGTCTTCTGGAGATGAAAGCGAATGTCCTTCGCTTTCAAACAATGCCCCTACCCGTCTTATTTTTATTGAATCATTGAGGAGGCGAAATGTCCCAACCGGTTATTGTGGATGTGCTTTTGACCGATTTCAATCAGTGAGTGGCTTGCGTCTATATGGCGGAATCGGTAAAGGTTTTACCGGCTGACATTCAAAATCTGATTATTGCCCGGGAGTGGGATATGCGCACGCGGGACGGGGTCAGGCGTTTCAGGGAGCTCAAAGCCAAGTCATTGCCGAGTATTGCCCTGGATGACGAACTGGTTTACGAATCACTCATTCCCATGCAGGAAGAATTGATCGCAGAAATTCAAAGGCGGTTTCAGGAAAAAAATCAGGAGAGCTGACATGTACCTTGAAGATATGGCCATCGAGGGATTCAAATCATTTTCAGAAAAAACAGACATGTCGTTTCAGCCGGGCATCAGTGTCATTATCGGAAATAATGGGGTTGGAAAATCCAATATTCTGGATGCAATCATATGGGGGCTGGGGGAAACGGATCTGAATCGTGCCCGGTGCTACAGCCCGGATGAGTTGTTTTTTGCCGGAAGCAAGGATTATCCGCCAGCAACATTTATCAAGGTAGACATGACGTTTCGGCCAGGTCCGGAGAAAGATGCCCCGAAAATCACACTGGGCCGGGAATTGCATAAAGATGGGAGCGAGCGTTACCATATCCTGAATCAGCCCTATACGCTGACTGAATATCGGCATCACCTGGCAGAGCTCAATTTGACACATGCCTTGAAAACCATTATCCGGCAGGAGCAGATCAACGATATGCTGCTCCTTGATCCTGAAAAACGGCTTGATCAAATATGCGCACTTCTGGATTTACAGTCCTTTCAGGAATTTTCCGGAAAACTGGAAAGCCATATTTCAGACCATTTCCGCCGCTATATGACCTACCTGATACCGGACGCAACGGTTCATCTTGAAAAACTCTCGCAAAACGGTCGGAAAGGGCTCGATATTCAGGTAACCCTTCCGGGAAACCGGATTCGTAGAGCTCACCAGTTGTCCGGCGGTGAAAAAGCCATCACCAGTCTGGCGCTGAAGCTGGCCATTTTCAATCAGTTGCAAAATCCATTTTATCTGCTGGATGAAGTCGAACCCTCACTGGATTATGTACACCATAAATCGATGCAGGCATTCCTGAAAGACGTGGCAAAAGACACCCAGTTGATCATGATCACCCATCTCCGCAGCACGATCGAACTGGCCGATACCGTGCACGGGGTGCGGACACGGTGGGATGGATCCTCCTTCATGAAATTCTATTTCGATATGGATGAACGCCTTTTAAGGCTCTATAAGTGTTGTTGACACAGGGCTGGAGGGACGTCCTTCATATTTCCAGATTCAGCAAGCCGGGATGACCTGATATTGTTCCGGTTGTTGAATCTGGAAATATGAAAGACGTCCCAACGTCTCCCACGGATATCCGTTTCACGGCTTCTGCTGGAAGCGTTCTTCTTTCCATGGATCGGCGGAGTTGCTGAACCCCTGGCTTTCCCAGAATCCGGGCACATCAATAGCGGTGATTTTGACAGCCTCCAGCCACTTGGCACTCTTGTAGAAATAGCGGTCCGGGATCACGACGCGCACAGGGGCGCCGTTTTCCCGCGGCAGTGTCTCACCGGAGAAACTGTGCGCAAGGATCACGTTCTCCTTGCGAATCTCGCTGATGGGAACATTGCTTGTATAACCTGCGGCGGCCTCAAAAATGACAAAACCCCCACTTTTCAAAGGCCGGACCCTGTCCATGATGGTTGTCAGGCGAACGCCGCGCCATCTGGAATCCAGAAGGGTCCAGCCGGTGACACAATGAATATCACAGATGATATCCACCTGGTCCAGGTTGAGCAGCTCCGGGTAGGAAAGGACGACCGGTCTTTCCACCTCGCCATGGACGCGCAGATACCAGTTCGCGACTGTAGCGGTACCAGGTGACCCGCCCATATTTTGAATCTTTTGGATTGCCATCTGCCCGGGAGGCAGCCGGGGCCTGCCGTCCGGTCTGATTTCGGCGGCCAGCGTGCGTTGATCAGCATCTGCGAGCTTGATGAAAACTCCGGGCAACCCGATGTTTACCAGAGTGCCGCCTGCGGCGGCCAGAAAGGCACGCCTGGATATCTTCCGGTCTTTTTGCATGGCCCTCTCCTGTGTCCGTTGATTGGGTCTCCGCCCCCGGTATTCAGTCGCAGTATTCAGGGTGATGGACAAGCGCCTTGCCAGGCATTATTATTTCTTGCCCGCCAATGCGAAATAACTCGTCATGAGGTTCCGGTAATTTGGAATGAAATTGGAGAAGAGCGTGCCGAGACCTTCGATGTCGTTGCGCCAGTCGCGGTGCAACTCACAGGCCATGCCAAACCAGTTCATCAACTGCACGCCGGCGGCCTGCATCCGCAACCAGGCGCTATGGCGGGTGACCTCGTTGAACGTGCCTGAAGCGTCGGTAATCACAAACACGTCATAGCCCTCTTCCAGGGCCGACAGCGCCGGAAAGGCCACACAGACCTCGGTAACCACACCGGCGATGATGAGTTGCTTACGCCCCGTGTCCTTCACTGCACGAACGAAATCCTCGTTGTCCCAGGCGTTGATGTTGCCGGGTCGGGCGATATAGGGCGCGTCTGGAAACATTTCTTTCAGCTCCGGTACAAGGGGTCCATTCGGGCCGTTCTCGAAGCTGGTCGTGAGAATGGTCGGCAACCTGAAATACTTGCCGCATGCTGCGACAGCCAGAACATTGTTTTTAAACTCGCTTGGTCCAAAGTCCTGAACCAATGAGATCAAGCCCGCCTGGTGGTCTATCAACAGCATTGCCGCATCGTCTTTTGAAAGACGGGTGTACTTGAATGATGTACTCATGATTGATACCTCCTGCAGTTATCGGTCAGGGAAACTCGACCAGTTTTTTTTGCGCCTCATCCCATAGTTTCAGGCGAATGCCATACAGACTTTTTCGGAAAGTGAGGGGCGGTTTATTCCTGAGTGCCGGCACCGCATCGTTGCACTGCCGGAGTCGGTAATTCGGAATTCGCGGGCTCAGATGATGAACATGGTGGTGCCCGATATTCGCCGAGAACCAACGAAGCACCGCTGGCAACATGTAGAAAGAACTTCCTTCCATGGCCGCGCGCAAGGCATCCCAATCCCGCCTGCGGGCCCAATACACGCCATCGAACTGGTGTTGCACATAGAAAAGCCAGATTCCCATGGCCCCGGCGAACCAGATCACGGGCAACTGGATGAGAATTTAGGTTCTCAAGCCGATAGTCTGGGCTGCAATCAGAATGACAACGGCGATAATCAGATTGGTAAATAGAACGCTCATGCGCTCTTTACGCTTTGTCCTTCGTGACGGCAGTCGAAATCTGAGCAGAAAACTGAACACCGCCCCCAAACAAAGCAGTACCACCGGATGACGGTAGAGGCGATATGACACCTGTTTTGGCTTGGACGCCTTTTCGTATTCCAGTCGGGTCAGGGTCCATATATCGCCGAACCCGCGTGCGTCGAGGTCGGCATAGCTCGTATGGTGACGCAGGTGACTGAAACGCCAGTCATCAAACGGCGTGAACACCAACATCCCCAGCGCGTGTCCGAAAAATGTGTTGGCCCCCATTTTCGGGAACAGCGAACCGTGCACGCAATCATGGAAAAGGATGAACACGCGAACCAGAAACAGGGCGGCCACTGCCGCCAGCGTCACCGTTAGCCCATAAGGAAGGCCTTGCCGGATTGACCAGATCATTATCCACCACAGGCAAGCGTAAGGCAGCAGGGTGTTTGTCAATTGCCAAACAGCCCGCCAGTCACTGGGATTTCGGTAATGTCTCAACGTGGCAAACCACTCGGGCCACTTGAAGTCCGCCGCTCCTTTCTGTTGATTCTTGAGGGAAAACGCCTCTTCAGACACCGCCATGTCTGCACCTCCCATTACAGGTTCTCCCCTATGCAGCCCGATTTTCGTTGCTCTTGGAGGAATCGTATCTTGGCCTACACGGAGGAGGAGCGGATATAATATGCTATTTCAACATGATACACATTTTCATGATCTGTTTTTGGCCGCGCAGCAGAAACCTTTCCGATAGATTTTGACACCTGCAACCAGGTAACTGCCCCATAACCCGGGGAGTCTGTACCGTGCCCGATGGTTTCCATGTTTTCTTGAGCAATTTATCACGGTTTTGGCACGGGTTTTCCCAAACCGGTGTCGGTACGCTGACATGAGTTAACTATATTAAATATATCAGAAAATGCCGATAGTCAAAAAGTTTTGCGACTCCGGCCAAAGCCGATCGGGTTGCCCAACCGATTTTCCCATGTGTTGACATAAGGCAGACACAGGCATAAAATATTTGTATGAAATATATGAATTGGAATTCCGAAAAAAATGAGATTTTAAAGCGAGAGCGGGGGATTTCCTTCGATGAAATAGCTTATCTGATTGAGTCGGGGCAGATAATCGGAATTGAGGAAAATCCAGGATATCCCAATCAAAAGATGTATGTTCTGGAAATTGAAAACTTTGCCGTCATTGTACCTTACGTTGAAAATGATCACGAAATATTTCTAAAAACGGCCTTTCCAAGCCGCAAATATACAAAACGATACGGCTTTAAGGGGGGGAATAATGGAAAAAATTACCGAAAAGGCATTTAAGCCAATTGATCAGGAAGAAAATGATTTGATGGAATCAATCGAACGTGACGAGTGGCAGCCCGTTAAACAAATTGATCAGGAAAGAAAAAAAGCAATAGAAGCCGCTCGAAACACCTTGAAAAAAGAAAAACGCATAAATCTCCGTCTATCTCAAAAAGATTATCATCAAATTCAGATCAAGGCTATTGAAGAAGGCATACCATATCAGACACTTATTTCCAGTCTTGTGCATAAATATCTAAATGGTTCATTAACTCCAAGATCATAGAAATGGAACAGAACTATTCATTCGAGGGGATGCGGATAACTTGCGGTCTTCGTAGGGAACACCGCACGCGCACCACTCAATGAGATCACGAACAAGCATGCGTTTGGGCTGCTTTCCGGACAGTCACACATCGGAAACCGTCCTGAATGTTCAATAATATACCTTTGATTTTACATAAATAGGTATATATAGATGGCGTGCCCAAAGCGTGCGCCCAAAGCGTGCGCCTGAGGGACGCCCTCCATATATCCAAATTTACATAAAATTACAGGTATGTGGGCAATTGGGGATGGGTATTGATATATTGATTGCCATATTTCGTTCCCCCCCCTATAACTGGATCAGAATATTTTTCCAAACCCATATCACCGGCGGCATGAAAACCCTGCTGAAACGGATCATCGCGAAAAAATGGCTGGCCCTGCGGCCCGAAGAACGCCGGTGGCTCTATTTCAAGGCATATTCCGAGGCCGGTCTGGCCGAACAGATGAACAAGGGGTGGCGCAAGGCATTGTATTGCGCCCTGTCCGACGGTAGCGCCATCCGGGTTGGGCCGAAAATCAGCCCCAAAGTCAAAAAACAGGAAGAACAGGAAAACATGAGCCTGTTTGAACTGATGAAAGGAACGGCCTGATCATGTTGAACTCCAGACTCAGGCGGGAAGCTTGACATTTTGTAGCCCAAAAGCTACTTTGGAAGCATGAGATATGAAATCGAAAAAACGGAGATTTTCGATAAATGGCTGAGGAATCTGAGAGACCGCAAGGCAGTTCTTGCTATTGCAGGCCGTCTCGACAGGGCCTCTACCGGGAACCTTGGAGATGTTGCCCCTGTCGGCGAAGGGGTCAGTGAAATGCGCATATTTGAAGGCCCCGGTTATCGTCTTTACTATACCATCCGTCACAACAGGATCGTCCTTATGCTTTGCGGGGGAGACAAATCCAGCCAGGAGAAGGACATAAAAAAAGCTCGGAATTTGGCAAAGGCCCTATAGGAGGAGACCATGAAAATTAAAACAAGTCCTTACAATCCTCTTGATTATCTGGAGTCCGAAGAAGAGATCAAAGAATACCTGAACAATGCGTTCATGGATGATGATCCCCAGATCTTTCTCATTGCTCTTGGTCATCTGGCCCAAAAAAAGGGAATGGCGGAAGTTGCCAGAAAAACCGGCTTAAACCGTGAAAGCCTTTATAAGTCCATGTCCGGCGATGGCAACCCCAAATTTTCCACTATCAGCAAGGTCGCCAAGGCCCTCGGTTGCAAACTGGCAATTGTATAGGCACAAGAAAATCATCCGGAAGCGGTTCAAGCGTACCACCGGTGTGCGGAATCTCTTCAAAAACACCAATGCTTTTCCCAAATCGCGGCCGAAAATGCTGGAAGAGGATATTTTTCGGGTGATTGTGCCCCTTACCGACCAAGCTGCCGCACAAGTCACCGCACAAGATAGCGCACAAGTCACCGAGCAAGCTACCGAGCAAGCTACCGAGCAAGTTATCGAGCAAGCTGCCGACCAAGCTGGCAGAATTGAAAACATCTTGCGTTTTTGTGTTCTGCCAAGATCATCGAATGTAATCATGGATTATTTGAAGTTAACCCATCGTGAACATTTTCGGGCGGAAATATTAAAACCGTTGCTGGAATCAGGTAAGTTACGTTTAACCATCCCCGACAAGCCCAATAGCCCCAAACAAAAATACATAACCACAAAAAAGGCCCACTGATGCTGAAACCCTTTGACTGACAAAAAGGATCTGATCAATGATCTGTTTGATGATGTGCTGGCGGAGAAGGAGCCGATGGGGTGAAGCGTCAAGGATCAAGGCGGAAGGATGAAAGGTCTGCATTCGTGCATACGGGCTACTTGACCCCCTCCCGACCTCACACGCTGGAAGAGGGAATGCTGCCAGTAGCCCAATGGCAAAAAGAGCAGGCTTTTTCAAAGGACCAAATGTGACTTTGGTATGACTTCTGGGATGTTATCACTATTTAATTCTGATTGTCTTGCTTTTGATATTCCGAACGTATGCCACGACAATCACGAATCGATGCACCCGGCGCCATTCGCCATGTGATTGGAAGAGAGATCAACCGCCAGAAGATATTCCGGGATGATGATGACAGAAGTAATTTTCTGGACCGCCTGGCTACTCTTTTGACAGATTCCGGAATCCGGTGCCTGGCATGGGCGATGCTGGCCGACGACGATCCGGAGGACGCGCCGGCTTTCCCCATCGACGGTCAGAAGACCCGTGTTCGCATGGCCCAGGCGCTGCTTGAATAACGCCTTCGCAGGTCACTCCATCCTTGCAGCAGCGACTCCGCATCATGGGTAGCCATGTACTTGCCCACGGCCAGATAGTAAAGGGCTTCCGGTGCGAATTCGCTTTGCGGATAGTGGTCATAGACGGTTTTGAATTCGGTTATGGCGTTATCATATTTTTTGTGTTTCAGGGCGTGATGACCCAGCCCGATATAGAGCATGGCGGCATACTCGGCCGGTGAGAACCAGCCTTCGGCATGATAGGCCACCCGTTCGCGGGTATCCACGATATTGATGTTGGGTGTCCAGATCACCTGATACTGGTCGGCCAGTTTGGCTTCCTTGGTCAAATCCACCTGAACCGGCACGAAGCGGGCATTGATCAGTTCGCTGACGGTTGCATCCGGGTACGTCACGGCACCCAGTTTGGCGCAGCCGCCTCACCCATCCTTAAAAAAATCCAACAGCATCGGCTTGTTCTGGGCCTTGCACGTCTCCAGGCCCGTTGCGTAGCTTCGCACCCATTGTACACGATTTTTTGTCTCCATGGCAGTGCTCCTTTCACAGGTTGTTTCAGGAAGACCCGGGTCCGAATCCCTGCCCGGCATATTCCCGCAGGCTGGTTTCCACCTCCGTCAGGGTTTTTCCCAACGGCCGGGGTTCTATAAAACCGCACAGGAACAGTTTCCACTCCCCGTCTTCCTGGTAAAGATCGGATTCGGAACAGGCTCCCGCGCAGCTCCCTTCACCCACGATCTCAGACAAGAGATCGAAGATTTGCTGTTTTTCGTCGTTCATGGCTGACCTCCCAGATTTCTGTCTGCTCCACCGCCTGGAGATGATCGCACAACGTATTACAGCCCTGCAGCAGCCACTTGAGAGAAGAATCGGAGTCCAACAGTGGGGCAGGCTCGGAATTCAGCGCGCTACACACCACTTGAATGCATAAATGGCGTTAGGGAACAGGTTGGGGTGGAATTTTCCGGGTTGTTCGGCGCGGTTTCAAGCCGACGGTGCGATCAAGGGACGCACATCGGTGATTTTGAACCGGATGGCGGCCACGATGGCGTTTGCCGATTGGCTGCCCGCTACCTTGCGGATATTTTCCCGCAGTGAATCCAGCAGCTCGCCATAGCGCTCGTAGGTATCCATTTTCAGATACAAGCGGACCCCTTTCCAGGTCATGGGAGTGTCACCGGGCTCGATCACGATGAAACTGGCCTTGGGATTTTCTTGCAGATACTGAAGGGATCGATTGTCGCCGATGGCCATGATCACCGTATCTTCATCGATCATGCGCGGCGATCCGAACACGGCGACATTCACATCACCGTTTTTGTTGGTCGTGGCCAATGCACCGATACGCGTCTTCTTGTTGAACATTTCCATCACCTGTTTTCTGTCCATGCTTCCTCCTTGACGATCCTGCGTAAGTCGGGTTTACATTCAACTATCCCATGAGAGCCAAAAAGCGACGAACGGTAAAGCCGGAAAAAAACGGAAAAAGAAAAGATAAGAAAAAAATAATCAACTACCCGCTCCCTGTCAAGGGATGGCGGTGGACCCCAAAAACTGAACAATGTGCTGAGCTATGAGTCAGACCAAAAATGTGAGGAGGATCTGACGATGGAATTTGGACGACCTTAATAACAAAAATAAAATTGATACGAAATGTTTGTTGTTGTTCCGTATCAAGAGTATCTTCGACTTGTGGAATTCCGGGATATTGAAACAACCATTCCGCATGAGGTTGTTGAAAAAAGCCTTGTCGAGGAATTGGGGCTTGTCCGGGCATGGAGGGAATACAAAGGGCTTTCACAGGGTGTGGTTGCAAAGAAAATGGGTATCAGTCAAGCCGCCTATTCACAGATGGAGCGCCCTGGCGCGAGACTGAGAAAAAAAACGCTTGAAAAAATTGCTGTCGCGCTGGAAATCGAAGTCGGACAATTAAAGATATGATCACCTTCCGATGGCAGTCACTCAATTAAGAGATGACCGATGGACTTTTCAATATCGGGTTGGCGATGGCGAATCGTGGGGTCGGGCCGAGCAAAATGACATAAATCAAGATGGTTAGAGCAATAGATGACCCTGTGACAGGCCTATAATCGTGTTTTGGGTCCAAAATACGATTTAACGAGCGCGAATGCCCAACAAATCAAATCCAGTGGATGCAAAAAGCCGAACCACTGATTTAGGCGTTCACGATTGTAACACAAAAACTTAAATACAATTCGACATAATAACCTAAAAATAGCTTGACACAAAAACCTAAAAATAATAAAGCTTAATTCCCTAAAAATGACATATAATATACAGGTCAAAAATGCCAACATTACAAGATAAGCTTTCAGAATCTCTCGCTGTTCTGAAAAAACTTCAGGACGACGGTATTGTGGCCATCCAAACAAAAAACATGACACGAACTCACCGGGAACGTCTTGTCAAAAGCGGCTTCATCAAAGAAGTGATGAAAGGCTGGTATATCTCAGCCCGTCCTGAAGAGACGACCGGAGAGAGCACGGCATGGTATGCGTCATTTTGGGGCTTTTGTGGTGATTATCTTAAATCAAGGTTTGGCAATCAATGGTGTCTTTCCCCGGAGCAATCATTGCGCATTCACAGCGAAAACTGGAGCGTACCCAATCAACTTCTTGTCCGAACACCAAAAGGGGGGAACAAGCCGATATCTCTTCTTCATGGGACATCGATAATGGACGTTCGTTTGAACCTGCCGGACAGGAAAGATATGGAAATCAAGGGAAACATACGGATTATGACCCTGCCCGCTGCTTTGATTTCATGTACTTCTGCGTACTATTCAAATCATGCTGTAGAGGCCCGCGCTACGCTGTCCATGATCTCTGACGCTTCCGAGATCTTACACAAGCTCCTTGAAGGCGGGCATAGCACGGTAGCCGGAAGGCTTGCAGGCGCTTTCCGGAATATCGGGAAAAATGTTATTGCTGCCAATATTATTGCGACAATGAGAGCTGCAGGATACTTCATTACGGAAAATGATCCTTTTGAAGAAAAACTCTCCGGGCACGGTGGTCAGCGATGATCATTCCATATGGTGCAGAGAATTATTTACCCCAAGCGTAATCGCTGGTCTTATAGACGTATCTGACCTTGCCGGTTACCGAAACCAACCTGTCTATATACGAAAATCAAGGCATGTACCACCCCGGTACGAAGCGGTGAGCGATCTTATGCATGCATTCTTTTCTCTTTTAAAAGATGAAGCAGAACCTGCGGTAAAAGCTGTTTTAGGCCACTTTTTCTTTGTTTATATTCACCCCTATGTTGATGGAAATGGACGCATGGGACGATTTCTGATGAATGTTATGTTAGCCAGTGGCGGCTACCCATGGACAGTCATTCCACTTGAAACCCGCAATGATTATATGGCCGCCTTGGAAGAAGCAAGTGTAAGAAAAAATATAGAACCTTTTTCCAAGTTTTTGGCTGAACTCGTCCAAAAAGGCAATGATGGCAGACGGGACGTTATGTTGTGAGTTTGGTTACGTTTGCCAGTTTGTTTGCTTATGGGACATTATCTTAAAAGCTATGGTTGCATCCGGATTGTCTCTCTGATAATAAATTACAGATTTTTGTGAGGGTATGGCTGACAGCCATCTGGATTGTGTTAAGCGTATTCTGGAAATCAAATCCACCGGACAGGAGAGTGATGTATGGTCATGCCGCTTCAGGATAATCTGACAACGCTTGAAGACATGCGCCTGGAGGCGCTTCAGGGCGGGGGGCACAAACGGATTGCGGATCAGCACAGCCGTGGGAAACTGACGGCGAGGGAGCGGATCGATCTGCTTCTGGATGAGGGGTCGTTTGAGGAATTTGACATTCTGAAAACCGGGAGAGGCGGCTCTCTGGGAGGCGACAAACTGTTTCTGGGCGATGGGGTGATCACAGGGCATGGCACCATTGACGGCCGGGAGGTGTTTATGTTCAGCCAGGATTTCACCGTAATCGGAGGATCCCTGGGTGAGGCCCATTCCCAGAAAATCAGCAAGGTCATGGATCATGCGGTGCGTGTGGGCGCCCCCATCATTGGCCTTAACGACTCGGGTGGCGCCCGGATTCAGGAAGGGGTGGATGCACTGGCCGCATATGGGGAGATTTTTTACCGGAATGTCGAAGCCAGCGGCGTGGTGCCACAGATTTCCTGTATCATGGGGCCATGCGCCGGTGGCGCGGTTTACAGCCCGGCCATGACCGATTTCACCTTTATGGTGGCCCATACCAGCAACATGTTTGTCACCGGCCCCAATGTGGTGAAAACCGTCATTCATCAGGACATCACATCCGAAGAGCTGGGCGGGGCTGATGTCCATGGTAATATAAGCGGGGTGGCCCATTTTGTGACACCCAACGATATTCTGTGTCTGCGGGAGGTTCGCAGACTCATCAACTATCTGCCATCAAACAACCGGCAGAAGGCCCCGTTTCTGGATTTAAGAGACCCGCCCGAACGAACCGATCCGGCGTTGGATTATCTGATTCCCGCCAATCCCAATCAGACCTATGACATGAATGTCCTGATTTACAGCATTCTGGACGGCGCCGAATTTCTGGAGGTTCATGCCGGGTTTGCACGGAACATCATCTGCGGATTCGGCAGGCTGGGAGGCCAGACCATCGGGCTGGTTGCCAATCAGCCGGCAGTTCTGGCCGGTGTTCTGGACAGCAACGCCTCGATCAAGGCGGCCCGGTTTGTCCGGTTCTGCGACGCGTTCAACATTCCGCTGATCTGTCTGGTGGATGTCCCCGGCTTCATGCCCGGCCCGGAGCAGGAGCACGGCGGCATCATCCGGCATGGGGCCAAATTGCTGTATGCCTTTATCGAGGCGTCGGTTCCCCGAATCACGGTCATTATTCGAAAAGCCTATGGCGGCGCTTATATCGTCATGAATTCCAAACATATCCACGCGGATATCAATTATGCCTGGCCCACTGCGGAAATCGCGGTTCTGGGACCACGGGGGGCTGCCGAGGTCATTTACCGAAAAGAAATTCAGGACTCCTCCAATCCGGAGATCACACTGGCCGAAAAAATGGACCATTACCGAAAAACCTTTGTCAATCCATTTCTGGCGGCCAAAAGAGGGTATATCGACGATGTGATTTTTCCGCGGGATACCCGGCATCGGCTGATCCGTACCCTTCAGGTGATGGAAGGCAAAACGGTTAGAAAACCCGACCACAAGCACGGCAACATTCCCCTGTGAGGCAAAATCGATGTTTACAAAGATTCTGATCGCCAATCGCGGCGAAATCGCTGTTCGAATCATGAAGACCTGTAAACGACTGGGGATTCAGACCGTGGCCGTTTACTCCGAAGTCGATTCCAGAAGCCTTCATGTTCAGCAGGCGGATGAGGCCTGCTGTATCGGCCAGGCCCGGGCAACCGAGTCCTATCTGGTCATGGATCGGCTGATCGATGCGGCCCTGTCGACCCGGTGCCAGGCCATTCATCCCGGATACGGGTTTTTATCTGAAAATGCCGCTTTCTGTGACATGCTGACCCAGGCCGGATTGGTGTTTATCGGCCCGCCGGCTTCGGCCATCACCAGGCTGGGAGACAAGATCGCATCCAAGGAGTTGGCAGTCAAAGCTGGCGTATCGGTCGTGCCGGGGCATATTGGTGTCCTGAAGCATGCGGATGAAGCCGTCGCCATTGCCGAAACCATCGGATTCCCGGTTCTGTTGAAGCCGGCGGCCGGCGGTGGTGGAAAAGGGATGCGGATTGTCGCGAACCCGGCGGATATGAAACCCGCGTTTACAGCCTGCCAGGAGGAAACCCGAAAGGCGTTTGCCGACAATCAGATTTTTATCGAACGTTTTATCGAAGATCCCCGACATATAGAAATGCAGATTCTGGCCGACCGGTATGGCCATGTCATTCATCTGGGTGAGCGGGAGTGCTCGATCCAGCGCCGGTATCAGAAAATCATAGAGGAGACACCGTCGGTCGCAGTCGATGAACCGCTTCGTCAAAAGATGGGGCAAATGGCATGCAGCCTGGCCAAAGAAGCCGGCTATACCAATGCGGGAACCGTTGAATTTATAATGGACCAGGACCGGAATGTGTATTTTCTGGAAATGAACACCCGGCTTCAGGTCGAGCATCCAGTCACTGAAATGGTCACGGGCCTGGACCTGGTGGAATATCAGCTTAAAATCGCTTACGGCGAACCGCTTGCCCTGCGTCAGGAAGATGTCGGTTTTCGGGGACATTCCATTGAAGCGCGGATCTGTGCCGAAGATCCGGCCCGGAATTTTCTGCCCGCCATCGGCATGATCACCCGGTATGCGGAGCCCAAGGGCAGAAATGTGCGGGTGGACAGCGGCATCGAGGCCGGAAGACTGGTCAACATGTATTATGACTCCCTTCTGGCCAAAGTGATCAGTTGGGGAGAAACCCGTGAAGATGCCCGAAAATCCCTGGTGGATGCGTTGAATGGCTATCACATCGAAGGGGTGGTCACCAATGTGGATTTTGCGGGTCAGATCGTGAATCATCCGGAGTTTGTCAATGGCAATCTGACAACCGGGTTTATCAGCCAACATTTTGACGGAGACCGGATGAAGGTTCCGCCGCAGCCTGAGCACCTGCGGATGATGGCTGCCACAGCCACGCTGCTGTATCACGCCAGACAGAATTCGATTCGTGATTCATTGAAACCCATGACCACCGCGGTCGGAGGTGTCAGCCGGCCCAAAATCTGGTATGAATACATGGTCAAGGCTGAGGATGATATTTTTTCTCTCCGGCTTCAGGGTAATCTGGAAACCGGAAACTGGACCGTGTGGGTGGATGAATCGCAGTATCAGATCATCACGCCGGATTTTGAATTTTACAGACGGCGGATTCGGCTTTCCATCAATGGTCAGAAGCGCATGTTTCGCCTTCAGTTCGGGGGAAACCAGTTTACCCGGGCAGCCTTCTGTGGCATCACCCGTCTGTTTGAAATCTACACACCACGGGAGTGGAAACTGGCGCAGTTCATGCCCAAAGTGAAGAAACAGATAATCGACCATATTCTGGAATGTCCCATGCCCGGCATGGTGGTGGATGTGCTGGTCAAAGTCGGAGACCGGGTGTATCGCGGTCAGGAACTGGTGATTGTGGAATCCATGAAGATGGAAAGTGGCGTGGCCTCTCCCTGTGATGGTGAAGTCGCAGAGATTTTGGCGGAAAAAGGGCAACCCGTCGATACGGGAAATGTGCTGATTCGATTTAAACCCTGAGCAGGCAACAGGATGAAAATACTGTTTGAAAAATATATCGAATGTTTTGCTGTTTCCAGTTATTTCTTGACTAAACAGTACGGGTAAGGTAGCTGTGATGTAGCTTGGATTGTTGAATATTCAGGGGCAGCCAATCAATCGGCTGATCTGCTTGGCATCATATTGCTTTTGTTTTTGTCTTTTACGTTCCTTGAAGGGCAAACGGTCATCATTCTGTAGAGATGATTATCCACAAAATATAGCTTTCAAGATAAAGATTTTGGGTGCGTTATCGGTCGGGGATGGCCAAAAAAGGCCTATCCCCTCCCTGCTGCCTTCCCAAAATCATTATCTTGAAAGCTATAGACAATATTTATAATTTTTTAAGAGGAGGTTTGTTGTTATGGATTTTGGAATGGCCAAAGATTTGGAAATGCTTAGAAAATCAGTCCGGGAATTTGCCAACAAAAAAATTGCGCCGTTTGCCAACGAGTGGGATGAGAATCATTATTTCCCCTACAAGGAAGCCCTCAAACCCATGGGAGAACTGGGCTTTTTCGGTACCGTGATTCCGGAGGAATATGGCGGCGAGGACATGGGGTTTATGGCGGCCATGATCGTGACCGAAGAAATCGCCCGGGTTTCCAGCTCACTTCGCGTTCAGATCAACATGCAGACCCTGGGGTGTGCCTATACCATATACAAATACGGCAGCGAGGAATTGCGGAAAAAATATGTCCCCAAATTAGTCAGCGCGGAGTATGTGGGCGGGTTCGGCATTACCGAACCCGATGCCGGATCAGATGTCATGGCCATGACATCCACGGCTGAGGACAAAGGCGATCACTGGCTGTTGAACGGCTCCAAAACATGGATTTCCAATGCGCATGTCGCGGATGCCATCCTTTATTATGCGTATACGGATAAATCACAGGGATCAAAGGGGCTCTCCGCCTTTGTGGTCGAGCTGAAAAATTTCAATGGGATCAAAACCTCCAAACTGGAAAAACTGGGTTCACATTCATCTCCTACCGGCGAGATTTTTCTGACCGATACCCGTGTTCCCAAGGAAAATATTCTGGGAAAACCGGGTGACGGGGCCAAAATCGTGTTCAGCTCGCTCAATCAGACCCGTCTGTCTGCTGCGGCTGGCGCGGTCGGTCTGGCTCAGGGATGCCTGGACGCCGCCATCAAATACTGCAATCAGAGAAAGCAGTTCGGCAAACCCATCGGCGAATTTCAGATGAATCAGGACATGATCGCCCAGATGTCCTCCGAAATCGAGGCGGCACGACTGCTGGTCTACAAGGCAGCTTGGGCAAAGGATCAGGGGCAGTTGAACAATGGACTGGATGTGGCTCAGGCCAAATATTTTTCCGGTGAAGTTGTTACCAAATGCGCCAATTTTGCCATGCGGATTCTGGGCGCTTACGGATATTCGACCGAATATCCGGTTGCCCGGTTTTATCGGGATGCACCGACCTATACCATGGTTGAAGGCTCGGCCAATATCTGCAAATGGATCATTGCCCAGGATCAACTGGGTATCCGAAAAGCCAATCGGTGATGAAAGGGGACGGCGTGAGCGATAATCTGGCTGAAAAAACCAAAAAGACAGCCGAGCTGTATTTTTCAGGTGTCCGGGACGAAAAACCCTTTGACCTGTGGCGCGCCTTTGACAAGGGGCTTGCAAAGGATATGTCGCTTTTTATCACGGGTCAGATGTATGCCCGTGAAAAAATTCCCCATCAAACCCGGCAACTCGTCACCGTCTCCGCATTGACGGTTCTGTCCCGACTGGATGAGCTCAGGCTGCACATTCAGGCGGCGCTGAATGTGGGGTGTACGCCGGAAGAGATTGCCGAAGTGATTTTCCAGACACTGGTTTATGGCGGTGTACCGGCGGCCAATGCCGCACTCAAGACACTCAAATCCGTTCTTGAAGAGCGAGGCATGTGGCCGATTCAGAAATAAGGGGTCAGGAAACAGGGATCAGGGGGCAGGATGCAAATCTGCCCTTTTTACTGATGTCTCATTACTCACATCTCACAACTATTTTAGGAGTCGTATCATGAGACCCTATTTTGAAAAAATGACGGATTTTGGTCACCCGCTCTCCGAGGGGCAGATTAAAAGCAGCGAAAAAAATGTTCAGAGCGTCAAGGAAGTGGAAGCTCTGGTGAAGGCCGAAGTGGAAAAAGTAAAAAAAGCCGGATTTCCGGAAGAAAAGATCAATGCGCGCGGTGAAATGACAGTGTGGCAGCGTCTCCGTTATCTGGTCGATCCTGGAACCTGGTGCCCGCTGCACACCATCTACAATCCCATGAACAATACCGAAGGCACGACCAACGTCTTTGACGGTCTTGCCAAAATTTCCGGAAAATGGGCTGTGGTTATCGGTTTTGACAACAAGGTCATGGCTGGCGCCTGGCTGCCGGGGCAATCCGAAAATATTCTGAGAGCCACGGATCTGGCCAAACGCTTGAACATCCCTCTGGTCTGGCTGGTCCACTGCAGTGGCGTCAAACTGACAGAACAGGAAAAATTTTATGCCGGCAGACGGGGCGGTGGCACCACGTTTTTTCGGCACGCCGAGCTGAATATTCTGGGTATTCCGATTCTGGCCGGGATTTATGGCACCAACCCGGCCGGAGGCGGATATCAGGGAATCAGCCCAACCGTTATTTTTGCGCACAAGAACTGCAATATCGCAGTCGGTGGCGGTGGAATTTTGAGCGGCATGTCTCCCAAGGGGCATTTTGATGTGGAAGGCGCCGAGATGTTGATCAAAGCCGCCCGGCAGTTCAAGGAAAAACCACCGGGAAGCGTCGAAATCCATTATGACGCCACCGGATTTTTCCGGTACGTGTATGAAGAGGAAGCCGGAGTTCTGGATGGCCTGAAGGAATTCATGAAAGACATGCCGGCCTATCACCCGAAATTTTTCCGTGTTGCAGAACCCAAAGCACCCAATTTTCCGGCAGATGACCTGTATCGTCTGATTCCATTCAACCAGAAGCAGATGTACAATTTTGATGAGGTCCTGTCACGGTTGGTGGATGGCAGCGAGCACATGGAATTCCGACCGGATAAAGGGCCTGAAATTTATACGGGCCTGGTGAAAATTGACGGGTATCTGGTGGGATGCATCGGAAACCGGCAGGGGTATCTGGGGGAAGATTATCCGGAATATGCCCCCTATGCAGGTATCGGCGGAAAACTCTATCGCCAGGGACTCATCAAGATGAATGAATTTGTGACCCTGTGCGGCAGGGATCGGGTTCCCATCATCTGGTTCCAGGATACGTCGGGCATCGATGTGGGCAATATCGCCGAAAAAGCAGAGCTTTTAGGGCTGGGTCAGAGCCTGATCTATTCCATTCAGCAGACCGACATTCCGATGATGCTGGTTGTTCTGCGAAAGGGCACGGCTGCGGCACACTACGTCATGGGCGGGCCGACCGCCAACCGTCACAATGCCTTTACGCTGGGGATACCGACCACAGAAATCTATGTCATGCACGGCGAAACCGCCGCCGCCGCCAGTTTTTCCCGCAGACTGGTCAAGGAAAAAGATGCCGGAAAACCACTTGAACCGGTTATCGAAAGCATGAACAAAATGGTGCAGGAATATTATGATTACAGCCGGCCTGTGTATTGTGCAAAATACGGTCTGGTTGATGAAGTATCGGCCATGCCGGACATCCGGAAGTATATGGTGGCGTTTGCCGGATCAGCATATCAGAATCCCCAGTCGATATGTCCGCAGCATCAAATGATGCTGCCCCGGATTATCAGGGGATAACATCCCGGGTCGCGGAGGACGGCGGGCCGGGGGGCCGGAATTCGGACATACGTGACGTCTGAGGCGTGTCGATTCACACCCTGACGGACTTCCGTGCCCACGTTTCACAGCACCGTTGCAATGCTCCTGCCGGATCGCATCAACCCGTTCCGGCAGTGTTTTGAACCGCATGATCGAATTCGGTATAGGCGCCGCCTGTCTGACCCATGACGGCAGCCACATTCAAAAAGCGGTTGCCCCGCCAGATATTCCATGTGTCATCGATAAAGTCATTTGCCAGCAACTGGCCATGATCGATGGAAATTTCAACCGCTCAGAACAGAAAAAACCGGTCGTGGGGCATCAGCGGCTCAACTGAGCCATCATCGCTTCCAGATCTGGATTGTTGTCATGGAAATATCGGGTGTGACAGTGAAGATCAATTTTCATTTGGCTCCTTTAAAATAATAGCGGACAAAAAGAAAGTTGAAACACATGAAAGGCAGGTGGATGATGGATTTCTTAAAAAATTTTGATACAGCCTCTTCGGTTCCGGCCGGGGGCGCAGCCGCGGCCTACTGCTTTTGTCTGGCCGTCGGCCTGGTCAACAAGGTCGTCATCATTGAAAGCCATCGAGAAAACCATTCACCGGAAATTGAACGTGACATCACCGGTGATCACATGAAATTGATAACGCGAAGAGAAATAACGAAATTAGGGTGTCAATGAAAAACCCATCGGACCAAGCCAAATATATGGGGGTTCAAAAAAGCGGAATCAGGAAAAGTGGAAATGAAACATTCTATTCCAGTATCTTGCGCAGATTGATGAAATTGCTGCGGTCAAATCCAAGGGTTTTAAAAAAAGACAGCAAATCTGTGGAATCCCATCGAACCGTAGTATACATATCTTTTATGCCCAGTTCTTTGCAATACCGGAAGCTTTCCTCGGCCAGACGCTCACCGATACGCCGACCCATATACCGGGGATGAACCCCAAGGAGGGAAATCCATGCGCTTTGTTTGATGCCGAACATACCCGAAAAAATCGAGCTGATGACATAACCGACAACTTGTCCCTCGATCACGGCGACAAAACTGGCATCTTCCGGTCGATGGGCCTGATCTTCGATCATCCGATTGAAATCATAATCAGTCGGCACGCTGGTGATCGCAGCGCTGATTTTCTTGATATCATCGGCATCCTCTGGTCTGAGCCTTCTGATGATAAAGCTTTCCACTATTCCGATCCTTTTTGGAGGTTAATCGATCCGCACAATTTTGACATGGTGCCCCACCCAATCCGGTGGGAGATACACTCTACCACTGTTTCCGCTGGATTTCACCTCTTTTTCAAGCATTTCCTCGCCAAATATTTCAAATTTGACTTTGATTTTGGATGGATCGGACTGAATGTCTCCATCAGCGATATATCTATCCGTATCGTTAATCATATGATGGTGTCTTTTTCTTGGGGGTAAAGACTTCTTATTTGATTCCTGCCATGACCAGCGTAAATTTTTCGATGCACTGGGTATGAAGCGTTTCAAGCTTGGCCTGATAGGTTTCCTGTTTTGCTTTGGATCGAATTCGCTCCAGATTGTCCCTGACCACATGAATTGTTGCATTGTTGGCTCCCATAATCAATTCACCCGCCACACGAAGATGGGTTTGAAGTGGCGTCGGAACAATCCGGTTTAACTGGCGAATGTATTCCAGTGCCGAAAAGCCTTTTTCGATCAGACGCATGCTCACATCGATCAGGGAACTGAATGACCGTTTTTTATTGGTCTTGTTCGCGCCCAGAATTGTCTGATGAAATTCGAGATAATTCTGTGAATCTTTCGCAATCAGTTTTTCCAGGTCCTTGAACAGTCGGCCGACTTCTTTTTTGATCACGGTGAGACTTCTGGAGGCTGTTGTTTATGGATTATAAAAAAACACTTAACTTGCCTGTAACCGATTTTCCCATGAAGGCCAATCTGTCTCAAAAAGAGCCGGAACAACTGGACAGATGGGAGCAGGAACATCTCTATGATCGCGTTCGCGGGACCTCCAAGGGTCGAAACCGTTTTATTCTCCATGATGGTCCGCCATATGCCAATGGTCATATCCACATTGGAACCGCTCTCAATAAAATTCTGAAAGACATTGTGGTCAGATCCCGTCAGATGTCCGGATTCGATGCGGTTTATGTTCCGGGATGGGATTGTCATGGGCTTCCCATCGAGCATAACGTGGATATAGAGCTCGGTTCCAAAAAAAAGGACATGTCTCAGGCCGATGTTCGCCGCATGTGCCGGGCCTATGCTGAAAAATTTATCGATATTCAGCGGAGTGAGTTCAAACGGCTGGGTGTCATGGGAGAGTGGGACAATCCCTATCTGACCATGAATTACCGGTACGAGGCCATCATCGCGACAGAATGCCTCAAATTTGCGTTAAAGGACAATCTGTTTCGAAGCAAAAAACCCATTCACTGGTGCTGTCAGTGCCATACCGCGCTGGCAGAAGCCGAGATTGAATATCAGGATGAGCCGTCTCCGTCGATTTTTGTCAAATTTTCCCTCAAAACCGATTTGAGTGTGTTGTTTCCGGCATTGGCCGGAAAAGCGGTCCATGTCATCATCTGGACGACCACACCCTGGACCCTGCCGGCCAATCTGGCAGTTGCCCTGCATCCGGACTTTCGCTATGCCGCAGTTCAGGTCTCCGATACCGAGGTGTTTATTCTGGCCGCCGACCTGGTTGAATCCTGTATGAAAACGTTTGGCATTTCCGATTATGTTGTGGTTGCGGAAATGGCGTCATCCAGGCTTGAAAATCTGACATGTCACCATCCCATGGTTGACCGGGATTCACTCATTATTCTGGGCAATCATGTCACGCTGGAATCTGGAACCGGTTGCGTGCATACCGCGCCGGGGCATGGCCGGGAAGACTATGAAGTCGGGCTTCGCTACGGGCTGGAGGCCTATTCACCGGTCGATGACCAGGGACGCTTTACATCCGAAGTGACGCGGTTTGCAAATGAATTTGTTTTCAAGGCCAATCCCGGCACCATCCAGCATTCGTATCCCCATTGCTGGCGATGCAAAAAACCGGTTATTTTCCGGGCCACCCCGCAGTGGTTTATTTCCATGGACAAAACGGGCTTACGTCAGCAGACCCTGACCGAAATCGATCGGGTCACCTGGATTCCGCACTGGGGTCGGGACCGGATTTATGGCATGATTGAAAACCGGCCGGACTGGTGTGTATCCAGGCAGCGAACCTGGGGTGTGCCCATTGCTGTTTTCTATTGCAGCGATTGTGATGCCCTGCTGATCAGTCCGGAAATCGTTCAGCATATATTTGATCTGTTTGAAAAATATGGCGCGGATGTCTGGTTCGAACGGGCAGTGGAGGAACTTTTACCAAAAGGGGCTGTCTGCACCAAGTGTGGCGGCAGCCGGTTTGTCAAGGAAACCGATATTCTGGATGTCTGGTTTGACTCCGGTGTGTCCCATGCTGCGGTACTGGAAGACCGGCCCTATCTGACCTGGCCTGCAGATCTGTATCTGGAGGGAAGCGATCAGCATCGGGGCTGGTTTCACAGCGCGCTTCTGACAGCAGTGGGTACGCGGGGCCGGGCCCCTTACAAAGCGGTTTTGACACATGGATTTGTCGTGGATTCCGAGGGCAAAAAAATGTCCAAGTCGCTGGGAAATGTCATCGCGCCCAAACAGGTGATAGACCGATACGGTGCAGAAGTTCTCAGACTGTGGGTTTCTGCCTCGGATTATCGGGATGATATCCGCATTTCAGACAATATCCTGACACAATTGAGTGACGCCTACCGCCGGATTCGAAACACCTGCCGGTTCATGCTGGGAAATCTCTATGATTTTGATCCCGATACAAACCGGATTCCAATCGAAAACCTGCTCAGCCTGGACCGGTATGCATTGAGCCGGCTTCAGAATCTGATCGAAAAAAATCGGGCTGCATACGATCAATACGACTTTCATATTGTTCATCACGCCCTGTACCGGTTCTGCACGGTCGAACTGTCAGCCTTTTATCTGGATGTTCTGAAAGACCGGCTTTATACCACAGTTGCCACATCAACTGACAGAAGAAGCGCCCAGACCGTCATGTTCCATCTCCTGGATGCCATGGTGCGGCTCATGTCGCCCATTTTGCCTTTTACCGCAGAAGAGATCTGGCGATACATGCCGTCATGGACCGGGAAAGAATCCAGCATTCATATGGCGCAGTTTCCGGATGTATCGAAAGATCTGCGTGATGATGGACTCGAATCCAAATGGCAGACACTCTTGATCATTCGAGGCGATGTGACCCGTGCCCTGGAGGCAGCGCGGGCGGATAAACGTATCGGACATCCACTGGATGCCCGAGTGGTGTTGTCAGCGCCGGAGGTGATCATGCCACTGCTGCAGGAATACGAATCCGATCTGCGATCGATACTGATTGTCTCCCAGGTCCATGTGCAAGAGGCAACGGAACTGGGTTCCGCGGTTGAGAGCACGGAAATTCCGGGACTGAAGATTCAGGTCAGCCGGGCCGACGGTGCAAAATGTGAACGGTGCTGGGTCTATGATACCGGCGTGGGGAATGATGACAGGCATCCCGAACTCTGCCCCCGGTGCCGACAGACTGTGGACATCATCGAGGGACAAAGCTGATCCGTGCGTGATAAATCGTTTATTCTGGTATCCGGACTGGTGATCGTGCTGGATCAGATCACCAAGGCCATTATTCTGGCAACGCTTCCACTTATGGATGCCATACCTGTGATTCCGGGATTTTTCAGCATCGTTCATGTCCGTAATCCGGGTGGTGCTTTCGGATTCATGGCCGGGCAGGGGCCGATGGTTCGCAGTATTCTGTTTCTGGTCATTTCCGGACTGGCCGCCGGGGTCATCATTTGGCTGTATCGGCGGACCCCGGCTTCATTCCGACTGCTTCGTATCGCACTCGCCCTGATTTTTGGCGGTGCAATCGGAAACATCATCGACCGGATCCGGTTTGGAGAGGTTGTGGATTTTCTGGATGTCTATATAGGCAACCTTCACTGGCCAGCCTTCAATATCGCAGACAGTGCCATTACCATTGGCATGACCATCATGATCTATCATGTGCTGTTTAAAAAAATGCCCGAATAGGCAATGCCCCTTATGCATCCCATTTTGTTTCGATACGGAAATATTGCACTTTATACCTATGGACTGATGCTGGCCATTGCATTTTTGACAGGCATCACGATCGCCAAAAAAGAGGCGGTCAGAACCGGTATGGATCCGGATCAGATCATGGATCTGTCATTTTATATTCTGGTTGCGGCCCTTCTTGGCGCCAGGATTTTTTATATTCTGACGGATATCAGACGGTTTGTCGATGATCCGGTCGAGATCATCCGAATCTGGAATGGCGGACTGGTTTTTTACGGCGGGTTTATCGGCGCAGTCATTGTGGCCATGCTTTTCATGAAAAAAAACAGAATGCCGGTCTGGAAAACCGCTGATATCATGGCGCCCGGGCTTGTAATTGGTCAGGCCATTGGCAGAATCGGCTGTCTGTTCGCCGGATGCTGTTACGGAAAAGTCTGCGACCTGCCATGGGCCATTACCTTTCACCATCCCGAGAGTCTGGCGCCTGTCGGCATTCCGCTTCATCCCACCCAACTGTATTCTGTTTTGGCAAAGGCATCCATTTTTCTATATTTATGGCTGCACCGGAAAAACAAGCGGTTTGACGGTGAACTGTTCTGGCAATATGTTTTTTTGTATGGCCTGATGCGAAGTGCCATTGAGTTTTTCAGAGGGGATTTCAGGGGCCAGACATTCATCAATGTATTCTCCATCTCTCAGGTGATCGGGCTGAGTCTTGCCGTTTTCGGCGGTCTGATGCTGATATATCTGGGAAGACGTCACCAAAAATCTGGTGTATCATAATGAAACGTCCCGGCATTCAATCCATCCGGTATAGAATGCGTTGAGGCAACGGGTTGGGTATTTCCACATCCGGCCATCGGCCGGGGACAGGATCCGATCCTTCCAGAGCTGTTGATGTCGGTTGAGAATCACGCATCAGGGGTGTTTTGCGAATATCGATGCCCTGAACCGGCGCACTGAATTCGAGCGCAATGTTGTTGGGATCAAACGAATAAATGGAATGTATGAAATCGTGATCGATGGGTTCGGACACCCAGATCCCTGCCGCATCCAGCCTGTCTTTGAGTTCCCAG